>Ga0308174_10000290_pt1 | contig 21036 bp, 22 predicted proteins | sample PhyPR2_FD_203894 | JGI IMG/M metagenome (GOLD analysis project Ga0308174, IMG submission 203894) | Soil microbial communities from UC Gill Tract Community Farm, Albany, California, United States - DLSLS.P.R2 | ecosystem: Environmental > Terrestrial > Soil > Agricultural land | place: USA... | reverse complement strand
TTGAGCGGTTCGTCAGTCGCTGGCCGACCATCGAAGCACTCGCCGCCGCCTCGAATGAAGAGATTCTCTCCGAATGGGCCGGTCTCGGGTATTATGCGAGGGCGCGCAACCTGATCGCCTGTGCGCGCGAGGTTGCCCGATCAGGAGAATTCCCGCGAAATTCCACGGAACTCCGTAAGCTTCCAGGTGTCGGCGCGTATACCGCAGCAGCGATCGCCGCGATTGCTTTCGGCGAGCGCGCCGCAGCCGTCGACACCAACGTCCAGCGGGTGACAGCGCGGCTGAATGGTCTGCGTGATCCTCAGCGGCAAGACGTCGAACGTCTCTTCCTCGCCATGATGCCGCACGATCGGCCCGGCGATCTCGTCCAGGCGATGATGGACCTCGGCGCGACGATCTGTCGTCCGAAGAAGCCTCTCTGCGGCACGTGTCCGCTGCAATCCACGTGCGGCGCCTTCGCCAGCGGAACGCCCGAAGCATTCCCTTCTCCGAAGCCCCGCCGCGAGCGGCCCCACCGTTTCGGCATCGCCTATTGGACGGAACGCAATGGACACGTGTGGCTCGTGCGACGACCATCCAAGGGGCTGCTTGGCGGAATGGCCGGGCTTCCGGTAAGCGAATGGACAGAAGCTGGGCCGTCCCGCGTAAACTCCTTGGGTGTCGCGCGGCACGTCTTCACGCATTTCTCGCTGGACCTTCACGTCGTCTGTTCGTCAGAGCCCGTCAGCGAGGGCTGGTGGCAAGCTATCGAGGAGCTCGATCGGGCCGGGCTGCCAACCCTCTTCAAAAAGGCCGCATACCTCGCATTGTCCGCACAGGAGCGCCGTGCCGCCTGAGTCTTTCTTTTCCGGAGCGGGCCTCGACCGCGCCGACCTCCTGCGTCAGTCGGCCGATGCGCTTGCGGCACTGGCGACACGCCAAGATGCGCGCGAACTCGCGTGGCATGAGGGACTCCCAGCGATGGACGAGCGCGGCAAGGTCCAATGGCAGGATCTGGAGGACGCGACGCTTTTCCTTGGTCTCGATAGTGGCGCACCGCGCTTCTCCGCGATCGTCGAGCCGGCCACCGCTGCTTTCAGCGTGCTGCCGCTCATCGCCCAACTCGATTCAGCCGACGCGCCGCTCTTCGCAGCCGCTCTAAGCCTGTCGCGGTGGCATACTCGTCACCGCTTCTGCGCCAACTGCGGCCACGCTACCGACGTGGTGCGCGGCGGCTGGTCACGAAAATGCCCGCGCTGCTCGACGGAGCATTTCCCACGTGTCGACCCGGTGGTGATCATGCTGGTCGAACACGACGGTCGCGTGCTGCTCGGGCGGCAGCCGCAATATCCGGCAAGACGCTATTCTGCGCTCGCCGGCTTCGTAGAGGTCGGCGAATCCATTGAAGATGCCGTGACTCGCGAAATCAAAGAGGAAGCCGGGATCGGCGTGCGCGACGTCCGTTACGTCGCAAGCCAGCCGTGGCCTTTCCCCTCCTCGCTTATGATCGGCTGCCACGCAGAGGCGCTATCGGCCGATCTCACGATCGACGTCACCGAACTGGAGGATGCGCGGTGGTTCCCGCGGGACGAGGTCCGCCATGCGCTGACGGGTTCCCAAAGCGCGTCCTTTCAGCCGCCACCGCGGACTGCCATCGCCCGCACGCTGATTGAGCACTGGCTCGGCGCTTGATGCCTCGCGAAGTCGCCCTTAAAGACGCGCGAAAATCCATCCGTCTCGCGTCCGCGAGGTAAGCAGGGAAACTCCATGGACGATCGCTTCAACACTATTGCCGGCTGGGTGCTGTTCGCAGGAATTGTTGCGCTCGGATCGTCGATCGTTGCGGGCGAGATGTTCCACAGTGAACGCCCCGAGAAGATGGGCTACCCGATCGCAGGCGTGGAGCAGGAAGGCGAAGGCGGCGGTGCCGCCGAGCAGCCGATCGAGGTGTTCCTTGCCAAGGCGGATCCGACAAAGGGCGCGCAGATCTTCAACAAATGCGCCGCCTGCCACAATGCCGCCAACGGTGGCCCGAACCAACTTGGCCCAAACCTGTGGGGCGTCCTTGGCGAACCGATCGGACAGGGGAAGGGCTTCCCATTCTCCGATGCGCTGGCCAAAAAGGGCGGCACGTGGAATTGGGACAATCTCAGCCAGTGGCTGACCAGCCCACGTAACTTCGCTCCCGGCACGAAGATGACCTTTGCCGGCTTGAGCAATCCGCAGGACCGCGCCGACGTGATGGCCTACCTCAATCAGCAGAGCGGCAGCCCGCAGCCACTGCCCAAAGCGCCCGCCGCAACGACCGACGCCTCCCCGGCGAAGCCGGGCACTGGTCCCAACAACGGCCCGCAAAAGGCCGAGAAGGAGCCGACCCTCCCGGTTCAGGCCGAAGGCAAGCTTCCGGAGACGACCGGCGGCGAAGGAAACGGCAAGACGAACGGGCCGACTGCGAAGCAGCCCTAGGGTCTAGCGGTTCATTCCGGCGGGGCCGACTGGACTGGCGCCGGTGCAGGGTGTTCCGCGTAGAAGTTCATCACATAGTCCCACGCTTCCTGAGCGTCCTCCGACCAGTGGATGAGATCGAGGTCGTGCGGCGCGATCACGCCCTCCTCGACCATGGCTTCGAAGTTCACCACGCGGTTCCAGTAATCCTTGCCAAACAGCAGGATCGGCAGCGGCCGTACCTTACCGGTCTGGATCAGGGTCAATAGCTCGAACATCTCGTCAAAAGTGCCGTAACCGCCCGGGAAGACTGCGACCGCTCGCGCGCGCAGCAGGAAGTGCATCTTGCGAAGCGCGAAATAGTGAAACTGAAAGCTCAGACCCGGCGTGACGTAGCGATTGGGCAGCTGCTCGTGCGGAAGCACGATGTTGAGTCCGATCGAGTCTCGACCTTCTTCAGAAGCGCCGCGATTGGCCGCTTCCATAATCGAAGGCCCACCGCCCGAGCAGACAACGAAGTGATGCTTTCCTTCTTCGTCCAGGCCGTTGCGGCTGGCGAGCCGCGCCAGCTCGCGCGCCACTTCGTAATAGTGCGCCTTCGCCTTCAGGCGCTCTGCAATTCGCTCCTGCTCGGTATTGGTCGCGGCCGCGATCAGCGCGTCCGCCATCTCCGGCGAAGGGATGCGTGCCGAGCCGTAGAACACGAATGTCGAGCCGATCCCAGCCTCGTTCAGTAACAACTCCGGCTTCAGCAGCTCGAGCTGGAAGCGGACAGGGCGCAGGTCCTCGCGAAGCAGGAATTCCTCGTCTTGGAAGGCGAGCTTGTAGGCGATGTTCTCGGTCTGTGGGATCGATGGCACATGCTCGGCGGCACGAGCATCGACTTCGGAGGACGGAAATATACGCTTGGGCGGTACAGTCTGACTGGTCATGCGAGCGGCCTAGCGGCAAAGTTTCGCAGCGTCACGAGGGTTGGCTGATGACTAATGCTCCCCGGCGAAACCGGTCTCCCGCTCGAGTGACGAGGGCGACACGCCAGTAATTCGCGAGCGGCTTCAAAACGGTGCGTTGGGTTTTCGCCGGCCTAGCGGCACCGCCGAATATACTGAGATGAGCCGGGCCGCGAGGTCCTGGCTTTGTGTCGCGCTCGGCACGTTCGCAGCGGCTGCGTGAGTGCGCGGCTCGTTTTCGTCACTCGCGCGGCCCGCCGAATATGAGACCGCGGCCACGGCCAGGTAGAAGGCGATCAGGACCGTCCGAAAAATTGTCTTTCGGTGCCATTTCGGTCGACGGCGCGGCGGATCCGGAAGCCAGGGGAGCCTCTCCCAATCATCAACGCAGACACTGCCGATCAACCGATCGGCAAAAGCAGGTGCATTCACGGGGACTCCAGCGACCGAAGGGCAGTGTTAGTTCCCACGCTGGCAAGGAGGCTGCCGAACTGCCATCCCGTTCACGCGGCTGTGCCAAGCCGGTACCCCGGCGCCCGGTGATCCGAACAGGTCTGGTCCTATCGCAGAGGCGTGATTTACCAGCCGTAGTGCACCATTCGGTAACGATGTTTAGTTCATAAGCTGCGGGCGCGTACACGGAGCACAGTTCATGAATATTCGTGCGAAGATTTTCGGCGGCTCGGAATCTTCCGAGGAGCTGCCGCTGCTAAAGGCGAAACAGCCAAAGGGGGCGAAGACGGACGAGCTGCACAGCATCGCCGTCTCGCGGGAGGAAAAGCGCCGCGCAGACATGCGCAAGCAGGATCGTCACCGCTTCGTGAACGAGCGGGCGCGCGTGACGCACAGCGGCGCCGTGCACGACGTCCAGTTGATCAACGTCTCCGGAGGCGGAGCGATGATCTCCGCCGAGTTCGAAGTGCTGCCTTGGGATCGCCTGGACCTGCATCTCGGTGATCATGGGACGATTGAATGCGCGGTGCTGTGGGTGAAGGACGGACGCCTGGGGCTAGAGTTTGCTCAGGAGACGCGGCTCGATTGCTCTGCGGACGAGCAAGCCGAACTGTTGCGCGATGTTATCAAGCGTAACTTCCCCGAGGCCGAGTTCGACCGGCAGCGGAAGCAAGAGGAGCGCGCGGCTGAACCGTCAATGGTGCGTGATGCGAGCGAACACCGCAGCGAGCGTCGTCACCCGCTTATCTGGTCCGGCGTGCTTCATTACGATTACGAGAGCAGGCCCGTGCGACTGCGCAACATCTCGGCGATGGGCGCGACGATCGAGAGCGACATCAATATTGAGCCAAACGCAGAGCCCCTGCTGGACCTTGGCGATGCGGGTTCGATATTCGCAACCGTTGCGTGGGCCGTCGGCGATCAGGTCGGCCTCCGTTTCAGTCAGCCATTCGACGTGTCCCGGCTTTCCAAGTCACGGCCCAAGATCGCTCCCGTGACGTGGGAGCCGCCCAAACACATCAAGCAGCACATGCATCCGGATTCGCCGGTGCAGCATCGCTGGGACCGCCTGTCAGTCAACGAGCTAAACGAGGTTCTCGAAGGCTATCTTAAAAACTAGAGATTCAAAGCACATGGACTGGAGCAATCACTTCGAGAAGGCGGTCGACGCCGAAGCTGGCGCGGAAGGGCCGGCCGATCGGCGCTCACGCCGCGCGCCTGTACTGCTCGCGGGCACCATTGAAGTCGCTCGCCGACGCAAGCAGGTAAAGATCCGCAATTTCTCTGCCGACGGCGCGCTGATCGAAGGCGATTGCCTGCCCGCCGAAGGAGCGACGACCCAGTTTTCACGCAATGAGCTTAGCCTCAACGCCACCGTTGTCTGGGTGCAGGGACGCTACGCCGGCGTCCGGTTCGAACGGGCGCTCGGTTCCGAGGAAGTGCTCCGTTATGTGCCTGCCCCGAAGCAGCGCGTTACGCTCGAATTCAAGCGGCCCGGTCTCGCGTGCCGTCCGCTGACTTCCTACGAGCGGCGGATGATCGAAAGCTGGCTGGTCACGACGCCGACGCAGAGCGGCTGATCTTCAGATCTTCGCCGGGTGCTTTCCGGACGAGATAATAACTTCGTCGCCCGTCCTGACCGCCGCGAACAGCTTCGCGGCGAAGGCTTCAGGTACGCCGATGCAGCCATGCGTTGCATAGCCCCAACGCACATTGCTGCCATGGATCGACACGCCATCGTCCGTCAGCCGCAGAGTGTACGGCATTGGCGCGCCGTCGTACGTGGCGGAGCGATGGTCTTTCAGCTTCGCGCGGATCGGGAACTTGCCGGTCGGCGTCTCCTTTGAATCCGCGCCGTACAAGATGACGGCGGTGCCGATCTCCTCGCCAGAGCGGAAGACTGAGATGATTTGCGATTTGAGGTCGACGCGGACCCAGGTCTCGCCATCGGGCACGCCTCTGTCGTCCCAGCGGGACTCGCCAAATTTCATCGGCGAGCGGACATCGAGCATAGTTCGTACAGGTCGATCGAGCTCGCCTGACGCATAAGCTTCGCGCAGTTCAGCGGCGGTGACGGCGATTCTTCCTAGGGGCGCCGAGGGCGCAGCGGCCTCTGCCACCGGAGTTGGCCTGCGAGGTGAGCCGTGCGGAACGGCGATCGCCGCCGCAGCTCCTCCGGCGAGGCCGAGTGCCGCAAAGATGATTGCCCCCGAACGCATGTTCACGAGGCCGCCATGGTGCTTTGCTGGGAACGCTGGCGACGCAACGTCGCGCCAATAAGGCCGAAGCCAAGAAGCATGGTCATCCAGGTGCCGGGTTCCGGCACGGCAGGCGTGTCAGGCGTCTCGGGCGTGCTCGGCGTTAACGGGGTCGGCTGGCCGGGAGTGCTGCCACCGCCACCGCCACCAGAGCCTCCACCGCCACCGCCACCGCCACCGGAGCCGCCACCGCCACCGGAGCCTCCACCGCCACCACCGGAGCCGCCGCCGATGAAAACTCCGCCGCCCGGTCCGGGCAGCATCGCCGCCGCGATGGCCGGGGCAGACGAGATGGTTGCGAACTCAGGGACGGGGACTGGTGCGAGCGCGCTTTGGACAACTGCGGCGGGTCCGGCCGCCGCAAGCACGTCCGACAAAACTTTCGGAAGCTCGGGCGCCGCCTCACGCTCGGCAAGCACGTGAGCAGCTCGGTGCTTTGTTAGCTGTGCCTCGGTCCGCTCGCCGGGGGAACGATCGGTGAGCAACTGCATGAAGCTCTTCGCCCGGTCCGCAGTGGCGCCCGCGAGATCAACCTGCATGAAATTCGCGATTGCCAGTGCTGAAGCGAGGGCAAGGAGGAACGCGCCACCGCCCGCGACGAAGAACGGACGGCGAACGCGCAGCACTGACCGGGGACCGGCTGCAGTCAGTCGATGCGCATGCGCGCTGATCATTCCCTCGTGCCGCTCCTCTGGTCCACTGAGCTGGAGCGCTCTCCAACTCGCCCTACGATTAACTACCTGTTTAGGTTCCGCATCAACTTAGCAGTAAACAATGCCCCGTTCTGGTGCAGTGGGAAATGCGAACTTGTGAAGATTTCAACGGAAGACCACCCATTTTAGGTAACGAAGCGTTAAGCATGTTGACGATGCATTATAGTTAATGCACTCAGATCTTGAGTGGGAGGTTGGAACCGGTGGCGAAACGAGCAGTCTTCTCCATTATCGTCGCGAGCATCGCTTCGCAGTCGCTTGCCGCTCCCCACGCAGCCAACATCATACGCAGCAGTGAGAAGCGCGTCGATCCGCTCGTTCGTTGTCTTGCAGATGCCGAAGATCGTGCATTCGCTCCCTGGTGGTTCGTCCCCCGCGAAAGCGGCGGCGGCACTTTTTCCAACCTCGGAGCGCCAAAGGTTCGCAATCCCTATTTCGTCGATGTGGCCGACCGCGGCGGCAAGCGCGAGCTCAGCCTGCGCTCGAGCGACGTCGACGCGGACGCGAAGGTGCGCATCCTCGCCGCGATCGACCGCTGCGCCTGAACGGCGCAGCCTTCATTCATCGAAAATCCATGCCGCCGGCACTAGTGCCGTTGCGCTGATTTGCCGCGTGGCTAAGCTTCGCCGGCAACGGTCACGCCTTCGCCGGAGAAGATCGAACATCATGAATCTGTTGAGAACCGCCGCGCTGCTGGTTGCCGCGACCGCACTGACCGCCCCCGCCTTTGCCGCCGAGCAGGCCAAGTCCGTCCCGATGCCGACGTTAGTACAGGCGGTCTCAATCCCGCACTCGAGCTTCAAACTCGCGAACGGCCTGAAGGTCATCGTCCATGAGGACCACAAGGCGCCAGTTGTCGCCGTCAGCACCTGGTACAATGTGGGCTCAAAGGACGAGCCGAAAGGCAAGACCGGCTTCGCGCATTTGTTCGAACATCTGATGTTCAACGGCAGCGAGAACCTGCCCGGCGACTATTTCAATTATCTCCAGCAGATCGGCGCGACCGATTACAACGGCACAACCTACTTCGACCGCACCAATTATTTCGAGACCGTGCCCGCGGGCGCCCTGGAGCGCGCTTTGTTCATGGAAAGCGACCGCATGGGCCATTTGCTCGGCGCGGTCACGCAGGGCGTTCTCGATAATCAGCGCTCGGTCGTGCAGAACGAGAAGCGGCAAGGCGACAGCCGCCCGGGCGGCCTCGTCTCCTACGCGCTCTTCGAGAACCTCTTTCCCGTGGGTCACCCGTACCATCACCTGACGATCGGCTCGATGGCCGATCTCGATGCGGCCCACCTCGCCGACGTGAAGGAGTGGTTCCGGGACAAATACGGCCCGAACAATGCGGTGCTGGTGATCGCGGGCGACGTGACCGCCGAGCAGGCACGGCCGCTAGTCGAGAAGTATTTCGGCTCCATCCCTGCCGGGCCCGTCAACCACCCTGCGCAAGCGACGGTCCCGACGCTCGCCAAGTCGAAATCCATTTCGATGAAGGACCATGTCGCGACGGTACAGATCTCGCGTTACTGGGCCGTCCCCGGTCTGCTCGATAAGCGCCTCGCGGCGATCGACATCGGCGGTTCGGTGCTTGGCGGGCTCGCGAGCTCGCGCCTCGACAAGATCCTCGTGCGTGAGGAAAAGCTCGCGGTTTCGGTGCAGGCCGGCCTGACACCGCTGCAGCGCGCGGGAATCTTCCAGGTCGGAGTGTCGGTTACGCCCGGCGTCGATCCGAAGAAAGTGTCGAAGCGTCTCGATCAGCTAATGGCGGACTATCTCGCCAACGGCCCCACAGCCGACGAGGTGCAGCGGGCCGTCATGAGCGAAGTGTCGGGCCGGATTCGCGGGCTTGAGCAGGTCGGCGGCTTCGGCGGCAAGGCGGTGTCGCTGGCGGAGGGACAGACCTACGCGCACGACAGCGACTTCTACAAAAAAACACTGGCGACCTACGCGGCGATCACGCCCGCGGCGGTGCGCGCACAAATGAACCAGTGGCTGAAGCGGCCGGCCCTGACGATCACCATCACCCCCGGCGAGCGTCCGGCGTATACCGAGGCGAAAGCCGTCCAGCCGAAGCTCGCACCCAAGGAAAACGGCCTGGTCAAGGGCGACCGCCAGATCCCGCCAGTCGGGCAGCTGGCGGCGCTCCAGTTCCCTGTGATCACGCACACGCGCCTCGCGAACGGGATTGCAGTAGATTACGCGCAGCGCACGGCGGTGCCGGTCACGCAGATCGCGCTCTCGTTCAATGCTGGTTCTTCGTCCGATACGCCACAGAGTCGCGGACTGGCGTCGATGGCGATGGACCTGCTTGACGAAGGCACTGCCACGAAGTCCTCGCAGGAGATTGCGGAAGTGGGGGAACGGCTGGGCGCCGACGTGAGCACCAACAACAATGCCGACCGTTCATACATTTATCTCAATGCGTTGACCCCGAACCTCGCCCCGTCGCTCGACCTTTTAACTGAAGTGACCAAGGACGCGGCGTTCAGGCCCGAGGACATCGAACGGATCCGCACGCAGCGCCTGACCAGCATCGCGCAGCAGCAGAAGGACCCGCAGCGCGTGGCCCACCGCTTGCTCCCGCAGGTGCTTTACGGCAACGAGCATCCGTACGGCGGCGTGCCCGGCGATCCGAAGGCGATCGCGCGCTTCAGCCGCGCCGACTTCGCCGCCTTCGAGCAGCGCTGGCTGCGGCCCGACAACGTCAAGATCTTCGTCGTGTCCGACCGCCCATTGAGCGAAATCCAGCCGCTTCTCGAAGAGCGTTTCGGCACATGGGCTGCCCCGGCGGTAGCGAAAGGCGCCAAGAATTTCACCGCGCTCCCGCCCCGCCCCGCGAGTCAGAAGATCCTATTGATCAACCGTCCGGGCGCGCCGCAGTCGAGCATCATCGGTGCGCAGCTGCTCCCGATCGATCCAAGGGCCGACATTATCCCCTTCGACACTGCCAACGATGTGCTCGGCGGCACTTTCCTGTCGCGGCTCAACATGGACCTGCGTGAAGCGAAGGGTTGGTCGTACGGCGTGAGCGGCGACGAATCGCTACAGGAGCATGCCGTCTCATATGTGGTGTCCGCCCCCGTGCAGGCGGATCGGACCGGCGATGCGGTCGCCGAGCTCAACAAGCAGATCGGGGACTTCGTGACGACCAAGGGTGTCACGCCCGACGAGCTCAAGCTCACCATCGCCAATGACATCAATCGCCTACCGGGCGAGTTCGAGACCTCGGGTTCAGTGCTTGGCGCGATGATGAGCATCGATTTGTACGCGCGTCCGGACAATTACTACCAGACGCTCGCGGCGAGATACCGCACACAGACGACCACGACGCTTGATCAGGCGATGCGGGCGAAACTCGATCCGAAGGGCTTTACCTGGATCGTTGCCGGGGACGCCGCAAAAGTGAAGCCGCAGCTCGACAAGCTGGGGATTCCGGTGGAGCTGGTGGAAGCGCCCTAGCCTGGCGCTTGGGACCAGTGTCTGCTTCCGACCTACGCGGACGTCGCTATGCCACGCCGACGTCCGTGGACTGCGCACGTCCAAGAAGGCGACGGATATATTCGACGACACTTTGAGGGTCGTATGGTCGGGCAAGATTCGGGCCAGCCTCACACAGCTCCGCAGCCTTCTGAGCTGCGCTTTCGATGTTCCCGGCGAGCGCGAAGTGAACGTTCTGCCGATGCTCTAATGCCCAGCTACGCAACTGGAAGGCGTTCCTCGATCCCGGTGCTTCGGCATCGCAAAGCACTGCATCGACAGTCAATTCGGAATCGGCGAGCACGGTTGCAGCCTCGTCGATGGAGGAAGCTTCAATCACAGTGTAGCCGCAACCCCGAAGATAGTCTGCGATTGCATGGCGGACGAGCACGTCGCCATCAATCACTAGGACGCAGTCGGACTCCTGAGTCTGTTCTGCCATTCCGCCCCCACAAAATGTTCGACTAAGGCCACCAACTGTTCCGGTTGGTACGGCTTTGCAAGGAATGCCTCTGCCGCATGTGCTCTATCGGGATCAAGATGAGAAGAGACCAGGACTATGGGCAGGTGCGGCCGAAGCTCCTTTACCGCGAAGGTCAACGCTACTCCGTCTAGCTCTCCGGGCATTCGGATGTCGCTCAAAACGAGGTCCAATGGATGACCGGTTGCGATAAGCGAGAGAGCCTCGGAAGCATCGACCGCTTCCAACACGACATAGCCTTCCAGTCGCAACGTCTCCGCAGTGGTGAATCGCACGAGGACGTCATCCTCGGCCAACAGAATCACTGGGACATGACCTTCGCCCGGCCCTGGAAGTACCTCACCACTGGCCACTAGCACGACCCTTTCGCACAGGGGTTCAGCATCACTCGGGCGATGCCATTGAGGCAACAACGTCTATCAACACTCTTGTGAGCGGTCACGTTCCAGCTGTCCCGTTAAATTCGTGGTTTCCCACCTTGTCCAACGGCCTTGGCGCGGCATTGTTAGGACACTGGCTTCAGGAAGCCGAACTAGAACGCTAATGTTGTTGTTCGATGCGCGTGTGAGTCGTCCAGTGCAGCGGCGCTCAGGCATCCCCAACAGTGGAGCCTGCCATGCGCTTGGCCTTGTCCGTCCTTGCTGCACTCTCGGTTTTGGTCCTCCCGGGACCAACTGTAGCGAAGGTTCCGCCTTTTCCTTCGTCTTTCCATGCACGGGACGTGAAGGTGAACGGCACCACGATCCACGTGCGCGTCGGCGGCTCCGGCCCAGCCGTCGTCCTGCTGCATGGCTATGGCGAAACCGGAGACATGTGGGCGCCTCTCGCGACGGCGCTGGCGCCGGATCATACCGTGGTCGTTACCGATCTCCGCGGCATGGGTCTGTCATCGAAGCCAGCGAGTGGCTTCACCAAGATGAACCAGGCAACCGACGTCGCGGACGTGCTCGACGCTTTGAAGATTCAGCGAGCCGATGTCGTTGCGCATGACATTGGGAACATGGTGGCATTCGCGATGGCGGAGAAATATCCGACCCGAGTCACGAAGCTCGTCGTGATAGACGCGCCGGTTCCCGGCATCGGCCCATGGGAAGAGATTCTGAAAAACCCGCTTCTCTGGCACTTTCATTTCGGTGGTGCCGACATGGAGCGCCTCGTCCAGGGTCGGGAGCGCATTTACCTCGACAGGTTCTGGAACGATTTCTCCGCGGACCCAAAACACTTCACCGAGGCATCACGGCAGCACTACGCGGCTCTTTACGCCTTACCCGGCGCCATGCACTCCGGGTTTGAACAGTTCCATGCCTTCGATCAGGATGCGATTGACAACCGCGCGTGGCAGGCGGCGCATGGCAAATTGACGATGCCGGTGCTTGCCTTGGGTGGAGAGAAGAGCTTCGGCACTCAGATGGCTGACGTAATGCGCGCAGGCGCCGTGAACGTGACCGCTGGTGTCATACCGAGTTCGGGCCATTGGATCATGGAAGAAAATCCTTCGGCTACGGTCCAAGCAGTGACTGAATTCCTCAAAAGGCCTTGATTAGGCGGAGCATCCAACCCCTGAACCTTCCATCACACACCTCGCCGCGCTAAAGTCGGCTGACGCACACTCGGGGGGTATTCGAGATGGCAACTTTGGCTCAGCAGCCGGTCGTCCCGGCAGCGGGAGACGAACGCTTCTTCCTGCGCGGCGCTGTCGTGATGACGATCACGATCATTGCCGGTTTTTCGCTTCAGTATCTGATGGGAAGGTCAACTTTCAACGCGCCGCCGCGCGTTCACATACACGCTTTCCTATTCATGGGCTGGGTAGGGATATACCTGCTCCAGAACATCTTCGTGGCTACCGGCCGCATGTATCTCCACCGGCGGCTTGGATGGATTGCCGCAGCGTGGATGGTGCCGATGATCGCCATGGGCTTCCTGGTCACTGCAGTCATGGTGCGGAATGCCTATGTGCCCTTCTTCTTCAGGCCACTGCAGTTCCTCGTCTTCGACCCGCTGACCGTGCTGACATTTGCAGGACTGACGACCGCCGCGATCGTGATGCGGCGCCGCACGGAATGGCATCGGCGGCTGCACTTCTGTGGCATGTCGATGCTGCTCGGCCCCGCATTCGGGCGATTGCTTCCTATGCCGCTACTCCAACCATGGGCGTGGGAAGCCGCTTTCGCAGTGACCATACTGTTTCCGATGGCGGGCGTCTGGGCCGACATTCGGCGCAGCGGGCGCGCTCATCCGGCATGGCTCTACGGCATCGCCGCAATGATCGCCTCGTTCGTGCTGATCGAGTCGATTACGTACAGCGCTGTGGGAACCGCGATCTACGACGTCGTGACAAAGGGGTCGCCCGGAGCATCAGTAGGGCCGCTGGACTTCGGCACGCCACCGGTTGCAGGCCCAGTGACCGGACGCCCGTAACTCAAGCGATGTAGGACGCGGTGAGTTGCTGAGGCGCCCCGACCCGCGGCTCTGCGAGCTGGTGGTGATGTGGCGCCCAGCTTGCGATGGTGTCCGTGGGTTGATCCTCGTCGAACGGACTATCGTCGCATGATTTTTGAACGCCGTCGGTAATAACCGCAATCTCCGCATGCGCGGAAAGCCACTGCTCGATCACCTCCGCCGCCACATCGGACGGATTGTCATTTTCGTAGAGATCCATGTCGTCATCGTAGGCGCTCTGCCGGATCATCGACCTACGGTTTTCGACGCTTTGCAGGACACCGCAAACGTCCGTCCTGAACCTCAGCAGGTCACTGTTGTCGCTGTGCTGCGAGTGATTGGGGAGGAGGACCATGGCCCCCTCGCCGGAGGTTAACAGACCATCTTCGTAGGCGGCAGATGAATCGGCAGAAAAGCTACCTGCTCGAGAAGTGGGCGCCGCACTCGCCTGTCCGATGACTGCGACAATCGCCGAAACAGCAACGCATCTCCATGTCCAGCGGTTCACGTTCACAGCGGCGAACTCCGTCTACCGGGAGGATCGCGTTCCCGGCACCAGGGCGTGCGTCATTCATCGGCAATGCGAAATCGGGCTAGTCACCGAGACCTTGCTAGGGAAAAGCCTTGGTTCGGCAGTGTTGAGAAGGTGCGGATTGCCTAGCGGCTTACGCGTGTGACATGCCCCATCTTGCGACCGGGCCGGGCTTCACCCTTGCCATAGATGTGGACGTGAGCGCCCTGTTCGCCAATTAATTGGGGCCAGCGGTTCACCTCATCCCCAATGAGATTTTCCATTGTCGCGCGGGCGCCGGCGAGCTCGGTCGAGCCGGGTGGAAGGCCGCAGATAGCACGAATGTGCTGCTCGAATTGTGAGGTGACCGCACCCTCGATCGTCCAATGACCGCTGTTGTGAACCCGCGGCGCGATCTCATTGACGACGGGGCCGCTTTCGCTCGCGAAGAATTCGACCGTGAGCACGCCGACGTGATTAAGCGCCTCAGCAATACGCAGCGCCGCCTCCCGCGCCTCCGCGACCTGGAGCGCGGCGAAGTCGCTGCAGGGGATGGTCGAGACCCGCAAGATTCCCTCGCGGTGAACATTGTCCGGTGATTGCCAGAAAGCGTGACGCCCGTCCGACCAGCGCGCCACGATCACGGAGAATTCGGCGCGGAAGTCGACGCCGGATTCGGCGACGGCGGGTTCGTGGGCAATGGCGTCCCACGCGCTCTCAGCTTCGCCCTCCGACCGAATCCAGGCTTGGCCCTTGCCGTCATAACCGTAGCGACGCGTCTTCAGGACGATCGGAAGGCCGACCTGCTCGACCGCCGAACGGACTTCCTCAAGCGAGGAAACCTGGCGCCATGACGCCACACGGCCGCCGCAATCCTGGATGAACTGCTTCTCGACCGCCCGGTCCTGCGCGACGGCAAGGGAGCGGGCGCCTGGCCGCAGCTTTTCTCCGAGGATACGCAACGGCCCGACCGGTAGGTTCTCGAATTCGTAGGTTGCGACGTCAACCGCCATTCCGAACCGCTCCAGGGCCTCAGCATCCTCGAAGCTGGCGTGCGTGAACTGCGCCGCAGCATCCGCCGCACAGGGGCGCTCATGCGGATCGAAGATGTGGCACTTGTAGCCGAGTTGAGCCGCGGCGACGCTGAGCATGCGGCCGAGCTGGCCGCCGCCGATGATCCCAATCGTCGAGCCGGGTGGAACGATCATTCAGGCGCTTCGACGACCGATCCAGTTTGACGTTCCCGCCAGGCCTCGAGCTTCGCCGCCAGCGCATCGTCGTTCGTCGCAAGCATGGCTGCAGCAAGCAGTCCGGCGTTGATCGCGCCAGCCCTTCCGATCGCAAGGGTGCCGACCGGCACGCCCGCGGGCATCTGGACGATCGACAGCAGACTATCCATGCCCTTCAGCGCCTTGCTTTCGACCGGCACTCCCAAAACGGGCAGAGCCGTCATCGAGGCAGCCATGCCGGGCAGATGCGCCGCGCCTCCGGCGCCAGCGATAATGATCTTGAGCCCTCGTTGCTTCGCCGACGCTGCATAATCGTAGAGGCGCTGCGGGGTGCGGTGCGCGGACACGACCTTCGTTTCATGCTCGATACCGAGTTCGTTCAGAATCTCCGACGCATGACGCATCGTTTCCCAGTCGGAACTGCTTCCCATGATGATCCCGACCACGCCCGCCGTCATCGTCCCGCCTTGAAACAATGTAAGAGTGAAGGCTCGTTTAGGGGGCCGAATCAGGGTAGGCAACGGCGCTGGAGCAGGGCCACGTTCTCGCCGCGACCCGGCTCCGCAAAGCTACAGCATTTTCAAGGCTTTGGAATCGCGCTATGACTAGTGTCACAACAGGGCAGGCTTAGGGGCAATGTCTGACCAGATGACCGAGGATGCGGACGTGCAGCGGCTCGTCCAGGAGATTAGCCGACTGCGCGGCCAAGTCGCGCAGCTGCAAGAGCGCGTTGAGCAGCTCGATCGCTTAGCGCACCAGGATAGTTTGATCGACCTTCCCAATCGGCGCGGGTTCCTGCGCGAGCTGGAGCGGCTCATCGCGAGAGTGAGCCGGTACAATGCCGTTGGAGCCATGCTGTTCGTCGACGTCGACGGGCTGAAGACCATCAACGACACTTTCGGCCACCGCACCGGCGACGAGGCACTGATCCAGGTCGCGCACCTGCTGTCGAGCGGCGTCCGCAAGAGCGACGTGGTCGCTCGCATCGGTGGCGACGAATTCGGCATCCTCCTCGAGAACGCCGATGAGAAGGTCGCCCATGAGACGGCTTCGCGATTGGTCGAACTCATCGCCGCCTGCGAAGTCGTTCACGAAGGCTTCTCACTGCCAATGAGCGTGGCGATCGGAGTCGGCATCATCGATGCGACGGACACGGCCGAGTCCGTCATGGCCCGCGCGGACGAGGAGATGTACCGTCGGAAGGCTGCGGCTTAGGCTTCGTCCAGATAATATCGCCGCTCGACGCTGAGGTCGTCGCGGAGTTCATAGACGATCGGCTTGCCCGTCGGGATTTCCAGTCCGACGATCTCTTCGTCACTGATATTCGAAAGATATTTGATTATACCGCGCAACGAATTGCCGTGGGCGGCGACGAGGATCTGCTTGCCCGAGCGGAGCGCGGGGGCGATCGCTTCTTCGTAATAAGGAAGTGCGCGGGCGATCGTGTCCTTAAGACTTTCCGTCCGCGGGACGACTATGCCGGCATAGCGGCGATCGTTCGCGACATCGTACGGGCTGCCCTCCTGCAGCGGCGGTGGCGGGATGTCGTAGGAACGGCGCCAGATCTTGACCTGCTCGGCCCCCGCCTTGTCGATCATCTCCTGCTTGTTGAGGCCAGTGAGCCCGCCATAATGACGCTCATTCAGCCGCCAGTCCTTCGCCGTCGGGAGCCACAGCTGGTCCATCTCGTGGAGGGCGAGGTGCAGCGTGCGAATTGCGCGGGTGAGGACGCTGGTGAAGCAGGCGTCGAAGTTCAGACCCTTGTCGCACATCAGCCGACCCGCCCCGCGCGCCTCCTGTATGCCTAGATCGCTAAGGTCGACGTCCCACCATCCAGTGAAGCGGTTTTCCAGATTCCACTGCGACTGCCCGTGCCGCAGCAGCACGAGGGTGCGCATCAGGCGTCGACCTCTTCCTGCTGCTCGGCGGCAACGTTCGCCTTGAGGTCGGGAAGAATGGCGTGGAGTGCATCGAGGCACGAATAAGCAAGATATTTCGATCGCTGCGGCGACCAGCCGTAGACTTCGTCGGGAAGGTCCGAATTATCCTTGAACGGCATTTCCAAGGTCATTGAAACACAGCCATGCCGCTCCGCCAACTGGGTCGTGGACATCGACATATTGGCCTGCCCCGGCGGCGGGATCTCATACCCTTGGCTGCGCTGGAAATCGGGCGACAGGCGCTCGAGCGTTTCCCCGAATTGTTTGAATAGCTTCAGCTGTCGATTGGTAAGCGAAGGAATTCCCTCGAAGCCGGCGAGGAAGTTCGCGGGGATCGCCTCATCGCCATGCACATCCATCGCGAAGTCGACGCCCGTGTCGTCCATTGCGTTGCGGACGCAGAGGACTTCCGGACTCTTCTCTGCCGAGGGCGCATGCCATTCGCGATTCAGGTTCACGCCAGCGGCGTTCGTGCGCAGATGGCCGCGGCGCGATCCGTCAGGGTTCATGTTCGGAACGATGCGGAACGTGCATTCCTTGCGCAGCACGCGCGCGACCGGGTCATCCTCGTCGGTCAGCTTTTCAAGCGCGCCTTCCATCCACCATTCGGCCATGCTTTCGCCCGGATGCTGGCGCGCATAGAGCCAAACGTTTAGCGGGCCTTCGCCGATCGTCACGCAGTCGATGTCCTGCCCATCGAGGCTTTTGCCGAGCGATCGGTACTCGACTCCAGGAAGCGCCGCCGTTTGGGTGACGAGGTCGTGATGGCGCTCCATCGAATACGGAGCGAAGTAAGCGATCCACACCACGTCTTGCGGCGGCGTCAGCTTCATCGTCAGCACACCGTTCGAATAGCTGGTTTCGGTGATCCGCACCCACTCTTCACGGTCGAGGCTCATCACGCCTTTGTAGCCCGGCCAGCCGTTGGGATAGGCCGAGCCGGCGCAGTTGGTGATGCGAAGCGTGATCTCGCGGCCCGCAGCGCCGGCCACGCGGAAGTAGAACCACTGGTAGAAGTCGCTGAGGTGATCCTTGACGATCTCCAGGTCGACGCGGTCGCCATCCTGACTGAGGACGCGGATATTTCCGGCGTCGAAGGAGCTCGAAATCGTTAGGGTCATGCGCTGTTACTCAGGTTGGGAAGGGGTCGCGGCGGCTGATAGTGCGGGCATGCCGATCAGGCAAACGGGGCGTTCGCCCGGACGCGTCAGCCCGCGACCAAGTTCTTTAGGCTGTCAGGCATCGGCCGCACGATACGGTTGTGCAGCCGGAAGTCGCGGCTGAAGAGCACGTGAAAGAGCAGCTTGGTCCACGACCGATGATGGTACAGGTGGTTGTAGAATTCCGGCGCCGCGGCGCGCACCGCCGGCAGGCGTGACCAGGGCACCTGTGGAAAGTCATGGTGCTCGTTGTGATAGCCCATGTTGAACGACAACTTGTTCAAGGGGCCGTAGTAAGAATAGGTCTCCTGCCCGTCCCTGAACACATAGTGTTCCTGGATCCATCGGGCGCCCACCGGGTGCACGCCAAGCGAGAATAACGTTGAGAGGAACAGGTAGGCTACTGGCCACCAACCGAAGAACCAGACGATCGGAGCCAGCGCGGCGGCCATCGCCGCGGCGTTGAACACCGCCCATCCATCGACGGTGCGGATCGCCTTCACGGTGGTTGGTCGAAGGAGGGCTTGCACGGCCCAGAACATGGTGAGCCACAACGTCTTACGCCACCAACTATTGCCTACCCACCGCGCCTCGCTCGCCGTCGGCACGTCGGCGTCGAGGCCAGCAATGCCGAGGCACTTGTGGTGTAACATGTGGTATTTGCGAAAACCGATCGCTGCCGGAAATACGATGGCGACATTGGCGAAGATCGACCCCAGCCTATTGGCATTGGCGGTCTTGAAGACGACGTTGTGCGTATATTCGTGGATCAGCACGAAGAGCGCATGGTTCGCGAAAGCGCCCACGGCGTAGGCTGCGATGACGATGGTCCACCAGGGGGCATCCATCCACACCAGGCCCATGCCGATGCCAACCTGCAAGGCGACCAGCAGCACGGTCCACAGGACCGACCATCTGTCACGCTTGAACAGCGTGCGTACATCGGGATGCGTCGCGAGGATCCGCTTCGCGCGCGCGCGGTGCGGCAGCGGCGCATCGCTCTGCGTGAACGCCGCATTGGGCGCTGTCACGGCGACCATCTGGTCACATCCTTCCCCGTACCGCTGCCCCACAAGGAGCGCCTCGGCTCACCTCTAACATGGATTAGGATGCGTGCCCTGATTAAATTATCAGTGCCGAAATGACTTCGAAACGCCCCTGCAACGCTGCAAGAACAGCTAGGGCGCAATGAGACTCAGCTAATCTGGCGCAGCCGCTCGCCGGTCGCCACGACCATGAAGGTGCTGTCATCGATACGCTTGACTTGCTCGCCGGAATCGAGCGCGAGCCGCTTGCTGCCCGGACCTCGGCTCAACCCACGCGTCGTTAGATGAGGCACGAATGACTGATATTCGTAAAGCGTCAGCTCGTCGCCGTTGGCGTCTCTGACGGGGATGGTTTTGCTCACATCTTCCATGGTCGCCCCCTTTCGACGAGTGGATGACCGCGGGAAGTCTCGCAGCCGAAGCTTAAGCAAATCCTAATCCATGTTATGCTTATCGCGCGATCCTAGATTAGCCGCACGGCGTCAACCCTCACGCTCATTAGAGCGCCCACCTGCATCGATGTCGGCCGCCTGGCGATCGAATTCCTTGGCCATAGCTCGGAGGATCGAGCCCACCCGCTCGTCAAACTGGCTATCCGCGAGGTTGCGACAATGTTCGGCTTGGCGCCGGAGCTCGTGTGGCGACGAGTCCACAGAAAGTAAGACTCACATAGGTTAAGAAAGGTTCCGGGGCCCGCGGAGGTTTCCTCGCACTGCCAATCTATTGTGCACTGCAACAAATCCCCTACGTAACGGTTGAACCCCGCCGCAGGAGACCGGTATGCGTAACCTTCACAGCACCCTGACGCGCCTTAGCGCGATGCGGCAGCGCCTCGACGAGTGGAACGACGTGAGCGATGACCGGCTGCCACTCTTCAGCGGTTTCGGCTCGAACCCTGGCAACCTCCAGGCAAGAGAGTATCTGCCCAGCGGCCTCCGTCCAGGTGCGCCGCTCGTCGTCATCCTTCACGGCTGCACTCAAACTCCGGGCGGCTACAACCAGAGTGCGAACTGGACCCGCGCCGCGGACGAGCACGGCTTCGCACTTCTCTTTCCTGAGCAGCATCGCGCCAACAATCCGAACCTCTGCTTCAATTGGTTCTCGCCGAAGGATGCCGGCCGCGGCCGCGGGGAGGCGCTGTCTATCCGCCAGATGGTCTCAGCAATGCACGCGCGCCATCGCACTGATCCCAACCGTGTGTTTGTTACCGGCTTGTCGGCCGGGGGAGCGATGGCGGCAGTCATGCTCGCGGCCTACCCGGAAGTATTCGCCGGCGGAGCGGTAATCGCCGGCCTGCCATTCGGGACCGCGCGATCCGTACCCGAGGCGTTCGACCGCATGCGCGCACATGGCGGCGCCGGACCTGATGCGCTGGCGGCGCGGGTGCGGTCTGCTTCGGCTCATAAGGGACCATGGCCGATCCTTTCCGTGTGGCACGGCACGAGCGATGCCACGGTAGACCCCAGTAACGCAGGCGCACTCGTCGATCAGTGGCGTATTGTGCACGGGATTGCCCCAGACCCCTCACGGACGGACACCGTCAATGGTTTCCCGCACCGAGTTTGGAAGGACGCAGGCGGACGCGAGGTCCTTGAGGAATATGTCATCACCGGCATGGGCCACGGAACACCGCTGAGTGCCCGTGGCGGCTTCGGCGAAGTCCCTGGGCCCTTCATGCTGGACGTCGGCATTTCGTCAACGCGTGCGATCGCAAGGTTCTGGGAACTCGACAAGAACCCGCCCGCGAAAGACGAGGCGGCACAGCTGCCCGGGCTCCCCGACGCTCCAAAGCTTAGGCAGCCAACTTGGGCCAAGCAGACCTCCCGCCCAACTGGCGGTCCCGTCGGCATCCAAAAAACGATCGAAGACGCACTTAGGGCTGCCCGATTGATACGCTGAGATCATCCACGGACTTGCCCCGATCGCGTACATTCACAGGGACCAACTGGAAC
>Ga0308174_10000288_pt1 | contig 21065 bp, 21 predicted proteins | sample PhyPR2_FD_203894 | JGI IMG/M metagenome (GOLD analysis project Ga0308174, IMG submission 203894) | Soil microbial communities from UC Gill Tract Community Farm, Albany, California, United States - DLSLS.P.R2 | ecosystem: Environmental > Terrestrial > Soil > Agricultural land | place: USA... | reverse complement strand
GCGTCGAGCTGCCTGCGGGCCTGGCTCGCTCCCCCGGGCATGACGACCGCGCCGACGTACGGCGCCTGGAACACCCGGAAGGGGGTCTCGGAGAAGTACTCGGTGCACTCGGTCAGCTCGAGGTCGAGGCGCAGGTCCGGCTTGTCGCTGCCGTAGCGGGACATCGCCTCGGCGTAGGTCATCCGCCGGAACGGCGTGCTGAGCTCCTCGCCCACCAGCGCCCAGACCGCCTTCAGCACGTCCTCGGAGAGCGCGATCACGTCGTCCTGCTCGACGAAGCTCATCTCGATGTCGAGCTGGGTGAACTCCGGCTGCCGATCGGCCCGGAAGTCCTCGTCGCGGTAGCAGCGGGCGATCTGGAAGTAGCGCTCCAGGCCGGCCACCATCAGCAGCTGCTTGAACAGCTGGGGGCTCTGCGGGAGGGCGTACCAGCTGCCGGGCTGCAGGCGCGCGGGGACCAGGAAGTCCCGGGCGCCCTCGGGCGTGGACCGGGTCAGGGTCGGAGTCTCAACCTCAACGAAACCTTGAGAGTTGAGCACCTCGCGGGCGGCGCGGTTCACCTCGCTGCGCAGCCGGAGCGCCGCCGCCGGGCCGGCGCGGCGCAGATCGAGGTAGCGGTGCGCGAGCCGCACCTCCTCCCCCACCTCGACGTGCTCGTCGATCGGGAACGGCAGCGCGGTCGCGGCGCTGAGCACCTCGACGCCCCCCTCGGCCGCGGCGATCACCTCGATGTCACCGGTGGGCAGGTGCGGGTTCTGGTTGCCCTCGGGCCGGGCGGAGACCTCGCCGGTGATCTTCAGGCAGTACTCCGCACGGAGCTGGTGGGCCACCTTCTCGTCGCGGATCACCACCTGGACCACCCCGGACGCCTCGCGCAGGTCGATGAACGCGACCCCGCCGTGGTCGCGGCGGCGGGCCACCCAGCCGGCGAGGGTCACGGTCTGGCCGACGTGCTCGGCCCGGAGGCTGCCTGCGTCGTGGCTGCGGATCACTGCACTTGCTCCTTGCTGGATGGGGTGGTCGAGCCTGCCGAGACCACGCGGGGTCGCAGGTCCTCGGCGGGGGGTGTCCAGGCGTCCGGGTCGGCGTCGACCTGGTCACCGCTGCGGATGTCCTTGACCTGGTGCGGGGTGCCGTCGGCCCCCGGGAACCAGACGTAGGGCACGCCGCGGCGTTCGGCGTACCGGATCTGCTTGCCGAACTTCTGCGCCGAGGCCGCCACCTCGGCGGGGACGCCGCGGGCGCGCAGCCGATGGGCGACGGCGTTCGACGCCTCCCGGGACTCCTCGTCGGCGAGGGCGACCACGACGGCCGAGGGCACCGAGCGGTTGGCGGCCACGGCGCCGCGCGCGAGCAGCGGGACCAACAGCCGGCTGACCCCCAGCGAGATGCCGACACCCGGGTACGTCGTGCGCCCGTCGCTCGCCAGGGCGTCGTAGCGGCCGCCCGAGCAGATCGAGCCGAGCCCCTCGCTGCCGCGGAGCCGGGTCTCGAACACGGTGCCGGTGTAGTAGTCGAGGCCGCGGGCGACGGAGAGGTCCGCGACCACGGCGACCTTGTCGGTGGTCAGCGACGCGCAGCCGCGCATCAGCTCCTCCAGCTCGGCCAGCCCCTCGTCGAGGAGCGGGTGGCTCACGTCGAGCTTCCGCACCTGCTCGAGGAACGACAGGTCCTCGCTGGAGATCGTGGCCAGGTGCAGGCAGCGCTCGGCGGTGTCCTCGTCGAGGCCCGACGTGACGAGCTGCCGGGCGACCTCGTCGGGCGGCAGCTTGTCCAGCTTGTCGACGGTCGCCATGACCGCCATCGGGTCCTCGATGCCGAGGCCCCGGTAGTAGCCCTCGATCAGCTTGCGGTTGTTCACCTGGAGCCGGAAGGCCGGCAGGAAGTCCAGCCGGGACAGCGCGTCGACCATCACCCGGGCCACCTCGACGTCGTGGTGGAACGGCAGCGCGTCGCGGCCGACGATGTCGATGTCGGCCTGGGTGAACTCCCGGAAGCGGCCCTCCTGCGGACGCTCGCCGCGCCATGCCTTCTGGATCTGGTAGCGGCGGAACGGGAACTCCAGCCGGCCGGCGTTCTCGAGCACGTAGCGGGCGAACGGGACGGTGAGGTCGAAGTGCAGCCCGAGCCCCGAGTCGGTGGCGCTGTCGGCCTCCTGCAGCCGGCGCAGGACGTAGACCTCCTTGGAGGTCTCACCCTTGCGGAGCAGCTGGTCCAGCGGCTCGACGGCCCGGGTCTCCAGGCTCGCGAAGCCGTGCAGCTCGAACGTGGCGCGCAGGCTGTCGGTGACCTGCTGCTCCACGAACCGCTGGGCGGGCAGCAGCTCGGGGAACCCGCTCAGCGGGGTGGGCTTGGCCATCTCAGAGACCTCGGTTCGGGGCCGCGCTGCCGGAGCCGGCGTCGCGCAGCAGGTCGAGCAGGAACGGGTTCGTCGCGCGCTCGCGACCGATGCTCGTCTGCTCGCCGTGCCCCGGGAGGACCACGATGTCGTCGGCGAGCGGCAGCACCTTGTCGCGGAGGCTGCGCAGCATCGTCGGATGGTCGCCGCCGGGCAGGTCGGTCCGGCCGATGGAGCCGGCGAACAGCAGGTCCCCGGACAGCATCACCTCCGAGACCCCCTGCTCGCCGTACGGCGTCCGGAAGGTCACCGAGCCCTCGGTGTGGCCCGGCGTGTGGTCGACGGTGAAGCGCAGCCCGGCCAGCTCGAGGGTGTCGAGGTCGGCCAGCTCGGCCACGGAGTCGGGCTCGGCGAACTCGTACCTCCCGCCGAGCAGCATGCCCGCCGTCTCCGGGGACATCGCGGCCATCGGGTCGGCGAGCAGGTGCCGGTCCCGTGGGTGGATGTACGCGGTGGCGTCGTACGTGCCCGCCACCGGCGCCACGCACCACATGTGGTCGACGTGCCCGTGCGAGACGAGCACGGAGACCGGCTTGAGCCGGTGCTCGCGGACCACCTCGGCCACGCCCTCGGCGGCGTCCTTGCCGGGGTCCACGACGACGCACTCGCTACCGGGTCCGGTGGCGAGCACGTAGCAGTTGGTGCCCCAGGGACCGGCGGGGAAGCCTGCGATGAGCACGGCCGCGCGCTCCTGTCCGGGTAGGGGTGTGTTGACCCCGGCAGCCTATCGACCGGGCAGGCGCCCGCCCGCGGCGCACCCGGCGGCACGCCCGCTGACCAGCGGGGACGGCCGGGCGTGCCGCCTGCAGCGCACCCGGCGGCACGCTTGCTGAACAGCGGGGACAGCCCCCTGGCCGCACTAGACTCCGGGCGTGGTCACCAAGAAGAGACGGCGCAGCCAGCTGGCCCGGGCCGGCGCGCAGCGTCAACAGATCCGGCGGGCCGAGCGGGAGCGGCGGCGCAGGGTCCACCGGCGCGTGCTGACCGCGGTCGTCGTCGTGCTGCTGGTCGCGGGCCTGGTCACCTGGATCGCGCTGCACGCGCGGGACAGCGCCGCAGCCTCCGCGGCGCCGAATGACTACGCTTCCGTGGTGGACCAGCCCACTACCGCAGGGGGAGCCCGGTGAACACCCCGGACAGCACGCCGGAGAGCACGCCGCTCGAGGACGAGCGCAGCACGCCCGAGCCCGCACGCCCCGCCGTGCCCGCGCCCCGGCCCGCCCCGCCGCCCCGGCCCGCCCCGCCGCGCCGGCCGGGCGCTCCGGTGCCGGCACCGCCCGGTGCGGCGACGCCGCCGCCGGCTCCCGCCACCCCGGCCCGGACGCCGGTCCCGGCGGCGCAGGGTCGCGACTGGGGCCGGGTCGCCGAGGACGGCACGGTGTACGTGCGCACCGCCGACGGCGAGCGCGCGGTGGGCCAGATGCCCGACGCGACCCCCGAGGAGGCGCTGTCGTTCTTCGTGCGCCGCTACGAGGACCTCGCCTTCGAGGTGGAGCTGCTCGAGCAGCGCGTCGGGGCCGGCACCCTCGGCCCGGACGAGGCGGCCGCCTCGGTCAAGCAGGTGCACGCCAGCCTCCAGGACGCCCAGGCGGTCGGTGACCTCGCCGGTCTCGACGCGCGGCTGGACGCGCTGACCCGGGCGATCGGCACCCAGCGTGAGCAGCGGCGGGCCGAGCGGGCCCGCAAGCTGGAGGGGGCCCGCGGCGACAAGGAGCGGATCGCCGCCGAGGCCGAGCGGCTCTCCGAGGGCACCGACTGGCGCAACGGGGCGAACCGGATGCGCCAGCTGCTCGACGAGTGGAAGGCCCTCCCCCGCCTCGAGAAGCCGGTCGACGACGCCCTCTGGCGCAGGTTCTCGACGGCCCGGACGACGTACACCCGGCGCCGCAAGGCGCACTTCGCCGACCTCAACGAGAAGCGCGACGAGGCCCGCGTGGTCAAGGAGAAGCTCGTCGTCGAGGCCGAGGCGCTCGCGGAGTCGACCGAGTGGGGCGCCACCGCCGGCAAGTACCGCGACCTGATGCGTCGCTGGAAGGCCGCTGGCCCGGCCCCCAAGGGCGTGGACGACCAGCTGTGGCAGCGGTTCCGGGGCGCGCAGGACACCTTCTTCGGCCACCGCGACCAGGCCAACGCCGAGCTCGACGCCGAGTTCGTCGCCAACGCGGAGAAGAAGGAGGCGCTGCTCGTCGAGGCCGAGGCGCTGCTGCCGGTGACCGACCTGCGGGCGGCCAAGGAGGCGTTCCGGGACATCGCCGACCGGTGGGACGCCGCCGGCAAGGTGCCGCGGGACCGGATGAAGGAGCTCGAGGGCCGCATCCGCAAGGTCGAGCAGGCCATCCGCGGTGTCGAGGACGCCCAGTGGGCGCGCACCGACCCGGAGAAGTCCGCCCGCGCCGACGACATGGTCGCCAAGCTCGAGAAGGCGCTCGCGGACATCGAGGCCGACCTGGACAAGGCCCGGGCCACCGGGGACACCAGGAAGGTCGCCGCCCTCGAGGAGAACCTCGCGTCCCGCCGGTCGTTCCTGGAGATGGCCCGCCGGGCCGCCGAAGACTTCTCCTGATGCCGAGGCGTCGCGTCCTGCGGCGTCAAGGAGGCCGAGGCGTCGCGTTCTGCGGGGCTACTGCGTGACCCGGTAGGCGTCGAAGACGCCGTCGACCGAGCGCACGGCCTTCAGCACGTGCCCGAGGTGCTTGGGGTCGGCCATCTCGAAGGTGAACCTGCTCTTCGCGACCCGGTCCCGGGTCGTCTGCAGGGTCGCGGCGAGGATGTTCACGTGCACGTCGGAGAGCACCTTGGTGATGTCCGACAGCAGCCGGTTGCGGTCGAGCGCCTCGACCTGGATGTTCACCAGGAACATCGACTGCGCGGTCGGCGCCCACTCCACCTCGACGAGCCGCTCCGGCTGCGAGGTCAGGCTCTGCGCGTTGGTGCAGTCCGAGCGGTGCACCGAGACGCCGGCGCCACGGGTGACGAACCCGAGGATCGGGTCGCCCGGCACCGGGGTGCAGCACTTCGCGAGCTTGACCCAGACGTCCGAGAGGCCCTTGACGATGACGCCGGCGTCGCCGCCGGTGGGCCGCTTGAGCCGGGCGTCCGTGGTGATCGTGACGCCCTCGGCGAGGTCCTCCGCGGCCCCCTCCTCGCCGCCGAACAGGTCGATGACCCGGCGTACGACGGTCTGGGCACCGATGTTGCCCTCGCCGACCGCGGCGTAGAGCGCGGACACGTCCGCCAGCCGCATCTCCGCGGCCACGGTGGTCAGCGTCTCGTGGGTGAGCAGCCGCTTGAGGGGCTGGTTCTCCTTGCGCATCAGCCGGGCGATCTGGTCCTTGCCCTGCTCGATGGCCTCCTCGCGCCGCTCCTTGGTGAACCACTGGCGAATCTTGTTGCGGGCCCGCGGCGAGGCGACGTAGCCCAGCCAGTCGCGGCTCGGGGCGGCGTTGGGTGCCTTGGAGGTGAACACCTCGACCACGTCGCCGTTGTCGAGCTTCGACTCCAGCGGCACCAGGCGACCGTTGACCCGGGCGCCGATCGTGTGGTGCCCGACCTCGGTGTGGATCGCGTAGGCGAAGTCGACCGGCGAGGAGCCGGCGGGCAGCGCGATGACGTCGCCGCGCGGGGTGAAAACGTAGACCTCGGAGGAGTTGATCTCGAAGCGCAGCGACTCCAGGAACTCCCCGGGGTCCTCGGTCTCCTGCTGCCAGTCGAGCAGCTGCCGGACCCAGGCCATGTCGCCGCTGCCGTCGACCACGCTGCGGTCGGTGTCCTTGCCGGAGCGGACGTCCTCCTTGTACTTCCAGTGCGCGGCGATGCCGTACTCCGCGCGCCGGTGCATCGAGAAGGTCCGGATCTGCAGCTCGACCGGCTTGCCCTGGAGGCCGATCACCGTGGTGTGCAGGGACTGGTACATGTTGAACTTCGGCATCGCCACGAAGTCCTTGAACCGGCCGGGGACCGGGTTCCACCGGTTGTGCAGCACGCCGAGCACCGCGTAGCAGTCGCGGTCGTCCTCGACCAGGATGCGGATCCCGACCAGGTCGTAGATGTCGGAGAAGTCCCGGCCGCGCACGATCATCTTCTGGTAGATCGAGTAGTAGTGCTTGGGCCGGCCGGTCACGACCGCCTTGATCTTGGCCTCGCGCAGGTCGTTCTCCACCTGCTCGATGACCTGGGCCAGGAACTGGTCGCGCGACGGCGCCCGCTCCGCCACGAGACGCACGATCTCGTCGTACATCTTGGGGTGCAGGGTCGCGAAGGCGAGGTCCTCGAGCTCCCACTTGAGGGTGTTCATGCCCAGCCGGTGGGCCAGCGGGGCGTAGATGTCGAGGGTCTCGCGCGCGGTCCGCTCCTGCGAGGCCTGCGGGACGTAGCGCAGCGTGCGCATGTTGTGCAGCCGGTCGGCGAGCTTGATCACCAGCACCCGGATGTCGCGCGACATCGCGACGATCATCTTGCGGATGGTCTCGGCCTGCGCCGCGTCGCCGTACTTGACCTTGTCGAGCTTGGTGACGCCGTCGACCAGCAGCGCCACCTCGTCGCCGAAGTCGTGGCGCAGCTCGTCGAGGGTGTACGGCGTGTCCTCGACCGTGTCGTGCAGCAGCGCCGCGACCAGCGTCGGCTCGGTCATGCCGACGTCGGCCAGGATCGTGGTCACCGCGAGCGGGTGCGTGATGTAGGGGTCACCGCTCTTGCGCATCTGCGTGGCGTGCAGCCGCTCGGCGGTGAGGTAGGCCCGCTCGAGCAGCTCGAGGTCGGCCTTGGGGTGGTTGGCCTTCACCGCGCGGTAGAGCGGCTCGAGCACCGGGTTGCCGGACTGGCTCTTGGTCGCCATCCGGGCCAGCCGGGCCCGCATCCGGCGGCCGGCCGGGCCGCCCCCGGCGGGGCGGTGCTCGACCGGGGCGATCTCGGCGGGCGGAGCGGAGGCGGGCGCGTTGGAGGGCGGGCTCGCTACGCGCTCCTCAGCCACTCCAGCTCCCACGGTCGACGACTCCGGCCAGTCTACGTGCGGGGCGGTCGGGCGTCAGACCGTCCGCAGGCTGTGCAGGGCGACGTCGCCGATGGCGTCGCGCCCGTGCAGGAACCCCAGCTCGAGCAGGACCGCGAACGCGCGGACCCGGCCGCCCGAGCGCTCGACCAGCTGCCGGGTCGCGTCGGCGGTGCCGCCGGTGGCCAGCACGTCGTCGACGAGCAGCACGCGGTCCCCCTCGGCGATGCTGTCGGCGTGCACCTCGAGGGTGGCGTGGCCGTACTCGAGCGAGTAGGAGACGGTGTGCGTCTCGCCGGGCAGCTTGCCGGCCTTGCGCACCGGCACGAACCCGGCGCCGAGCGCCAGCGCCACCGGCGCCGCGAGGATGAACCCGCGGGCCTCCATGCCGACGACCTTGTCGACCACGGTGTTGCCCTCGGCGTCCCGGCCGGCCTCGGCCAGGGCGCGTACGACGGCCGTGAACGCGTCGTGGTCGGCGAGCAGCGGCGTGATGTCCTTGAACGTCACCCCTGGCTGCGGAAAGTCCGGGACGTCCCGGATCAGCCGGTCCAGCTGCTCGTCGAGGCTCGTCACCGACCCGGCGCTCACGACTTGCCGCGCTGGGAACGGGGCTTGCGGCTCGGCTGCGCCCGCTTGGCGGACGCCGAGGGCGAGACCGGCCGCGACGCGGGCCGCTCCCCCGCCGTGTAGCGGGCCGGCCGCGAGGTGCTGCCGGCCGGGACACCGCGCTCGTCCTCCGCGTCGACCCGGTCGGGCTCCGGCTCCGCGCCGGGCTCCTCGGAGATCGGCATGTCCTCGCTGAACACCGGCACCGAGGCGTAGGGGTCGACCTGGCGGCGGTTGCGGTGCCGGATCGCCCGCGCGTCGCCGGCCCGGATCCCGGGCTCGAGCTCCTTGAGCTGCACGACGAGCGGGGTGGCGATGAAGATCGAGGAGTACGCGCCGGCCGCCATGCCGACGAACAGCGCGAGCGCCAGGTCCTTCAGGGCCCCCGAGCCGAGGCTGACCACACCGACGTACAGCAGCGCGCCCACGGGCAGCAGCGCCACGATCGAGGTGTTGATCGACCGGACCAGTGTCTGGTTGATCGCCAGGTTGGCGGCCTCGGCGTAGGTCTGGCGGGTCCGGGCGAGGTTCTTGGTGTTCTCGCGCACCTTGTCGAACACCACGACGGTGTCGTAGAGCGAGAAGCCCAAGATGGTCAGGATGCCGGTGACCGTGGCCGGGGTGACCTCGAACCCGGACAGGGCGTACACGCCGACCGTGATCACCAGGTCGTGGGCCAGCGCGACGATGGCGCCGACCGACATCTTCCACTCACGGAAGTACGCCCAGATGAACAGCACCACGAGCACCAGGAACACACCGAGGCCGAGCAGCGCGCGGTTCGCGACCTGCGCGCCCCAGGTGGCCCCGATCGCGTCCCGGCTGACGGCGCTGCTGTCGACCCCGACCGCCTTCTGCACCGCGGTGGAGACCAGCGTGGCCTGGTCGTTGGTGAGCGGCTCGGTCTGGATCCGGATGTTCTTCGGGCCCGACGTGTTCACGATCGGCGCCTCGGCGGCGGTGATCTTGTTGTCCAGCGCGGTCCGGGCCACCGCGTCGCGGATCTTCGTGACGTTCGCCTGCGTGGTCTGGTTGGCCGGCATCGAGACTTGGTACTCGACGCCGCCCTTGAACTCGATGCCGAGGTTCAGCCCCTTGCCGACGAGCCCGTAGACCGCCAGCAGCACGATCACGCCGGAGATGGAGTACCACAGCCACTTGCGGCCGACGAAGTCGATCGAGATCTTGCCCTCGTAGAGGGCGTGGCCGATGTTCGAGAGCTTGCTCATGCGGGGTCCCCTCGGCGGTGTGAGCGGGGTGAGCGGGCGAGCGCAGCGAGCAGCGTCGTGGGGTGCTTCATCAGGCGTTACCTCCAGCAGACGCCGGGCGCGACGTCGGCGTCGGCCGGTTCGTGCCGACGTGGTCCGGGGACAGACCGGACAGCTTGTGCCCGGAGGAGAAGAACCGGAACGTGGCCAGCCACGAGACCATCGGCTTGGTGAACAGGAAGAACACCACGAGGTCGATGACGGTGCTGATGCCGAGCGCGAACGCGAAGCCCTTCACCACGCCGATCGAGAAGATGTAGAGCACGACCGCGGCGAGCAGGGACACCGCGTCGGCGGCCAGGCAGGTCGCCCGGGCGCGGACCCAGCCGGCCTCGACCGCGACGCGCATCGACTTGCCGCTGCGCATCTCGTCACGGATCCGCTCGAAGTACACGATGAACGAGTCCGCGGTGATGCCCACCGCCACGATCAGACCGGCGATGCCGGGCAGCGTGAGCGTGAACCCGACCGCCTGGCTCATCGCCAGCACCACGGCGTAGGTCACCAGGCCGGCGATGAACAGCGACGCCATCACGACCAGGCCCAGCCCGCGGTAGTAGAGCAGGCAGTAGATCAGCACCAGGCCCAGCCCGATGGCACCGGCGATGAGGCCCGCGGACAGCTGGTCGGCCGCCAGGGTCGGGCCCTCGTCGGTCACCACGGGCACCGTGAACCGTAGCGGCAGCGCGCCGTACTTGAGGCTGTTCGCGAGGGTCTGCGCCGACTTCTGCGAGAAGTTGCCGCTGATCTCCGCCTGACCGTTCGGGATCACCCCGTTGACGGTCGGCGCCGAGATGACCTTGCCGTCGAGGACGATCGCGAACTGCTTCTGCTGCCCGGTCAACGGGCTGGTCTGGTTGGCGATCTGCCGGGTGACGTCGGCGAAGGTCCGGCGGGCCGTGCTGTCGAAGGTCAGGTTGACGACCCACTGCACCTGGTTCTGCGGGATGCCCGCCTCGGCCTTCTTGAGCTGGGTGCCCTCGATCAGCGCGGAGGACAGCAGCAGCTTGTTGCCGTCGCCGTCACAGGTGACGAGCGGCTCGTTCTTGTTGTCGACCACCGGTGCCGCGGCCTGCTTGCCGGTGGGGCAGGTGAACGCGGCGAACTTCTTCAGCCACTTCGTGCCGGGGTTGTCCATCCACTTCAGCGGCTGGTCGACCGGGGCGCCGGCGGGGTTCGCCTGCGGTGTCGCGGACGGCACCGCGGTGGGCGACGCGGGCGGGTTGGTCGACGGCTTGGCGGACGCCTTGGCGGACGGGGACTTCGACGGCTTCGCCTTGTCGGCGTGCGCGCCGCCGAGGACGACCGGCGCGCGGCCCTTGGGGCTGGCGCTCGGCGAGGACTTCGGTCCGGCCGTGGGGGCCTTGGACGGGGTGGCCGAGCCGGAGGGCGACGCGGAGCCGCTCGCGGACGGGCTGGCCGAGCCGGAGGGCTGCGGCTGGCCCGGCGCCATCGCGGCGACGAGCCGGAAGCGCAGCTGCGCGGTCTGCTTGACCGTGTCGACGAGGTTCTTCGGGTTCTTGCCGGGGACCTCGACCACGATGTTGCGGCCACCCTGCGTCGAGACCTCCGCCTCGGTGACACCGGTGCCGTTGACCCGCTGGTCGATGATCCCGCGCGCCTCCTCGAGGCTGGCCGGCGAGGGCTTCTGGCCGCTCTGGGTCGCCGCCTCGAGCGTGATCCGCTGGCCGCCCTGCAGGTCGAGCCCCAGCTTGGGCTTCCACTCGCCGCTGAGCGCGACGCCGCCGTACAGCGCGGCCACGATCAGGCCGAAGATGATCAGCCGACGCCCGGGACGGGCCTTCTTGCTCGCCACTGCTACTCGCTCCTCGCCGACCGCGGGCGGTCGTGGTTGCTCACGGGTGCTGCTCGTCGCTGTCTGCCGGACCCTCGTCGGGGTCGCCGGGCGACTCGGTCCTCGGCTCCAGGACCCGCACGACCGCCTGGCGGGCGACCTTCACGGTGGTGCCGGGCGCCAGCTCCAGGTGCAGCGTGTCGTCCTCGACGGAGACGACGGTGCCGTAGATGCCCGACCCCAGCATCACCTCCGTGCCGACGGCCAGGGAGGACTGCGTCACGGACAGCTGCTGCTGGCGACGACGCTGGGGACGCACGATCAGGAACCAGAAGACCAGTGCGATCAGGACGAACGGCAGGAAACCTGCCAGGTCTTTCACGGGATGAACACCTCGAGTACGGAGTCCGGGCACGACACGGGAGCCGACACAGTCGACCGAGGGTCGAGTGTAACTGCCGCCGCCCCGGCCCACCGACCGGACGCGATCCGAGGGTGTCACGGTCGGGTCACGGTCGTACGGCGCGCCCGGGTTGCCGCCCCTCGTCCGCGTCAGTCGTCGCCGTCGAACAGGCTCGGCTCGGCCGTCGCGCCACCGAACGGCGCGGCGGCCGGGACCGCGAGGCCCAGGTGCCGCCAGGCGGCCGGTGTGGCCACCCGCCCGCGGGGCGTGCGGGCCAGGAAGCCGGACCGGACCAGGAACGGCTCGGCGACCTCCTCCACGGTCTCCCGCTCCTCCCCCACGGCGACGGCCAGCGTGGAGACACCGACCGGACCGCCCCCGAACCGCCGGCACAGCACGTCGAGCACCGCGCGGTCGAGCCGGTCGAGCCCGGACTGGTCGACCTCGTAGAGGTCGAGCGCCCGGTGGGCGACGTCGAGGGTGACGACGCCGTCGGCGCGCACCTGGGCGTAGTCGCGCACCCGGCGCAGCAGCCGGTTCGCGATCCGCGGGGTGCCGCGGGAGCGGGAGGCGATCTCGGCCGCGCCGCCGTCGGTGAGGTCGACCCCGAGCAGGCCGGCCGAGCGCCGCACGATCAGGTCGAGCTCGGCGGCCGCGTAGAACTCCAGGTGGGCGGTGAACCCGAACCGGTCGCGCAGCGGCCCCGGGAGCAGCCCGGCCCGCGTGGTGGCGCCGACCAGCGTGAACGGCGGGATCTCCAGCGGGATCGCGGTCGCACCGGGCCCCTTGCCGATGACGACGTCGACCCGGAAGTCCTCCATCGCCATGTAGAGCATCTCCTCGGCGGGCCGCGACATCCGGTGGATCTCGTCGACGAACAGCACGTCGCCGTCGTTCATCCCGGACAGGATCGCGGCCAGGTCGCCGGCGTGCGTGATCGCCGGCCCCGAGGTCAGCCGGAGCGGGCTGCTCATCTCGGCGGCGATGATCATCGCCAGGGTGGTCTTGCCGAGGCCGGGCGGGCCCGAGAGCAGCACGTGGTCCGGGGCCCGGTCTCGGCCGCGGGCGGCCTGCAGCACCAGCGAGAGCTGCTCGCGCACCCGCTCCTGCCCGATGACCTCGTCGAGGCTGCGCGGCCGCAGCGCCGCCTCGACGGCCCGCTCGTCGCCGTCGGCGTCCGCCTCGACGAGGGCCCGGCTCTCGACGTACGCCTCCTCCTGGGCGCGCAGCGCGGCCTCCGGGTCGCGGCTCATGCCTTGCTCAGCGTCCGCAGCGCGGCCCGCAGCAGAGCCGCGACGTCCGGCTCCGCGGCGCCGTCGGCATCGGGCGTGACCGTCTCGACGGCCTTGTCGGCCTCCTTGGCGGACCAGCCGAGGCCGACGAGCCCGGCGTGCACCTGCGTCCGCCAGGCGTCCTGGGGCGCGGCGGCGGGCGCGGCCCGGCCGGGGCCGGAGGTGCCGGGGACGCCGATGCGGTCCTTGAGCTCGAGGATGATCCGCTGGGCGCCCTTCTGGCCGATGCCCGGCACGGTGGTGAGCGTCTTGACGTCCTCGGCGGCCACCGCGCGGCGCAGCTGGTCGGGCGAGTGCACCGCGAGCATCGCCTGCGCGAGCTTGGGCCCGACGCCGCTGGCGGTCTGGAGCAGCTCGAAGCAGGTCTTCTCGTCCTCGTCGAGGAAGCCGAACAGGGTCAGCGACTCCTCGCGCACCACCATGCTGGTCGGCAGGGTCGCCGGCGTGCCGACCCGGAGCGTGGCCAGGGTGTTGGGGGTGCAGACCAGCTCGAGGCCGACCCCGCCGACCTCGACCACGGCCGAGCCGAGCGTGACGTCGGCGACGGTGCCTCGGACGAACGCGATCATCGCGGGCTCCTTCCGGTGGCGGCCGCCCGCGAGACGGCCGCGTCGATGCGGGACTGGGCGCCGCCGCGCCAGATGTGACAGATCGCGAGGGCCAGGGCGTCCGCGGCGTCGGCGGGCCTGGGGGCCGCATCGAGCCGCAGCAGCCGGGTGACCATCGCCCCGACCTGCGCCTTGTCGGCGCGGCCGCTGCCGCTGACGGCGGCCTTGACCTCGCTGGGCGTGTGCAGCGCGACCGGGATGCCGCGGCGGGCGGCGACCACCATGGCGATGCCGCTGGCCTGGGCGGTGCCCATCACGGTGCGCACGTTGTGCTGGCTGAACACCCGCTCGACGGCGACGGCGTCGGGTCGGTGCTCGTCGATCCAGGCGTCCACGGACCGCTCGACCTCGCAGAGCCGCAGCGCGGTCGGCTGGCCGGGATCGGTGCGCACGACCCCCACTCCGACGAGGTGCAGCGGCCGCCCGACGGAGCCGTCGACGACGCCGAGGCCGCACCGGGTCAGGCCGGGGTCGATGCCCAGCACGCGCATGCCTCAGCCTCTCGTCCGAACACCTGTTCTAAGAGACGCTAACCGAGGCCGGCTCGATCGGCGGACAGGACACGCGCGCAGACACGCCCTCAGGCGTCGAGCGACTCCATGACGTCGTCGCTGACGTCGAAGTTGCCGAAGACGTTCTGCACGTCGTCGAGGTCCTCGAGCGCCTCGACGAGCCGGAACACCTTGCCGGCGGAGTCCTTGTCGAGCTCGACGTTCATCGACGGCACGAAGGAGGCCTCGGCGGAGTCGTAGTCCACGCCCGCCGCCTGCAGCGCCGTGCGCACGGCCACCAGGTCGGTCGCCTCCGAGATCACCTCGAAGGAGTCGCCGAGGTCGTTGACCTCCTCGGCGCCCGCGTCCAGGGTCGCCTCGAGGACGTCGTCCTCGGAGACGGTCCTCGGGTCCTGCGCGGACGGGACGATCACGACGCCCTTGCGGTTGAACAGGTAGGACACCGAGCCCGGGTCGGCGAGCGAGCCGCCGTTGCGGGTCATCGCGGTGCGGACCTCCATCGCGGCGCGGTTCTTGTTGTCGGTGAGGCACTCGATCAGGAAGGCGACGCCGTTGGGTCCGTAGCCTTCGTACATGATCGTCTGGTAGTCCGCTCCCCCGGCCTCGGCGCCCGAGCCGCGCTTGACCGCGCGGTCGATGTTGTCGTTGGGGACCGACGACTTCTTGGCCTTCTGGATGGCGTCGTAGAGCGTGGGGTTGCCGGCCGGGTCACCGCCGCTCATCCGGGCCGCGACCTCGATGTTCTTGATGAGCTTGGCGAACATCTTCCCGCGCCGGGCGTCGATGACGGCCTTCTTGTGCTTGGTGGTCGCCCATTTGGAGTGGCCAGACATGAGGTGGAGCCTCTTCCTTGTTGGTGCAAGCCGGCTGGTCGGTGCTAGCCGGCGGCCTGGGCCACCTGCTGCACGAAGAGCTGGTGGAACCGGTGGTCGCCGGTGATCTCGGGGTGGAACGACGTGGCGAGCAGGTGCGCCTGCCGGACCGCGACGATCCTACCCACCGCGTCTCCCGACGCCACGGTGGCGACGAGCTGGACGTCGTGGCCGACCTTCTCCACCCAGGGCGCGCGGATGAACAGCGCGTGGAAGGGCGCGTCGAAACCGGCGACCGCGAGCTCGGCCTCGAACGAGTCGACCTGGCGCCCGAAGGCGTTGCGCCGCACCACGACGTCGAGGCCCCCGATCGTCTCCTGGTCGGCCGTCCCGCCCTCGATCCGGTCGGCGAGCAGGATCATGCCGGCGCAGGTGCCGAAGGCGGGCAGCCCGCCCCGCAGTGCCTCGCGCAGCGGCTCGAACAGCCCGAACGCGCGGGCCAGCTTGTGCATCGTGGTCGACTCGCCACCCGGCATCACGATGCCGTCGACGTGCTCCAGCTCCTCGGGCCGACGCACCTTCACGGCGCGGGCGCCGGCCCGCTCCAGCATGGCCAGGTGCTCGCGCACGTCGCCCTGGAGGGCGAGGACACCGATCGTGGGGCCGGTCACCGGGCGATCCGCCTGTGCCAGTGGGCGTCGACCTCGATGCGGCCCTCGTCGAACTTCGCGGTGAGCCCGTGCTTCTCCAGCACCCCGAGCACGTCGTCCAGCAGGGCGTCCCCGGGGGCGGCGTTGGCGGTGGTGCCGTGCCAGAGGTTCACCTCGAGCATCCCCTCGTCGACGGCGTGCCAGACGTCCGGCGGGGTGAACCACGCGACGCCGCGGGGCGGGTCGCCGGCCCGCTCGTCGAGCAGCCGCTTGGCCGCCCAGTGGTCCTCGCAGCCCTGCAGCACCTCGACGTCGGCGAGCTCGAGCTCCTCGAAGGCCGACTGCAGCCGCTCGTAGTCGGTCGCCTCCGGCCAGCTCTCCTGGTCGACGCGCAGCTGCTCGCGGGCCTCGTCGGTCCACGCGGTGGCGAGCGCGTCGGCTTCGCCGGCCCGGTCCGGCAGCTCCTGGGTGACCGCCGCGACGACCTCGGCGTGCAGCTCCTCGCTCGACAGCAGCCCGGCCCGCACGCAGGCGCGCGTGAACTCGCGGACGTGGTCCTCGGCCAGGGTCACGGGCTACCAGCCGCGCTCGGCGAGCCGGTGCGGCTGCGGGATCTCGTCGACGTTGATGCCGACCATCGCCTCGCCGAGGCCGCGCGAGACCTTGGCGACCACGTCGGGGTCGTCGAAGAACGTGGTCGCCTTGACGATCGCCTCGGCCCGCTGGGCGGGGTTGCCGGACTTGAAGATGCCGGAGCCGACGAACACGCCCTCGGCCCCCAGCTGCATCATCATCGCGGCGTCCGCCGGGGTGGCGATGCCGCCGGCGGTGAACAGCACGACCGGCAGCTTGCCCTGCGCGGCCACCTCCGCGACCAGGGCGTACGGCGCCTGCAGCTCCTTCGCGGCGACGTACAGCTCGTCCTTCTCCAGGCCGTGCAGCCGGCGCAGCTCGGCCCGGATGGTGCGCATGTGCGTGACCGCGTTGGAGACGTCGCCGGTGCCGGCCTCGCCCTTGGAGCGGATCATCGCGGCGCCCTCGGTGATCCGGCGCAGCGCCTCGCCCAGGTTGGTGGCGCCGCACACGAACGGCACCGTGAACGCGTGCTTGTCGATGTGGTTGGCGTAGTCGGCCGGGGTGAGCACCTCGGACTCGTCGACGTAGTCCACGCCGAGGCTCTGCAGCACCTGCGCCTCGACGAAGTGCCCGATCCGGGCCTTGGCCATCACCGGGATCGAGACGGCCTCGATGATGCCCTCGATCATGTCCGGGTCGCTCATCCGCGAGACGCCGCCCTGGGCGCGGATGTCGGCCGGGACCCGCTCGAGCGCCATCACGGCGACGGCGCCGGCGTCCTCGGCGATCTTGGCCTGCTCGGCGGTGACGACGTCCATGATGACGCCGCCCTTGAGCATCTCGGCCATGCCCCGCTTCACCCCGGCGGTGCCGGTGCCGGTCTGCGTCAGGTTGCTGTCGTTCGTCACGTCTGGGGACCTCTGCTGCGTGGGACGGGAGGGCGCGGTCGGCCGACCCGAGGGGTGGTGGATGCCTCCAGGGTACGTCCCGAGGGGGCGCGGGACCCAGCCGGACCCGGACGCCTCAGTCCGCGACGAGCGCCGCCGGGGGCACGTCGTCGAGGTCCACGGCGTGCAGCTCGGCGGCCCGGCCGGCGAGCCGCAGCCACCGGACCCGGCGCCGCGAGCGCAGCGCCCGGGCGGACACCACGACGTCGTTGTGGAACCGGCGGGCCAGCTCGACCCGGGCGCAGTCGCGGGCCAGCTCGTCGACGAGCGGCCGGACCGTCGGGTCCTCGCGCAGCGGCTGCACGTCCGCGGGCCGGGCGAACACCGCCCGCAGCGCCTGGGACAGGTCGGACTCGGCCGCCTCGAACTCCTCGGGGCCGGCGTTGCGGGCGTGGTTGGCGGCGTCGAGCAGCACCAGCCGGCTCGGCGGGTCGAGCACCTCCGAGGACGCGAGCTCCAGCGTCGCCCCGGACCGGCGCAGCAGCTGGGCGTCCAGCGTGCCGCGGGCCACGTCGATGCGGTGGTGCATCCGGTCGAGCCGGTTCGCGGTCCAGGTCAGCCAGAAGCCCACCACGAGCACCACGACGAGCAGCAGCAGGAGCCACCAGCCGCTCATCGCACACCTCCCTCGACGACGGTCTCGTAGACCCGCAGGATCTGCCCGGCCACGGCGGACCAGTCGTAGCGGCGCACGGCGGTCCGGGCCGCCTCGTCGAGTGCGTCGCGCCGCTCCGGGTCGTCGAGCAGGGCCGTCAGCCTCGCCACGAGGTCCGCGGGGTCGCCGTTGGCGAACAGCACGCCGTGGGCGCCGTCCGCGAGCACCCGCCGGAACGCCGGGATGTCGCTGGCCAGCACGGTCGCGCCCGCCGCCATCGCCTCGATGAGCACGATCCCGAAGCTCTCGCCGCCGGTGTTGGGCGCGACGTACACGTCCGCGGTGCGCAGCGCGGCGGCCTTGTCCTCGTCGGAGGCCCGGCCCAGGAAGGTCACCTGGTCGCGGACGCCCTCCGGCAGCAGCGCCCTGGCTTCGTCCACGTCCCCGCCACCGACGACGAGCAGCCGCAGCCCCGGCCGGTCGGCGGCCACCGTGCCGAAGGCGGCGGCCAGCACCGGGAAGCCCTTGCGCGGCTCGCCGAGCCGGCCGACGAACGCGACCGTGGCGTCCTCGCCGCGCCAGTCCGGCCGCGGCTGCGCGGAGGCGAACCGGTCGACGTACAGGCCGTTCGGGATGACGACCGGCTCGCCGCCGACGTGGCTGACCTGGGTGCCGCGGGAGTACTCCGAGACCGCGATCCGGGCGCTGATCTTCTCCAGGCTGGGCCGCAGGATCGCCGCCGACGCGGACAGGGCGCGGGAGCGCTCGTTGGAGGAGTGGTACGTCGCGACGACCGGGCACTCGGCGGCCCACAGGGCGAGCAGCGACAGGCTCGGGGTGGCCGGCTCGTGCAGGTGCAGCACGTCGAAGTCGCCGTCGTGCAGCCAGCGCCGGACCCGCGCGGCGGCCACCGGCCCGAACGACATCCGGGCCACCGAGCCGTTGTACGGCACCGCGACCGCGCGGCCGGCCGGGACGACGTACGGCGGCAGGTGGTCGTTCTCGCTCGGCGCCAGGACGGACACGTCGTGGCCGAGCGCGATCAGCGCCTCGGCCAGGTCCTTGACGTGGTTCTGCACTCCCCCGGGCACGTCGAGGGAGTAGGGGCAGACGATGCCGACCTTCACGTGAAGACCTTCTGCATCATGTGCCAGTCCTGCGGGTGCGCGCGGATGCCTGCGGTGAACACGTCCGCGACGGCCTGCATCATCGAGGCGATCCCCTCGTCGCCCTCGGCGTGCGGCACCGGCGGGTGGAAAGCGATGACCAGCTCGTCCCCGTCGTAGTGCAGCGTCACCGGCACGAGCGGTGCCCCGGTCCGCCGGGCGAGCACGGCGGGGCCGCGCGGCATCCGGGCGGGGGTGTCGCACAGGCGCACCTCGACAGACGTGCGGGACAGGTCGCGGTCGGCGAGCAGGCAGACCAGGCCCCCGTCGCGCACCCAGCGCTCCAGCTTCGGCATCGGCGGGTCGCCGCCGGTCAGCGGCAGGATCTCCATGCCGAGGGTGCGGCGGTAGGCGACGAACTCGTCGAAGAGCCGCTCCGGTCTCAGCCGTTCCGCGACCGTGCACGCCGGCGACACCTCGGCGCACGCCCAGGCCCCGGCCCAGTCCCAGTTCCCCATGTGCGGCAGCGGTATGACGACCCCGTGGCCGCCCGCCAGCGCGTCGCGCAGGTGGTGCTCGTCGACGGTGCGGGTGCGTCGTACGACGTCCTCGATCGGCCACGACGGGAGCCGGAACGACTCGCACCAGTAGCGCAGGTAGGACCGCACCGCCTCGTGGGTCAGCTCGTCGAGCTCGGCCTCGGACAGGTCCGGGCGGGCGACCCGGAGGTTGGCTCGCAGCCGGTCGACGCTCCGGCCGCCGCGCCGGTGGATCTGGTCCGCGATCGCCCGGAACACCGCCTGCGCCTGCCGCTCCGGCAGCAGCCGGACCAGCCGCCAGCCGGACAGGTACCCGAAGGTGGTCGCCTGGTCCGAGGCCGCGGCGGCGGCGCGGCCGGCCCCCCGCAGCAGGCCGGAGGGCAGGTCCGCCATCAGGTCGCGGCGGCGCGGGCCTGGTCGCGGACGAGCAGCATCCGCTGCACGACCGTGACGGTGCTGGCCAGGGCCAGCACGCCGAGGGTGATCGTGATCAGCACCGGCAGGTCGAAGATGCCGGCCAGCCCGGTCATCACCAGGATCGCGACCAGCCGGTCGGCCCGCTCGGCGATGCCGCCCTTGGCCTGCATGCCCAGCGACTCGGCACGGGCCCGGGCGTAGGACGTGATCGAGCCGAGCACCAGGCAGTACATCGCCAGCCCGGTCAGCAGCCGCGACTCACCGGGGCCGGCGTAGTACAGCGCGAGGCCGGCGAAGATCGCCGCGTCCCCGAACCGGTCGAGCGTGGAGTCCAGGAACGCGCCCCACTTCGTCGAGCTGCCGCTCAGCCGCGCCATGTGCCCGTCGATCAGGTCGGAGAACACGAAGGCAGTGCAGACGAGCACCCCGACCAGGAAGTCGCCGCGCGGGAAGAACACCAGCGCCCCCGTGCACACCCCGATCGTGCCCACGATGGTGACGGCGTCGGGGCTGATGCCCAGCCGGAGGAACAGGCGGGCGACGGGCGAGAAGACCTTCGTCCAGAAGGCGCGGAAACGTTCCATGGCGAGAGAAGGCTAACGGCACACCCACCCCGCGACGGTCAACGGCCCGAGGCGGCTAGAGCACGTGCAGGCCGTACATCTCGCCGAGCGGGTCGGAGATCAGCTCCAGCCGCGCGCCGTCCGGGTCCCGGAAGTACAGAGAGCTGCCGCTCTCCTCGGTGTGCTCGACGCCGGCCGCCTCGAGCGCCGCGCGCAGCTGCGTCCAGTGGCCGGGGTCCACGGAGATCGCGAGGTGGTGCAGGCCGCCGAGCACCTCGGCGTACTCCCCCAGGTCGAGCCCGGGCAGGTCGAAGAAGGCCAGCAGGTTCCCGTTGCCGATGTCGAAGAAGAAGTGCGTCGAGCCCGCGTAGTCGCGGTTCTCGACCATCTCCGTCAGCGGGAAGCCGAGGACGTCCTGGTAGAACCGCACGGTCCGCTCCACGTCCGCGCAGAGCAGGGCGGTGTGGTGCAGGCCGCGCGCGGTCGAGGCGGGCCGTTCGCCGGTCGGTCTCAGGTACGTCGCCCGGATCCGTGCGCGCTCGCGCTCGATGCCGTCGAGGTCGGTCTGGGTCATGGGTCCGGGGATCCTCTCTGGATGCGGAGGACGGCGTGCCGAGGTCCCCTCGTCGAGGTCGATGATCCTTCAACGATATGGCCGCTGCGCGGGCCGCGCCAGAGGACCCGGGCCGTCCTCACGCCGTCCGGGCCGCCGGGTCGACCGCGACCTCCGGCCGCGGCGCCGGGTCGCGCACGCCGAGCGTGGTCGCGGTCACCGGGAACACCAGCACCGACACGAGCCCGGCGCACACCAGGCCGGCCGCCGTGGTCGGGTCCAGCCGGCCGGTGAGGACGCCGATCTGGGTCGCGGTGACGATGAACGGGAGCGACGTGGCCTGGAGCAGCGCCACCGCCGCCGTACGCCGCGGGCCGAACCAGCCGAGGTAGAGCAGGGCCGGGAGCCCACGGGCCAGCAGCAGCACCAGCAGGA
>Ga0308174_10000287_pt1 | contig 21084 bp, 19 predicted proteins | sample PhyPR2_FD_203894 | JGI IMG/M metagenome (GOLD analysis project Ga0308174, IMG submission 203894) | Soil microbial communities from UC Gill Tract Community Farm, Albany, California, United States - DLSLS.P.R2 | ecosystem: Environmental > Terrestrial > Soil > Agricultural land | place: USA... | reverse complement strand
CATTTCCCGCACAGCTCGCGATAGGCCGCGGCCCGCAGGTAGTCGGCGCGGTCGGGGGAGTTCAGTGAAAGTTGCCGGTCGACCACACTCGTGAGCGCGCCCGCCTGCACCGCACGAATGCCCATTACGCCGGCGCCGCAGGCCTTGGCCGCCGCCGCGACCTCCCGTGGGCGCGCGGGCTCCGCATAGCGCCTCAGGGCTCCGGGGCTGTCCATCAGGTTGGCGATCGCCTGCACCGCGTCGGGATGCGGCGCGTGCTCAATCGCGGCGAGGATCGGCGTCGGCACGCCGATGCCGGTGATCCCCCAGGCGTCGATGCGCCCCTGGGCCTTCAGCCGCTCGAAGGCCGGAACCACCTCGTTCACATAGAGCGACCAACTGGTGGAGAAGGTGTCGCGGTGCGCGTTGCCGTGGGCGTAGTGGAATCCGTCCGCGTGGATGTTGGAATGCAGGAAATAGAGGTCGACGCGCTCCAGCCGCATGGCTTTCAGACTGGCGTCCAGCGACGCTTCCAGGCGACTGGCGACCTCGCCGGCCGCCGGCGAGCCCAACTGCTGCTTGGTGGTGACCTTCACACCTGCGGGCAGCCGGCCTTGGAAGGCGTCGCCGATGAACGCCTCGCAGTTTCGATAGATTGGGGCTGCGTCCAGCAGGGTGATGCCCCCGTCGATGGCCGCCTTCAGCGTGGCCAGGGCCTCGGCCTTGGTGTTGGCGCCCCAGATCTGGCCGATGCCGCCGCCGCCCATCGCCAGCCGGCTGACCTCGCCCAGCGGTCCCAAAGTCGCGGTTCTCATGCTGCGCCGTCCTCCAGGTTGACGACTAATCGTGCTCGATCCCCTGCGGTCAAGCCGGCCTTCGTGGTCGCAGGGCCCTCGCCCCCGCCCGCGGGCGAGGCTATACCCGCAGGATGATCGGAAAACTCAATCATGTGGGCGTCGCCACGCCGTCCATCGAAACCTCGGTGAAGATGTACCGCGAGATGCTGGGGGCAACGGACTTCAGCGAAACCTTCGCCATGCCTGAGCAAGGGGTCTGGGTCTGCTTCGTCAACCTGCCCAACAGCCAGATCGAATTGATCGAGCCCTATGACGACGGATCCCCAATCGTGGCCTTCCTGCAGAAGAACCCCAAGGGCGGTCAGCACCATGTGTGTTTCGAGGTCCCCGACATCCTGGCCGCGCGCGACGACATGCGCGCCAAGGGCGCGACGGTTCTGGGGACCGGCGAGCCGCGCATCGGCGCCCATGGCGTGCCGGTGATCTTCGTCCATCCAAAGGACATGGGCGGGGTGCTTGTGGAACTGATGCAGATCCCGAAAGGAAGCCACTGATGGGCGGGCCGATCACCCTCATCGCCATCTATCTCACCATCTGGTGGACGGTGCTGTTCGCGGTGCTGCCGCTCGGCGTGCAGAGCCGCGCCGATGCCGGGCTGCCGAACGACGGGTCCGACCCCGGCGCGCCGGTCGATCCGAAGCTGAAGCGAAAGTTCATCACCACCACCTGGGTCTCGGCGGTGCTGTTTTCGATCCTCTGGCTGATCGTCCACTTCCGGTTGGTGGACCTGTCGCGCCTGCCGGGTCCGCACAGCTGACGCGTTGCCAAGATCGTCAGGCGAAGGCTATCAGAGCCCTCCGCCTACGGTCCTTGCTGGAAAGCCTCCAAAGCCCATGCGCCTTTCGCGCTATTTCATGCCTACGCTGCGCGAGGCGCCTGCCGACGCCCAGATCGTCTCCCACCAGCTGATGCTGCGCGCCGGCCTGATCCGCCAGGAGGCGGCCGGCATCTACGCGTGGTTGCCTCTCGGCCTGAAGGTGCTGAAGAAGATCGAGCAGGTTGTGCGCGAGGAGATGGACCGGGCTGGCGCGATCGAGGTGCTGCTGCCCACCCTGCAACTGGCCGACCTTTGGCGCGAGAGCGGGCGCTACGACGACTACGGCGACGAGATGCTGCGGATCAAGGATCGCCACGACCGCGACCTGCTCTACGGCCCGACCGCGGAGGAGGTGATCACCGAAATATTTCGCGCCTTCGTCAAATCATACAAAGATTTGCCCAAGAATTTTTACAATATCCAGTGGAAGTTCCGCGACGAGCGACGCCCCCGCTTCGGGGTGATGCGCGGCCGCGAGTTCCTGATGAAGGACGCCTACAGCTTCGACATCGACGAGGCTGCGGCGAGGCGATCCTACAACCGCATGTTCCTGGCCTATCTGAATATCTATGCGCGGCTGGGCCTGAAGGCGATTCCGGTGAAGGCCGATCCCGGCCCCATCGGAGGCGATCTCTCCCACGAGTTCATCATCCTGGCCGATACCGGCGAGAGCGAAGTCTTCGCGCACGGCGATCTGGTGGAGATGGGCGCGCCGGGACCGGACATCGACTGGGACGGCGATCTGGAGCCGCTGGTCGCCAGGCGCTCGCGCCTCTACGCCGCGTCCGACGAGATGCACGACGCCGCCCGCTTCGAGGCCGAGGTCCCCGCCGACAAGCAAATGAGCGCCCGCGGCATCGAGGTCGGCCACATTTTCTACTTCGGGGATAAGTACTCGAAACCCATGAAGGCCCTGGTCACCGGCCCCGACGGCAAGGACGTCCCGATCCACGGGGGTTCCTATGGCGTCGGCGTCTCGCGCCTCGTCGGCGGCATCATCGAGGCCAGCCACGACGAAGCCGGGATCGTCTGGCCGGACGCGGTGGCGCCCTTCGGCGTGGCGGTCGTGAACCTGCGGCCCGGAACCGCCGAAGTCGATGCGGTGGCGGAGCAGGCCTATGCGGCCCTGACCGACATCGGCAAGGAGCCGCTGCTCGACGATCGGGACGATCGGCCCGGGGCCAAGTTCGCCTCCCTCGACCTGGTTGGCATCCCCTGGCAGCTCATCGTCGGGCCAAAGGGCGTCGCGGATGGCGTCGTGGAGATCAAGCGCCGCGCCACGGGCGAGCGCCAGACCCTGCCGCTCGATGCGGCCCTGAAGGTCGTCGCCGGGTGAGCGACGCCATGGCGGGCGCCGGCGGTCGCGCCCCGCCATTCGGCCGCTGGGAGCGCATGCTGGCCAACCGCTACCTGCGCGCCAAACGCAGCCAGGGTGGCGTGGCGCTGATCTCGATCATCTCGTTCGCCGGCATCATGGTGGCCGTGGCGGTGCTGATCGTCGTCATGTCGGTGATGAACGGCTTCCGGGCGGAACTGTTGAGCAAGATTCTCGGCTTCAACGGCCACGCCTTCGTCACCGGCGGCCTGCTGGACGACGCCCAGATGCGCGACGCCGCGGTCCGTCGCATCGCCCGCGTGCCCGGCGTCACCCAGGTGTTTCCGGTGATCGACGCCCAGGCCATCGCCATCGGGCCGAACCAGGTCACCGGGGCCATGGTCCGCGGCCTGGCGCCCGCCGACCTGCGCAACACTCGCATCGTCGCCGGCAACCTCACCAAGGGGAACCTGCGAGGCTTCGGCCAAGGCTCCTATGGCGGCGACGTGGTGGTGGTGGGCGCCAGGCTCGCCGACCAGCTGGGCGTCAAGGTGGGCGACGACATCACGCTGATCTCGCCCTCAGGAGCGGCGACCGCGTTTGGCGACACGCCGGCGCAGAAATCCTATGTGGTCGGCGCCACCTTCACCGCGGGCATGAGCCAGTACGATCAGGCCTACATCTTCATGCCGCTGCAGCAGGCGCAGCTATTCTTCGGCCGCGAGGGTACGGTCGACGCGATCGAGGTGCGGGTCGCCGATCCCGACCGGGCCGTGGCCCTGAAGCCGGCCATCTTCCGCGCCGCAGGCCCCACGGCCATGGTCGTCGACTGGACCCAGCGCGACGCCTCCTATTGGGGCGCCTTGAAGGTCGAACGCAACGTCATGCGGCTGATCCTGATGCTGATCGTCGCCATCGCCGCGCTCAACATCATCTCGGGCCTCACCATGCTGGTGAAGAACAAGGGCCGCGACATCGCAATCCTGCGGACTATGGGGGCCGGACAGGGGGCTGTGCTGCGGATCTTCTTCCTGGCCGGTTCGACCATCGGCGTGCTCGGCACGGCCGCAGGCCTGGCGCTGGGGGCGCTGGTCTCAATCTACATCGATCCCCTTCAGAGCTTCGTCGAATGGGTGACCGGCCAGGCGGTGTTCTCGTCCGAGGTCTATTTCCTGAGCCGCCTGCCGGCCAAGGTCGACTGGATCGAGGTCTCGATCATCGTGGGTTTCTCGCTGGCCATGTCGATGATCTGCACCCTGCCGCCGGCGTGGCGCGCCTCGCGTCTCGATCCGGTCGAGGCGCTCCGCTATGAGTGATCCGGTCCTGGCGATCCGTGGTCTGGAGCGCCGCTACCTGACCGGCGCCCGCGAGCTCACCGTCCTGCGCGGTGTCGACCTAGACGTCATGCCGGGCGAGATCGTGGGCCTGATCGGGCCGTCGGGATCGGGCAAGTCGTCGCTGCTGCACGCAGCCGGCCTACTCGAGCACCCGAACGCGGGGCGGATCGCCATTCTGGGGCGTGATTGCTCAGACCTGCCCGACCGCGATCGCACCGGAGTGCGGCTTTCCACGATCGGCTTTGTCTACCAGTTCCACCACCTGCTGCCGGAGTTCTCGGCGTTGGATAACGTGGCCCTGCCGCTGATGATCGCCGGCCGCTCGCGGGCCGCCGCCCAGGCCCGCGCCGGTGAGCTTCTGGACGAACTCGGTCTCGCCGAGCGCGTCCACCATCAGCCGGCCCAGATGTCCGGCGGCGAGCAGCAGCGCGTCGCTGTCGCGCGCGCTCTCGCCAATTCGCCGCGCCTGCTACTGGCCGACGAGCCCACCGGCAACCTCGATCCGCACACGTCGGCGGCGGTGTTCGAGAACCTCTATCAGCTTGCCCGCCGCACCGGCGTCGCCGCCGTGGTGGCCACCCATAACCTTGAGCTGGCGCGCCACATGGACCGGGTTTTCGCCCTGCGCGACGGGCATCTGGAAGCGCAGCCGCGGGCGGACAAGCTGTAACCGTTCTGAAATGGGAACCTCTTGTAAGAAGCGGGCTTTTCCGAAGGCGCGGCTGTGCCTATCTTGACCGCGGGACGTATAACCGTTGGCCCCTCGGGCCTCGGCCTCCATGGAGGTCACGATGAAGACCATTATCGCGGCGCTTGCAGGCGCCTCTCTCCTCGCTGCCGGCCTCCCGGCTGCGGCGCAGCATCACGGCGGCGGCGGTGGCGGCTGGAGCCACGGCGGCGGGGGTGGGTGGAGTCACGGCGGCGGCGCGGGCGGCTGGAGCCACGGCGGAGCCGGCGCGGCAGGCGGCTTCCACGGCGGGTTCCAGCACGGCGGATTCCAGCACGGTGGGTTCGCCCGCGGAGCCGGGTTCGGCGGCGGCCGCTTCGATCACCACGGCTTCCATCATCACTTCGTGGGCTTCCCGGTGTTCGTCGGCGGTTTCGGCCTGGGCTTTGGGCTAGGCCTCGCAGCGTTCGATCCGTGGTTCTACGACGGCCCCTATTACGGCTACTACGGCGACTACTCGCCCTATGCATACGGTCCGCCGCCGCCCTATTACTATCCGCCCGCGGCCGCACCGCCGCCGCCCGGGGCTGAAGCGCCGCCGCCGGCCGCCTGCGGCTCGTGGTCCGGGGATGCGGCCAAGCAGGCCTACAACTGGGTGCCCTGCGCCGGTTGACGCTGAGGTCTAACGCCGCGGATCCTGGTCCTGTGGCAGGGTGTCCCGGTCGAACGTCTTCTGCTGCTCGGGCGTGAGCTTGTCGTAGAAGGCCTTCACCGCCTCGCCCTGGCGTCGGTAATCGGCCATGTCCTGCGCCATCGTCGCCTCGATCAGGGCGATGCGCCGCGGCGTCGGCACCAGTGGCAAGAGTTCGCTCGTCGCGCGGTGCCGCGCCAGCGCGTCGGCGCTCGGGTTGATGGCCCGGGTATAGTCCCGCCAGGCGGCGTCCTGGCTGTCGCTGAGCCGCAGGTCGTCATGCAGCCGTAGAAGTTCGGCGTTCACCGCCTGCTCGGCCGCCGCGGCCGTGCCGGCGGCTGCGAGGGTCAGGCAAATTCCCAAGAAAATCCATCGCATCCCAGAAAACCCTGATGTCGGCCCCTCCATCGCACTATCGCACGTCATGGGTGAGGTGGGAATGCACCCGCAGCGCGGAGAAGGCCGGTCATGGCCGCGGGCGCGCTTGAGCCGCCCTGGGGATGGCTCCGCCACTTGACCGCGGGGTATAGCGAGGGTCGGAACAGAAGCAGGTCGTGACCACAAGCGTCGCTAGGCAAGCGGGATCATCTTTTCGCTGATGAATCTCACTCGCCCCTTCAGCATCTCTGCGTGCTCGACGGTCGGCTCGATTGAGACGGGATAGCTACCGGAAAGATCTCCTCCGGCTATCACATTGTTGGCCCAGTTCTCCATGAGCTCGCAATAGACAGCCAGCGCCTCAGCTGGTCGGGGACACGCCTCCACGACGAAGTAGGCTGAGGGCAAGTCACCCACGACGACCCAAATCTCCGTGTCGCCATTGCCCTCGCCTTCAATGCCGCGTTCGAAGCGCACCAAAAAGAGCGCTACGATGGGCGCGACGCCGAAAGCGAGGATCAAATCGGCGATCGGCGGCGTCCATCGGAGACCTTCCAGGAACCGCTGAGCCTCGCCCTTTAGTGCAGCGAGCCGTTCGAGCTCAGCCTGGCTCTCGCAGTCGACATTTCGGCCAACCGGTAACACAGACGTGTCCACGATCATGGAGCTTGGCACGGGCGCGTTCCCAGAGATGTCCACGGACGACTATACGTATATCTCTCCGGGCTTCGCCTGCGGGTAAATCTGCTTTTGTGCTTTGTCGAGCGCCCTCTGACGATCCTCCTGACTCAATCATGTCGCTCACAAAATTGTCCGGGGTAGGCAGCCTGTCGCGCCCGTTCGATCTCTTCGGGTGTGGTCGCTTCCTGATCGTGGCTCTTCCCTTGCTATACCGCCCGCCACTTGACCGCCGGAACAAAACAGGAATATGAACGAAACCGGAACGACTTCCGGCTTGTCCACAGCCGCGCCCACAGGAGGATGCGAGACATGGTTCGTCTGGCTCGGGAATCACTGGCCTTTGCCTCGGTGGCCAGCTTTGTCTGGATGATGTGCTCGGTGGCGGCTCACATGGGCTGACCGCCATGCGGATGGGGGAGGCGGCAAGCGTGAGCGGAGACGGACCCCAAGGCGTGGAGGGCGGCTTCGTACACCTGCGGGTGCGCTCGGCCTATTCGCTGCTGGAAGGGGCGATCAAGGCTGACAGGATCGGCGCCCTGGCGGCCGAAGCCGGAATGCCGGCCGTGGCGCTCACCGACCGCGCGAACCTATTTGGAGCCTTGGAATTCTCGGTCGCCACCAAGGACGCGGGCGTCCAGCCGATCATCGGCTGCGCCTTGCCGGTGAGGGGATTTGGCGAGGGGCCGGCCGACCGCTGGGCCAAGACCCCGACGCTTGTCCTGCTGGTCCAGAACGCGCAGGGCTACGCCAACCTGAGCGAGCTCTCCTCCGCGGCTTTCCTGGACATCGATCCGGCCGAGGAGCCCGCCGTGGCTTGGGAGAAGGTCTGCGCCTGCGCCGAGGGGCTGATCCTGCTCTCCGGCGGACCTGACGGCCCCGCCGGGCGGTTGCTCGGCGGCGGCAAGATCAAGGAGGGCCGCGCGGTCCTGGCCGAAATGCACCGGGTGTTCGGCGACCGGTTCTACGTCGAGCTGCAGCGTCATGGGCTGGCAGCCGAGGCCGCCGCGGAGCCGGAGTTGGTGGCCTATGCCTACGAGGCTGATGCGCCGCTCGCCGCCACCAACGACGTCTACTTCACGACTGCGGCCATGCACCCGGCGCACGACGCGTTGCTGTGCATCGCCGATGGAGCCTTCATCGGCCAGGACGAGCGCCGCCGGGTCACGGCCGAGCACCGGTTCAAATCGCCGGCCGAGATGCGCGCGCTCTTCGCCGATCTGCCGGAGGCCTGCGACAACACCCTGGATATCGCCCGGCGCTGCGCCTTCGCCGTTCCCAAGCGCGATCCGATCCTGCCGCGCTTCCCCACCGAAGGCGGTCGCTCCGAGGCCGACGAGCTCGCCCATCAGGCGCGCGAGGGCCTAAAGGCCCGGCTGAAGATCAATGCGCCGTCCCAGCCCATCGAGGTTTACGAGGAGCGCCTCGAGCGGGAGATCGGCGTCATCACCTCAATGGGGTTCGCCGGCTATTTCCTGATCGTCTCCGACTTCATGAAGTGGGCGGTGGCCCACGGCGTGCCGGTGGGGCCGGGGCGCGGCTCGGGCGCTGGCTCGCTGGTCGCCTGGTCGCTGATGATCACCGGCCTCGACCCACTGAAGTACGGTCTGATCTTCGAGCGCTTCCTGAACCCCGAGCGGGTGTCGATGCCCGACTTCGACATCGACTTCTGCCAGGAGCGCCGCGACGAGGTGATCGCCTACGTCCAGGCCCGCTACGGCCGAGATCGGGTCGCGCAGATCATCACCTTCGGCACCCTGCAGGCGCGCGCGGTGCTGCGCGATGTCGGCCGGGTTCTGCAACTCCCGCTGGGCCAGGTCGACCGCCTGGCCAAGATGGTGCCTGCGAACCCGGCCAATCCGGTGACCCTGGCAAAGGCGATCGAGATCGAGCCCCGCCTGCGCCAGGCGCGCGACGACGACGAGGGCGTGGCGCGGCTCCTGGACATCGCCCTGCAGCTGGAGGGCCTCTACCGCAACGCCTCCACCCACGCGGCGGGTATCGTCATCTCCGACCGGCCGCTGACCCAGCTGACCCCGCTTTACCGCGACCCCCGCTCGGATCTGCCGGCCACCCAGTTCAACATGAAGTGGGTGGAGAGCGCCGGCCTCGTGAAGTTCGATTTCCTGGGCCTCAAGACGCTCACCGTGGTCGATCGGGCCATGAAGCACCTGGAGCGGCGCGGCGCTGGCTTCGCGCTGGAGACCCTGCCGCTGGACGATGCCGGCGCATACGAGGTCATGGCCTCGGGCCTGACGGTCGGCGTGTTCCAGATGGAAGGGCAGGGGATGCGCGACACCCTGCGCCAGCTGCGCCCCCAATCCCTGGAAGAGGTCACCGCTCTGATCTCCCTCTATCGGCCAGGCCCGATGGATTCGATTCCGGCCTACGTCGACTGCAAGATGGGCCGAAAGCCGCTCGACGTGCTGCACCCGCTGCTGGAGCCGGTGCTGACGCCCACCTACGGCGTCATCGTCTACCAGGAGCAGGTGATGCAGATCGCCCAGATCCTGGCGGGCTACTCCTTCGGCGAAGCCGACCTCCTGCGGCGCGCGATGGGCAAGAAGAAGAAGGAGGAGATGGACAAGCAGCGGGCGCGCTTCATGTCGGGCGCCGCCGGCCGCGGCGTGGCGCCCGAACTCGCCGACCTCCTGTTTGGCCTGATGGAGAAGTTCTCGGGTTACGGCTTCAACAAGAGCCATGCCGCGCCCTATGCGCTGATCGCCTACCAGACCGCCTGGCTCAAGGCGAACGCCCCGGTGGAGTTCTTCGCCGGGTCGATGAGCCTGGACCTGGCCAATACCGACAAGCTGTCGGTCTTCTACCAGGACGCCAAGCGCTGCGGCGTGAAGATCCGCAGCCCCGACATCAACCGCTCCGGCGGAGACTTCGAGGTCGAGGACGGCGAGGTGCTCTACGCCCTGGGCGCGATCCGCAACGTCGGCCTGCAGGCGATGGAGCATGTGGTCGCCGAGCGGCGCGAACGCGGCCCGTTTCGCGACATCTTCGACTTCGTCGAGCGGGTCGATCCCAAACAGGTCAACAGGCGCACCTTCGAGACCCTGGCGCGCGCCGGGGCCTTCGATTCCATCAACCCAAACCGGGCGATGCTCTTTCGCGCCGCGGAGGTGCTGGTGGGCTACGGCCAGAGCGTCGCCGCCGACCGCGCGTCAGCCCAGGTCAGCCTTTTCGGCGGCGATCAGGCGGACGCCGCGCGCCCGCGGATCGCCAAGTGCGAGCCCTGGACACCGGTCGAGCGTCTCGACGAAGAGCTGGCGGCGGTGGGCTTCTACCTTTCGGGCCATCCGCTGGACGACATGGTCGAGGCGCTGCGCAAGCGCCGCACGGAGCTGCTCACCGACGCCATAGCCAAGGCCGAGGCGGGCGCCGAGGCGCTGCGCATGGCCGGGGTCGTGCGCCGTCGCCAGGAACGGGCGGCTCAAGGCTCCGGTGAGAAGTTCGCCTTCGTGACGCTTTCGGACCCCACCGGCGAATACGAGGTGCTGTTCCCACCGGAGAGCTGGCGGCGCTGCCGCGATCTGCTGGAGCCGGGCGCCGCCGTCGCCATCACCGTGCGGGCGCGGGCGAAGGACGGTGAGGTCCGCTTCTTCGGCGATGGCGCCGAACCCGTCGCCAAAGCGGTGGAGAACGTCGTGGCCGGCCTGCGCGTCCACCTGGCGCCGCGCAGCGCCGAGATCGAAGCGCTCAAGAAGCGCTTGGACGGCGTGGTGAACCCGCGCGGCGGCGAGATCGTGCTGGTGGCCGGTGTGGGCGCCGGGCGTGAAGTGGAGCTGAAGCTGCCCGGCCGCTTCACCCTCGACGGCGCCGTGCGCGGCGCGATCAAGACCGCGCCCGGAGTGGTCTTCGTGGAGGACCTCTAGGCGCGGCCTAGAACGGGTTGTTCGCCGCGTCGCGTCTTGCCTGCGCGCGCTCGCGCTTAGCCTCTCCGGCCGGTGAGAAGACGCCATTGGTCCGCGCCCGTTCAGCCGCCGCGCCCCGGCGCTCGCGCGCGGCCTGGCCGGCCGGCGAGAATGGATCGGCGCTCGGCTTCGGCGCCTGATAGGGCTTGAAGGTGGCCCCGCCGATCGGCTGCGTCGATTTCATCGAGCCGATCGTCGGCGGCACGACCGCATAGGGGTTTCTCGGCGGCTGGATCTGGGCGTGGGCGCCGACCGCCGCGGCGGCGGTGAGGCTGAGGGCCAGCATGATCGGCAGGCGCATGTGTCGTTCCCTTATTGTTCCAGAGAACCTTACAAGTCCAAGGTGAAGCTTCAAGGCCATTCGTGCGTACGGTGAGCGCGGCGGTTGATTTTTCCGGCCCAACCGCCTATCTGGCCGGCTCCAATCCACACGCAGGCGTTTGGCGACGCGGCGGGGAGACATCCCGCCCGCTTCCATTCCGGTCCTCCCCTCAAAAGGAGGCTTGTCTGCGGCGGCCAACCGGAAGAAGGACGACACGACCCATGGCACTGCCCGAATTTTCTATGCGCCAACTGCTCGAAGCCGGCGCCCACTTCGGCCACCAGACCCATCGCTGGAATCCGAAGATGGAGCGCTATATCTTCGGCAGCCGCTCCAACATCCACATCATCGACCTCTCCCAGTCGATCCCGCTGCTGCACCAGGCGCTGGTGAAGGTGCGCGAAGTCGCCGCGTCCGGCGGCCGGATCCTGTTCGTCGGCACCAAGCGTCAGGCGTCGGAGCCGATCGCTACGGCCGCGCGCCGCTGCGCGCAATACTATGTGAACCACCGCTGGCTGGGCGGCACGCTCACCAATTGGCGCACCGTGTCCGGCTCGATCGCGCGCCTTCGCGAACTGGAAGGCGTGCTGGAGACCGAGAGCGGCCGCACCAAGAAGGAGCTGCTGCAGCTCACCCGCGAACGCGACAAGCTGGAGCTCAGCCTGGGCGGCATCAAGGACATGGGCGGCATCCCGGACCTGATGTTCGTGATCGACACCAACAAGGAAGCGATCGCGATCCAGGAAGCGCGCAAGCTCAACATTCCGGTGATCGCCATCCTCGACACCAACTGCAATCCCGACGGGATCACCTTCCCGATCCCGGGCAATGACGACGCCGCGCGCGCCATCCAGCTCTACTGCGACCTGATGGCCGACTCGGTGCTCGATGGCCTGGCTGCGGGGCAGTCGGCCTCGGGCGTCGATCTGGGCGCGGCGGAGGCTCCGATCGAGCCGGCGCTGGCCCGCGCGGCGCCGCAACCGGCCGCCGAACCGAAGCCGAAGAAGGCCAAGGCCGCCGCGCCGCCCGCCAAAGCCGCAGCAGAGCCCGCGGCTGAGCCGGTCGCCGAAGCGGCCGCCGAACCGGCTGGCGAGAGCGATACCCCCGCTGCGGAAGCCCCTGCGGCGGATGCATCCGCTGCGCCGGAGACCGCGGCCGAACAGCCGAGCGAAGAACAGGCCAGCTGAGGCGCGCGTCCGCGCCCATCTGGCCGAGCACCCCTTTTTGAGGGCGGAGTCCGCGAGGCCTCCGCCTGTCCTCTATAGCCTTGAAGGAGCTGACCATGGCGGAGATCACCGCTGCGCTGGTCAAGGACCTGCGCGAAAAGTCCGGCGTTGGAATGATGGATTGCAAGAACGCGCTGCAGGAAACCGGCGGCGACATGGACGCAGCGATGGAACTGCTGCGCAAGAAGGGCCTGTCGAAGGCCGAGAAGAAGTCCGGCCGCGCGGCGGCCGAAGGGCTCGTGGCCGGGAAGCTCTCCTCTGACGGCAAGACCGGCGTGCTGATCGAGCTCAACGCCGAGACCGACTTCGTCTCCAAGAACGACACCTTCCAGGCCGCCGCCCGGGAGATCGCCGACGTCGCCCTGACGGTCGATGGCGTCGAGGCCATCTCAGCGGCCGCGACATCGAAGGGCGGCACGGTGGCGGAGCTGGTCACCAACATGATCGCGACGATCGGCGAGAACATGCGGCTGCGCCGCTCCGCCCGCCTGTCGGTCGGGCAGGGCGCGGTGGCGCTTTACCTGCACAACGCCCAGGGAGAGGGCGTCGGCCGGCTGGGCGTGATCGTGGCCCTGGAAGGCGCCGGCGACCAGGCGGTGCTGAAGGAGGTCGGCCGTAAGATCGCCCTGCACGTGGCCGGCACGCCCACCCCGCCCTTGGCGCTCGCCACCGACGACCTGGACCCTGCCATGGTCGAGAAGGAGAAGAAGTTCCTTACCGAACAGGCGCTGGAATCCGGCAAGCCGATCGGCGTGGTCGAGAAGATGATCGAGGGCCGTATCCGCAAGTGGCAGGAGGAGGTCGTGCTGCTGAAGCAGCCTTTCGTGATGAACCCCGACCAGACCATCGAACAGCTCGTGGCGGACACCGCCAAGCAGCTGGGATCGCCTCTGGCCGTGAAGGGCTTCGTCCGCTTCGCCCTGGGCGAAGGCGTCGAGAGAGGGCAGGGCCCCGACTTCGCCGCGGAAGTGGCCTCGATGGCCGGCCAGGGTTAGGCCCGCCGTCAAGAGAACCGCCCGGCCCGGGGGCGCGGCGCGTATCGACGCGCCGCGCCCTTGGTTTATGGTCGCTTTGAGAGAGGGATTCCCTAGATGCCTGAGCGCCAGCCCCGCTACAAACGCATCCTCCTGAAGCTGTCGGGAGAGGCGGGCGTCGGGGGCGATGGCTTCGGCATCGACCCCAAGACCCTGCAGGCGGTCGCCGAGGAGATCGCCGAGGTGGCGCGGGCCGGCGTCCAGGTGTGCGTCGTCGTGGGGGGCGGCAACATCTTCCGCGGCGCGGCGCTCGCCGAGGCGGGGATGGAGCGCGCCAGCGCCGACTACATGGGCATGCTGGCGACGGTGATGAACGCACTCGCGGTACAGGCGGCGCTGGAGAAGATCGGGGTCTACACCCGCGTGCAGTCGGCGATCCCGATGGAGGCGGTCTGCGAGCCCTATATCCGCCGCCGCGCCCTGCGCCACCTCGAGAAGGGGCGCGTGGTGATCTTCGCCGCGGGCGTAGGGGCGCCGTTCTTCACCACCGATTCCGGCGCTGCGCTTCGGGCCGCCGAAATGGGCTGCGACGCCTTGCTGAAAGGCACCAGCGTCGACGGGGTCTACACCGCAGATCCCAAGAAGGATCCGAACGCCAAGCGCTACGAAAGCTTGACCTACAAGGAGGTCCTTTCGAAGGACCTGCGCGTCATGGACACCTCGGCCGTCAGCCTGATGCGGGACAATCACATCCCGATCGTGGTCTTCTCGATCCGCGAACGGGGCAACCTCCTGAAAGTGCTGCAGGGGCAGGGCGTCTACACCACGATCGCCTGACCGCGAGGTCGGACACCGGGACGAAGGGAGCGAAGACCATGGCCACGGTGGAAAAGCCGCAGCTGCCGAAATACCGGGACCGCATGGAAAAGGCGGTCGCGGCCTTGAAGGACGAGTTCGCCAGCCTGCGGACGGGCCGAGCCTCGGCCAGCCTGCTCGACCAGGTGCATGTCGAGGCCTACGGCTCGACCATGCCGATCAATCAGGTCGGCGCCATCTCGGTGCCAGAGCCCCGGATGATCAGCGTCAACGTCTGGGACAAGGCGCTGGTGGTCTCGGTGGAAAAGGCGATCCGGTCGGCGGGGCTTGGCCTGAATCCGGTGACCGACGGCCAGAACCTGCGCATTCCGATCCCACCCCTCACCGAGGAGCGCCGCAAGGACCTGGTGAAGGTCGCCGGCAAATACGCCGAGCAGCAGCGCATCGCCGTACGCAATATCCGCCGCGACGCCAACGACGATCTCCGCGCCGCCGAGAAGGCGCACGTGATCAGCCAGGACGAGGAGAAGCGGCTGGAAGCCGACGTCCAGAAGCTGACCGATGAGGCGATCCGGCGCGTGGACGAAGCCTTGAAAATCAAAGAACAAGAGATCATGCACGTTTAACCCTGGCGTCGCCGAGAGCCGTAAGGTCCATTTCCACTTCCATGGTCGCCCATAAGAACCCTTCGTCCGCGGGTGCGCCCCAGGCTGGCGCTGAGCAAGCGGCGCAGCTGCACGTCGCGATCGTCATGGACGGCAATGGCCGTTGGGCGAAGCGCCGGGGCCTGCCCCGCACCGTCGGCCACCAGGCCGGCGTGGAGGCTCTGAAGCGCATCGTCCAGGCCGCCCAGGACCTGGGCATCCGCTGGTTGACCATCTTCGGCTTTTCCACGGAAAACTGGAGCCGGCCGGTGGCCGAGGTGGCCGAACTCATGGCCCTGCCGCAGCGCTATTTCCGCAGCGACCTGCCGAGACTGGAGCGCGAAGGTGTCCGCGTGCGGGTGATCGGCCGCGAGGCGGGGCTGTCGCCCGACCTGCTCAAGATCTGTCGCGAGGCGGAGGCGCGCACGGCCCATAACAAGACCCTCTTCCTGACTATCGCCTTCAACTATGGCGGCCAGGCCGACATCGCCGACGCCGCCCAAAGGTTTGCGCAGGACGTCATCGCCGGCCGCGTGAAGCCCGGTGAGATGAGCGAGGCGCGCTTCGCCCGCTACCTCTCGACCTCGGACCTGCCGCCGCCCGACCTGATCGTGCGGCCGTCCGGCGAGCGGCGGCTGTCCAATTTCATGCTCTGGGAGGCGGCCTATGCCGAGTTCGTCTACCAGGACGTCCTATGGCCCGACTACTCGGCCGAACACCTGAAGGCCGCCATCGCCGAGTATCACACCCGTGATCGCCGGTACGGCGCTGTCGTGGCCGATGACATCCTTGCCGCAGGCTAGGCGCTTCGACTGGTCGAACCTGGGCCTGAGGGTGGCCTCGGGCTTCGTTCTCGTGCCGACGGCGCTCTACGCCACCCTGGGTCAGCATCAGCACTGGGTTCCCGCGCTGCACGGGCGGCAGGAGGCCTTGCCGTACCTGCTGCTGATCTCGGTGAGCGTGGCGCTGCTGGCCATCGAGTGGGGCGGGATGAGTGCGCCTGGCGCACCGGTGCGGGTGTCCGCCGCGGTGACCGCCGCCGTGCTCGCGGCCGTTTTCATCGGCTACAACAGCCACCAGCTCTCCCATTACATCCTCGCCTGGCTGGCGATGCCGGTCGGCGCGCTCGCGGCCGCCCTGGTGGCCCGTGGGGTCGCCGAGCGGCCGGCGGACGCGGCCTATGGTGTCTTCTACATCGCACCCGCGGCGCTCTGCCTGGTCTGGCTGCGGTCCACCAACCAGGGGGTCTGGTGGACGCTGATGCTGTTCGCCTGCACCTGGGGCGCGGACATCGGCGCCTTTGCAGTCGGCAGCACGTTGAAGGGCGCCAAGCTTTGGCCCCGGTTCTCTCCCAACAAGACCTGGTCAGGCTTCATCGGGGGGCTGGCGACGGCCATGGGAGCCGGCACTCTGATGGCCTCGCTGCCCTACTTCCAGCTCAGCCTGTGGGCCGCCGCCTTCATCGGCCTGACCGTCGGTTTGGCGACCATGGCGGGCGACCTCTGGGAATCGGCGCTGAAGCGCCGCTTCGGGGTAAAGGATTCAGGGGATATCATCCCGGGCCACGGCGGCCTGTTGGACCGTGTGGACGGCCTCATGTTCGCCGTGGTGGTCATGGCGGTCGCGCGCCTCGCCAACGAGATCGGATGGGGTCATTGAGTCTGCCGCGTAAGATCAGCGTCCTGGGTTCCACCGGCTCCGTGGGGGTCTCGACGCTCGACGTGCTCGACCGCGCCGGGGTCGAGGTCGAGATGGTCGCGCTGGTCGCCGGCCGAAAGGTCGACGAGCTGGCCGAGCAGGCGCTGCGCTGGCGTCCCCGGATGGCCGTGATCGGCGACGAGGCGGGACTGCCGCGCCTGCGCTCCAGGCTTCGGGGCTCCGGCATCGAGGCCGCGGCGGGCGCCCAGGCGACCCTCGAGGCTGCTTCGCAAGAGGCGGAGTGGGTGATGTCGGCGATCGTCGGATTTGCGGGCCTCGCCCCAACGCTGGCGGCGGCGCGCTCCGGGGCGATCGTGGCGCTTGCCAACAAGGAAAGCCTGGTCTGCGCTGGGCCTGAGCTGCTGCGCGCTGCTCGCCTCGCGGGCGGCAGGATCATTCCGGTCGACTCGGAGCATTCGGCGATCTTCCAGGTGCTGGAGGCGCAGAATGTCGCCCAGGTCCTGCGGCTGATCCTGACGTCCTCCGGCGGCCCCTTCCGCGGCGCCGCGCGCGAGACCATGGCCCGGGCGACACCCGAACAGGCTGTCGCTCACCCCAACTTCAGCATGGGCGCAAAGATCTCGGTCGATTCCGCGACCATGATGAACAAGGGCCTGGAGGTGATCGAGGCTTCCTACCTTTTCGCCATGCCGCCCGAACGGATCGAGGTGCTGATCCATCCGCAGCAGATCATCCACAGTCTCGTGGAATACGCCGACGGCTCGACGCTCGCGCAGCTGGGACCACCCGACATGCGGCCGCCGATCGCCTGCGCCTTTGCGTGGCCCGACCGGCTTGCCTGGCCGGCCAAGCCGCTGGACCTGGCGCGCATGGGGCCTCTGAGCTTCGAGGATCCCGATCCCGATCGTTTCCCGGCGCTCAGGATCGCGAAGGCGGCCCTGGCGGCCGGCGGCGCGGCGCCCGTGGCCATGAACGCCGGGGACGAGGTGGCGGTGGCCGCCTTCCTCGATCGCCGCATCGGGTTCCTTGATATCGCCGCAACTGTGGAGGAAACCCTGGCCCGGATGGACCGACAGAGCCTGTTGCGGCCGCCCGCCAACGACCCAGTGGAGTCCGCACGCCTGACCGATGCGACCGCGCGCCGCGTGGCCGACGAGGTGGTTCGTGGCCTTATGGCCGCGGTCCACGCGTGATGTCGCGGGGGACAGCACAGGCAGGGAACGGGAAGCCTTAGGACCGTCATGCTCAGCGTTCTATTCCATTTGCTGCCCTATCTGGTGGTGATTGGCCCGGTCGTGGTGATCCACGAGTTCGGGCACTTCCTGGCCGGCAAGGCCGTGGGTGCGAAGATCGACGCGTTCTCGATCGGCTTCGGCAAGGCGATCTTCGAGCGGACCGACAGGTCCGGCGTCAGCTGGCGGCTGGCCTGGCTGCCGATCGGCGGCTATGTCCGCTTCGCCGGCGACGACAATGCCGCCAGCGTGCCGGACACCAACGACCTGGACGCGCTGCGCCGGGACATCGTCGCGCGAGAAGGCGAGGACGCGCTCAAGCAGTATCATTACTTCAAGCCGATCTGGCAGCGAGCGCTGATCAGCGTCGCCGGGCCAGCCGCGAATTTCGTGCTGTCGATCGCGATCTTCGCGGCGATCGTGATGGTCTTGGGCGAGCCGGTCTCCAAGGCGCGCATCGGAGAGGTGTTCGCCAACACACCGGCCGCACGGGCCGGGCTGAAGCCGGGCGATGTCGTCCTCAAAGCCGATGGCAAAGCGATCAAAGCCCCCGAGGCCATAAAGGAGTTGGTGGTCCTGCGCACCGGCGTGCCGATCACGTTGCTGGTCGATCGAGGCGGCCGCCAGTTTGTGACAAACGTTACGCCCGTGCGGGGTCCGGTGTCGGACGGCATGGGCCATACCCAGCAACTCGGGCGGATCGGCGTCGGCTTCGCAGACCGGCCGGGGGATCGAAAGCTCGTCCGCTATGGCCCGGTTGGCGCGATCCGCATGGGCGTGGCCAAGACCTACGACATCCTGGAAACGACCATCTATTACATCGGTCGCATGATCGAGGGGCGGGAGACCGCGGCCCAGCTTTCGGGTCCGATCGGCATGGCCCAGATCTCGGGGGACCTGGTGAAACAGGCCGCGGAAGCCTCGAAGGATCCCGCCACTCTGGCGCTCAATCTGTTCCTGACCGCCGCGCAACTGGTCGCGGCGATCTCGGTCGGCATCGGCTTCTTGAACCTGATGCCCATCCCTGTGCTCGATGGCGGGCACCTGCTGTTCTATGCGTACGAAGCGGTCACACGGCGCCCACTTGCTGCCAAGGTTCAAGCGGTAGGGTATCGGGTAGGCCTTGCGCTGGTTCTCGGATTGATGTTGTTCGCCACCGTGAACGATCTGCAGCGCCTGCGTGTGTTCAATTTCATCGGCGGGCTATTCTCCTAACCCCCCACTCTTCCTAAACGGCTGATTCGATGCACAGACAACGCGCCCGTAGCGCTGCGCTAGTTTCCGGTCTTGCCGGCTTGTTGGCGACGACCGCTCTAGCCCCGCCACGCGTGGCGTTTGCGCAGGCTGCGCCCCCCCCGCCCGCATCGCCGGCGGCCGCGCCGAGCGCCCCGGCGGGCGCGCCGCCGCCCGCCGCCGACGCATCCGCACCGAGCGCCACGGCTCCGGCGCCGCGTGCGGCCCCGCCGCCGGCCGCGGTGCAGACCGGAGTGATCCAGCGCTTTGTCGTGCGGGGCAACGAGCGCATCGAACCCAGCACGGTGATCTCCTATCTGCCGATGCAGATCGGAGAGACCATCGATCCGGCGAAACTCGACGCCGGCGAAAAGGCGCTGTTTCGCACGGAACTGTTCTCCAACGTGTCGCTGGATCTGGAAGCTAACGGCGACCTGGTGATCAACGTCGTCGAGAACCCGATCATCAACCGGGTGCTGTTCGAGGGCAATTCCTCGATCAAGGAAGACAAGCTGAAGGACGAGGTGACCGTGCGCCCGCGCGGCATCTTCACGCGCGCCAAGGCGCAGGCCGACGTGGGCCGCATCGTCGAGCTCTATCGACGGGCTGGCCGGATCTCCGCAGAGGTCACGCCGCAGATCGTGGAGTTGCCGCAAAAACGCGTGGACCTGATCTTCAAGATCAACGAAGGACCCAAGAGCGGCGTCCTACGGGTCAATTTCCTCGGCAACAAGGCCTTCTCGGACAATGAGTTGCGCGACGTCGTCGTGACCGAGCAGAGCCACTGGTACAAATTCTTTTCGTCGAACGCCAACTACGACCCCGATCGACTGGAGTACGACAAGGAGCAACTGCGCAAATATTACCGAAACCGCGGCTATTACGACTTCCGCGTGGTCTCCGCCGTGGCCGAACTGGCGCCCGACAAGAACGGCTTCGTCGTCACCTACACTGTGGACGAGGGCCCGGAGTACAAGTTCGGCAAGATCAGCGTCGAGACCGACCTGAAGAAGCTCGACAAGAACGTCCTGCTGTCGCTCGTGCCGCTGCATCGCGGCGACCTCTATCAGGACGAGAAGATCGAGCAGGCCACGGATGCCCTGACCTTCGCCGCCGGCGCCGCCGGCTTCGCCTTCGTCGACGTGCGGCCGCGCTACACGGCGAACCGCGAGACCGGGACGATCGACGTCACCTTCGAGGTGAAGGAAGGCCCGCGCGTCTACGTCGACCGGATCGACATCGTCGGCAATACCCAGACGCTGGATTACGTGATCCGGCGCGAGATGAACCTGGTCGAAGGCGACCCGTACAATCGCGCCCTGGTCGACCGCTCGAAGAACCAGATCAAGGCGCTCGGCTACTTCAAGGACGTCGATATCACGGAAATACCCGGAAGCGCGCCGGACCGCACGGGGCTGCAGGTGAAGGTCACCGAGCAGCCCACGGGTGAGCTGTCGTTCAGCGCCGGCTACTCATCGGTCGACCAGCTGGTGCTCGACCTGGGGGTCACCGAGCGCAACTTCCGGGGTCGCGGCGAGGACGTCCGGGCGCGGATTTCGGTCGGCTCGATCCGCCAGCAGATCGACCTGTCGTTCACAGAGCCGCGGTTCCTGGGGCGCGACCTCGCCGCCGGCTACGACGCCTATTACTACAAGTATGACCTCTCGCAGTTCCAGGCCTACAAGCAGTCGACCATCGGCAATGCGGTGCGGGTGAATTTCCCGCTCAGCCTGAACTCGCGCGGTTCGCTGCAATACACGATCCGCAACGACGACGTGCAGATCGATCCGTCGTTCTGCGCCTCGAGCTTGCTCTTGGGCTCGATATCGCTCTGCGACCAGCGGGGGAACTTCCTCACGTCGGAGATCGGCTACGGCTACCACCTCGACCGCCGCAACGACGCGATCAACCCAAGCCGCGGCTTCTACCTGCAGATGAACCAGGACTTCGCAGGGCTGGGCGGCGACGTGAAGTACGTCCGCACCGTGGCCGAAGGCGCCTGGTATCACGGCTTCAACAAGACCTTCATCCTCAGCCTGACCGGCTCGGCCGGTGACATTCAGGCCTGGGGCGGCGACCACGTGCGGATCAACGACCGCTTCTACAAGGGCGGCAGCAGCTTCCCCGGCTTCCAGACAGCGGGCATCGGCCCGCGGGACCTCAGCCTCAACGCCAACGGGGAGAACAACGCCCTGGGCGGCAAGGTCTACGCGATCGGCTCGGCGGAGCTCACGGTGCCGACGTTCCTGCCGGAACAATACGGCATCAAGGCTGCCCTGTTCACCTACGTCGGCACGGCGGGCGTGCTGGACAGCTTCGACAAGAAGTCCATCGACCCG
>Ga0308174_10000286_pt1 | contig 21092 bp, 16 predicted proteins | sample PhyPR2_FD_203894 | JGI IMG/M metagenome (GOLD analysis project Ga0308174, IMG submission 203894) | Soil microbial communities from UC Gill Tract Community Farm, Albany, California, United States - DLSLS.P.R2 | ecosystem: Environmental > Terrestrial > Soil > Agricultural land | place: USA... | reverse complement strand
GCTCTCTCTATATGTATGGGCTCCCGGATATCACATCGATGAGTGTTGCCAATACCAGAGACCGTCAGCGGCTTACCCAGGCTATACAGGCAGCGATCATTAAATTCGAACCTCGAATCGCGAATCCGCGCGTCAACCTGGTCACGTCTGGAGACGAAAAGCTTCCGGCGCTGCGCTTCGCTATTGAAGGAATGCTCCGGCTCGATCCCGATCCGGAGCATGTCAGCTTCGACGCGGTCCTGGAATTATCCAGCGGAGAGTACAAAGTGCAAGGGGAAACCCGTGCGCGATGAGCTGCTGGATTATTACGAGAGCGAACTGTCCTTCCTCCGCAAATTGGGAGCGGAATTCGCCGAAAAATACCCGACTGTCGCCTCGCATCTGGTTATGGGCCCCAACGGCTCTGAAGATCCGCACGTCGAGCGCCTGGTTGAATCTTTCGCATTTCTCGCCGCGCGCATCCACCTGAAGCTGGACGATGATTTCCCTGAAATCACCGAAGCCCTGCTGAATGTCCTCTATCCGCACTTCCTCCGGCCCATTCCTTCCATGTCCATCGTTGAGTTCAACGTGGATCCGGAACAGGGAAAGCTGACCACGAACGTTCGAATCCCGCGCGAAGCGCTGCTTTATTCGCGGCCGGTGGATGGGATTCAATGCAAATTCCGGACCTGTTACGAGACTGTGGTTTCGCCCGTCCGCGTTTCACAGGCAAAGTGGAAAGCCCCGGAGCGATTAAATCCTCCCCTCAAGGCCCCTGAGGCCATCGCCGCCTGCAGCCTGGAACTTTCCTGTTTTCCGGACGTGCAGTTCAAGACGCTCGGGCTGCATTCGCTTCGCTTCTATCTGAACGGCGATGTGATCCACACGTTGTACGAACTCCTGTTCAACAATTGCATCGGAATTCTGCTGCGGAATCCCGATAACCCGGACCAGCGCGCCATCGAATTGCCAGCGGGCTCGCTTCGCGCCATGGGATTCCGCGATGATGAAGCCATTCTGCCGTTCCCGCGGCGTTCGTTCACTGGGTATCGAATTCTCCAGGAATACTTTGCGTTTCCCGAAAAGTTCTTCTTCGCGGAATTGAGCAATCTGGAGGCGCTGGCTTCCGACGCGTTTACCAACCGCGTTGAGGTCGTCTTCCTGATCTCGCCGTTTGAACGAGCCGACCGGCAGCAGTCGCTGGAACTCGGCGTTTCGGAAACGACCTTTAAGTTGGGATGCACGCCCATTGTGAATCTGTTTGCGCAATCGGCTGAGCCGGTTTTGCTCGAACAGACCCGGTTTGAGCATCTCGTAATTCCGGACGCGCGCCGCCGTAATGTGCTCGAAATCTTCTCCATCGACGATGTCCGCACCTCCAGCCCGGACCGCCGCGAGGTAACTCAATACGAGCCGTTTTATTCCAGTCATCACGGGCGAACCGCGAAAAATCAAACCTTCTGGAATGCGACCCGACGTGTTTCGCTTCGCCGGGACGATCCCGGAACCGATGTTTTCATTTCTCTGGTCGATACATCCGGCCAGGCGGCGAAGACCGGCGCGGAGACACTGAACATCCGATGCACCTGCACGAACCGGGATTTGCCCTCGCGGCTTCCCTTCGGCAATGAGTCGGGAGATTTCGATCTGGAGGGCGGGGCAGTCGTCAAGCGCATCTATTCTCTTCGCAAGCCCACCGATACGCTGCGCCCGCCGCTTCGAAAGCAGATACATTGGCGATTGATTTCGCATCTGTCGCTGAACTATCTGTCGCTGGTTGAGGAAGGCAGAGGCGCGCTGCAGGAAATTCTGCGGCTCTATAACTTCACGGAATCCCGGCCTCTGGAACGGCAAATATCGGGCATCACGGACCTCCGCAGCCGCAGGCACTTTGCCCGCGTCGTATCGGAGCACGGCATCAGTTTTGCCCGCGGAGTACGCGTGGAAATGGAGTTCGATGAGGAATTGTTTGTCGGCAGTGGCGTATTTTTGTTTGCCTCGGTTCTGGAATATTTTCTAGGCCTATACGCCTCGCTGAACAGCTTCAGCCAGTTGGTGGTCCGGACGAAACAGCGAAAGGAGGTGCTCCGGGAATGGCGTCCGCGAGCGGGACAAAAAATCTTGCTGTGATCCGGCGAAGCGTCGAGGACCGGCTTTTTTCCGAGCCCTACTCGTTCCAGTTTGTCCAGGCCGTGCGATTGCTCCGGCAGTTCTATCCGAATCGCGCCGGCGTCGGATATTTCCAGCCGCCCCGATCTGAAGTCGCCCGCTTTGGCGCTCGTGCGTCGCTATCGTTTCCGGCAAGCGAAGTGCACCAGCTGGAGCCGCAGGAGAACGGACCGCCGCTCATGCGCATCAACTTCATGGGCACGATTGGACCCTTGGGCGTGCTGCCGCTCTACTACACCGAATTGGTAGCGGAGCGCCTGAAGGAACGCGATCGCACCCTTCGCGATTTTCTGGACATCTTTCATCACCGCGCTGTTTCCCTTTTCTACCGCGCGTGGGAGAAGTACCGGTTTCCCGTCGCTTACGAAAGGGGCGAGGGCGATAATCTTTCCCAGTACCTGTCGAGTATCATTGGCCTGGGCACTGCCGGATTGCAAGCCCGGCAGCAGATACCGGATCAGTCCCTGCGCTTTTATGCGGGGCTATGCGCGCAGCAGCCTCGAAGCGCGGAAGCTTTGAAGCTGATATTAGGCGATTTCTTCGGTGTTCCCGTGGAGGTGGAACAGTTTCTGGGCGGCTGGTACCGTTTGGACTCTGATTCGCAGTGCAATTTGGAAGATGCGGCCGCGGATTCGCAGATGCTTGGCTTCGGAGCGGTCGTGGGAGATGAAATATGGAATCCCCAATCGCGCATTCGTATCGTAATAGGACCGCTGCGCCTGAGCCGGTATCTGGATTTTCTGCCGTCGGGAACCGCCTACCCGCTGCTGCGAAGCCTTGTGCGCTATTTTGCCGGAGATGAATTCGATTTCGAAGCGCAACTGATTTTGGACCGCCAGGAAGTCCCGTCCTGTGAGCTCGGGTCCGGCGGCGATGGGGCGCCTCAACTCGGATGGGTGAGCTGGTCGTCGACACGGCCGATGAACTACAATCCGTCCCAGACGATTCTGGAATTGTAAACTTGTACGGCGCGGAAGAAAGATGAGGAAAGTATGAACGTCAACTTAAAATCGCTGATTGCGAGGATGAACGACAGCACCCGTAGTGCCCTGGAAGCGGCCGCGGGCCTGTGCCTCTCTCGTACCCATTACGATATTGAAATCGAGCACTTCCTGACGAAGTTGCTGGATCAGCAGGACGGCGACCTGGCTCACATCCTGAAGCACTTCGGGGCGGATAAGTCGCGCTTCACGGCGGAACTAAGCCGCGCGCTCGATAAGTTGAAAACCGGGAACGCGCGAACACCCTCCTTCAGCCCTTCCCTCGTGAAGTTATTTACTTCGGCTTGGAGCTTGGGTTCGCTGGAATATGGCGGAACTCAGATTCGCTCCGGGTTCGCAATCGTTGCTCTGCTGGCCGATGAGGAGCTGTCGCGTATCGCGCGAGACTTCAGCCGGGAATTGCAAACCATCCAGCCGGAGACACTGCGGCGCGATTTTCTGAATATTGTCGCCGGTTCGCCCGAGAATGCCGCGGCGGCATCAGCCAGCGCGCCGGGTGCGGCATCAGGTGTACAGCCCGGAGGCGGTAAAACACCCAATCTGGACCAATTCACTGTCAACCTGACCGAGAACGCCCGGCTTGGAAAAATCGATGCCGTGCTCGGTCGCGATTCCGAGATCCGGCAGATTGTAGACATTCTGATGCGCCGCCGCCAGAACAACCCCATTCTTACGGGCGAAGCAGGCGTCGGTAAAACTGCTGTTGTTGAAGGCTTCGCGACGCGCGTGGCGCAGGGCGATGTTCCTCCCCCGCTTCGCAATGTCGTAGTCCGGACTCTCGATCTGGCGCTGCTGCAGGCCGGTGCGGGAATCAAAGGAGAGTTTGAAAACCGTCTGAAGGGGCTGATTGAAGAGGTGAAGAAGTCGCCCGTTCCCATCATTCTCTTCATCGACGAAGCGCACACTATGATCGGCGCCGGCGGGCAAGCCGGGCAAAATGATGCGGCGAATCTGCTGAAACCGGCTCTGGCCCGAGGTGAGCTTCGCACCATTGCGGCCACCACCTGGTCCGAATATAAAAAGTACTTCGAGAAAGACCCGGCTCTGGCCCGCCGCTTCCAAGTCGTGAAGGTGGAAGAACCTACGGAGCCGCAATGCATGGTGATGATGCGCGGTATCGTGGGCGCGCTCGAAAAGCATCACCAGGTGCGCATTCTGGACGAAGGCGTAGCGGCAGCCGTCAAACTTTCGCACCGCTACCTGGCCGGAAGACAGCTGCCGGATAAGGCGGTTAGCGTGCTCGATACAGCCTGCGCCCGGCTGGCGCTGGGGCAGAATGCCACACCCTCTGTTATCGAAGATTTGACCCGGCAGATCGATGACATCGAAGTCCAGGAACGTATTCTCCGGCGCGAATCTGCCACCGGCGTCGATCATGCCGAGCGAACCGAGCAACTGCTTCAGCAGAAGGCATCTCTGACGGAGATGCTGAACGGCTTGAAGGGAAAGTGGGACTCGACCAAAACCCTCGTGGAGCAGATCAGAGAAGTGCGCGGGCAGTTAGAAGCGCACGCCGAAGGTAAAGCCGCCAGCGTTTCGGCTGGAACGCCCCTCAGCGGTAACGGATCGCTTGCTTCCAACGGCGGTACGGCGGCATCCGCTACCCAAACCATTTCGGCCGTCGCTACGGCAGAAGCAGATGGAATCGCTGCTCTGCGCGAAAAGCTGCAGCAGCTCACGCGCGAACTCGACCAGGTACAGGGCGAAACCGCTCTGATGCAGGTGTGCGTCGATGCGCAGATTGTCGGCCAGGTCATTTCGGGCTGGACCGGTATTCCGCTCGGCAAAATGATCAAAGACGAGATCGGGATGGTTCTTCAGCTCGATAAGCATCTGGAAAAGCGCGTCATCGGTCAAAATCACTCGCTATCGCTCATCAGCCAGCGCATTCAAACCGGCCGCGCCAGCCTGGACGACCCCGGCAAGCCCCTGGGAGTGTTTATGCTGGTCGGGCCCAGCGGTGTCGGCAAGACCGAAACCGCTCTTGCCCTGGCCGATCTCCTCTACGGTGGTGAGCACAACATGATCACCATCAATATGTCGGAATTCCAGGAAGCGCACACGGTCTCAACGCTGAAGGGATCGCCTCCTGGATACGTTGGCTACGGCGAGGGCGGTGTCCTTACCGAAGCGGTTCGCCGCCGTCCGTACTCCGTTGTGCTTCTGGATGAGGTTGAGAAGGCCCACCCGGACGTGCTTGAACTATTCTTCCAGGTCTTTGATAAAGGCATGATGGAGGACGGCGAAGGACGCGTGATCGACTTTAAGAACTGCATTATCATTCTCACTACTAACGCCTGCACCGACCAGCTTGCCAAGTTGACCGCCGATCCCGAAGCGATGCCCAGCCCCGAAGGTATCCTGAAGGCGATTAAACCGGAGCTGAATAAGATCTTCAAGCCCGCATTCCTCGGGCGTCTGGTCGTTATCCCCTACTATCCGGTGCGCGATGAAAATCTGAAAAAGATCATTGAGCTGAAGCTGGACAAGATCAAACGCCGCATGCTGGCGAATCATCGGATTCAGTTGCAGTACGGCCGCGATGTAGTCGATGAGGTCGCGACGCGCTGTACGGAAGTGGAGAGTGGGGCACGCAATGTCGATAACATTCTGACCAACACACTCCTTCCCGATATCTCGCGGCAACTGCTCACAAGCATTTCCGAAGGGCAAAAGCTCAGTTCTGTTCGGGTCAGCATCGGCTCCGACGGATCGTTCCAATACGCCTGATGGAGCGCCTGGGCGAAACATGACTGACCCCTTCACTCAAGATAATCGGCTGCTGGCGATTACTACCCCTGCCGGAAAAGACATCTTATTGCTCAACAGCTTTTCCGGCCTGGAAGGCATCTCGCAGCCGTTCCGCTTCGATCTCGAGCTGAGTTCGGAGACTGCGGGGGGGAACCCGGCCAAAGTGCATCCCCACGCGCTCGTGGGGCAAGCGTTCACTATTACGGTCGTGCTCGAAAACGAAAAGAAACGCTACATCAGCGGCCTGTGCGAGAGCTTCAGCGTCGGCACTGAGGACGATACTTTCGTTCATTACAGAGCCAGTATCGTTCCGTGGTTCTCATTCCTCTCGCTTGCTTCGAACTGCCGGATATTTCAGAAGAAGACCGTTCCCGATATCATTCGAGCGGTCTTCAGCGATTCCGGCTACACCGATTATGAGATATCGCTGACCAAGGACTACACGGCCTGGGATTATTGTGTTCAATACCGGGAAACGGATTTCGCGTTTGTAAGCCGCATCATGGAAGCTGAGGGCATCTTCTATTATTTCCAGCACGATTCCGGTAAGCATACGATGATCCTGTCCGACGATACAAGTTCGTACAAACCCTTACCGCAAGAGGATAGTTTCAACTATGCGCTCGTGACCGGAGTTCAGATGGATTTGCAGGACACCATCCGGACCTGGAACTCTGAAGAACGAATTCACAGCGGCAAATGGACGACCAGGGATTTTCATCATGAAATGCCCACAAGCAATCTTGAGATTGCGGAACCATCCCAAGCGGTAGCAACGGAAGGTCGGAAATTTGAAATCTACGACTACCCGGGTGACTATGCCAAGAAGTTCAACGATCCCGCCGAGCGATTAGGCGACATACATCCCGAAGGCGAAAAGCTGAACAAGAACAGAATGCAGGAACAAGAGGCGACTCGAGTCGAGTTCAGCGGAATTTCCCTCTGCCGCGCTTTCACGTCAGGGTACAAAATCACGGTCGTGGGCGGAAACGCGGCCGGCGCTTATCTCCTCACCGGCGTTACGCACCAAGCTTCGCAAGCGCCCGATTACCTCAATCGCGACCTGCCCCCCGATCCATACACCAATCGCTTCAGGTGCATCGATGCCTCAGTTCCCTTCAAACCGCCGCAGCAGACTCCGAAACCGGTCATCTCCGGTTTGCAAACTGCCCTGGTTGTCGATGAAAGCAGTGGCGGCAATACGGAAGAGATCTGGCCGGATAAATATGGCCGCATTCGCGCCCGCTTCCCCTGGGATCGCGATTCTAATTACGCTTGCTGGCTGCGTGTCATCCAGCCCTGGGCCGGCAAGATGTGGGGACAGCAGTGGCTCCCGCGCACCGGAGACGAAGTGGCGGTCAGCTTTCTCGAAGGAGATCCTGATCAGCCCGTTGTTGTTGGCAGCATGTACAACAGCGATAATATGCCCGTCTTCACGCTCCCGGACAACAAGACCCAGAGCGGCATCCTCACTCACAGCACTCCAAAAGGCGGTTCCTCCAACTACAACATGCTCCGCTTCGAGGATAAAAAGGATTCCGAAGAAATCTATGTCCAGGCCGAAAAAGATTGGAATTCTCTCATCAAACATGATGAAACCCGGACCATTAAAAATAACCGTACCAGCACGATTCACGTGGATGAATCGCGCACCGTTGAAACCGGCAACGACACCATTGACGTTCAGCAAGGCAAGCGAACCATCACGGTGATGGGCGACCTTTCCACAACCGTTAAGACAGGCAATAACAGCATCGCCATCCAGTCTGGTAAACGCACCATTACGGTGATGGGCAACATTTCCGAGACCGCGCAAACAGGCAATATCTCCACCACGGCGGATTTGGGCAACATCTCCACCCAAGCTACGGTCGGCAATATCACCATCCAGGCAAGCGTCGGAAGCATTTCGATTAGCGGCTTGTCGGGCGTCACAATTTCCTGTGGGGCCAGCAGCATTTCTCTGACTCCGGCTTCCATCTCCATCAGCGCGCCCATGGTGATGATCAATTCGTAAATCGGTACGGTAATCGGGCCAGAGCATGAGAAGACTCCAACCAGTCATTTGGGCAAAGGGCACATTTCTTTCGCCGCAGCATCTGCAGGCGCAGGACGTCTTTCACGAAGACCTGCTGCAGTTTCGGATGGATGGACTCAGCTTCTGCCCCTGGGGTTTCCGGACGCTGACAATTAATCGGGAGGCTCTCGCGGGCGGCAATCTGGCCATCGATATAGCCTCCGGAATTTTCCCCGACGGGCTTGTGTTCGATATACCGGATAGCGATCCGGCGCCCTTGCCCAAACCTCTGGCCGGGTACTTCGATGCGCTCCACGAAAGCGTCGATATCTATCTCGCGGTGCCTGCTTGGCGCTATGGCCACGTGAATATTTCCACCGGCTCAAGCACCGATGCCGATACGCGCTACCAGGCGGAGGTGACGCTCTTGCGGGATGAAAATGCCTCGCAAATCGAGCGCCCGGTTCAAATTGCGCGGAAGAACTTCCGCTTACTCGTTGATAAAGAGGCTCGCGAAGGTACGCCAGCCATGAAGATCGCGCGCGTTACTCGCACCGATAGCGGCATCCTGCAGCTCGATCCGGCTTTTGTTCCTCCCCTGCTGGATATCCGCGCCAGCGAGTACCTGATGTCCATCCTGCGGCGGTTACTGGAGATTCTAACCGCCAAGAGCGCGGCGCTTTCGGGAATGCGGCGGCAGAAGAGCCAGGGCCTTGCTGAGTTCACCGCCTCCGATATCGCGAATTTCTGGCTGCTCTACACGGTGAACACTTTCCTGCCCCAACTGCGCCACTTATTCGAAGTTCGCCGCGGTCATCCGGAGGTGTTGTTCAACACCATGAACGCGCTTGCCGGGGCGCTGACTACGTTTTCGACCAAGATCCCGCCGCGCGATCTGCCGCTTTACGATCACCGCGAACTGGGTCCGCGCATCGGCGATTTGGACGATAAGCTTCGGTATCTGCTGGAAACCGTGATTCCCAGCAACTTTGTCGCTCTGCCGCTTCGCTCTACCAGTCCATCCATTTACGCAACTGCCATCAACGAAGATAAGTACCTGCAGAACACAAAAATGTATCTCGCGGTGGCCGCCGAAATGCCCGAAGGCGACTTGATTGCGAAAGCGCCGCAGCTCATTAAGCCGTGCTCGGCGAACCACCTTGAGCATCTGGTTCGCAACGCGCTGCCCGGCGTCTCTATGCGGCACCTGCCGATACCGCCCAATGCGATTCCGGTCAAGCTGAATTACCAATACTTCAGCCTCAATCAGGACGGACCTGCGTGGGAAGCCATTAAGCGGTCGCGCAACTTCGCCGCCTGGGTGCCGTCTGATTTTCCGAATCCACAGCTCGAACTGATCATTGTGATGCCCTGAGGATCAAGCTCCGCTGTGATACTCTTTCGCTGATGAGAGTTGGATGTTTTACCCCCTTACTGTCGCAGTTTCCGCTCGACAAAGTATTTGAAAAACTGAAGGGCCTGAACATTAACACGGTCGAATTAGGTACCGGTAATTATCCCGGTGACCCGCATTGCAAGCTCTCCATGCTGGGCAATGAAAAGGAGCTCAACGACTTTAAAAAGAAGCTCGACGATCACGGTTTCACCATCAGCGCCCTGAGCTGCCATGGGAATCCTCTGCATCCGGATCAGGCGGTAGCGAAAGCTTACGCCGATACCAGCAGGAAGACCGTTGAACTCGCCGCAAAACTCGGCGTTCCGGTTGTCGTTGACTTTTCCGGCTGCCCGGGCGACAGCGACAACGCGAAATACCCGAACTGGGTGACGTGCCCCTGGCCTCCGGAGTATCTGGATGTCCTCGACTGGCAATGGGAGAAAAAGGTTACGCCGTTCTGGACCCAGCACGCCAAATTTGCCCGCGACCACGGCATCAAAATCGCCATTGAGATGCATCCTGGGTTTGTCGTTTACAGCCCCGAAACCATGCTGAGGCTCCGCTCCATTGCCGGCGATAACATCGGCTGCAATTACGATCCCAGCCACATGTTCTGGCAATCCATTGATCCCATCAAAGCGGTTCGTGTGCTGGGAGACGCCATCTTCCACGTTCACGCCAAGGACACCCAGATCTACGATTGGAATCTGCCGAAGACTGGCGTCCTGGACACGAAGAAATACACCGATGAGCGAAACCGCGCCTGGATTTTCCGGTCATGCGGCTACGGCCACCCCTACGGCTGGTGGAAAGAGTTCATTTCCACGCTGCGCATGTACGGCTACGATTACGTGCTCTCCATCGAACACGAAGACACCCTCATGTCTCCCGATGAAGGACTCACAAAGGCCGCCGAGTTCCTGAATCAAATCATTATTCGAGAGCAGCCCGCCGCGCCCTGGTGGGTGTAAACCTCCGCGCCTGATTTTCGGTCACAACCTAAAGCACCTTTACTTTCAGACGTTTACAAGGAATCGCTTGGAAGCGTCCTGTATACTGGTCTTAGAACTCAATATGAAGCGCCACTGCCGCCGTGCAGTTGGCGCTTTTTCTATTTTCAGGAGCTTTTAAAATGTCGACCCCAGCGCAAATCGCGGCGAATCAAAAGAATTCGCAACTCTCTACCGGTCCCACCTCCGATGCTGGCAAAGCCAAATCATCCTTAAATGGAGTCAAAAATGCGCTCACCGGAGCTACCGTCCTGCTGCCCAGTGACGATGTCGCCGCTTACGAACGCCTCGTCGCCAGCTCCTTCGCCGAATGGAAGCCTGAAACCGATCGCGAAAAGGCGCTCGTGCAGTCCATCGCCGATACCCAATGGCGTTTGCTCCGCATCCCTTCGCTCGAATCGGGAATTTATGCGCTCGGGCGTTTGCAATACGCGGACAAGTTCGCCGATCAGCCCGAAGCCGTCCGCTCCACTCTTCTCGAGGCTTATATCTTCCAAACTTCACGCCGCGATCTGACGAATCTCCGCATCCAGGAATCCCGCCTCCGCCGCCATCGCGAAAAAGATCTGGCCGAACTCGAAACGCTCACCGAAGAGCGCCTCGCCAAACGCGAAGCCCGGCTGACCGCCGCCGCGCACATGTATGAACGCTTCCAGGAGAACGAGGACGAGTTCGATCCAGCCGAATTTGGCTTCGAATTTTCATTTGACGAAATCGAAGAGCGTGTCGGCCTGTTCGAAGGCCGCCGCATCGGCTGCAAATACCCTGAACAGTTTGCTCGGATACACGCTGCCGAACTCAAAGAGGACCGCGAAGCCGCGTAGGGGCTGGGATCTGAGCAGAATTAATTTGTGGGGCAGGCGCCAGCCTGCGGCGGCCGCATTAGGCCGCCGCATTGCCCGTTAGTCGCTGCCTGCTTTCGCCTGTCTTGAATCCAGAACCGTCCGGCTTAAGATAAGAGTTCATCATGTCGGGCAAAAAAATTGGAATACTGACGGGCGGCGGTGATGTCCCGGGACTGAATGCGGTTATTAAGAGCGTCGTGTATCGCGCCACTTCAGATGGCCATGAGGTGACCGGAATCCGGCTGGGTTGGAAAGGGCTCACGGATCTGAATTTTGACGATCCGGCCAGCGTGAGGCGCTTTGTTCTTCCGCTCACGCGCGAGAATACCCGCACCATCGACCGCACCGGCGGCACCTTTCTGCACACTAGCCGCACCAATCCATCGAAGATGAAAAAGCTGCCCGATTTCCTGAATTCGGCGGATTTCCCATCGGCGCAAACCACCAAGGACGGCGTAACCAGCACAACCTACGACATGACCAAGCGCGTGCTATGCAATCTCGAAAGGCTGCAAATCGATTACCTGGTTGCCATCGGTGGCGACGACACGCTGAGCTACGCCGCAGTCCTCGACAAACAGGGATTCAACGTGATCGGTATTCCGAAAACCATGGACAATGACGTTCGGAATACCGAATACTGCATCGGCTTCTCCACTGCTATCTCGCGCGCAATGGATGCGATCACGCGTCAGCGCACGACAGTCGGTTCTCACGAGCGCGTGGGCATCTTTCGCGTGTTCGGGCGCGATGCTGGGTACACCGCCCTATACACCGCTTACGTCACCTCCATTCGCTGCGGCATCCCCGAGTACAGCTTCGATCTCGGGCACATGATCGATCTGCTGATGACGGATAAGGCGAATAATCGCAGCAACTATTCGCTGGTGATCCTGTCGGAGGGCGCGCGTTGGGAAGGATATGTCGTCAAGGAGTATGGCGATCCCGATGCGTTCGGCCATCGCAAGAAGTTCAGCGTCGCGGAAGCGTTTAGCGATGAAATTGTGAAGCGCACCGGCGCCGAAACTGTTGTCAGCGATTTGACGTACGACCTTCGCAGCGGCGCGCCCGATTTCGCCGATACCATGGTTGCCACAACCTTCGCCACCATGGCCTATGACGCGATTAGCTCGCACCGGCACGGATTTATGACTGCCATCAATGAAGGGAAGTTCGCGATGGTCGGCATTCCGGATCCGAAATTGGGACCCCGCAAACTGGACGTGGCCAGTATGTACAACACCGAGCGATATCGTCCCACGTACGCCAGTAAGGAAGGGTTGCCGCTGTTTCTCACGCATCCCTAGAACATGGCGGATCTATCCAGGGCAGAGCGTCTGTCCGTTTCTGAAGTCGTCGAAGCGCAAGGCCATCTCATCGACTCCCACATCATGGAGCGCATCTTCGACACGGTGGTCGAGGCGGGCGGCCGTTTTGAGGTAGAACACTTCAGCATCGGGCGAACCAACAGCGACCCATCAAGACTCCGGCTTCGCATCGAAGTGCCAAGTCAGCAGCAAATGGAGAAGCTCATGCCCCAGCTACTCAGTCTGGGTTGCACGGCCGTCGAATCCGGTGATGCGGAACTGCGTGCTGCTGAATGCGACAAATGCGCGCCCGAAGATTTCTATTCCACTACCAACCAGCGCACGCAGGTGCGGCACGGCGGCCAATGGATTGATGTGCGGAATCAGCGCATGGACGCCATGATTGTTGTCCAGGATGGAAACGCAAGCTGCCGCCGGCTTCGCGATATTAAGGCTGGCGATTTGATCGTTGCCGGCATGAAGGGCATCCGCGTCGTTCCCGAGGCCAAGGAGCGGGACCGTGGCGCTTTTGCGTTCATGAGCAACGAGATCTCCTCCGAACGCCAGGTGGAGACCGCAGTGGGGCAAACGGCCGCGATCATGCGTCAGGTCCGGACTGAGGGGAAGAAGATTGTCGCTGTTGCCGGACCGGTGGTCGTACACACCGGCGGAAGTGAGGCGCTTTCCCGGCTAATCCGCAGCGGCTGGATCGATGCGATTCTTGCCGGCAATGCGCTCGCGGTTCACGATATCGAAGCTGCGCTCCTTGGCACTTCTTTGGGTGTGCGCATGTCGGACGGCCGCCAGGAGCAGCACGGCCATCGCAATCACATGCGCGCTATCAATGCCATCTATCGCGCAGGCGGCATTCAGCAGGCCGTGGAAACGGGCCGTTTGACCCGCGGCGTGATGTACGAATGCGTCAAGGCGAAGATACCTTTCGTGCTGGCCGGGAGTTTGCGCGATGACGGGCCGTTGCCGGAAGTGCTTACGGACATGAACGAAGCCCAGGATGCGTACGCCGAACAGTTGCGCGGCGCAGGTGTCGTGCTCTGCCTCAGTTCGATGCTGCATTCCATTGCCGCTGGCAACATGCTGCCTGCCTGGGTCAAGATTGTGTGTGTCGATATCAATCCGGCGGTGCCGACCAAAGTGAGCGACCGCGGAACCGGGCAGGCCGTGGGCGTTGTCACTGACGTGGGTCTTTTTCTGGATCTGCTTGCCAGTAAGTTGGAAGCGAAATGAAGGCGAATCGACAGTACACTGATGAACACGCCGCGGCGGGCGTAAAGGCAGAATTACCGGAGATAGAGACCTGGCCGAATCAGTTCGGCCAGTACGAAATCGAGATTGAAATGCCAGAATTTACGTCGGTCTGTCCCAAAACCGGTTTACCGGACAGCGGAACTTTGATTCTTCGGTATACGCCGTTCGAGCGCTGTCTGGAGCTGAAATCGCTGAAGATGTATACACTGGCATACCGGAATCTTGGTATCTTTCAAGAAAACGTTGTGAACCGGATGTTAGCGGACGTGGTGAAAGCAACAGATCCGATTGAAGCGAGCGTAATGGGCGATTTCGCGGCGCGCGGCGGTATCACTACGCGTGTAACCGCGACATATAAACGCACGTCCAAACCGCGCCGGAAGCGCCCATGATCGCTTAATAAATACATGATTCAGCGCCTGGCCCCTTTCCTCCTCTTCGCGGCCGTCGTGCACGCGGCTGAATTCCAGAACGGTCAGGCGGCACGGGCTGTCATCGGCCAACCGTCGTTCTCTTTACGAGATTCCGGCCCCTCCGCCGTCGCACTGACGATCGCAAAAAACCGCTTGTATGCGGCTGAACCTTCCGGTCACGTCCTCACTTTTGATCTGGAAAGAGTCTTGAGCGCGAACGACGATCCTGCCGACCGCGCCTGCGTGGTCTGCGGATTTCCCGCGATTGCCAGTACCAGCCAGTCTGTTATGCCTGGTTTGGCCGGTATCGCGACTTATGGAAATACGGTCGTCACGGCGGATACGGCTACACATCGTGTGCTCGTCTGGAATGGCGTGAACTCGCCTCGAAGCAGCCAGGAACCCGATGTCATTCTGGGTGGTTTCGGCGATGGTCAGGTTTCCGCCAGCACGCTGGTCGATCCGGTTTCTGTTGCTTTCGATGGCAGACGCGTGTTCGTTGGGGATGCCGTTCTGCATCGTGTTTTAGTCTGGAACTCACTGCCCACCCGGGATAACCAGCCCGCCGATGCCGTCCTGGGACAACCGAACTTTACTTCATCCGCAGTTGCGGAATCTCCGGGCGCCGGCAGCATTCGCGTTCCATCCGCGCTTGCTTCCGATGGAACGAACCTGTTTGTGGCAGACGCCCCCGATCGCCGCATCCTGGTCTTTACGCCGGGTGATTTTCCGCTGCCGCCCGCGGCCGTTGTCAATTCCGCGAGCCTTGCCCCCGGGCCGCTGGCTCCCGGAACATTGATCAACATCAAGTTGAATGGGTCCGCAAACGTTTCTGAAGCGCGGCAGGATGGGTCGGCCCCGCGGCTTTCAAAGAAGCTGGGTGGTGTGGAAGTGCTGCTTGACGGCGCGCCGCTGCCGCTGGTCTCTGTGAACTCTACGCGAATTGAGGCCCAGCTCCCCTACGATCTTTCCAGCACTTCCGCCGCAAGTCTCTATATCCGGATCGAACAAGACAGTGCGGCCGTCGTTTCCAACGCAGTTTCCGTCAGGATCGCGCCCGCAACTCCGGGTCTGTATGCGTTCGGCGGCACGGAACCGAGAACCGGTTTGCTCTTGCATGCTGTCACTGGAAAACGGGAACAGCCGGGCTCGCCTGTCACGGCGGACAGTCCGGCGAAACCCGGCGAAGAACTGACGCTGTGGGCCACCGGCCTGGGTTTGGTTAACGACAGCAGCGCGCCGATGAAAGCCGCGGCTGGTGTCCCTTTCACCGGACCTGCCGCCCCGGTGCTTTCCCGATTGAGTGCGCTCGTCGATGGTCAGCCGGTGGAAGTACGTTCCGCAGTCCTGACCGAAGGCGCGGTTGGGGTCTACGAGGTCCATATTCTGTTGCCGGCCGATTTGCCCGCTGAGCCCAACGCCGAGCTGCTCATTTCCCAGAACGGATACACCAGCAACGTCGTTCGCTTCCCGTTAGCTCCCCTCCATCGCTAAAATGAACCATCTCCGTTGGCATGCTTTACTGCACCAGTGGGTGGCGGTTTCTACCGGCCGCCAGGACCGGCCACAGATGCCGGTCGACTGGTGTCCGTTCGATCCCGGCTCGGGAAAAGTTCCCGCTACCTACGACGTTTACATCTACCCGAACGATTTTCCGGCGTTCTCGCCAGCGGCTGATCCGTTTGTGCCCGTGCCAGGCCTCTTCGCGAAGACCGGCTCGCGCGGCGCTTGCGATGTTATTCTCTATTCACCCGAGCACACCCTTCCGCCTTCGCAATTGACCGTCGAGAACTGGCGCAAGGTGATTGACCTCTGGACGGAGCGAACCTGCGAGCATACCGCAAACCCGGACATTGCGCTGGTTGCCGCGTTCGAAAACTGCGGCGAAGCGGTCGGCGTCACCATGCCTCACCCGCACGGCCAGATTTATGCCATGCCGTTCATTCCGCCAAATGTCGAGCGAGAGATCGCCTCGGCCGCGCAGCATGCCGCTTCCCACGCCGGAGAATGCCTCTATTGCCGGCTTGTATCAGAGGAGTTGAAGCAAGCCGAAAGAATCATTTCCGCCAGTGAGCACTTTGTCACGTTCGTTCCGTACGCGGCCCGTTTCCCGGCTGAAGTCGCAATCTATCCGCGCCGCCATGTCCGGACGCTAATCGAACTGACCGATGATGAAAAGTCCGATCTTGCCCGAAGCATCAGTGTGATCCGGAAGAAATACGATAACCTGTACGGCTTCGTCATGCCGCTGATGATGACCGTGAAGCAAGCCCCTTTGCAACAGCAGCAGATGCCGTATCACTTGCATGTCGAGTTTCTGCCGCTGCAGCGGAGCGCTACCAAGCTGAAGTATCTGGCGAGCATCGAGACTGGCTACGGTACTTTTCTGGCGGATACCGCGCCGGAACAGATGGCGGAGAATCTGCGGCGCTCGGAGCCGGAAACGCCGGCTCGGTAACCTGCTGTATGCACATTGCGGTTTTCTTGACCGTCAGTCGCCCTCATATGGCTTGTACTTATTCGCTACCAACAACTCGCGCGTCCGCTCCAGGTCCGCCGGCGCGACATAGAAGAACGCTCCCGCGAGATCGCGCTTCATGAGAAAGCCTCCGGTGTAGGTGCCGGTTTCGACCAGGTAATCGATGCCGTTTTCCGTCAATAGGTTCTCCAGCCTGAGGGCGACCCGCAACCGCTTGGCCATATAAACGAGATCGAGTTCGAGTTCGTCGAAGAACTCAGCGTCGCGGCGCATGGGATGCTTGTTCCGGTTGGCCCCCGCCAATATAGGGGACTTTGCCGTTCAGTTCGCTTTCATCGATATCGAACGATACGGTCTTGCTTTCGCCAGCGCCAAAATGCACGCGCTGAAAACCTTTCAGTTGCAGGTCGCCGTTTTGAGTTCGGAGATACAGTTGCGTTACTTCATCGCCGTCGCGTTTAGACGTATTCGTTACTCTCGCGCTGAGCCGCTGTTTGCTGCTACTGATCTCGGAGTAACTGAATTGCGAGTAGCTCAATCCGTAGCCAAATGGATACAGCGGCTTGCCTTTGAAATAGCGATACGTTCGCCCTTTCATGGAGTAATCTGTGAATGCCGGCAACTGATCCACCGATTCATAGAACGTCACGGGGAGGCGGCCGGCCGGATTGTTATCGCCCGACAGCGTATTGGCGATCGCGGTACCCGCTTCCTGGCCGCCATACCAGGCTTCGAGAATTGCCTGCGCGCGGTCTTGCGCTCCTTTTACCGCAAGGGCGCTGCCATTGATCAAAACGACAATCACCGGCTTGCCGGTATCGAGCACGGCATCGAGAAGTTTCCGCTGCTGTTCGGGCAGACCGATATCGGTGCGGTCGCCATGCGAGAAACCCGGGATGTCGATGGGAGACTCCTCGCCTTCGAGGCGTGAATTGAGGCCGATGCACAGAATCGCAAGATCGGATTTTTTGGCGAGATCAACCGCCTCCTCTAAAGTTGGCGCGGCAGGTGGCGCCCAGACCAGCTCTACGCCCGCTCCGCCTTCGTGCTGCGTGTATTCCATCTTGATCGCATATGTCTTTCCGGTTTCGAGGTGAACTGTCGAGCGAAAGGTCTGGTGGCCCGCATACGATCTCCGGTTCTCGTTCACAAGCAAACGATCATCCAGGTAGAGTTTCGTCGAGTTCGTTCCGGGGCAGCTATCGCATTCCTGACGCGCAATTCCGAGCTGGTACTCGCCGTTCGCCGGGACCTGTAGGTTGGTGGTCCAGCGAACCGAAAACGTGGGGTTCGGGAGCACGCGAATCACTGCCGGATCGTGCATCGCCCAGACGAAATATCCGCGTGGCTCGATCCGAGACAACACGGGTTGCCCTTGAAAAGTATCGTTGTCGAAGTACTCCGCGAGCACCCCGTGCTGAGCGTTGCTGGTCGCTGCAGGCGTCAACGCGCTCTCCGGCACAAGCGCCATGGAGGACTGAGCGTAGATGCTTCCCAAAGCCCAACGTACCTGGGTTTTGCCGCCGAATTTCTGCTCGATGCCCGCCAGCGGCGTGACAATGTGCGATGGAGTTCCGTAATAGTTGCCGAGCATTGCATCCGGATCGTCGGCTGCAGGTCCGATCACCGCGATTTTCGCGGGGACTTTTTCGAGTGGCAGAATCTGGTTCTGATTCTTGAGAAGCACCATCGACTTTTCAGCCGCTTCGAGAGCGGTCGCTGCATGGGCCGGCGACGCAACCTGATCCATGCCGATTTTCGAAAACGGCACTTTCTCGGGCGGATCGAACATGCCCAGGCGGAAGCGCGCCGTGAACAGCCTCTCGACGGCCTGATTGATTTCCGATTCCTGGATGTATCCCTTGTGGACCGCCTCGACAAGCGTTTTGTACTCGGTGCCGCAATCGAGATCGGTTCCGGCTTTCACCGCTTTGGCCGCGGCCTCCGCCATGGAATCGGCAAAGTGATGACCTTTGTAGATATCGCCCACCGCGCCGCAATCGCTGACGACGTAACCGGAAAACTTCCAGGCGGTCCGAAGATTGTCTTTCAGTAGAAACGTGTTTGCGCAGGCCGGAGCGCCGTTCACTGAGTTGTAAGCGCACATGACAGAATATGCGCCGCCCTGCATTACCGTTTGCTGGAATGCGTAAAGGTACGTATCGTTCAAATCCTGCTGGCTAACATCTACATTGACCTCATGCCGGGTAGCCTCCGGCCCGCTGTGTACCGCGAAGTGCTTTGATGTCGCCACCGTTTTCAGGTATTGTGGATTGTCTCCCTGCATGCCTTTGATGAAGGCGATTCCCATTTGAGCAGTCAGATAGGGATCTTCTCCGTAGGTTTCTTGCCCGCGGCCCCAGCGCGGATCGCGAAAGATGTTGATGTTAGGCGACCAGAATGTCAGGCCGTGATACCGGCTGTGATTGTTGTGCGCAATTGCATCGTTGTACTTAGCGCGGGCTTCGGTCGAAATGATGTCGGCTATGCGCTGTTGCAGGCCGGTGTCCCAGGTAGCAGCCAGTCCAATGGCCTGCGGAAACACGGTCGCGAGCCCGGCGCGCGCAACCCCATGCAGCGCTTCGTTCCACCAGCCGTAGGCCGGAATGCTCAGGCGCGGAATGGCCGGGGCGGTGTCCTGCATCTGGCTTACCTTCTCTTCCAGAGTCATCCGCGCTACCAAATCGGAAGCCCGTTTGTCCGGGGGCGCGGTGTCCTGTGCCCACATGCTTGCAGACGATAGCAGTGCTAAGAACAGCGTCAGGCGCATGTTCATCAGTCTAATGGGTCGATAGGACGAATCATCGCCCTCGCTCCGAGCGTCTCACATTTGTGCGATCTGTTCTTCGGATGCAGCGGCGGTGGCGCGAGGCGCGCATGTTTGTTCGTGCCATGGCATCCGCTAGCCATCCCATTCTGGCGCAGATCATCCCCATACGCCGCTGCAACCTGGCCTGCACGTATTGCAATGAATTCGACCGGCATTCTCCTCCGGTGCCGACGACGGAGATGCTGCGGCGGATCGACAAACTTGGCGAGTTGGGCACGTCGATCATTACGTTCAGCGGCGGAGAACCGACCCTTCATCCCGACCTGGATGTTCTAATCCGGCGCGTGCGAGACCACCGTGCGATCGCAACCGTTATCACGAACGGCTACTTTCTTGTCCCGGACCGGATCAAGCGCCTGAATGCAGCCGGGCTCGATTATTTGCAGATCAGCATCGACAACGTGCTGCCGGATGAAGTCTCGAAGAAAAGCCTGAAGGTGCTCGACCGGAAACTGGAATGGCTTGCGAAATACGCCGAGTTCGATATCACCATTAACTCCGTGCTGGGGAGCGATATTCGCGAGCCGGAGGACGCCTACCGGATTGCGGCGCGGGCGCGCGAACTCGGGTTCAACAGCACCGTAGGAATTCTGCACGACGGCGCGGGCCAACTGCAGCCACTGAGCGGGACCCAGACTTCCGTGTACGAACGCATTTTGGGGCTCGGAACGGGACTGTTTTCATTTGCTCACCTCGATTCGTTCCAGCGCAACACAATCCGCGGCCTTCCCAATGCGTGGCACTGCCCGGCTGGCGGCCGCTTCTTGTATATCTGCGAAGAGGGGCTGGTGCATTATTGTTCCCAGCAACGCGGATATCCTGCCATTCCGCTGGAACAGTACACCCGCGAAGATCTGATTCGAGAAGGAGCGAAACCGAAAGGGTGCGCGCCGTTCTGCACGATTTCCTGCGTGCATCAAACCGCTCTGCTCGATGAATTCCGGACCCGCCCGCGCGAAACGCTTTCCGGCATCATTCAACGCCGTAAAGAGCGAGACCCAAATTGGCAGACCCCGGTATCAGTGCGTCTGCTGGAGCGAATGTTCGTGCAAGATTCACGTACGCGCGACCGTTTCGGGGCGCTCGCTCTGCGTCTGTTTGGTGTGAGGAGATCAGAAAACTGATTCCGGCGCGTATCTTATGATTGTTGCTTATGATACGTGCCGCACAGGTATCAGCCTGCTCCTTCGCTCTCTTGCTGCTCGCAGGCTGCGGAGAGCCGCCCAAGCCGGCGGTTCCGTCCCTGAATCCGCAGCAGGCCGCGACATTGCTGCATTACAACAGCCGGGCCGAGGTGTGGATGAAGCACGTCAAGATGAGCAATCCCAGTTGTGAATACAAGCTTGATCTCCCGGAACAGAATAAACATCCCACCGAAATCGATCTGAACCATATCGTAGTGTGCGGCGGAAAGCCAGCGCCGATAGAGTTCGATGCCAGCGTTTCTTTCGCCTATGACAAAGATCAGCAGAGATGGGTGATCACCAGGTTCTCGAGTTGAATTAGGTCCCAGTACCGATTCCGGCGCTGCGAGCGGACACGAGCGCGAGACTGGACCAGTCCCAATCCTCCTGGCCGTGCGCCATGGCAGAAATCAAATGGTCGCGAATGAGGCTGCCGAGCGGG
>Ga0308174_10000285_pt1 | contig 21120 bp, 20 predicted proteins | sample PhyPR2_FD_203894 | JGI IMG/M metagenome (GOLD analysis project Ga0308174, IMG submission 203894) | Soil microbial communities from UC Gill Tract Community Farm, Albany, California, United States - DLSLS.P.R2 | ecosystem: Environmental > Terrestrial > Soil > Agricultural land | place: USA... | reverse complement strand
TGGGCAAGAAATGCAGGCGCAATGCTTCACTCACGATGAACCCGCCTCTGTTCACGCCTGAATCGATGAATACAACGGCTTATTCAGCGTTGCCCTAAGCAAGCAGGCGCAGCAAGTGATTGCCTCTGCGCAGCCGATCCACATTCAGGCGGTCATCACCGGCATGGACACGGCGAGCCGCATGGTGACGGTTCGCGGTCCGCGCGGCGACGCGACGCTCATCGTCAGCAAGGACGTGACGAACTTCGATCGGCTTCACGTGGGTGACAAGGTGGACGTGCAGTACAAGAACGCCGTGCTCGTGACAGCGGAAAAGGTGACGGGCAAGGACAAGGGCATTCACGAGCGTGTCGATACGCAGTCGGTCACGCCGGCTTCGGGGCCGGGCGACGCGAGCGGCTTTCATTCGTCTCGTCAGGTCGAGATTCTCGCGACGGTCGAGAGAATCGACAACAAGCGGCACACCATCACGCTGCGCGGACCGTGGCGCACGGAAACGCTGGACCTCGGTCCGGCGCTCGAATCGCAGAAACTCAAGAAGGGCGATACGGTTCACGCCGTGTTCATATCGGCGGCAGCGGTCAAGGTGACGCCCGCTGGCGGCGCGGACGCCGCGCAGTAGGCGGCATCCGCGCAAGCTTGCTCAGACCGCCATGCACAGATACTTGATGACGACGTAATCGTCGATGCCGTAATGCGACCCTTCGCGGCCGAGCCCGGATTGCTTGACGCCGCCGAAGGGCGCGACTTCGTTCGAAATCAAGCCGGTATTGATGCCGACCATCCCATATTCCAGCGCTTCCGCCACGCGCCACACGCGGCCGATATCGCGGCTATAGAAGTACGCCGCGAGCCCGAATTCGGTGTCGTTGGCAAGCCGGATGACTTCTTCGTCGGACGAGAACCGGAAGAGCGGCGCGAGCGGCCCGAAGGTCTCTTCCTTCGCGATCTTCATGTCCGGCGTGACGCCGGTAAGCACAGTCGGCTCGAAGAAGCCATGCCCCAGCGCGTGACGCTTGCCGCCAGCGGCGACCGACGCGCCTTTGGCGAGCGCATCGTCGATATGCGACTCGACTTTCCGCACCGCCGCTTCGTTGATCAGCGGCCCGAGCGCGACGCCGCTTTCCGTAGCGCGCCCCACTTTGAGCCTGCCGACGGCTTCGGCCATCTTCTGCGCGAAGGCGTCGTAGACGCGCTCGTGTACGTAGAAGCGGTTCGTACACACGCACGTCTGCCCGCTATTCCGATACTTCGACGCAATGGCGCCTTCGACCGCCGCGTCGAGATCGGCGTCTTCGAACACGATGAACGGCGCGTTGCCGCCCAGTTCGAGCGTCACTTTCTTGACCGTCGGCGCGCTCTGCGCCATCAAAAGACGCCCGACAGCGGTCGATCCGGTGAACGAGAGCTTGCGCACGACCGGATTGCCCGTCATCTCGCTGCCGATCGCCTTCGGGTTGCCCGTGACGACGGAAAGCACCCCCTTCGGCACGCCCGCGCGCTCGGCGAGCACGGCGAGCGCCAACGCGGAGAAGGGCGTGGCCTCGGCCGGCTTCACGACGATCGGGCAGCCCGCCGCGAGCGCCGGACCGACCTTGCGCGTAATCATCGCGGCCGGGAAGTTCCACGGCGTGATGGCCGCGCATACGCCGATCGGCTCCTTCGTCACGACAATGCGCTTGTCGGCGGCGGGCGTGGCGAGCGTATCGCCCGCAATGCGTTTGCCTTCTTCCGCGAACCATTCGATGAACGACGCCGCATACGCGATCTCGCCCTTCGCTTCGGCAAGCGGCTTGCCTTGCTCCGTCGTGAGGATGAGCGCGAGGTCGTCGGCATGCGCGAGCATCAGATCGAACCAGCGGCGCATGATGACGGCGCGTTCCTTCGCGGTCTTCCTGCGCCACGCGGGCCACGCGGCGTTCGCGGCTTCGATGGCCCGGCGCGTCTCGATTGCGCCCATCCGCGGCACGCGGCCGATACATTCGCCGCTCGACGGATCGCGCACGTCGAACGTCGCGCCGTCGTCGGCTTGCTGCCATACGCCGTCGATATAGGCGTCGTGACGCAGCAAAGAGGGATCTTTCAGTTCCATGTCGCGCCCTCAGGCCGCCGCGCCGACGGTTTCCGTCAGCACGTCTTCGAGAATGCCGATGGCTTCATCGAAAACATGCTGCTGGATCGTGAGCGGGTACAGGAACCGGACGACATTGCCGTACACGCCGCACACGAGCAGCAGCAAGCCGCGTTCGAGCGCGCGCGCCTGAACGTGCTTCGCGTAGTCGGCGTCCGCTTCGCGCGTGCCGGGCTTGCAGAACTCCACCGCGACCATGCTGCCGGGACCGCGCACATCGGCGATCTGCGGCACCTCGTGCCTGAGCGCCTCGAGCTTCGCCTTCAGCGTGTCGCCGAGCGTGACGGCGCGTTCGCAAAGCCGTTCTTCGTCGATGATATCGAGCACCGCGTGCGCCGCCGCCACCGCCAGCGGGTTGCCTGCATACGTGCCGCCGAGTCCGCCGGGTGCGGGCGCGTCCATGATGTCCGCGCGGCCCACGACGCCCGACAGCGGCATGCCGCCCGCAAGACTCTTGGCAATGGTCATGAGATCGGGCGCGACGCCGTAATGCTCCATCGCGAAGAGCTTGCCGGTGCGCGCGAAGCCGGTCTGCACTTCATCGGCGATGAGCAGAATGCCGTGTTCATCGCAGACGGCGCGCAGGCCGCGCACGAATTCCGCCGGCGCGGGATTGAAGCCGCCTTCACCCTGCACGGGCTCGAAGATGATCGCCGCGACGCGCTTCGCTTCGACATCCGCCTTGAATAGATGCTCGATGGCGCGCAGCGATTCTTCAACCGACACGCCGTGCAGCGGATTCGGAAAAGGTGCGTGATAGACATCCGATGGAAACGGCCCGAAGCCGATCTTGTACGGCGCGACCTTGCCGGTCAGCGCCATGCCCATCAGCGTGCGGCCATGGAAACCGCCCGTGAACGCGATCACACCGGGCCGGCCCGTCGCGGCGCGCGCGATCTTGACCGCGTTTTCGACGGCTTCCGCGCCCGTCGTGAAGAACGCGGTCTTCCGGGCGTGCTTGCCCGGCGCACGCGCGCTGATCTTTTCCGCGAGCGACACATACGATTCGTAAGGCACGATCTGATACGCCGTATGCGTGAAGCAGTCGAGCTGCGCGCGCATGGCCTCGACGATCTTCGGATGACGATGCCCCGTGTTGCACACCGCGATGCCCGCCGCGAAGTCGATGAAGCGTCTGCCCTCGACATCCCAGACTTCCGCATTTTCGGCGCGCGCGGCATAGAAATCGCACATCACGCCTACGCCGCGTGGCGTCGCGGCATTCTTGCGGGCTTGCAGGTCGGCGTTCTTGAGAGGGGCGTTCACAGCGAAATCTCCTTTGCCGCATCGGTGCGGTGGGTCGGGCGGGTGTCGATCGCCGCTTCGAGCGGCGATACGAAGCCGACTATAGTGAGATTTGGTCCTTGGGATCAGAGCCATTTCATTAAACGCAGGGGAGCCATTCGCCGGGAATTCGCGCGCGCCGTGCCAAAAAACGCACAAACGCGGACGCGGAACTGGCAAGCAGCGCGCGAGTGGAGGATCATGTGCGCCGTTTTCTGCTTATCGCCGCGCGGACTTTCGTGCCGCGCCGCCAGACTCATTTCAGCAAGGGCTCTTTCAATGACGACTGCTTCGTCCGACCACCGCTATACCGAAATCGCCGATCTCTCCGACGACGCGCCCTCGCTGCGCGAGATACGTCACGATATCCACCGTCATCCGGAGCTGTCTTACGAGGAAACGCGCACCGCCGCACTGGTCGCGGCGAATCTCGAGGAATGGGGCTGGCAAGTGACGCGCGGCGTCGGCGGGCTGGGCGTCGTCGGCACATTGAAGGCGGGGACGGGGACGAAGAGTATCGGCTTGCGCGCGGACATGGACGCGCTGCCGATCATCGAGCAGACCGGCAAGCCGTACGCGAGCGAAACGCACGGCAAGATGCACGCGTGCGGTCACGACGGTCACACGACCATGCTGCTCGGCGCAGCCCGCCATCTCGCGCGCACGCGGCGCTTCAACGGCACGGTGCATCTGTATTTCCAGCCGGCCGAGGAACATGGCGTGCCGAGCGGCGCGCAGCGGATGATCGAAGAGGGCCTTTTCGAGCGCTTCCATTGCGATGCCGTGTTCGGCGTGCACAACCATCCGGGCGCGCAACCCGGCACGTTCCTGTTCCGCAAGGGTCCGTTCATGGCGGCGGGCGATCAGGTGTCGATCGTGATCGAAGGCGTCGGCGGCCACGCGGCGCGGCCGCATCTGACGGTCGATCCGGTGGTGGTGACGGCGAGCATCGTGATGGCGCTACAGACCATCGTCGCGCGCAACGTCGATCCGGCGCAGCCCGCTGTCGTCACTATCGGCTCGATGCACGCGGGCACGGTCAACAACGTGATTCCGAATCGCGCGACGCTCGAATTGTCGGTGCGCTCGTTCAGCCCGCAAGTGCGTAAGCTGCTCAAGCGGCGGATTAGCGAACTCGTCGAATCGCAGGCGGCGAGCTACGGTGCGAGCGCGACGGTGAAGTATCTGGAAGGCTACCCGGTAGTGGTCAACTCCGACGACGAGACCGAATTCGCGGCGCAAGTGGCGCGCGAACTGGTGGGCGAGGAAAACGTCGTCGCCCATGCGGATTTGCTGATGGGCAGCGAGGACTTCGCGTTCATGCTGCAGGAACGGCCGGGGACGTTCCTGCGCATTGGCAACGGTGCGGGCGAGGACGGCTGCATGGTCCACAACCCGCATTACGACTTCAACGACAAGAATCTGCCGGTTGGAGCGGCGTATTGGGCACGGCTCGTCGAGCGCTATCTGGGATAAAAGGAGCGGGGCGGGGCACGCCCCGCGTCCTATGCCGGCAACCTGAAACTTTCGATCGCCTCGCGCAGCCCATCCACCTGATCCTTCAGCGAATGCGCGGCGGCGGCCGCTTCTTCGACCAGCGCCGCGTTTTGCTGCGTCACCTGATCCATCTCGACGACCGCGCGGTTCACCTGTTCGATGCCCGCGCTCTGTTCGCGCGACGCGTCGCTGATTTCATCGAGGATTTCGTTCACGCGCCGCACCGATTGCACGATCTCCGTCATGGTCGCGCCGGCGTTCGTGACGAGCGACGCGCCTTGCTGCACCGTCTGCGTCGATGTCTCGATGAGCGCCTTGATCTCCTTCGCCGCCGTCGCGGAGCGCTGCGCGAGGCTGCGCACTTCCGCCGCCACGACCGCGAAGCCGCGTCCCTGCTCGCCCGCGCGCGCCGCTTCGACGGCCGCGTTGAGCGCGAGAATGTTCGTCTGGAACGCGATGCCGTCGATCACGCCGATGATGTCGCCGATCTGCTGCGAACTGGCGGTAATGCGCGTCATCGTGTCGATGACGTCGTTGACCACGCCGCTGCCGCGCGTCGCGACGTCCACCGCCTGCTCGGCAAGACGCGCGGCCTGCGCGGCGCTGTCCGCGTTGTTCTTCACGTTCGCGGTCATCTCGTCCATGCTCGATGCCGTCTGCACGAGCGCCGCCGCCTGTTCCTCCGTGCGCTGTGAAAGGTCCGTGTTGCCCGCCGCGATTTCCGACGCGCCCACGTTGATGTTCTCCGTGCCGTTGCGCACGCGCGAGACGGTTTCGATGAGTCCGCGCTGCATCGTCGAAAGCGCGTGGAGCAGACTTGTCGTGTCGTTCGAAGACACGTCGACGGCTGTCGTCAGATCGCCCCGCGCGATGCGGTGCGCCGCGTCCACCGCGAGTTCCAGTTCGCCGCCCAGATTGCGCTTGATGCTGCGCAGGACGACCAGCATCGCGAGCGTCGCCGCGGCGCCGAGCACGGCCGTGATCGCGAGCCAGCGCAGCGCGCTTGCATAGAACTCGCTTTGCACGTCGTCCATGTACATGCCGGTGACGATATACCAGTCCCACGGCGCGAACCGCTGCGCATATGAGAGCTTCGCGACCGGCTTGTCGCTGCCCGGCTTCGACCAGAGATAGCTGATGAAACCGCCGCCCGGCTGATCGCCCGCCTTCACGATGTCCACGAACAGCCGGTTGCCCGCGGGGTCCGTATAGGCCGACAGGTCCTTGCCGATCATCGCGGGCTTGATGGGGTGCATCACCATCGTCGGATGCGAGTCGTTGATGGAGAGATAGCCGTCCGCGCCGTAGCGGATCGCGCCGACCACTTCGAGCGCCTTCTTCTTCGCTTCGTCGTCCGTGAGGGTTTTGTTGGCGGCGAGCGCGGCGTAGTAGGAGACGATCGCGTGAGCCTCGCCGACGAGCGACTTCAACTGTTCCTTGCGATCGTCGATCATCGACGCGCGGTTTTGCCACGCGCCGATCACGCCAATGGCGATCAGCCCGATCCACAGCACGGCGATCAACGAGCCGAGCTTTCTGTTCAACGTCATTCTGTTCATGTGTGCGCCCGCAATTGTCTACGTTGGATCACGTTGTCGTGACAATGCGACGGCGCGCGCCGCCGCATGCCCGTTTTACGGCACGCGGGACGGCGGAAAGTAGGCGGGGATTACCCGAAGCAGAACTGCGGGCGCGTCAGAAGCGCTGAATCGGGTCTTTGTCGGGCGGCGCGTCCGGGTGCTGCGGTTCGTCCGGACGATGTCCCGGCGACGGCGGCGTGAGCGGATCGGCTTCCGGATCGCGGTTTGGATCCGCGATCGGGTCTGGAACGGGCGTGGTCTGCAGGTCGAATCTCATCGTTGCCCCCGAAAGAAAGTCAGATTGCATCGTGTACGGCCGGCATGTGCAGCGTGAACGGACGGCCCGGATGCGCGTCCCTCACATCGGAGAGTTCGGCGCGGGCGCGTCGCGTAATCGCGTCGATGGCTGCGCCGCGCGGATGCTCTTCCAGCACGACGTACGGCGTGCCGAGCGCGCGCGCGACGGCGACGGGCGAGGGCGCGGCCGCGTCGTCGGAGAGAAGGAGTTGCGCATCGGCGATCAGGCGCGGCAGCGTGCGCGGCGCGACCGCACCGGCCAGGAAGAGCGCCGCGGTTTGCATCGCGCCGAGAACGCCGGCGGTGCGCTCGGGGTCGGGCGCGTCGCCGATGATCGCGATCTGCCAGCCATCCGCGGCAAGTTGATCGGCGACATCGGCGTAATGCTCGGCGGGCCACGCGGGTGCGCCCTTGTGGCTGCCCGGATGGATCAGCACCAGCCGCTCCCGTTCGATACCGTGAAACGCGACGAGTTCGTCGTATTGCGCGTCGGACAGCGGATCGCCGGAGGGAGTCGCGAAGCTGGGAGCATCGGGAACGAGCGCGGAGGCGAGCGCGCGGTCGGGAGAAAGCGCGTCGGTGAACGGGGAAAGGGTATTGACTCGCATCCTGGCTCCTGCAATTGGCGGTTGCTGCTGGCTGGAATGTAGAGACATAGCATGCCGCATGCCTAGCTGGAAACGTTTGCGCGCATCCCAAAACGACGAGCCAAAACAAAACCGCCGCCTTGCATAAGCAAGAGCGGCGGAGTTGTCGCGTGCTGTGCGCGCCGATGCGCGGGCGCAAGCAGGAGGGCGTTCAGGTTTCCGAATTGCCGTCGTCGGCAGGCAAAGTCTTCGGCGTGAAGGCTTCGGCGCGGCGTCGGATACGATCAATTTCGCCGGTCACGAACGTGCGGTTGTCGGCGACGAGCGCCTGCTGATACGACGCCCCTTCCGGCACGCGATGCAGCAGCGCACGCAACTCGCCCTGCGTCGTTTGCTCGACGGGCTCGTAATCGTAGAGGCCGAGCGTGAGTTCGGCGCGCTCGTGCAGCAGGAACAGACACGACGCGAATACCGCGACCGCCAGCACTTCCTGGGCGCCGAAGCGAAACTCCTGCGGCAGCGGCGAGAACGGCAGCCACGCGAGGAGAACCGCGCCGGCCAGCGCGAGCGCAATGGTCGCATTGAGCAGCCAGCCCGCGCGGGCGACGAGGCGCTCGCGTTCGGTCGACAATTGCCCCGCCGATTTCGGCACGAGGGCGGTCACGGATTGCTGATGGCGAAGAGCTTCGAGCGGGAGGGCGGCCATGGAGTGTCTTCAAAAAAGCGCCGGATAGCGGCACGACACCGCTATAACGCCCCGCTTACAGAAGCGTTGACGATGCTTTCGTCTTGTTGCTTCCTGTTGCTTCTCGTTGCATTTCGGCGCGCGGCTTGAGCGCCGTCAGCGCGTCCGGTCCTTCACCGGCGTGCGCACGGTGGCGGTGCCATCCGCGATTTGCTGCGCGAACACGAGCGCCTCCACGATCGTCCCGAACACTTCCTCGCGCACTTTGTCATCGGTCAGGCGCAGCAGATACGACGGATGATAGGTCGGCACCACGATGCGCCCTTTGTGCTCGATAGTCTTGCCGAGATACTCCGAGAGCGCCGTGCGATGCCCCGTCAGCGCCTTGAGCGCCGTTGCCCCGAGCGCGACCACCACCTTCGGCCCAATGCGCGCCATTTCTTCTTCGAGCCAGTACCGGCACGCCTCGCGCTCCCGTTGCGAAGGCGTGACGTGCAGCCGCTCGTTGTCCTCGCCGTGCGCGTCCCACTTGAAATGCTTGACCGCGTTGGTCAGATAAAAAGACTCGCGCATGAGTTGCGCCTCGCGGATGGCGTCGTCGAGCAGCTTGCCCGCCGGGCCGACGAACGGCTTGCCCGCGCGATCTTCGTCATTGCCCGGCTGCTCGCCGACCAGCATGACGCGCGCACCCGCCGGACCTTCGCCCGGTACCGCCCGCGTCGCGTTGCGCCACAGCGAACAGCGCTTGCACGCGTCGAGCGACGGCGGTTCCTTCAGCGACGTGCCCTTGAGCGGCTCCAGATCCGTATTGAGCGCGACTTCCATGTCCGCCGGCACGCTGCACGGGTCGCGCTCGCGCCGCGTGTAGGGATTCGCCCGGGAGATGAGCGCGGGATCGGCGCGCTCGTTCGGCGGACTTTTCCAGTAGCGCACCGGCATGTGCGACGCCATTTCGGCGGCGTTCTCCTGCGCCGGCGTAAAGGTACTCTCGTAATACGCGAGCCATAGCGCCTCGATGGCGTCGCCGCTGACGGCCTCGCCGCTCATGGCGTCCGCCGTCACGCTGAATCCATCGGCTTTTCCTCCGGTTCGCTCGTGCGGTCCACGCGCAACAGCGCGCCGTCCCAGAAAGCCGCGCCGTGCGGCGTGGCGATCATCCACGTGGCGCTGCCCATGCGCGTGGCGAAATGATGGCGGCGTGCTCCAGCAGATCGTGCACCGGTTCGCACCAGCTGATGAACTCCGGCGGCCCGAGCGACGAATCGCGGTGCCTGAACCGCAGCGTCTTGCGCATGCGGGTTTCTTCTGCCTGCACGGCCTCGATCATTCGATGCAGGCGATGCCCGTCCTCGTCTTCCGCCGATGCCACCGCGCAGTCGCCCTGCGTCCAGCGCCATAGCACCTTGTAGAGGAACGGCCAGCGATCCGGCGCGCGATAACACGCCGCCGTCTCCAGCATGGCGAGGAATTCGCGGGCGATCTTCACGGGCTTCGTTGCGTTCGGGTCCACCGGGCCGCGCGGCGCACTGATGGTGCCGAACACCGTTGCCGATGCCGCCGACTCCCGCCACAGCACGTCTAAGGGCGGCACGCTCTCCGTAACGAGCGAGCGCGCAACGGTACGCCATGCAGCGAACGACGGATCAAGAGTGACGCTTTTCATCGGAAGCCGGAACCAGAAAATGCTGAAAAGTACTGTATATCCATACAGTGATTTTAGCGATGGCTTTGGCTACTAGGCAACCTTTTTGGACGATCGCGCCCTTTGAGCGCGCTTCAGCGTTCCTGCAGATCGCTCGGCAGGTCGACGTCGCGCAGGACATTGGGATCGTCGACATCGATCATGAGCGGCGTGGCCGCCGAGAAAACGCGCCGCGCGCCGGCGTCGCCGTCCAGCGCGGCGAGCGTCGCGCCATGCGCTGCGCCGAACCCGACCGGATGCCCGCGCTTGCCGCGATAAAACGGCGCGACGAGCGCCGCGCCCGCGTCGAGCGGACGCGCCACCGCTTCGATGCTGACGGGATCGATCCACGGCATGTCGCCAAGCGCGACGATCCAGCCTTCGGCCTCCGACGTCGCACGCACGGCGGCGGCGAGCGTCGCGCCCATGCCGCGCTCGGCGTCCGCGCTGAAAATGACCTCGCAGCCGGCTTCGTTCAGCACATCCGCGAGCTTTTTCGCGCTGGGCCGCACGACCGCGACGACCTCCGCCACGACCGACAGGAGCCGCCGCGCCGACTGGAACACGACCGGCGTGCCGTCGGGCAGCGTGGCGAGCAGCTTGTTGTGCAGACCGGAAGGATCGAAGCGGGTGCCGAGGCCGGCCGCCAGCAGGATGCCGGTCGCATTCGACAAATAGGTCATCGCGCTGATCCTGGGGGAGGGGAATGCCGATTGTGCAGCGCGTCGGAAGTGGCGGCAAGCGCGAAAGAACGCCTCGCCTGCCGCCAGCTTTCGCTCAGGCAGAGCGCCCCATGACCTTGTCGAGCGTGATCGGCAGATCCCGCACTCGCACGCCCGTCGCGTGATACACCGCGCTTCCCAGCGCCCCGGCCACGCCCGTAATCCCGATCTCGCCAATCCCGCGCGCGCCGAGCGGATTGATGAACGGGTCGGGCTTGCCGACGAACGCGATTTCCAACTGGTCGATATCCGCATTCACCGGCACGTGGTACTCCGCGAGATTCGCGTTCGTATAGCGGCCGTAGCGCGCGTCGAGATCGCTTTTCTCCATCAGCGCCGAGCCGACGCCCCACACGATGCCGCCCATCAACTGGCTATGCGCCGTCTTCTCGTTTAGGAGCGTGCCGACGTCGTACACGCCGACGATGCGCGGCACGCGGATGGTGCCGAGTTCGGCATCGACGTGTACTTCCGCGAACACCGCGCCGAAGGAGTGAAACGAATACTGCTTCTTTTCGTCGCCGGGGCGCACGGTGGCGACCGCTTCGATCGGCTTGCCGCCGTTCCGGGCAATGACAGCCGCCGCCGGATCGCGCTTTTCCGGCGTCGAGCGGCTGACGACCCAGCCGTTGCTCACCGTCACGTCTTCGCGCGGCAGGCCCGTGACGGGCGAGCCGCGGTCAGCGAGCGCCATCGCGATAAGCTGATCCCGCGCGCCCATCGACGCCGCCTGCACCGCCGGCGACACGCTCGCCGCCGATTGCGAGCCGCCGGACACCGGCGCTTTCGGCAGCGACGAATCGCCGAGCGCAAAGCGCACGTAATCGAGCGGGAAGCCGAGCGCGTCCGCCGCGACCTGCGTCATGATCGTGTATGTGCCGGTCCCGAGATCCTGCGTGCCGGAGGCGACCATCGCGGTGCCGTCGGGGAGAATGCGCGCGATCGCGGACGCCTCGCTGCGATTGGCCGGATACGTCGCCGTCGCCATGCCCCAGCCGATCAGCGTATTGCCTTCGCGCATGGAACGCGGGGCAGCGCTGCGCCGCGACCAGCCGAACTTCTGCGCGCCTTCCCGGTAACACTCCATCAGCGCCTTGCTCGACCACGGCTTCTTCTCCTGCGGCTCCATGTTCGCGTAGTTTTGCATGCGAAACGCGAGCGGGTCCATGCCGAGCTGGTACGCCATCTCGTCCATCGCGGATTCGAGCGCGAACGAGCCGCTCGTCTCGCCCGGCGCGCGCATGAACGTGGGCGTGCCGACATCCAGCTTGACGAGCTTGTGCGACGTCGACTGATTCGGCGTGGCGTACAGCATGCGGGTAACGATGGCCGAGCTTTCCGTCCAGTCCTCGAAGGTCGAAGTCGTGGAAACCACGTCGTGGCGCATGCCGGTCAACGTGCCGTCCTCGCGCGCGCTGACCGCAATGCGCTGCTCGGTGAACGGCCGGTTGCCGACCATGCCGAACATCTGCGGGCGATCCAGCACGAGCTTCACCGGCCGGCCCGTCTGCTTCGACGCCATCGCGGCCAGCACCACATGCGACCACACCGAGCCCTTGCAGCCGAATCCGCCGCCGACGAACGGACAGATCACGCGCACGTCGTCCTCTTTCATGCCGAAGAACTTCGCGACCGCGCTTCTCGCGCCGGAGACGCCTTGCGTCGCGTCGTACAGCGTAAGCTTCGGGCCGTCCCAGCGGGCGAGCGTTGCGTGCGGCTCCATCGGATTGTGATGTTCGATCGGCGTCGTGTAGACCGCGTTCAGGCGCGTCGGGCCCTGGCGCAGACCGGCGTCGACGTCGCCGCGTTTCGTCGTGATGGCGCGGCCCATCATTTTTTCCGGCTGATACGCCGTGCCTTTCGCGCGCTCGTAATCGGCGTTGGGCGTCGTGGCTTCGTAACGAATGTCGACGTAGCGCGCCGCGCCGCGCGCATGGTCGAGCGTATCGGCGACGACCACGGCCACCGGCTCGTTGCTGTAGCGCACTTCGTTCGATTGCAGCAGCGTGAGTTTGCGCACGGCGGGCGGCTGCGCGTCGGGGACGCCGCCGTTCGGCAGACGCATCGCGTTTTGATACGTCATCACGAGCAGCACGCCGGGCATGGCTTGCGCGCGGCTTGCGTCGATCGATGCAATGCGGGCCTTCGCGACCGAGCTGGTAATCAGCACCGCGTGCGCGATCTGGGCTTCGCTGTTGTCGCCCGAATAGCGAGCCTGGCCCGTGACCTTCAGCACGCCGTCCGTGCGGTCGAGCGGTTCTCCGATGACACTCATGCGACACCTCCTGCCTGTTCGACGGCGCGGATGATCGCCCGTTGCGCGAGCGTCACCTTGAATGCGTTGTCGCGCTGCGGCTTTGCGCCCTGCACCGCGAGCGCGGCGGCGCTTTGCAGCGTGCCGCGATCGAGCGTCTTGCCGGCGAGCGCCGCTTCCGTCGCGCTCGCGCGCCACGGTTTATGCGCGACGCCGCCGAGCGCGATGCGCGCGGTCTTCACCGTGTTGCCGTCCATCTGCAGCGCGGCCGCGACCGAGACCAGCGCGAACGCATAGCTCGCGCGGTCGCGCACCTTCAGATACTTCGAATGTTCCGCGAAAAGCGGCGGCGGCAGATCGACGGACGTGATGAGTTCGCCGGCCCGCAGCGTCGTGTCGAGATCGGGCCGGTCGCCCGGCAGCCGATGAAACTCCGCGAACGGAATGGCGCGCTCGCCTTGCGGCCCGCTCACGCGCACGACGGCATCCAGCGCCGCGAGCGCTACGCTCATGTCCGAAGGATTCGTCGCGATGCATTGACTGCTCGCGCCGAGAATCGCGTGGATGCGCGTGTTGCCTTCCAGCGCGGCGCACCCGCTGCCCGGATTGCGCTTGTTGCATTGCGGGAAAGCGGTGTCGTAGAAGTAATAGCAGCGCGTGCGCTGCATCAGATTGCCGCCGACCGTCGCCATGTTGCGCAATTGCGCCGATGCGCCCGACAGAAACGCCTGCGACAGCAGCGGGTAACGCTCGCGCACCCACGTGTGATTGGCGGCGTCACTGTTGCGCACGAGCGCGCCGATGCGCAAGCCGCCATCGGGCAGCGCGGTGATGCTGCCCAGGCCGTCGATATGCGTGATATCGACGAGTCTCGCCGGCCGCGTGACGCCGCCCTTCATCAGATCGAGCAGATTGGTTCCGCCGCCGATGAACACGGTGCCCGGCTGGCTGCCGGCCTGTATCGCCGCTCCGATGTCGGCGGCGCGCTGATAGGAAATCGCGTCCATGTGCGCCTCCTTAACTGCGTGTCGACGCAACGGTCTTCACCGCCGCGACGATATTCGGGTACGCGCCGCAGCGGCAGATGTTGCCGCTCATGCGCTCGCGGATTTCCTCGTCCGATAGTTGCGGCGGGCGATGACGCACGTCGGCGGTCACGGCGCTGGCTTGTCCCGCGCGATATTCGTCGATGAGCGCGGTCGCCGAGCACAACTGCCCCGGCGTGCAGTAGCCGCACTGGAAGGCGTCCTTTTCGATGAACGCTTGTTGCAACGGACTGAGCGTATCGGCGGCGGGCGCGAGACCTTCGACGGTCGTCACCGCTTCGCCGTCGTGCATCACGGCGAGCGTCAGGCACGAATTGATGCGCCTGCCTCCGACGATCACCGTGCACGCGCCGCATTGCCCGCGGTCGCAGCCTTTCTTCGTGCCCGTCAGACCGGCGTATTCGCGCAGCGCATCGAGCAGCGTGGTGCGCGCTTCGACTTGCAGTTCGTACGGATGGCCGTTGATGGTGAGCTTGAGCGGCGTGGTCGGCGCGGCGGCGGACGGCGGCGCGGAAACCTGTGCGTCCGCGGTTTGCTGCTGCGCGTGCGCGAGCGGTGCGGCGGTGACGGCCGCTGCCGCTGCTGCCGACTGTAGAAAGCGCCTGCGCGACGGCTTTTGCGCCGCTTCGTCGGCGTCGGATGACGATCTATTGGCTGGGGACATGGCGAAAGAATGCTCCTCGCTCGTTCGGAAGGACGTCGCCGGCTCGGGTCTTCGTCGGGCTTTTGCTCGCGACCGACGCGACTTTCGGTCCATGAGCGCCGGTGCCCGAATCCTGGGGACCTGATTTGGCGTGAGGTCGTCTGCATGCGCGGCGGCACGTTCGTCAACTGTAAGCTGACCGAACGTTCGACCGCTTGCGACCATTGCGACCGCTCACCGCACGCAAGTCCGATGCCACGCCGCTTCACGCATAGCTCATCGCTCATACCCGCGTCCGTCTGCAGATGGAAGCAGGTAAATGCTGCACCCACACGTAAATCCGCCGCTCCATTTTCCTTGCGACTGTTTCAAAGTTTGTCTGGCATCACGCCACACTTTGTGACGCTCCCGTCAAAGCGGAAGCCGCACAATCGGGTCGAATCTGCTCCGCAAGCGTTCCATGACAGTCGATCACGATCAATACTCCGCCGCCGTTTCGCGCTAGTCGAATGACCGCTTCCAGGACGCGCTGATGCTTCTCGTCCCGATGCTCTCCCGCCGCCCCGCGCATATCGAGGCGCTGAACCTCGCCGCAATCTGCGCGTTCCATATGGACCGGAAGCAGGAAGCCGAAGCGTACTGGCGTCGCGCAATCACCGAGCATCCCGGCGAGTCAGGCCCGTACAACAACCTCGGCAATGCGCTGAAGGCGCTCGGGCGGCCGGACGAGGCGCGGGCGCTTTATCGCACGGCGATCGAGCTTCGTCCTGACTTTGTCGTGGCGCATTACAACCTCGCCGATACACTCGAAGCACTGGGTCATCGCGATGAAGCCGAAGAATCGCTTCGGCGGGCGCTGATACTGAAACCGGATTTCGCAGAAGCGCATCTCAATCTCGCAAGGCTGCTCGCGCAGAAGAGTCGCGTGACGGAAGCGGAGGCAGAGTATCGCCAGGCTTTGGCGGCGCGTCCGGGCTACGCGGAAGCGCACAACAATCTCGGCAATCTCCTGAAAGACACCGGACGTTTCGATGAAGCCGCCGCGCAGCTTCGACAGGCCGTCGCGGCTCGCCCGGACTGGGCCGATGCGCATTACAACCTTGGCAACGTGCTGAAGGCACAGGAGCGTTTGCAGGACGCGGAGCGCGCTTATCGGGACGCGGTCGCGCTACGGCCGGATTTCGCTGACGCGCTGAACAATCTGCGCGGCGTGCTGCAATCGCTCGGGCGCTTGCCAGAGGCGAAGGAGGCGTATCGGCGGCTGATCGCGGTCAACGCCGATTCCGCCAGCGCCCATTTCAACCTTGGCAACGTGCTTTATCGCGAGGCAGCGTTGGGCGACTGGGCGCGCGCGGTCGAGGCAGAAGCTGCGTATCGCCGTGCGCTCTAACTGCGGCCCGGCTTCATCGCCGCGCTAAACAATCTCGGCAATCTGCTCAACCAGGACCCCACGCGCGCTCCAGAAGCGCTGGCGATCTTGCGCGATGCACTGCGCATCGATCCCGACTCCGCCGATACGAGGCTCAATCTCGCGACGACGCTGCTGCGCGCCGGCAATTTTGCCGAAGGATGGCAATGCTTCGAAGCACGCTACGACGGGCGGCTTTCCGAGCGCATCGTCATTCCGCCGCAAACCGCCTGCCCGCAATGGCGCGGCGAGCCGCTGGCGGGCAGGTCGCTCGTCGTGGTAACGGAGCAGGGCTTCGGCGATACGATCCAGTTCTGCCGCTATCTGACCGTCCTGAAGTTGCGCGGCGCGGCCACGCTCACGGTGGTCTGTCCGCCCGCGCTGGTCGCGCTGATCGAAAGCGTCGACGGCGTCACGCAATGCACGACGCCCGATGCGCTTCACGCGCTGCCGCCGCATGATTACTGGTGCTTTCTGATGAGCCTGCCTGCGCATCGGAACGACGCTCGACAGCATTCCGGGCGCGACGCCTTATCTGCATCCGGATGCGGCGCGCGTCGAATATTGGCGAAACCGGCTGCCCGCTGACGCGCTCAAGGTCGGCATCGTCTGGTGCGGCGAGCCGCGCCCGTGGCTGACTGATTCCTTTCGCGCGTTGAGTCGTCGCTGGCTGGATGCCCGCCAGTGCGAGCCGCTGCTGGCATCGCCGGGAATTACGTTCGTCAGCTTGCAGAAAGGCGCGATGGGGCGCGCGCAAGTCGGCGCGCTCCCGCAACGGCTGCGTCCGCTCGACCCGATGGACGACGTCGCGCATTTCGCGGATACCGCCGCGATCATCGCGTCGCTGGACCTCGTCATTTCGGTGGATACGTCGGTGGCGCATCTCGCGGGCGCGCTCGGCAAGCCCGTGTGGATTCTGCTGTGCTCCGACGCGTGCTGGCGCTGGCTGGACGCGCGCGACGATTCGCCGTGGTATCCGACAGCGCGTCTCTTCAGGCAAACCGCGCGCGATCAGTGGGACGACGTGATCGCGCGCGTCGCGGATGAATTGCAGGCATGGCGGCGCACGGTGCGCGTCACGCCTCGCTCTCCATGATCCGGTCGATCCACCGCGCGTTTTCCCCGGCCGATCCTATGCCCGCATGTTTCGCCATCGGCACGAAAAAATGCATGGCGATAGGCAGTTTCGAGCGTTCGAGCCAGTTCGTGAGATGCGCTTCCAGACGCCGCGCCGGGCTTCTCAACTCTTCGCGCAACACCGGCGGCAGTTTCTCGAAATGACGCATGTCCGTCTGATACGGCTCGGGCGCGACGCATAGCGCGTTCGGACGGCGATCGACATCGAGCGGAAGCCGCTCCAGCGCCTGATGCAACAGCGCGACGCCCAGACCCTCGCCGCGCCACGGCTTGCGCACTTCCCACTGGCTGATATAGATCACGCGGTGCGTGCTGAACACGTCGGACAGGCGCTCGGGGCCGAGCGCTTCCGTCGACGCCAGCGCGAGCGACAGCATCTCGCCCGAATAAGTGTCGAGCGTATAGACAAGGTCGGCGCTGCTCGTGAGCGGCGGCACTTTCACGAGCTTCAGTTCGACGGCCGCCGCGACGATATCGCTGCCCGCCTCGTGAAACACGGCGAAGGCAGTGCCGAGGCGCTCGTCGTCGACTTGCGGATATTCGTGCCGGTAGGTCATCGTGAAAAGGAGCGGCCCGATCTTCTCGCGATAAGCCAGCGGCCGGTCGACATCGTAGTCGTCGGTCCCTTGCAGGCCGTAGGGATCGTAATCGCGCTTTTCGCGGCGCTCGCCGCTTTCCATTGCCGATGCAAGTGCCGCGAGCGGCCGGCGCGACTCGGGCACGAGATCTTCGGGCAAGCCTTCCCAGGTCAGACGCAAAAACTCCCGCGCGCCGCGATAGTGCGCTTCGAAAAGCGATAGAACCGGCTCGGCCGCGACCGGATCGAGAATACGCTGGGCGCATTCGAGCGAGCGGTCGAGCAGTTGGTCGGCTTCGGCGGGATCGGGCGCGAGCGGCGGTTCGTCGGCTTGCGGCGCGGCGGCGAGGCCGTGCGCCACGCGCGCTTTGTGCGCAAGATCGAGCCATTCGTCGGCGGCGCGCTCGGCAATGTATCCCGCTGCGATGCGGTAGCCCGTCAGCACGACCGACCGGCCCGTATCGCCGAGCGGAAACACGTACTCGTCGGACATGGCGTCGTCGACGGTGACGGAATGGAAGGTTTCGCGCGGCAGCGAGGCGCTCGCCGCCGGATCGAAGCGGGCGTGCGACAGAACATGCGCGGCGAGATCGGTCGCGGCAGGACCGAACTCCGATCCCGGCCCGGGAAGCAGCTTCAAAAGGGATAACGTTCCGACGTTGCCGATGATGCCCGGTGTGCTCATGAATGCCGCCTCCAATCGTGAAGGGCTATCGTAACAAACCGCGCGACTTGTAGAGCAGTCGAGCGGGCGCAGGATGTGCTTCGAACCCGAGTCATCGACCTGGTTGCGGAGAACGCGATGAACACCGAAATCCACGAAGGCGGCTGCGCATGCGGCGCGTTCCGCTTTCGCGCGACGGGCGAGCCGCGCCGCGTCGCGCTGTGCCATTGCATGACGTGCCGCCGCGTACACGGCTCGGCGTTCGGCGCCTATGCAATCTATGCGCGCGACGACGTAGCAATGAGCGGACGGCTCGAAACATGGCGCAGCTCGGAGCAGGGGCGGCGGCATTTCTGCCCGGTGTGCGGCTCGGTGGCGTACATGAAATATACGACGCATGCGGAAGTAGACCTGCCGCTCGGCGCATTCGATGAAACCGGTCTTTTCGAGCCGGCCTACGAACTCTGGTGCAAGCGCCGCGAGCCGTGGCTGCCGGCCGGCGTGCGCACGGAGTACGCGGAGGAACGGCCGAAATGACGGCGCGACGCCACCTGTCATATCCCGAACGGTGAACGCGATGGCCGGACGCATCCGCATCGGCATTTCGGGCTGGCGCTATGCCGGCTGGCGCGGCGTCTTCTATCCGAAGAAGCTCGCGCAGGCGCGCGAACTCGAATTCGCGTCGCGCGCGGTGCAGACCGTCGAAATCAACGGTTCGCATTATTCGCTGCAAAGCCTGTCGAGCTGGCGCGCTTGGCACGAGGCCACGCCCGACGCCTTTATCTTCAGCGTGAAAGGGCCGCGCTATCTCACGCACATGCTGCGCTTTCGCGACGAAACCGCGATTCCCGCAGTCGCCAATTTCTTCGCCTCGGGCGTGCTCGCGCTGGGCGAGAAGCTCGGCCCGTTTCTCTGGCAGTTCCCGCCCAACTTCAGCTTCAAGCCGGAATCGTTCGAGCGCTTTCTACAACTGCTGCCTGGGGACACACTGGCCGCCGCCGCGCTAGCCCAGCAGCACGATACGCGCGTGAAGGAGCCGTGGTTCGAAGCGCGGCGCAAGCGGGCGCTGCGGCACGCGGTGGAGATCCGCCATCCCAGTTTTTGCACCGATGCCTTCGTGCGCCTGCTACGCAAATATGGCGCGGCGCTCGTGGTGTCGGATTCGGTCGCGGACTGGCCGTATGCCGAAGACCTCACGTCCGACTTCGTCTATCTGCGGCTGCACGGCACCGAGACGCTCTACGGCGGCGCGTATTCAGACGATGCCCTCGACGGCTGGACGCGCCGCATCGAGCGCTGGTCGGCGGGCGGGCAGATCGAGGATGCGCGGCTCATCTCGTCTACCGCGCCGCGCCGCCGCGCCTCGCGCGACGTGTTCTGCTACTTCGACAACGATCAGAAAGTGCAGGCGCCGTTCGACGCGCGCCGTCTGATGGAGCGCCTCGGCGTAGCGCCCGAAAACGGCTCCTAGCGTACGCAAAAAGGGTCAGCCGGTGTCCGGATCGACCGGGACACGGATTGTCTCGCCGGAACTGCATCCTTCACTCAACGGTCCGAGCGATTGCATTCGCGTCAGGAAAATAAGACGATAAGCGGCGTGCTTCGTGCAGCGAAAAGACGCTTGAAAAAGCGCAGACGAAGCCCGCGCCCCGGATGTGCGAAAAGCGGCAGGATCGAGAATCGTTGACCTTCATTGCCTTACGAGGAGTATCGATACCATGGCGAAGCAACCCGTTAGCGGCAGCGACAAGACTCATCCGGAAGGCGCGCAGTGCATCGGCCAGTGCGATCTCGGCGAACAGATCGAAGTGATCGTCATGCTGCGGCGCAAGGACGAAGCGGGCTTTCGTCAAATGATGGCGCGCATCGACGCCGGCGACGCTCCAGCGCAGTCCGTCTCGCGCGAGGAATTCGACAAGCGCTTCGCCGCATCCGACGAAGACGTCGAGAAAATCAGGAAGTTCGCCGCGCAGAACGGCCTCACGGTGGTGCGCGCCGAAGCGGGCACGCGCAGCGTCGTGCTCAGGGGCAGCGTCGACCAGTTTCAGAAAGCGTTCGATGTGAAGCTGGAGCGCTTTCACCATCACGGTATCGGCGAATATCGCGGGCGCACGGGTTCCGTGAACGTGCCCGAGGACATTCACGACGCCGTCACCGCCGTGCTCGGCCTCGACAACCGGCCGCAGGCGCGTCCGCACTTCCGCTTTCGCCCGCCGTTCAAGCCGCTGCGCGGCGTTACGCCGACGTCGTTCTCGCCCGTGGATCTGGCGCGCCTGTACGACTTCCCGGACAGCGACGGCGCGGGCCAGTGCATCGGCATCATCGAGCTGGGCGGCGGCTACAGCGAAAGCGATCTGTCCGCGTACTTTTCGAAGCTCGGCGTCGGTGCGCCGAAAGTGGTGTCCGTCGGCGTGGACAACGCGAAAAACGCGCCGTCCGGCAATCCGAACGGTCCGGACGGCGAAGTGACGCTCGACATCGAGATTGCCGGCGCGGTCGCACCGGGCGCGCGCATCGCGGTGTATTTCGCGCCCAACAGCGACGCGGGTTTCGTCGACGCCGTCAATCGGGCGGTTCACGACAGCACGAACAAGCCGTCCGTCGTATCCATCAGTTGGGGCGGGCCGGAAGCGAACTGGACGTCGCAATCCATTCAGGCGTTCAACGACGTGCTGCAAAGCGCGGCCGCGCTCGGCGTGACGGTGTGTGCGGCATCGGGCGACAGCGGCTCGTCGGACGGCGTGGGCGACAACGCCAATCATGTCGATTTCCCGGCGTCGAGCCCGTACGTGCTCGGCTGCGGCGGCACGAGCCTCGCGGCGTCGGCGCAGGCCATCACGCATGAGGTGGTCTGGAACGACGGCGACCAGGGCGGCTCGGGCGGCGGCGGGGTCAGCAACGTCTTCTCGGTGCCCGTGTGGCAGAAG
>Ga0308174_10000284_pt1 | contig 21121 bp, 20 predicted proteins | sample PhyPR2_FD_203894 | JGI IMG/M metagenome (GOLD analysis project Ga0308174, IMG submission 203894) | Soil microbial communities from UC Gill Tract Community Farm, Albany, California, United States - DLSLS.P.R2 | ecosystem: Environmental > Terrestrial > Soil > Agricultural land | place: USA... | reverse complement strand
CTCCGGGGGCGTGGCGCCCTGACGGAGGCCGACGTGCGCGCGGCGATGCGCGAGGTGCGCGTTGCCCTGCTCGAGGCCGACGTCGCGTTGCCGGTCGCGCGCGAGTTCGTCGAGCAGGTCACCGAGAGGGCCGTCGGCCAGGAAGTGCTGCGCTCGGTCACGCCGGGGCAGATGGTCGTCAAGATCGTCAACGACGCGCTGATCGAGACGCTGGGTTCGGAGACCTCCGAGCTCAACCTCAACGTCAGTCCGCCCGCCGTCGTGATGATGGTCGGTCTGCAAGGCTCGGGCAAGACGACCACGACGGCCAAGCTCGCCAAGCGGCTGTCGGAGCGCGAGCGCAAGCGGGTGCTGATGGCGTCGCTCGACGTCGCCCGTCCGGCTGCACAGGAGCAGCTGGCAGTCCTTGGTCGCCAGACGAACGTCGACACGCTGCCGATCGTTGCCGGGCAGCAGCCGGTCGATATCGCCAGGCGCGCGCTGCAGTCGGCCAAGCTGCAGGGCTATGACGTCGTGCTGCTCGACACGGCGGGCCGTCTCCACGTCGACGACCAGCTGATGGGCGAGATGAAGGCGGTCGCAGCTGCCTCGAGCCCGACCGAGACCCTGCTCGTTGTCGACAGCCTGACGGGTCAGGATGCAGTCAACGTCGCCAAGGGCTTCGCGGCCGAGGTCGACCTCACCGGCGTGATCCTCACCCGAATGGACGGCGACGCGCGCGGCGGTGCCGCGCTCAGCATGCGCGCGGTCACCGGCAAGCCGATCAAGTTCGCCGGCGTCGGCGAGGCGCTCGACAAGCTCGAGGCCTTTCACCCGGACCGCGTGGCCGGGCGCATCCTTGGCATGGGCGACGTCGTCAGCCTCGTCGAGCGCGCCGCCGAAACGATCCAGGTTGAGGAAGCGGAGAAGCTCGCGGCCAAGATGGCCAAGGGCAAGTTCGACCTCGACGACCTCTGGGCCCAGTTCCGCCAGATGCAGCGCATGGGCGGCCTTGGCGCGCTTGCCGGCATGATGCCCGGCATGAAGGGCATGAAGGGCGCCATGGACAATGCGCAGAACAGCAAGGCGCTGGTCCACATGGAAGCGATGTTGTCGTCGATGACGGCGAAGGAGCGCTCCAAGCCGGAGGTGATCAACGCCAAGCGCAAAATCCGCATCGCCAAGGGCAGCGGCACGACCGTTCAGGAGATCAACAAGCTCCTGAAGATGCACCAGGAAATGTCCACCGCGATGAAGCGGCTCAAGAAGATGGGCGGCCTCGGTAAGCTCGCGGCAATGTTCAACAAGGGCGGGCTCGAAGGTGCGCTCGGCGGGATTGCTCCACCGGGTGCGCTGCCTGCGGGCGGGTTGCCGGGTCTTGGCGGCGGCGGAGCACTGCCGGGCTTGGGCGGCGGATCGCCGTTCAACCTCCCCCCTGGTTTCGACAAGTTTTCGAAGAAATAGAACCGACTACGAAAGGAAGTTATAATGGCAGTTGCAATTCGTCTGAGCCGCGGCGGCTCCAAGAAGCGTCCCTATTACCGCATCGTCGTTGCGGACAGCCGCAACTCGCGTGATGGGCGCTTCATCGAGAAGGTCGGCACCTATAATCCGCTGCTGGCGAAGGATTCGCCCGAGCGCGTGAAGCTGGACGCGGATCGCATCCAGCATTGGCTCGGCGTCGGCGCCCAGCCGTCGGACCGCGTGCTGCGCTTCCTCGACGCCGCCGGCATCCGCGAGCGCGCTGCTCGCAACAACCCGAAGAAGGCTGAGCCGGGCGAGAAGGCCAAGGAGCGCGCCGAAGCCCGCGCGACGCGTGAGGCGGAACTCGCCGAAGCCAGCCAGGCCGAAGCCGAAGCGGCCGCCGCTGCGGAAGTCGAGGCGGCTACCGCCGAGCCTACGCCCGAAGCAGAGGCTGTCACCGACGAAGCTTCCGAGCAGTCTCCGGCCGACAACCAGGGTGAGTCCACGGCCGAGCCGGCCGAAGGCGCCGACGACGCCACTCCGCCGACCAGCGAATCCCCGCAGGCCGTCGAGACGGCGGCCGAGGGCGAGTCCGCTCAGGAGCCGGCCGAGGGCGCTCCCGAGAACACCCAGGCCTAAGCATGAGCGAGGGCGGCGAGCATAGGATTGCGCTCGCCGCCGTCGCCGGCGCGCATGGCGTCAAAGGCGAAGTCCGGCTGAAGCTCTTCAGCGCCAGCGCGGACAGCATCGCCGCCCACAAGAAGCTCTACGTAGGGGGCGCCGAGCGGCGCCTCCTCTCCATTCGGGACAGCGGCAAGACGGCGGTCGCGCGCTTCGAAGGCGTTGCGGATCGCTCAGCTGCAGAGGCGTTGCGCAGCTCGCTGGTGGAAATCGACCGCGGCGCGCTCCCGCGGCTGGACGAGGGTGAATATTATCACGCCGACCTCATCGGACTGGCGGCCGTGGAGAAAAGTGGGGAACAGGTCGGGTTCGTCGTTGCCGTCGAGAACTACGGCGCCGGCGACCTGCTCGAGATCGAAGGGCAGAACGGCCGGCGTTCTCTGATTCCGTTCAAGGCGGGCATTGCCGATCTGGACGACGGACGGATCGTCCTCGATCCCGAGTTCCTTGCCTAGGTTCCGTCCTCGGCCTCTACCAGCTCCTGAATCGGTTCTCGCCAGCGGGGTTCCTGCTGCGCGAGGTCATTGCGGATCGTCGTCGCGGCGACCCCGCCTTCACCCATTGCGTGACTGATCTGGTCAAGGCCATGGACCACGTCGCCAGCGGCGTAGAGGCCAGGCACGCTCGATCGCTGATGATCGTCGCATAGAATGCATCCGTCAGCGGCCAGCTTCGCGCCGAGCATCTCCGCCAGCTGGGTGTGCGTGTCGGACCCGAGCGCGGGATAGATGCTGTCGAAGGTGTAGTGCCCCTCGGCGGTTTCCACCGTGATGCAATTGTTCGCGATGGCGACGGCATGCGCCGGCCCATCGACACAGTCGATGCCTGCTTCCTTGAGCTTGCGCCGGTCCTCCGGCTTGAGCCGCAGGGCGGTATCCGGCGCAATCAGAGTCACGTCCGCGGTGTAGCTGCGGATGAACACGGCTTCGGCGACGCCATGGCTGTCGCTGCCGATCACGCCGACCTTCTTGTCGGTCACCTCGTAGCCGTCGCAGATGGGGCAATAGCGGACGAGCCCGCGTGACAGCGCATCGTCGTGCAGGTCCTGGTCCATCGGTGGGCGCCGGTTGGTGACGCCGGTGGCGATCAGGACCGTTCGAGCTTTTTCGCAGCCTGAGCCCCACGTCGCGGTGAAGAGGCCGGTCTCATCGTCGCGCTCGAGCTTGGTTACTTGCTCGGTCTTGATCTTGGCGCCGTACTTCTGCGCCTGTGCGCGCATCCGCTCCAGCAGCTCCTTGCCGTTGATCCCATCCGGAAAGCCGGCGTGGTTGTGCGAGCAGGGGATCCAGGAAGCGCGGCTCTTGCCTCCGTCGACGACCAAGATGTCGAGGTGAAAACGCGCGAGATAAATGGCGGCGGTCAGCCCCGCAGGGCCGCCGCCGACGATCAGGCAATCGAGAACGGGCTCATCCATGCGCAGCCCAATGGATTGTGATAGCGGCGGTTCCTTATGACCTTCCGTGCATCGGTCCTGACGCTCTATCCGGACATGTTCCCTGGCCCACTGGGCGCGAGCCTTGCCGGCCGTGCGCTTACGGACGGGCTGTGGAGCCTGGACGCAAGCAACATCCGCGATTTCGCCACCGACAAGCACCGGAGCGTCGACGACACGCCCGCGGGCGGCGGGGCGGGCATGGTGCTTCGGCCCGATGTGCTTGCCTCGGCGCTCGATAGTGTTGCGGATGGCCGGCCGATGCTCGCGCTCACCCCACGCGGAGCGCCGCTCAGTCAGCAGCGTGTGAGACAGCTGACGGCGGGCGAGGGGGTCATCCTGCTGTGCGGCCGGTTCGAGGGCTTCGACGAGCGGATCTTCGAAGCACGGCAGCTCGAACCGGTGTCGATCGGCGACTATGTTCTCTCCGGCGGAGAGCTTGGCGCGATGGTCATCCTCGACGCTTGCGTAAGGCTGCTCCCCGGGGTAATGGGCGCGGCCTCCAGCGGAGAGGAGGAAAGCTTCGAAGCGGGGCTTCTCGAATATCCGCACTATACCCGGCCTGTTACATGGGAAGGGCGCACGATCCCCGAAGTGCTGCGGTCGGGGGATCATGCGAAGATCGCGGCGTGGCGACACGAACGCGCGGTCGACGATACACGGCTAAGGCGGCCGGACCTGATCGAGCGCCACGGGGGCGCATCGCAGGCACCGCCCTCTGGCGCGCGGCGAAGAGATACGAAGGCGTAAGAAGACATGAACCTGATCGAGACTCTCGAGCGCGAGGCCATCGAAGCGCTCACCGCCGACCGCAAGGTCCCCGAATTCCGCCCTGGTGATACCCTCCGCGTCGGCGTGAAGGTCATCGAAGGCGACCGCACCCGCGTCCAGGCGTTCGAAGGCGTCTGCATCGCCCGCGCCAACAAGGGCGTCGGCTCCAGCTTCACCGTTCGCAAGATCAGCTTCGGCGAAGGCGTCGAGCGCGTCTTCCCGCTTTATTCGCCAATCATCGATTCGATCCAGGTCGTGCGCCGCGGCGACGTTCGCCGCGCCAAGCTCTACTACCTGCGCGGCCGCACCGGTAAGGCCGCCCGCATCGCCGAACGCCGCGACGTCCGTCGCGACGTCACTGGCGGGCAGGGCGCCGAGACCGAGGCGACCCGCGCCGCCAACGCGCCGGAAGCCTAAGCTTCAACACAGCAGTTGCGGGAAGGTACGCAGCCGCTACGACAGCGGCATGCGTCTCCTTGCCGCGGCTGCCGTAGCGCCGCTCCTCATCGCTGCGGCTCCCCCGCATGGGGTTGCCCAGAAGAAACTGACGATCGAGCGGATCTTCGCCAGTCCGCCGATTTCCGGCGCGACCCCGCGGCTTCTCAAGCTATCGCCCGATGGGCGCTATGCGAGCCTGCTTCGCCCGCGCAGCGAGGATCGCGAGCGGTTCGACTTGTGGGCGATGGACACGACGACCGGCCAGCTTCGCATGCTGGTGGACTCGGCTAAGATCGGCGGCGGCGAGATCAGCGAGGCCGAGAAGATGCGCCGCGAGCGCGCCCGCGTCGGCGGCTCGAAAGGCATTGTCGAATATGAATGGTCGCCGGACGGCCGTTCCGTGCTCGCGCCGGTGGATGGCGACCTCTACCTTGCGGACGTGCACACCGGCGCGATCCGCCGCCTGACGAACACGCCGCAAACGGAAATCGACGCCCACGTCTCCGAAGGCGGGCGTTACGTCAGCTTCGTTCGTGACCAGAACCTTGTCGCCGTCGACGTCTCGACCGGCACGGAGCGGCCCCTGACCGCCGAAGGCAAGGACGCGGTCACCTGCGGGACCGCCGAGTTCGTCGCGCAGGAGGAAATGGACCGCCGCACCGGCACGTGGTGGGCTCCGGGTGACGCTCGCGTGGCGGTCGAATGCTATGACGAGAGCAAGGTGCAAGTCGTCACGCGCGCTGCGATCGGCGCCAATGGCACCAAGACCTACGATCAGCGCTATCCGGCGGCCGGCACGCCCAACGTAGCCGTGACTCTGTGGGTGATCGATCCGCAAACGGGCGGGCGCACGAGGGTCGACCTGGGACCCAATCCCGACATCTACCTTGCGCGCGTCGACTGGTCCAAGTACGGGCGAACGTTGTTCGTTCAGCGCGAAAGCCGCGATCAGAAGCATCTGGACCTCCTCGCCGTCGATCCGTCCACGGGCGCGAGCCAAGTCCTGTTTGGCGAGGCGGCGAAGACCTGGATCAATCTCAATGACGATTTTCGCGCTCTTCGCGATGGGAGCCTGATCTGGGGATCGGAGCGGTCCGGGTTCCACCATCTCTACCGCTTCGCGAATGGGCAATGGACCCCAATCACTCGTGGCGATTGGGTCATGACCGGGCTCATCGGCGTGGACGAGGCGAACCACCGAGCCTTCTTCACCGGCAACATGGACGGCGTTCTCGAGCAACACGTCTATTGGGTTGATTATCTGAACCCCGGCAAGCCGCAGCGGCTCACCGAAGCCGGCTGCTGGAACTCCGGCGACATGGATAAGAACGGCACGCGTTTGATCGTCAGCCGCTCGTCGCCTGACCAGCCGCCGCAGGTCTATCTCGCGGACCAGACGGGCAAGCGTCTCGCCTGGATCGAGCAGAACAAGCTCGATGCTTCACATCCCTACGCTCCGTATCTTGCTGCTCATCGGCCGATCAAATTCGGCACCCTGAAGGCTGCCGACGGGACAACGCTTTATTGGCAGATGATCACGCCGCGGTTGCAGAAGGGCAGGAAGTACCCCGTGTTCTTCCAGCATTATGGCGGCCCCGGCACCGGTCAGCAGGTTACCAGGGCATGGGCTAGCCCGCTGCGCGAATATTGGGTGAGCAAGGGCTGGATCTACTTCCAGATCGACAACCGCGGTTCGTACAACCGCGGCAAGGCTTTCGAGGATCACATCTACCATGCAATGGGCACGGTCGAGGTGGAAGACCAGGCGACGGCCGCGCGCTGGCTCCAGAAGCAGCCTTACGTGGACACGAGGAAGATCGCTATCAACGGCTGGTCATACGGCGGTTACATGACGCTGAAGATGCTCGCCGACGCGCCGAAGGGGCTCTATGCCGCCGGCGTTGCAGGGGCGCCGGTGACCAAGTGGGAATTGTACGACACCCATTATACCGAACGTTACATGGGCGATCCGAGGACCGACCCTCGCTCGTACCAGAGTTCGGACGCGCTCGGCGACGCGCTGAAGATCAAGCAGCCGTTCCTGCTCCTCCACGGCATGTCGGACGACAATGTGGTGTTCGAGAACTCATCGATGCTGGCGAACGAGCTTCAGGAAGCGAACCATCCGTTCGATATGATGTTCTACGTCGGCCAGACCCATGGAATCGCGGGGCCCGGCCGCCAGGCCGACGTCCAGAACACGATCGAGCGCTTCCTCGACGAGAAGGTGCTCGGCAAGCGAGTGAACTAGTCGCAGCGGGAGGCGAGCGCGTTCCGGTCTATGAGCCTGGTATAGAGATGCCACGTGGAATAGCCGAGCCAAGGAAGAACGAACGCCAGCCCGACAAAGACGGGGATCGAGCCGAGCACCAGCAGGCCAAGCACGATGACGCCCCAGCGCACCATCTGACCCTTGTTGGCGTTCGCTGCGCGCAATGAGGCTGAGACGGCTTCCGAGGCGGTCACGTCGCAGTCGACGAGCATCGGCAGCGAGGCCACGCTGATGGTGAGGACGATCCACCCGAAGATCGCTCCGACGATCGCTCCGCCCACGATCAGCGCCCAGCCCTGCGCCGTTCCGAACACCATAGCGAGGAAGTCGGGAACCGAGGCCGGCGTCGCCCAGCCGAATAGCAGGGCATAGAGCGCTCCGGCAGCGATCAGCCATGCGAAGAAGATGGCGAGCAGGAGCCCGGCAACGATCCCCATGTCGTCGACCGACGGGCGCTTCCTGACGTCGAGGAAGTTGAACCAGTGGATGCCGGCCTTGCCGTTCTCCCGTTGCCGCGCGAGCTCGTAGAAGCCCACTGCAGCGAGAGGACCCAAAAGGCCGACGCCCGCGACCACCGGCAGGAAGAACGGCATCAATGGCCGGCTTGTGGTCATCACCACCGCGGCGATGCCGAGCAACGTGTAGATCAGACCCGCAAAGATGATGTCCCCACGGAAGGTGAGGAAATCGTCCAGGCCTTGCCGAAGCGAGAGCCTGAGGTCTTCATTGCTGATCTTGCGCACCGGGACCGGAGCCGCACCGCGCGGGACGTCGCGGGTTAGTGTGTTGCTCGCCATGACACCTCCCTTGTGGGTGCCGTCCGGCGCACTGGCGCCGGGCGCCTGACCATTGGATAGCACAACGCACGCGAGTCGGTCACATCGTCCGTCGGTTTGATGATTGCGGCGCCTTCGCTAAGCAGCGGCGATGGAGGATGTGTCGACGATCGTTGCGAGGCAGTACGAGGCTTTCGCGTACCCAGAGCCTTTTGCCGACATCGGCGATGAAATCGCCAAAGGCTATCACCAGGTCGGCGACCCGGCACTGTACGCACCGGTCCTCTGGCCCCGTGGCAGGCCCTCACGCCCCCTCAAGATCCTCGTAGCGGGCTGCGGGACGGTGCAGGCGGCATACACCGCGTACATGAACCGGCACGACGATGTCGTTGGCGTCGACCTGTCCGAAGCGTCGCTCGCGCACGAGAGGTTCCTTCAGGAGCGGCATGACCTCGCGAACCTGAAGCTGTTCAAGGGCGATCTGGTCGACATTGGCACCCTCGGGACCAGCTTCGACGTCATCCTATGCACCGGTGTCCTGCACCACATGGCCGATCCGAGCGCGGGTCTGGCGGCCTTGCGCGAAGTGCTCGCACCCGACGGAGTAATGGTCCTGATGCTCTACGGCCAGACCGTCCGGACTGGCGTGTACATGCTGCAGGATGCCTTCCGGCGCATGCATTTGGAGCAGGATGAGCAGGGCGTCGCTCAGGTCCGGCGCGTTCTGAGGGAGCTCCCAGGACGCCACCCCGCCCAGGACTATATTCGTGCGGCCGGCGAGCTTCGGCACGACGCGGCGATCGTCGACACGTTTCTGCACCCGCAGGATCGCGCCTACACCGTGCCGCAGGTCCTCGGGCTGGTCGAGGAGGGTGGGCTCAACTTCCAGAATTGGGTCGACAACTATCCTTATTGGCGGAACGGCAGCTGGGGTCCGGACACGGCCATCGCGGCTGCCGTCGATCCACTGCCGCCGCGTGAGCATTGGGCAGCGGTCGAGATGCTCAACCAGATTGCGGGACTGCACACGTTCACCGTGCGGGGGCAAGCGGGCGACGTGGCGGTCGTCGATTTCGATGGGGCCGACTGGCGGCGGTTCGTTCCCCATCCGGCGCCAGGTCTGTCGCGGAAGGCTCCTGGACTGTTCGTCCGCGGCGCCATCGAGCTTCATTGTAGTGAGTTGGAGCAGTTCGTGCTCGACGGGGCTGACGGACGGCGGACGATCGGCGAGATCATCGAGGTGCCGGCGCTCGAGGAAATCCCGCAGGCTGAACGGGACGAGTTCGCCCGCCGCTACTTCGAGCACCTGTGGAAGCTGGGGCATCTCATGATAGCTCTTCCACCGTTCAGAAGCTGATTCGCTTCATCGTTACCGTCTGGTCCGAGGAATATTGAGGGACTGACTGGCTCGGGCGTGCGGCGACCAGGGGCTTCGCCCCCTTCGGCAGTGTGGAGCGCGTGGCGAACAGCTCGGCGTGGATCGGTGCCGGGCCCGCGAGAAGTGCCTCCAGCACGAGCGAAGAGCATGATCGCCCCGAGCAGCCGAGCAGCGCCTTATCGGGAGCGCCCGTCGCGGGAATGGCGATTGGATGTCCGGGCAAGCCCATCGCCACAAGCTTCGTCCTGGCGGCGAACCGGATGCTCACCGAATCTGCGCCGCCACTATCCAGCAGGAACCTGATCCTGCGGCCGCTCCCCGAGCGTTCATCGCTCACGACGTGCATTGCGGGGACAGGCGACGCGAGCGCGGGTGCCGGCGCGAGCCATCGTGTCCGCGCGTTATAAGGCAACACCCCTTTGCTCCACCGGCCCGGGAAGTTCGCCGGCAGTGGCGCCTGCTTGGTTGCGATCGCCCACGATGCCTCGTTGCGGTCAGCATCGCGGAAATAGTCGATCGTGAAGGACGCTAGCCGTTCCGCGCTCGAACGCGGCAGCATCAGGGCCGTGCCCCAGAGTGCAACTGCCGCGAGCGCCATCAGCGCAGCTGCGGGTCGAAGCTGCCCGGCCTTCAACTCCGCGAAGGCTGGAAGTGCCGCCACGGCCGCAAGCGGCGCGACCGCCCACAAGGGGCCGTCCACCAGTAGAGTTTCGATGAGGGCGAGGAGCTCGGCGAACAGCAGAAACTGGATGAGGATCGCTGCGATCGCCAACACGTTCGCGAGCCCAGGTGCGCGTCTCACGACGGCGATGCCGGCCAGCGCAAGGGCGGGGCCGAAGAGGAAGAAGATTGTCGCGCCCGGCAACAGGAGGCTCGCTGCACTGCCGAGCCCCAGGATCAGCAGCCACGCAGCCGCCCGGCAGGGAACCTCCCGATCCTGCTTGCCGCTGATGTTCCAGACGGCTGCCATGGCGCCGAGCAGGGCCGCGTAGATTGCCATGTACGCGACCAGCGGATGTCCGCGCCAGAAGTCTCCCGGTCGGATTGATTCAGCAGCGATGGAAATTGCTGCCGCTGTAACGCACCCTGCGAGTAATGTCGCAGCCGCAGCGAGGAGCGGCCGGCCAAGCGCCTTCTCCCGCCAAGCGAGGTAAATGGAGGCGAGGAGCAGGAGGCCGAGCAGCGTCCCGGCGACGGCGAGCGGCAACCGGACCAGCGCCCTGCCGGCCACATCCGTGAACACCGTGCGTCCCGTCCCTGCACGAGGGGCATCAGGGTTCGCAAACATCGTTCGCGCGGCCGCAAGCACTTGCCCGCCCATATGCGCGACGGTGGCACGGCTCAGCGCTCCAACCGTGTCGCCCGGCGTGTGGTAGCGCGTCTCGTTGCCGATGATCGCGTAGTTCAGCAGCGTCCATCTCATCGGCTTGAACTGGACGGCATCGGTCGTGTTCGGGATCAGCTTTGCGAAGTCGGTGCTGATCGAATTGGCGAAGGGCCACCCGCCGGCGCGAGCGAAGATCGCGATGGCAGGACCGTTCGGCTCGCTTGTCTCGAACATCGTGGCGGGGCCGCTCACCCCGCGGGCGTCGATGTTGATCACCGAGCCGACCGGCTTTGCGAGCGGGTCGCTGTGCACGAATGCGGAGGAGCCGTTCAGGCCATATTCCTCGCCCTCATTGAACAGGAAGGTCACCGAATGAGGGGGCGGCGCGCCGGTCTTCAGGATCGACGCAACTTCAAGGAGGGTAGCGACGCCTATTCCGTCGTCACCAGCCCCGGGACCGGCCGGCGTGCTGTCGTAATGTGCGTCGAGCAGCAGCTGCGGACCTGCCGTGCGTCCGCGGATGCTTGCGACCACGTTGCGGACGCGCGCGCACCGCACGACGCGGGTGTGTGGCATCGTCGCGCAGTCGGCGGCCTCGTGCACCTCCGGTTGCAAGCCGATCGCCCGAAGCTCGCGAATCAGCCGTTCGCGCACGGCGTCGTTCGCCCCCGTGTCGATCGGGTGGGAGCGCTGATCACCGAGAATCCGCTCGAGCCGGCCGATAGCGCGACCGGTATTGAACTCGCCTTGGCGTACCTGCGCGGGCTCTGCCGGCGGAGTGATGAGCACTCCTTTCACCGCTAAGCCGAGCATCAGCAGGGCTACGACAAGTAGTCCCGGTATCCAGTCACGCCGAGTGGCCAATGTTCCCCTCCCTGGGTGGATAGTGGCAGCTTCCGGCTCGTTGACAACGGGGGGGCTCACGCCCACTTCGCCGACGAATTCAGAAGAGGAAGCAAGCAAATGGGTTACCGCGTGGCGGTAGTCGGGGCGACCGGCAATGTCGGCCGTGAGATCCTGAACATCTTGGCCGAGCGCCAGTTTCCGGTCGACGAGGTCGCTGCCGTCGCATCCTCGCGGTCGACCGGCGACGAGATCGACTTTGGCGACAGCGGCAAGACTCTGAAGGTCAAGAACCTGGAGCATTTCGACTTTACCGGCTGGGACATGGCGCTCTTCGCCGCCGGCTCCGACGTATCGAAGCTCTATGTGCCGAAAGCGGCCCAGTCCGGCTGCACGGTGATCGACAACAGCTCCCTTTTCCGGATGGACCCCGACGTCCCGTTGATTGTCCCGGAAGTGAACGCGGATGCGATCGCCGGTTACGCCAAGAAGAACATCATCGCGAACCCGAACTGCTCAACTGCGCAATTGGTCGTCGCGCTTAAGCCGCTCCATGACGCGGCCAAAATCAAGCGCGTCGTGGTCGCGACCTACCAGTCCGTTTCCGGGGCTGGGAAGAAGGGCATGGACGAGCTGTTCGAACAGTCGCGCAACATCTTCGTCGGCGACTCGAATGAGCCGGTATTCTTCAGCAAGCAGATCGCCTTCAACGTCATTCCACACATCGACAGCTTCCTGGATGATGGCTCCACCAAGGAAGAGTGGAAGATGGTGGTCGAGACGAAGAAGATCCTCGACCCATCGATTAAGGTCACTGCGACTTGCGTCCGGGTGCCGGTGTTCGTCGGGCACTCGGAGGCCGTGAACATCGAGTTCGAGAACGAGATTTCAGCCGACGAGGCCCGCAACATCCTGCGCGAGGCTCCGGGAGTGATGGTCGTCGATAAGCGCGAGCCCGGTGGATACGTCACGCCGGTCGAGGCGGTCGGCGATTACGCCACCTACGTCAGCCGGATCCGCGAGGATTCCACCGTCGAGAACGGCCTTAGCCTGTGGGTCGTCAGCGACAACCTCCGTAAGGGCGCCGCGCTCAACGCCGTGCAGATCGCTGAGCTGCTCGGCCGCAAGCACCTGCAAAAGGCCGCCTGAGCTCTATTGCTCGCCCCAATAGCGGAGCAGCTGGTTCTGGATCAGCTGCATCCGCGCGAAATTCTCCTGGCGCATGTTGAGCCCCTCGAGGGCTGCGACCTCGTTGAGGTTGAACAGCAGGTTGCGGCGGAAGGGGTCCTGGATCCTGCTTTGGATGAAGGTGATCGCTACCAGGCGCTCGCCGTTCGTCACCGGGTCGACCTGGTGGAGCGTGTCTGACGGATAGACGATCGCAAAACCCGGCGGCAGCTTGAACTGCATCTCCGCATCGCCAAGCTCGATGTGCAGCGCTCCGCCCTCGTAGGTCTCCGGCTCAGTGAGAAAGACCGTGCAGCTGAGGTCACTCCGGAGCGTCCCGCCGGGAACCTGGATGAACGCCGCGTCGGAATGCGGGCCGTAATGCATGCTCGGCTGGTACCGAGTGATCATTGGCGGCGCGATCTTCAGCGGAAACGCAAACTCCCGGAATTCCTCGCTCCTGTTGAAGGCTTGCAGGAGCATCTGGGAGCTGCGCTGGTACGCTTGAGGCTCATGCAACTGCTCGTTCTGCTTGGCCTTCATGTGCGGGTTGGTAATCCGGCCATGGACGAATTGCGTACTGGCGGCGATCCGGCGGCACTCAGCCACCTCTTCCTGGGTCAGCAGTTCGAGGATGCGGTACATTCAGTTTCCTTCGGCGCGGGTGAGCGCGCGGGCGAGTAGCCGCGACTTGTCCGACGCGGCGCGGAGCATGGCAAGAGCGGCTTCGATGTCCCGGCCCTGCCGCCGCCGCTCCTGGTCGCGCAGCTGCTCGCGAAGGTTGGGGCTGTACTGGAAGCTTGGGTCTTTGGAGTAGCGGTTCATCAGCGGTCCGGCAGCAATGCCGGCGAGACCCTCGTCCGTAGCCGCGAACCCGAATAAGGCTGTGACACGCGCCAGCTCGCACGACATGCTGGCGAGCATCCGATCGAAGTCTGCCCAGGCAAGCTGCCGGTCCGGCATTGCATCTGCCGCAACCTCGAGCGTCGTCATCTCGCAGGCCCAGGCGGCCGCGGCGCGATCGGCATCGTTGCGCGGAGGGGGCAGGGTGAGCCCGCGGCTCGCCAGCCGGTGACGCCGGTAGGCCTCCAGTGCGTGCAGCTCCTTGACGCTATTTTCGCCCGCCAGGATGCCGGCGACGTAATTGCGCGCGCTGGCATACATGAAGAGCGCGCGCTCGCCCGGCGGCACGAGCAGCGGCGCGATCTCGCTCGCGAAGCTGGTTGCCTTGACGCAAGCCGTTTCCTCGGGCGCGAAGGTCCTCGACATCAGCTTCGCCGTTGGCGCGACATAGCGTTTACGAACGTCAGCGGGAGCCATGGCCAGGTCTCGCAAGAAGCGCGGCTCACGGACAGCCAGCACGCCTTCGATCTCCCCAAGCAGGCGGGACACGAGGGTCGATCCGACGTGGCCGATGTGGAAGATCCAGCAGGCATCGGTCCGCAGATCAGAGGACACTGCTTCCTCGAGATCGGGCCAGGGCACTATCTGCGCGTCAAACGGCTTCGTCATAAGGCGATCATCCAGGAAGCTCGCTGCGCGATAGCTGTCGCGATCCATCGCCACGAGCCGGACCACGCCCGCGGCGGGATCGAGCGCCTGGACCAGCCAGGTCGCATCGCGCGCGATCTCTTCCGGGGCTGGAGCGCTGGACATGCCGCCCCTTAGCCGCGCAAGACGCCGGCGATAAAGGGAGGATGCCGATGGACCAGCAGATGACTGGCGGCTGCGCCTGCGGCCGCGTCCGCTACCGCGCCACCATCCACGATCGCGACGCCTATCTCTGCCACTGCCGCATGTGCCAGCGCTCGACGGGATCGATCTCCATCGCCTTCAAGGGCGTGAAGCAGGCCGAGGTAGAGTGGGAACATGAGCCGGACTGGTTCGACAGCTCGCCCATTGCGGCCCGGCCCTACTGCCGGGAATGCGGCACCTCGCTCGGCTTCCGGTTCAAGGAGGGCAGCAAGAACATGGACCTGACCGTCGCGTCGTTCGACGATCCGTCCTCCTTCGTGCCCACGCATCATTTCGGCGCCGAGAGCATGCACCGCGCCTGGCTCAGCACGGAGGGGCTCAAGGAAATACGCACCGACGAGTACCAGAAGCTCATCGACAAGTGGGTGGACGCGACTGGAGCCTTCCCCGGCTAGAGCGGAATGCTCGCGTCGTAGCCATTGAAGCCATCGAACCTGCTGATAAGTTCGCGAGAGATCGAACTTCGACAGGCGGTGGCAGTGCGTCCTTTCGTCCTCCCGATTGCCTCTGCAGCCATGTCGCTAGCGGGTTGCTACGGGCCAGTGAGAGACCAGAGCAGGATCACCGCCGCCGAGATCGTGCCGGGCGGCGGGGTCGTGGTGACCTACCACCTGTACCGTTATCGACCGGCGACCGGCCTTGCAGCTTATCCCGATGGCGGAATTCCGAAAACGCTTCTCGACCGTTTTGTGGTTGGAGTTCTGCATTCCGACGGATCTTTCCGGCGGTTAGCTGCAATGCCGAGCGGAACGCTGCCCGGAGCGGGGAGCGTGTCGTTGCGCTGGTTTCCTCAGGACCCGGAGCATCTCTATGCGATCCGTTCCGGCCAACTGACGACTTCCCTGCCGCTGCGCGAACTCAGCCAGCAACTCCGTTATCCGCTCAAGGGAGGAAAGCCTCAGCGGTTCAGTCTCCGGGCTGAATTCGAGCATGGAGGACGGAAGCTCGGCGCGGAGGGGTTCGGCGACTTCGCCGCGATCGGAGCGGACGGAACTTTGCTCGTTGGCACAACGATGGGCCAGCGGAAGGAGCTTTGGGTCCGCGCACCATCAGGAGCCATGCGGCGTGTCGCGACGTTCGATCGCTTTGACGGGCTGCATCCCGACTACATCTTCTACTCGAACGACGGGCCGCCGTTCACGACTTACGCGCTCGACCGGCAAACATGGCGCCCGAGGCCGGTGCTCCGTTACAACCTGCAGAACACGCAGCAGGAGTGGCAGGCCAGGCAGGATCCTGCCTTCCGGCAATTGAACGACTCCACGGTTACCGCGACGCCGGACCAGCCCGTCATCGGCGCCGATGGGCAAACCATACGGTACATCAGGAACGGACGCGAACTATGGAGTGCGCGCGTCCCGCATTGATCGCCAGCGGGACCTGCGATCCCGCATCAAGTCATTGAGGGAGTTAACGGCCCGACTTGGGGGGCAACTCCAGCGGTCGGGCCGGAGACACGCTCGCACGAATCTCGCTGCGGCTTTAAGCTTGGTTTTGACCGAAACTCGACATACCGAACGGCACATTCTGTGCGAAAAGCTGCGGCCTGCCCCAAAAGGAGCGCCCGATTGCCGTTGATCATTGATGAGGAGCAATCTTCCGCAAAGAGCCGTCTCGCGGCTCACCGAATCATCGCCATGCGACTGCGTTTGCTCACGCTCTGGCGCGAGGTGACGGGAGGGCATGAAGAATCGTTCATCCTCATGGCCGTCGTCGCGATCACGGGTGACCGGCTGACCCGGACAGATGTGAGCCCCGAGTTGCGGAACATGGCTCATCCGGTTCCGCGCCCGCTCCTCGGGAGATGCAACATCAGCTCCATCGCCGCCGCGACGGGTTTGAACAGGGAAACCGCCCGTCGAGCGATCAATCGCCTGATCGACCGCGGCATTCTCGAGCGGAGCCCCGATCGTTCGATCCATTTCACGGCCGGCAGGATGCAGGGCCCGAACGCCTTTCGCATCAGTGAAATGCAGCTTGAAGAGTTTGCCCGGACAGCAAATGCGCTCATGCGTGACGGCGTGCTGACGTTCGAGCCGGAGAGTGTCGCGTGATTCAGGGAGATGTCCGCGTGCCCGAAGCTTCGACGCAATTCTGGACGGCCTCGGACGGGACTCGGCTAGCCTTTCATGAGCAGGGCGAAGGACGGGCGGTCATCCTGCTGCACGGTCTTTTCTCCGACGCCCAGATGAACTGGATCAAGTTCGGTCACGCAGCACTGATTGCCAGGCGCGGCTTTCGCGTGATCATGCCGGATCTTCGTGCTCACGGCCTGAGCGAACGGCCGCACCAGCCGGAGGCCTACCCGCGAGGCGTCCTCGCTCGCGACTTGCGGGAGCTGGTGGCCCATCTCGGGCTCGTCGAATTCGACCTTGGCGGCTTCTCGCTCGGTGCGCGCACCACCGTCGAGGGCGTCGGCGAGGGGCTTCGGCCCCGGCGCGCCATTCTCGGCGGAGCGGGACTGGAAGGTCTACGCCAATGGGAGCGGCGCAAGAACTTCTTCCTCGAGGCCATCGAGCTTTTTGACCGCGTTCCGAGGGGCGATCCGCACTGGCTATCGATCCAGTTCATGAAAAGCCAGAAGATCGATCGGGTCGCGGCTGCACTGCTTCTGGAGAGCTTCGCCGATGCATTCATGGATTGGCTGAAGGCGTTCACCATGCCGACGCTGGTGGTGTGCGGTTCGGAGGACGACGACAACGGCTCGGCCGAGGAGCTGGCGGCCGCCCTTCCCAACGCGGCCTTCCAGCAGGTTCCAGGCACGCACATGAGCTCGGTCACGCAGCCCGAGCTTGGCCGTGCCATCGCGGACTTCCTGGCGGCATAGAAAAAGGGGCGCCCACAGGACGCCCCTCGGTATCTCGCTGTAGAGGAGGCCCTGTTACGTGGTTGGAGTTGAACGTGCGCGTCCGCGTCCGCTTGCCGAACTCGTCGTTCCGCCGCCGCCGCTGACGGCGCCCAGACCAGCGTTGCCGCCACCGGTTTCGCTCATCCCGCGGCCACTTGTCGTGAACCCGCCGGTGTCGTCACCAGTTTCGGCGAACTGATCGGTTCCACTCGAACCGAAATTCTCGGTCCACTCGCCGATCTGGTCGGACAGGCTCGTGAGCTGATCGCTAATCTGCGACCGGCGCGACCACAGGAAGAGACCCGCAGCCGCAGCGCCAGCGGCAACCGCGGCCGCGGCCACGGGGCGTTCACGCGCCAGATCTACGACACCGCCGGAGCGGTTGCTGCTCCGGGTGCTGCTGCTGCCACCGCGATTGCTGCTGCTGTTGCCGCTGCTCTCACTGCCGCCACGGCGACCCGAGGTGCCACGATTGTTTCCGCCACGAGTATTCCTCGCCATCTTTTTTCTCCTTCGATGATTTCGCTCTCGAACCGGTTAAACGTTCAAGAGCGCTCACTGTTCGCCGCCCGACAAAAAATCAGCGGTGAGGAGTTGCGCGCAGTCGGTGAGTGGCAGGAATGCTCGTCAGGCGGTCGCGAGCTGGTCGAGCATCGTCTCGGCGCTCGACGCGCGATACTCGCCCGGCTGCTCCACATTGAACTGCTCGACGACGCCGTCATTGACGACCATCGAATAACGCTGGGATCGCTTGCCCATGCCGAACTGGCTGCCGTCGAACGACAGGCCGACGGCGTCGCTGAAGCTGCCGTTGCCGTCCGCGAGCATCGTGATGTCACTGCTGGCGTCGCGCTGGCCCCAGGCGGCCATCACGAAGGGGTCGTTGACGGACACACAGGCGATCTCATCGACGCCCTTGCCCTTCAGCTCGCTCGCCTTCTCCACATACGAGGGAAGGTGGCGAGCGGAGCAGGTCGGCGTGAAGGCGCCGGGTACGGCGAACAGCGCTACCCGCTTGCCGCCGAAGAAGTCGGTGGTGGTGGTCGGCTTCGGCCCCTCGGGCGTGGCGATCGTCAGCGGCACGTCGGGAAGGCGGTCACCTACTTGGATCGTCATGTTGCAAGCTCCTTCGTAACGGATGAGCCGCGCCTTAGGCCTGCTGTATGACGCTCTCAAGTATTGCCCGGCGCGGCACTCGGTCGCATTGTCGCGCGCATGGTGGAGCAGCCGAGTTTCCTGTCAGGCAAGTTGCTTCTGGCAATGCCGGGAATGGCCGATCCGCGCTTCGAGCGGGCGGTAATCGCAATGTGCGTGCACGATGAAAACGGCGCCGTGGGTGTCGGCATCGGGCACAAGCGTGCGGGCATTTCCTTCCGCGGCTTGCTCCGGCAGCTCGAAATCGAACCGGGCGAGGCGCCCGACTGCGCGGTCCATCATGGCGGCCCGGTGGAGCCGGGCAGGGGCTTCGTCCTCCACTCGACGGACTGGGGCGGCCAGGACACGCTGCACGTCAACGGCGACAAGGGTGAGCTGTTCGCGATGACGGGCACAATCGACGTCCTGCGTGCCATCGCCGAGGGCCGCGGGCCCAAGCAGTGGATCGCTGCGCTCGGCTATGCCGGCTGGGGCGAAGGACAGCTCGATGGTGAGATGACCCGGCACGGCTGGTTCACTGCCCGTGCGGACACGAACATCCTGTTCGACATGCCGACCGACGAGCGCTGGGGCGCCGCGTTCAAGGCCGAAGGCATCGATCCGCGCCTGCTCGCGTCGGAGACCGGAGCCGCCTGAACGGCATCCGTAGCCGCACCCGATCGCTGGCTTGAAGCTTAGCGATCCGAGCAACATATAAAGAATCCTTTATATTTGCCTTTTCGCCAGGGTCGGACTAACCGCTCCGCCGACCCTGCGCCTCGGAATGGCGCACATCATCAAACCGGAGAGATTTCAACGTGGCGACGCAGGCTGAAACCCGTTTCAACGACTATGTCGTGAAGGACCTCGCCCTTGCCGACTTCGGTCGCAAGGAGATCGAGATCGCCGAAACCGAAATGCCCGGCCTGATGGCGCTCCGCGACGAATTCGGCGCGTCGAAGCCGCTGAAGGGTGCACGCATCACCGGTTCGCTGCACATGACCATCCAGACGGCGGTGCTGATCGAGACTCTCGTCGAACTCGGCGCCGACGTCCGCTGGGCGTCGTGCAACATCTTCTCGACCCAGGACCATGCCGCCGCCGCGATCGCCGCGCGCAACATCCCGGTGTTCGCTATCAAGGGCGAGACGCTCGAGGAATATTGGGACTATGTCGTGCGCATCTTCGACTGGGGGCGCGACACGACGTGCAACATGATCCTGGACGATGGCGGCGACGCGACGATGTTCGCGCTGTGGGGCGCCCGCGTCGAGGGCGGAGAGGCGCTGTTCACGCCGTCGAACGAGGAAGAGGAGATCTTCGCCGCGACGCTGAAGCGCTTCCTGGCAGAGCGTCCGGGCTATCTGACCAACACCGTCGAAGCGATCAAGGGCGTGTCGGAAGAGACCACGACGGGCGTCCACCGCCTCTATGATCTCGCCAAGACCGGCAAGCTCCCGTTCCCGGCGATCAACGTAAACGACAGCGTCACCAAGTCGAAGTTCGACAATCTCTACGGCTGCAAGGAGTCGCTGGTCGACGCCATCCGCCGCGCTACTGACGTGATGCTCGCCGGCAAGGTGGCGTGCGTTGCCGGCTATGGCGACGTGGGCAAGGGCTCGGCGGCTTCGCTCCGCAACGGCGGCGCCCGCGTGCTCGTCACCGAGATCGATCCCATCTGCGCGCTCCAGGCGGCGATGGAAGGCTATGAGGTCGTGACGATGGAGGAAGCGACCAAGCGCGCCGACATCTTCGTCACCGCGACCGGCAACATGGACGTCATCACGCTCGACCACATGCGGGCGATGAAGAACATGGCGATCGTGTGCAACATCGGCCACTTCGACAGCGAGATCCAGATCGGTGCGCTCGCCAATATGAAGTGGACCGAGATCAAGCCGCAGGTCGACGAGGTCGAGTTCCCCGACGGCAAGAGGATCATCGTCCTCGCGAAGGGGCGTCTGGTGAACCTGGGCTGCGCAACCGGTCACCCGAGCTTCGTCATGAGCTCCAGCTTCACCAACCAGGTGCTCGCCCAGATCGAGCTCTGGACGAAGTCAGACGAGTACAAGAACGACGTCTACGTGCTTCCCAAGCACCTCGACGAGAAGGTCGCTCGCCTCCACCTCGACAAGCTCGGCGTGAAGCTCACGACCCTGAACGACAAGCAGGCCGCCTACATTGGCGTGTCGGCGGAAGGCCCGTTCAAGCCGGAGCACTATCGCTACTAGTGGCCGACGCTCACGGACAGGACATCGTTGCGTCGGATTTGAGTGGGGACGCGATCGCGCGTGCGCGTGCGGCGGTCGCGGCCGATCCGACCAGCGAGGCCGCTGCTGCGCACCTGACGCAGCTCGTGCGCGCGCGCGAGCTCGAGACAGCGGACACTCCTGATCCGCTGATCGGGGCTGCGGCGCCGGTTCGGGAAGCCAGCGAGCTGCTGCAAAGCGGGCGCGACGAGGACGCGGAGATATCGCTGCGCCGGCATCTGGCTCAGCACCGCAACGACCCGCACGCGATGATGGTCATGGCGGAAATCGCTACCAAATGCGGGTTTCCCGACAACGCCGAGAAAATCCTTCGCCGTTCGATCGAGACCAACCCGCGCGAAGTCGCGAACCGGATCGCGCTTGCAAGGCTGCTTCACGCGCGGGCGCTTGCAGAGGACAAGTTCAGTCTCGTCGAGGAATTGCTCAGGCACCTCGACGAAGCACTCCGGATCGACCCGGAGCACTGGGGTGCGTTGTCGCTTCGCGCATCGATCGCGGTCCAAATCCGCCGTCTCGAAGAGGCGACGTCCACGTTCGAGCGGATGCTAGCCCGCCACCCTGGCGTGTCGATCGTGTGGATGAACTA
>Ga0308174_10000283_pt1 | contig 21172 bp, 18 predicted proteins | sample PhyPR2_FD_203894 | JGI IMG/M metagenome (GOLD analysis project Ga0308174, IMG submission 203894) | Soil microbial communities from UC Gill Tract Community Farm, Albany, California, United States - DLSLS.P.R2 | ecosystem: Environmental > Terrestrial > Soil > Agricultural land | place: USA... | reverse complement strand
CGATGCTCGCTTCGCAAGCGATCACGCCCATCGACAACGACGAGCTCGAAATCGCGGGCGCGCTGCACGGTGCGCCGCTGCCGGTCGCGCAATGCGTGACGAGCGGCGTGCATGTGCCCGCGTTCGCGGAGATCGTCATAGAAGGACGCATTCTGCCGAACGTTCGCGAGCCGGAAGGCCCGTTCGGCGAGTTCCCGAAGTACTACAGCGCGAAGGAAGCACGCGAAGTCATCGAGGTGACGGCGGTGACGCATCGGCGCGACCCGATTTTTCATACCATCGTTCCGGCGGAAATGGAGCATCTGCTGCTCGGCGCGATTCCGCGTGAGGCGACGCTTCTCGCGCATCTTCAACGCAGCCATCCGGCGGTGAAGGACGTGCATCTCTCGGTGGGCGGCGTGTGCCGCTATCACCTGTGGGTGCAGTTCGACAAGAAACGCGAGGGCGAGGCCAAGAACGTGATTCTCTGCGCGTTCGGCGCGCATTACGACATCAAGCAGGTCGTCGTCGTGGATACGGACGTGAACGTGCACGATCCGGCGGAAATCGAATGGGCGATCGCGACGCGCTTCCAGGCCGACCGCGATCTCGTCGTGATCGCGGGGGCGCAAGGCTCGCCGCTCGATCCCTCGACGACGGTCGGCCAGCCCGACGACGCGCCCGCGCATCTGCAAGGCATCAGCGCGAAGATGGGACTCGACGCGACGCGGCCGGTCGTCTATCCGGCGCATGTGTTCACTCGCGTGCGCATTCCGGGTCAGGACACCGTGGACCTGACCGCGCTCGTCGCCGCCGACAACAGCGCGCTCGACGCCTACCTTGCACGCGATCATGACTGAGCGAAAAAAGCGCATCGTCGTGGGCGTATCCGGCGCGAGCGGCGCGGTTATCGGCGTGCGGCTGCTCGCTGCACTGCGGCGCCTCGGCACGCACGAGACGCATCTGATCGTGTCGGCGTCGGGGGCGGTGACGGCGGCGCAGGAACTCGGCCTCACGCGCGGCGACATGGACCAGCTCGCGGACGTTGTGCATAACGTGCGCGATATCGGCGCGGCCGTGGCGAGCGGTTCGTTCCTGAGCGAAGGCATGGTGATTGCACCGTGTTCGATGAAGACGCTCGCCGGTGTCGCGAACGGCTTCGCGGACAATCTGCTGACCCGCGCCGCCGACGTGATGCTCAAGGAGCGCCGCCGCCTCGTGCTGGTCGCGCGCGAGACGCCGCTCAATCTCGCGCATCTGCGCAACATGACGCTCGCGACCGAAATGGGCGCCATCGTGATGCCGCCGGTGCCCGCGTTCTATGCTCATCCGAAGACCATCGACGATGTCGTCGATCACACGGTCGGGCGCATTCTGGATCTGTTCGGCATCGAGCACGGTGAGATTGCGCGCCGCTGGAGCGGTCTCGCCGATGAATTCGGCAGCCGCGGCGAAGATGACGGAGTGACGCCATGAATCAGCGCGAAACCGGGTTTGCCGACATCAACGCGCGCGTGGCCGAGAGCGACGCCGTGAAGCCGCAGCGCCACGTCGGCCAGCCGATGCAGCGCCTCGAAGACCCCGCGATTCTCACGGGCCGCGGCCGCTACGGCGACGACATCGCCGTGAAGCCCGGCACGCTGCACGCGGCGATTCTGCGCTCGCCGCACGCGCATGCGGAACTCGTTTCCATCGACACGGAAGCCGCATCGAAGCTGCACGGCGTGCGCGCGGTGCTCACGCGCGACGATCTGCGTCCGTGGTCGCGGCCCTTCGTCGTCGGCGTGAAGTCGCCGATGGAGCAGTGGGCGCTCGCGATGGACCGCGTGCGTTACGTCGGCGAGCCGGTGGCGGTGGTGATGGCCGAATCGCGCGCGCTCGCGGAAGACGCGCTCGACCTCATCAAGGTCGAATACGCGATGCTCGATCCGGTCACGTCCATCGAACAGTCGGTGGGCGGCGATGCGCCGGTGCTGCACGAACGCGTCGGCAGCAACGTCATCAGCGACCGGCATTTCCGCTACGGCGATCCCGAAGCCGCGTTTGCAGACGCGCCGCATCGCGTGAAGCTCGTCGCGCGCTATCCGCGCAACACGTGCGCCCCGATCGAATGCGGCGTGGTCATCGCCGAGTATCTGTCGGGCGGCGAAGGCTACGACGTCACGTCCAATTTCATGGGGCCGTTCTCGCTGCACGCCGTCATGGCGATGGCGCTCAACGTGCCCGCGAACCGTCTGCGTCATAAGGCCCCGCGCGATTCGGGCGGCAGCTTCGGCGTGAAACAGGCGGTGTTTCCGTACGTCGTGCTGATGTGCCTCGCCTCGCGCAAGGCCGGCGCGCCGGTGAAATGGGTCGAGGACCGGCTCGAACACCTGAGCGCGGCAACTTCCGCGACCGCGCGCTTTTCGACCATCGAAGCGGCCGTTGAGAGCGATGGCCGCATCGTCGCGCTGTCGTACGATCAGCTGGAAGACGTCGGCGGCTACGTGCGCGCGCCCGAACCCGCGACCTTCTACCGGATGCACGGCTGCCTGACGGGCGCGTACGACATTCCGAATCTCGTCGTGCGCAACCGTGTCGTGCTCACCAACAAGACGCCGAGCGGCCTCGTGCGCGGCTTCGGCGGACCGCAGGTCTACTTCGCGCTGGAGCGGCTGGTTCAGCGCATCGCCGTCGAACTGAAGCTCGACGTGCTCGACGTCTACCGCCGCAACTTCGTTCCCGCCGATGCCTTTCCGTATCGCGCGGCGGCGGGCGCGCTGCTCGACTCCGGCAACTACCAGGAAGCGCTGCGCCGCTCGCTGACCGAAGGCGGCTACGACGAACTCGTCGCGCGGCGCGACGCGGCCCGCCAGGCGGGGCGTCTCTATGGCATCGGCTTCGCGGCGATCGTGGAGCCGTCGGTATCGAACATGGGATACATCACGACCGTGGTGCCGCCGGACGCCCGCAAGAAAGCTGGGCCGAAAAACGGCGCGATCGCCAGCGCGACGGTGAGCGTCGATTTGCTCGGCGGCGTGGTCGTCACCATCGCGTCGACGCCGGCGGGCCAGGGCCACATGACGGTGTGCGCGCAAGTCGTCGCGGATGTGCTCGGACTCGATCCGAAGGACATCGTCGTGAACGTCGAATTCGATACGCACAAGGACGCGTGGTCGGTCGCGGCAGGCAATTATTCGAGCCGGTTCGCGGGAGCGGTGGCGGGCACGGTGCATCTGGCCGCCACCCGCGTGCGCGAAAAGCTCGCGCGCATTCTCGCGAAGCAGTTCGGCTGTGCCCCCGGCGACGTGCGCTTCGAAGGCGCGCGCGTCTTTCCGGACGGCGCGGAAGACCGCGCGCTGCCGTTCGCGCGCGCCGCGAGCAATGCGCCGCACTGGGCGCCCGCGCTCTTGCCCGAGGGCGACGAGCCGGGTCTGCGCGAGAGCGTCTTCTGGTCGCCGCCGCACATGGACGCGCCCGACGAGCAGGATCGCATCAACACGTCGGCGGCGTATGGCTTCGCGTTCGACATGTGCGGCGTGGAAGTGGACCGCGCGACGGGGCGCGTGCGCATCGACCGTTATGTGACGACGCACGACGCCGGCACGCTGCTCAATCCCGCACTCGCCGACGGCCAGATTCGCGGCGCGTTCGCCCAAGGCGTCGGCGCGGCGCTGATGGAAGAGTTTCGCTACGGCACGGACGGCAGCTTCCAGTCCGGCACGCTCGCCGACTATCTGATGCCGACGACCTGCGAAGTGCCCGACCCGGTGATCGTGCATCTGGAGACGCCGTCGCCGTTCACGCCGCTCGGCGCAAAGGGGCTCGGCGAAGGCAACAACATGAGCACGCCGCCGTGCATTGCGAATGCGGTGGCCGATGCCCTCGGCGTCGACGATATTCGTTTGCCGCTCACGCCGCCGAAGGTGATGGCGCTGATCGGCATCGACGATCCCGAACCGTCGCGGCCCGAGTTGCGCGAAGCACCGGCTGCGAAGCCCGCGACGCCGGGCGGCAAGGCGCTGACGGCGCGCGGCACGGTCGACTTGCCCGCGACGCCCGAAGCCGTGTTCGCCGTGCTGCTCGATCCGAAGGCGCTCGCGAAGGTGATCCCCGGCTGTCATGCGCTCGACGAGACCGCGCCGAACCAGTATCGCGCGGACGTGACGGTAGGCGTCGGCATGATTAAGGCCCGCTTCGAGGCGCGCATCGGCTTGTCGGAAATCGACGCGCCGCACCGGCTGCGGCTTGCGGGCGCGGGTATCTCGCCGCTCGGCAGCGCGCGCGGCAACGGTCTCGTCGAACTGACGCCGCAGGGCACCGGCACGCGCCTCGCCTATGACTATGAGGCGCAGGTGTCGGGCAAGGTGGCGGCGGTCGGCGGACGCATGCTCGAAGGCGCGGCGAAGGTCGTGTTGAAGCAATTGTTCGAATCGCTCGGACGGCAGGCGGCGGGCAAGCCCGTCGAGGAGCGCACGTCGTGGATCGCGCGGCTTCTCGGCCGTTTCAGGAGGCAAGCATGAAGCCCGCTCCGTTCGATTATCTGCGCGCGATGACGACGCAGGACGCGCTCGACGCGCTCGCGCAAACCGGCGACGACGCGCGCGTGCTGGCGGGCGGTCAATCGCTGATGGCCGTGCTCAACATGCGGCTCGCGCAGCCGCGCGTACTGGTCGACATTTCGCGCACCGCCGAACTCGACGCCGTGCGCGTGGATGACAGGGCGGGCTATCTCGTCGTGAGCGCGGCGGCGACGCAGGGCAGCGTCGAATGGCGTGCGACGCTGCGCGACGAAGTGCCGATGCTCGCGATGGCCTTCCCGCACATCTCGCATTTTCAGATTCGCAATCGCGGGACGGTGTGCGGCTCCATCGCCCATGCGGACCCGAGCGCGGAGCTGCCGCTCGTGCTGGCCGCGCTCGGCGGCGACGTGATGCTGCGCTCGAAAAAGAAGCACCGCACGCTCGCCGCGCAGGACTTTTTTCAAGGGATGCTGATGACCGCGCGCGAGCCGGACGAACTCGTGGAAGCGGTGCGGTTTCCGCTCAGGAAGCCCGGCGAACGGTACGCCTTCACCGAGTTCTCCGCGCGGCACGGCGACTTTGCGATCGTCGCGTGCGCGGCGGCGGTGACGAACGATTCCATTCGCATTGCGGTCGGCGGCGTCGCGGACCGGCCGGTGGCGGAAAGCTGGCCGCGTCTGACAGGCGACGACCTGCGCGGCGCATTGAACGACCTGAGCTGGAAACTGAACGCGCAGGACGACGCGCACATCAGCGCGAAATATCGACGCAATCTCGTCCGGCAACTCGGATGGCGCGCGATCGAGGAGGCTACGTGAGCAGCAATATATCGGACAACATCATGCGGCAAGGGGAGCAGCGGCGCATCGCGCTGACGCTCAATGGCCGCGAACGCAGCGGCCATTGCGAGCCGCGCGAACTGCTGTCGGATTTCATCCGCCACGAACTGGGCGCGACCGGCACGCATGTCGGCTGCGAGCACGGCGTGTGCGGCGCATGCACGGTGCACGTGGATGGCGTCGCGGCGCGCTCGTGCCTGATGCTCGCGGTGCAGGCGGATGGCCGGCGCATCGACACGGTCGAAGGGCTTGCGCCCGAACAGACGCTCGGCGATCTGCAGCAGGCGTTCCAGCGCCATCACGCGCTTCAGTGCGGCTTCTGCACCGCGGGCATCCTGATGTCGTGCGCGGATTATCTGCAACGCGTGCCCGATCCGACCGAGCAGCAAGTGCGCGACATGCTCTCGGGCCATATCTGCCGCTGTACCGGCTATACGCCTATCGTCGCGGCCGTGCTGGATGTGGCGGCGCGTCGTCAGACGAACGCGCGCGGCGAGAAGGAGGCCGAACATGCTTGATCTGGGCCGTACCTTTCTGCAAAGCGTCGAGCGCAGCCCGAACGCGCTCGCGCTCGTCGATGGCGATCTGCAACTGACCTATGCGCAGTGGCATCGCATCATTCTGAATGTGGCCGACGCACTGCGCGAACTCGGGCTGCAACGCGGCGACCGGTTGCTCGTCGTGCTGCAAAACCGCTGGGAAATGGCGACGCTGCACTGGGCCGGGCAATTCTCGGGCATCGTGATCGTGCCGCTCAACTGGCGCGCGAAGCCGGAAGAGGTCGAGTATTGCGTGACGGATGCGGGCGTGAAGGCGATCGTCTACGAACCCGTCTGCGCCGAAGCCGTCGTGGAAAGCGCCGCTGGGCAGCACGTGCCGCGCATCGGTCTGGACGACGCGCCCGGCCGCACGATGAGCTTCGACGCGCTGCTGGCCGAACGCACGCGCACCGGCGCGACCACGCACGCCACTGCCGACGACATCTCGCTGATCCTGTACACGTCCGGCACGACAGGCAAGGCGAAGGGCGTGCCGCGCCGTCACCGGCATGAACGCGCGGGCGCGCTCGCGCATGTCGCGCAGAACCTGTACCGGCGCGGCGAGCGCACGCTCGGCGTGATGCCGCTTTATCACACGATGGGCGTGCGCTCGCTGCTTTCCATGGCGCTCGTCGATGGCGTCTTCGTCTGCGTGCGCCGCTGGAACGCGAAGCTCGCGCTAGAATCCATCGCGAAGTACGCGCTCACGTGCCTCTATCTCGTGCCGACGCTTTACCACGATCTGCTCGCGGACAGCGCGTTCGCCAGCACCGATACGTCGTCGGTCAGAAAGCTCGGCTTCGCGGGTGCGCCCATGAACGACGGCTTGCTGAAGCGCCTGTCGGCGGCATTCGAGCCGGAACTCTTCGTCAACCACTACGGTTCGTCCGAGGTCTACACGGTCAGCATCGACCAGGACGCGACACGCAAGCCGGGCAGCGCCGGGCGCGCGGGCGTGAACACGCGGCTGCGCGTCGTGAAGCTGGACGCCGTGTCGCCCGACGAGATCGCCGAGGCCGGCGAGGAAGGCCAGATCATCGCGGACCTGCTCGGCGACGAAGCATTCGAAGGTTACTGGAACCGCCCGGACGCGAACGCGAAGTCCCTGCGCGAGGGCTGGTACTTCACCGGCGACACCGGCTATTTCGACGGCGACGGCGATTTGTACGTGACCGGCCGCGTCGACGACATGATCATCAGCGGGGGCGAAAACATCTCGCCGGTGGACATCGAATCGGTGCTCTCGCTGCATCCGGCCGTCGATGAAGTCGCGGTCGCGGGCGTCAAGGACGAGCGCTGGGGTCAGCGCGTGGTCGCGTTCATCAAGCGCCGCGAATACGTCGATGCCGAGGCGCTCGACGCCTGGTGCCGCCAGTCCGATCTCGTCAACTTCAAGCGCCCGCGCGACTACGTGTTCGTCGACGATATTCCGAAGTCGCCGGTCGGCAAGATTTTGCGCCGCAAACTCTCGGCGGGCGAATACGCGAGCGACGGCAACGCTCTACCTACACAGACCATGAAGGAGTAACCCGATATGAGCGATTTGAACCATCGCGGCCAGACGCTGCTGCAAGACCTCGACGGCTTTTCGGTCGAGATCGACGCCGAACGCGAGCGCGCCGACATCATCCTGCACCGGCCGCCGTTCAATGTCATTTCGATGAATGCGCGCGACCAGTTGCGCACCGTCTTCGAGGCACTGGACGACGACGAGCGCGTGCGCGTGATCGTCGTGCGCGCGACGGGCGAGCACTTTTCGAGCGGCGGCGACATCAAGGGCTTCCTGGAAGCGTCGCCGGAGCATGTGTCGAAGCTCGCGTGGAATATCGCGGCCCCGGCGCGCTGCTCGAAGCCGGTGATCGCGGCCAATCGCGGTTTTTGCTTCGGCGTGGGCTTCGAGTTGTCGCTGGCTTGCGATTTCCGCATCGTCACCGAGACGACGTTCTATGCGCTGCCGGAGCAGAAACTCGGGCAGATTCCCGGTTCCGGCGGCTCGGCCCGTCTCCAGGCGATGGTCGGCATCGGCCGGACCAAGGACATCGTGATGCGCTCGCGCCGTATTCCGGGCAAGCAGGCTTACGAGTGGGGCATTGCGGTGGATTGCGTGGCCGACACGGAGCTCGAAACCGCCACCGACGCGCTCGTGGACGAACTGCGCATGTTCTCGCCGCTCGCGCAGCGCACCGCGAAGAAGCTGCTGAACGATTCGGAAGACGCGCCGCTTTCCATTGCCATTGAACTGGAAGGGCATTGCTATAGCCGGCTGCGCACATCCGACGACTTCCGCGAAGGCGTCGAGGCGTTTCATGGCAAGCGCAAGCCGGTGTTTCGCGGAAGCTGACACGCAACGCCACAAAAGAACAGGAGACACAGGATGGAACGCTTCGATTACGTGATCGTGGGCGGCGGCTCGGCGGGATGCGTGCTGGCGCATCGGCTGTCGGCCGTGCCGTCGCTGCGCGTCGCGCTGATCGAAGCAGGCGCCGATACGCCGCCGGGCGCGGTGCCCGACGCCATCCTCGACAGCTATCCGATGCCGGTCTTCTGCGGCGAGACCTATATCTGGCCGGACCTGAAGGCGAAAGCCACGAAAGACGCCGCGCCGCGCGTCTACGAGCAGGGCCGCGTGATGGGCGGCGGGTCGAGCATCAACGTGCAATCGGCCAATCGCGGCCTGCCGCGCGACTACGACGAGTGGGCCGCGAACGGCGCCGATGGCTGGGCGTGGCGCGACGTGCTGCCGTATTTTCGCAAGCTCGAACGCGACGTGAACTTTCCGGGCGGCGAACTGCACGGCAGCGACGGCCCGGTGCCCATTCGCCGCATCATGCCGGAAGACTGGCCGCCGTTCTGCGACGCGTTCGCGAAGGGCTTGCGCGCGAACGGCATCGCGCAATTGCAGGATCAGAACGGCGAGTTCGGAGACGGCTTTTTTCCGGGCGCGTTCTCGAATATCGACGACAAGCGCGTGTCCACGGCCATCGCCTATCTGGACGAAGCCACGCGCAAGCGCCCGAATCTCACGGTGTATTCGAACCTTCGCGTCGAGCAGATCGTGATGGAAGGCGCGGCGGCGCGCGGTGTGGTCGCGCAGGCGCAAAGCGGTGAGCGCGTGCGCTTCGAGGCGGGCGAAGTCGTGCTGAGCGCGGGCGCGCTTCAGTCGCCGGCGCTGCTGATGCGCGCCGGTATAGGCGATGCGCGCGAACTCGCGGCGCTCGGCATTGCGTGCGCGGTGGACCGGCCGGGCGTCGGGCGCAATCTGCAGGATCATCCTTCGCTGACATTCTGTCATTTTCTCGAACCGCGCTTTCGCATGCCGCTCGCGCGACGCCGCGCCAGCATGATGGCCGCGCGCATGAGCTCGGGCGTCGCGGGCTGCGACGAGTCGGACCTGTATCTGTCGAGCGCGACGCGCGCGGCATGGCATGAGCTGGGCAACAGGCTGGGCCTCTTTTTCCTGTGGTGCAACCGGCCGTACTCGCGCGGCCGCGTGCAGCTCGTATCCGCCGATGCCGCCGCCGCGCCGCGCGTCGACCTGAATCTGCTCGACGACGAACGCGATCTCCAACGGCTCGCTGCCGGCGTACGGATGCTGGCGCGCGTGGTGGAAACGTCCGGGCTCGGGCGTGATCCGCGCGACTTCTTTCCGGCGGCGTTTTCTCCGCGCGTCAAGGCGCTGAGCCGGGTCGGCGAGCGCAACGCGCTTCTGACTTCGGTGCTCGGCAGGCTGCTCGATACACCCGCGCCGCTGCGTCGCTTGCTGATCGACCGCTTTTTCACGCGCGGGCTGAACATGTCCGCGCTTCTGGCCGACTACGGCGCGCTCGCCGACTTCATCCGCGCGAACGTGTTCGGCGTGTGGCATGCGAGCGGCACGTGCCGCATGGGCGGCGCGCAGGATCGCGACGCCGTCACGGATACCGAAGGGCGCGTGCATGGCGCGCAGGGACTGCGCGTGGTCGATGCATCGCTGATGCCGAGACTGCCATCGGCCAATACGAACATACCGACCATCATGATCGCCGAGAAGATCGCCGACGCGATGGTCGCAGGACGACGCGCGAGCGTGGCATCGGGCACATCCAGCGCCTCCGATACCCCGCCGCTCGCCGCCGCGCATTGACGATTTTTTTAACCTCGACAAGAGCACGCAAAAAACAAACGTGCCTGCGACACGGGGGCGATCGAAAGACGGCCCGGTGACATACAAGGAGATTCAAATGTCCGTAGCAGCGCAAGAAGGTGCCGCCGCGCTTCCCGTCAACCAGCGGCAAGTGATGGGCGCAGTCCTGGCCTCGTGCATGGGTTGGGCGCTCGATCTGTTCGATCTGTTCGTTCTGTTGTACGTCGCGCCGGTGGTCGGGCGTCTGTTCTTCCCGTCCGAACACGCGATGCTCTCGCTGGCCGCCGTCTATGCGTCCTTCGCGGTGACGCTGCTGATGCGCCCGCTCGGTTCGGCGCTCTTCGGCTCCTACGCGGACCGTCACGGCCGCAAAGGGGCGATGATCATCGCGGTCGTGGGCGTCGGCCTGTCGACGGCGGCCTTCGGGCTGCTGCCGACGGTGGCGCAAGCGGGCCTCGTCGCGCCGATTCTCTTTCTGCTGCTGCGGCTCGTGCAAGGCGTGTTCGTCGGCGGCGTGGTCGCGTCGACGCATACCATCGGCACGGAATCCGTCGCGCCGAAGTATCGCGGCGCGGTGTCGGGGCTGATCGGCGGCGGCGGCGCGGGGCTTGGCGCACTGCTCGCGTCGCTCACCTATCTCGCGATGTCGTCGCTTTTTCCCGGCGATCTCTTCGACGTCTGGGGCTGGCGCTGCATGTTTTTTACCGGCATCCTGAGTTCGGTGCTCGGCCTCTTCGTATTCAATAGCCTTGAAGAGTCGCCGCTCTGGAAGAAGCTCGCCGCCGAGAAGGCTGCCAAGGCCGCCGCGCAGGTCAAGAGCGGGAAGGTGGAAGTAGTGCGCTCACCGGTTCGCACGCTGTTCTCGCGGGACTATCGCAAGGTGCTCTTCGTGAACCTGCTGCTGACCATCGGCGGCGGCAGCGGCTATTACCTCACGTCGGGCTATCTGCCGACCTTCCTCAAGGTCGTGAGCCATGCGCCGAACGGCGCCGCCGCCGCGATCCTGATGATCTGCAGCGTGGCCGTGGTCGTTGCGTCCGTCGCGGCGGGGCATCTGAGCACGTTCATCGGGCGCAAGAGCACGTTCGTGTGGCTCGGCCTCATCCGGCTGGTCGCGTTGCCCGGGCTCTTCCTGCTGCTGCCGACGGCGCAAAGCATCACCATGATCGGCGTGTATGCGGTCCTGCTCTCTGCGCTCGGCAGCGCGGGCTATGCGCCGATCCTGATCTTCCTGAACGAGCGCTTCCCGACCGCTATCCGCGCGACCGGAACGGGTCTTTCATGGAACATCGGCTTCGCAATCGGCGGGATGATGCCGACCTTCGTCTCGCTCGTCGCGAAGGATGCGAGCCAGTTGCCTTTGACGCTCGCCATCTTCGTCGGCGCGATCAGCGTGATCTTCCTGATCGGCGCGTTCGTCGTGCCCGAGACGCTCGGCAAGCTGGAAAACGCGGCGGCGGCCAATCGGTCCTGAAGCATGCAGGCATCGGCGGGCGCGCCGCAGAGCGCGTCCGCGCATCGTTCGATAAAACACAGGAGACGCTTCCTCATGAAGTATGACGACGATATTCGCGCGCGGTCCTTCAAGTTTCGAGACGAATATGTGCAGGCGACGCCGTGGTGGTATCGCGGACAAATGCATCTTGGTTTCACGCTCGTTTTCACGACGGCGGTGATCCTCTATTGCGCCGCGCAGCTTCACGCGCCGACGTTTGCGGAATGGCTCGCCGTCGTGCCGCTCTTCCTGTTCGGCAACTGGGCGGAATGGGCCGCGCACCGCTATGTGCTGCATCGGCCGACCAAACACTTCAGCATGATCTACAAGCGCCACTGCGCGGTTCATCACCGCTTTTTCACGCACGTGACGCTGGAGTACAAGGGCCACAGGCATTGGCGCGCACTGCTGTTTCCGCCGTTTGCGCCGGTCGCGTTCGTGCTCGCGGCCACGCCGCTCGCGCTGTTGATTGGCTTCGCGTTCTCGCGTAACGCCGGGTATATCGCACTCCTGACGATGGCCGCGTACTATCTGATGTACGAAGGGCTGCACACACTTTCGCATGTGACGGATAGTCCGTTTCTAGACCGCGTGCCGCTCGTCAATACAGTCCGGCGCCTGCACGTCACGCATCACGATCCCGAACTCATGGCGACGCAGAATTTCAATCTCACGTTCCCGATCTGCGACACGCTGTTCGGCACGCGCAGCGATGCGCCGCGCCGCGCGCGTGAGCCGATGAGCCCGAGCGGCGGTTGAGTCTTCACTAAGTCCGCGCGCCGGTGGTCACGTGGCGAATCTCCTCGGTGATGATCGCGATCAGCGCTTGCGCGGCCGGTCCGATGGGCCGCTTCGGATGCGTGACCTGGATGATGTGACGCACGATCGGCGGCGACACGATCGTGCGCGCCCGGAGCGAGCCTTCGTCCACCTTCGCCTGCACCACGACGCGCGGCAGGATCGTCGCGATGCTGCTCTGCTCGACGAACTGCACGATGGTGCTGAGCAGGTCGATCTCGAACTTCGGCTGAATGACGACGTCGGCGGCCATCAAGGCGGCATCGAGCGCGCCGCGCAGACCGTTGCGGCGCGTGGGGAGCACGAATTCGATGCTGGACTGCGTGACGAGATCGACGGTCTCCGGCAGATCCGGCCCGTGCGCCACGCTCGTCACCAGCACCATTTCTTCCACCAGCAGCGGCTCCACGTCCAGCGTGAGCCGCCCGCGCGGCTTGTTGATGATCGCGGCATCCAGCCGGCCCGCGTCGACGGCGTCGATGAGTTGCGCGCTGAAGCCATCCGCGACCGACACTTCGACTTGCGGAAAAAGCGCATCGAACCGCGCGAGTGATTCCGGCAGCACGCTTTGCGCCTCCGACGAAACCATCCCCAGCGACACGCGTCCCGTCACGATGACATCGCGCCGGCTCAAGTGCTCGCGCGCATGTTCGATGTCGCGCATGATCGGCGTGTAGAGGCGGTACATGAGCCGTGCCGCTTCGGTCGGAGCCATGCCATGCGGGCCGCGCGCGAACAGCGTCTGCCGCACTTCGGCTTCGAGCTTCGAGATCTGCATGCTGAGCGCGGGCTGTGCGATATTCAGCCGCTTCGCCGCGCGGGTCACGGTGCCCTCCTCGAAGAGAGCGATGAAATACTGGATCTGCTTCAGTTCCATGGGGCGGCGGTCGGCGAAATGAATCGGCTGTCGATTGAACGCAGATATCGTAACGCCGCACGGGATTTGCGTCGCGCTCAAGACATGGGGCCGCTCGCCGTTAACCCGTCGTATGGAATCTCCATTTCGCGAAGACATCGGGCCAGCGAAAGCATGCATGTCGACCTTATTACCCTCTACTTCCTCGCCATCGGGACACTGTTAGTCAGTTGCGCGATGACGTTCTGGGAGCAGCGGACGAATCCCCGACGCAGCCGGGAGTTGCAGATACTGGCGGCGGGGTACGCGACGCTGGCTATCGGCTGCGCGGCGGCGTCGTTTCGGCGCGACTTGCCGGGCGTGGCGGGTTCGGCGCTGAGCAACCTCGTCATCGATGCCGGCTATCTGTTGATCCTGCACGGCGTCGCGGCGTTGAGCGGGCGGCAGTATCGCGCGTTCTCCATCGGCTTGTTGGCCATGCAGGCGCTCATGTGGACACTCGGCGGCGCGCGCTGGCATGACGCCATCTGGAATTTTGCGAGCGCGCTTCCCATCGGGCTCGCCTGCGCGATGACATCGCGCGAGCTGTTGCGAAGCCACGGCATGCATTGGGGGCAGGCGCGGCGAATCGCGATCATCGTGTGCGGAATTCATGCGGTTCTTTATGTCGCAAGGGCGTGCATTCTGCCGTGGATGACGGCATTGCCCTGGTCGCAGATGCTCTCGGTGGTCGCCAAGATCACCATGTACGAAGGCGTTCTCTACTCCGTCGTCTTGCCGATGACTCTGCTCCGGCTCGTGCGCGACGAAGCGCATGGCGAGCTTCTGCAAGAATCGAAGACGGACTATCTGACGGGGCTCGGGAATCGCCAGTGGTTCTTTGGCGAGGGCGCGCGGATTGCCGGCGAGCGCGACGCGTCGGTTCTTGCCATTGATCTCGATCATTTCAAGGCAATCAACGATCAATACGGGCATCAGTCAGGCGACGACGTCCTGAAGTCGTTCGCGCGGGTTGCCCGAAGCGTGCTCGGGCGCGATGCGATCCTGGCGCGCATCGGCGGGGAGGAATTCGCCGCCGTTCTCGCCGGGGATGCCGGTGCGCACGCGCGAGATCTGGGCGAGGGCATCGTCAGGCGCTTTGCAGAGACGGTTGCGCGCGCCGCTGACGGCGCGGAGATCCGGGCGACGGTCAGCATCGGTCTCGCGCGGTCGGGAAACGATGCGCTTGCGCTCGGCGAGCTGCTCGCGCTCGCGGACCGGGCCTTGTACGGGGCCAAGTCGCTCGGGGGAAACCGGGTGGAAGTGGCGGGTTCATCACCGCGGCAGAGGGTCGAGCCACAGGAGCGCCATTCGAGAAGCAGCAGTCTCGTCTAGCCGGAGTCACATCAATTCTTCCTATAATGCCCGCTTCGCACTCAGTTCAAGCGGGAATTCGATGGACGTATTGTGGAAAGGCTTGCTCGGCGGTCTCGTGACCGCGTTGATTACGATGGCTTCGAAGCGGGGAAACGTGCTGCCCGGCATTCTGCCGCTTGCACCGACATTCGCGATTATTGCGCTGCTTGCAGTCGGCGCTAAAGGCGATCCCGCCGGATTCAGAACCGCATGTCTTTCCGGCGGACGGACCATGCCCGCCTACATTGTCTTTTTGGCGACGTGCTATATCCTCGTTCAGTACATCGACTATCGCCTGGCGATTCTCGGTGGACTCGCCGCTTGGCTGATCGCCGCCCTGGCGATCTTTGTCGCGCCGCGCTTCATGTAGGCGAGCAACAGGGAGTACGCGTCCTATGGCATCTTTCGTCGATCATCCGGCCGTGCTGTTCATCGTGCTTCTCGTGGTGCTGGTTGCCGCCGTCGCGTTCGGGGCGTCCGTCTTGCGGCGCATCGTCCGCCTGCGAGACGAAGATCGCGAAGACTTCAACATCGTCCAGAGCGCGACCTTGACGCTGCTCGCGTTGATCGTGGGCTTCAGCCTTTCGATGGCGGTCAACCGCTACGACCAACGCAAGAACTTCGAAGAAAGCGAAGCCAACGCTATCGGCACCGAATATGCGCGGGCCGACTTGGCGAACGATTCGGATACCGTACTGATGAAGACCGGGCTGATCCGTTATACCGCGCTGCGGCTCGCGGATTATCGAACGCGAGAGCCAGAACAGCTTCAGCGCATTGGACGCGATACGGCCACGGTGCAGGCAGAACTATGGCGGCTTGCGACGCAGGTCGCTCGCGACAAGCCGACGCCCATCGGGGCGCTCGTCGTCGCCGGGATGAATGACGTGCTCAACTCGCAGGACTATTCGGAGGCGGCGCGCATCAACCGCATTCCGCTGGGCGCGTGGGTGCTCATGGTCGTGATTGCGCTCCTCGGTTGCGCCGTGCAGGGCTACGGCGCAAAGGGCAATACGCGCAAGCTGATGCTCGTCGCGATCCTGCCGCTGACAATCGCGTTATCGCTCGCGCTCATTGCGGATATCGACAGTCCGCGAGGCGGAATCATCCATGTCGAACCGCAGAATCTCGCTCGGTTGGCGCAGGCGCTGAAGTGACGCGCCGCGCCAACCGTGTTGCACGTCTTATCAGCGCGACGCTGCCGTTTCCGGCTCTTCGCTCGTATAAACCGGCGTTCCGCGTGCTTCGCCCGGAACGGGTTTGCCTTCGAGCGGCGGCAGCTTCTTCGCCTCTTCCAGATCGATGCCCGCGCCTTGCGCCACGCGCGTGCCGTAGTCCGGATCGCAATGCCAGAAATGCCAGACCATGCGCAGCGCGATGGGCTTCGGGCACGCCTTCATGTCCGCGACGAGATTGGCGATGAGGTCATCGCGCTCCCAGTCCTCGAAGGTGCGATAGCGCTCGCCGGCCTGCTTGTAGTCATCCTGGGTGCGCGAGGTCTGATAGCGGCCGAGATGTCCTTCGACCCACTGGTGATAATCGTGCTCTTTCTTGGGCGCCTCTGAAAGACCGCCCATCATGCTCGGCTCGTAGTTCACGTGCGGATTTTCGCCGGCTTTGTCGACGAAATAGGCCATTTGCCCGTCGCGCTGATTGGTGTGAGCGCCGCTTCGCGGAGCATTGACCGGCAATTGCAGATAATTCGGGCCAACGCGATACCGCTGAGTATCCGAATACGACAGAGTACGTCCCTGCAGCATCTTGTCGTCGGAGAAGTCGATGCCATCCACCAGCACGCCCGTCCCGAATGCCGCCTGCTCTGTTTCAGCGAACACGTTCTTCGGATTCGCGTTCAGCACCAGACGGCCTACCGGCAAAAGCGGGAACTGGTCCTCGGGCCAGCGCTTCGTGTCATCGAGCGGATCGAAATCGAGTTCCGGATGATCGTCATCGGACATGATCTGCACGCACATCTCCCACTCGGGGAATTCCCCGCGCTCGATTGAATCGTACAGATCGCGCGTTGCGTGCCCGACATCCTGAGCCTGAATTTGAGCCGCCTGATCCGACGTGAGATTCTTGACGCCCAGCTTCGGCTCGAACGAGAACTTGACCAGCACCGCCTGACCCTGGTCGTTCACGAGCTTGTATGTATTGACGCTCGATCCTTCCATGTGCCGATAGTTCGCGGGGATGCCCCACGGGCTCTTGACCCACGTCACCATGTGAAGCGCCTCTGGATGATGCGCGATGAAGTCATAGAAGCGCCACGGCTCCTGCCGGTTAGAGACCGGATCGGGCTTGAACGCGTGGATCATGTCGGGAAACTTGATCGCATCGCGAATAAAGAAGATCTTGAGGTTATTGCCGACGAGATCCCAGTTCCCTTCTTCGGTATAGAACTTGATGGCGAAGCCGCGAGGATCGCGCGCCGTCTCGGGCGATTCCTTGCCGCCGATCACAGTGGAGAAGCGCAGAAACACGGGCGTCTTCGAGCCTGCTTTCGTCAGCACCTTCGCACGCGTGTATTCCGAAGCAGGCTCATCGCCCATCTTGCCGTATGCCTCGAAGTAGCCGTGCGCCGCCGTGCCCCGCGCATGCACGACGCGCTCTGGAATGCGTTCGCGATCGAAGTGCGTGATCTTTTCGATGAACGGATAATTCTCAAGCGTGGCCGGTCCTCGTTCACCGACGGTACGCAAGCTCTGGTTGTCCTGCACAGGATGTCCCTGTCGCGTAGTCAGTACTTCCTTGTCACTCATAGTGCGCTCCTTGCTCTGTGCCAGCATCACAGTTGACGTTCGGATCCGGCGCGTTTCACCTGTCGCCGGCTGCTCTTTTGCGAAGCAAATCGCATACCGTTTTCAGGTTGCGTGAAGCATGATACGACGATCAATATAGGCACGCTTTTGTCGAGCATTCGTCGATGACGCGGCTTGAAAGGAGACTACCCGCGTGAATCATGATCCGCTCGAATGAAATCAATGAACGCTCTTAACGGCCCCGGCATATGCGCACGGCTCGGGTAATACAGTGACGGCCCCGGAAAGCTCTGCCACCACGCCTTGAGCACGGGAACGAGCGCGCCGCGTTCCATATCGGCGCGCACGAATTCCTCGAATGTGTACATGAGCCCCAGCCCCGCGAGCGCGGCACTGCGGCTCAGTTCGATTGATGTCGTCACGAGCGGCCCGTGCGGCGCAATGCGGATGGTTTTGCCGCCGCGTTTGAATTCCCACGCCGCGAGCACGCCGCTGTCGAAACGATGCCCGATGCACGCATGATCCACGAGTTCGCGCGGATGTTTCGGCTCGCCATGCACGTCGATGTACGCGGGAGCCGCGACAGCAACGAAGCGCTGCGTGCGCGGTCCGATGGGCACCGCGATCATGTCGCGCTCGATGCTCTCGTCGTAGCGGATGCCCGCATCGAAGCCGGCGGCGAGCACGTCGATGAAGTTATCGGTCGCGCTTACTTGAAGCGAAATGCCGGGATGCGCGGCGAGAAAGCGCGGAATGATGGAAGGAAGGATCTCGCGCGATGCAATCGTCGGCACGTTGAGGCGCAGCGTACCCGTCGGGCTATCGCGGAAGACGTTGACGGCATCCAGCGCGCCAGCGATTTCCGCGAACGCAGGCGTGAGCCGCTCGATCAGGCGCTGGCCCGCTTCCGTCGGCGTAACGCTGCGCGTCGTGCGGTTGAGAAGGCGCACGCCGAGCCGCGCTTCGAGACGGCGAATGGCGTCGCTCAGTGACGACGCGGATACGCCCCGCAACAGCGCCGCCTGACGAAAGCCGCGGGCGCGTGCCACCGCCAGGTACGCATGCAAGTCCGACAGATCTGGTTCACTCATTGTTCGCCCCGGTGCACAGCCCATTCGCATTGGGATGCATTATCGCACGCGGGTTTTACTCACATAATGCATGCAGTGCCGGCACTTGCCGGCTGAATCAATCGAATACTTCCTGAAAGGAGCACGAACATGGAACAGCGTCGACTGGGCAAGACGGGGCCGCAATCATCGGCCATCGGTCTGGGTTGCATGGGCATGTCGGGCATGTACGGGCCGTCCGACCGCGCGGAAAGCATCGCGACGATTCACGCCGCGCTGGAAGCAGGCGTCACGCTGCTCGATACCGGCGATTTCTACGGCATGGGCCACAACGAACTTCTGATTGCCGAGGCGCTGAAGAGCGCGCCGCCGTCGCGCCGCGATTCGACGATCCTGAGCGTGAAGTTCGGCGGCATGCGCGACCCGGCGGGCAACTGGACCGATTACGATGCACGGCCGAATGCCGTGAAGAACTTTCTCGCTTACACGTTGCAGCGGCTCGACGTAGATCATATCGATATCTACAGGCCCGCGCGGCTCGATCCGAAGGTTCCGATAGAAGATACCGTCGGCGCCATTGCGGACATGATCCAGGCGGGATACGTGCGCCATCTGGGACTTTCCGAAGTGGGCGCGGCGACCATCCGCAAGGCGGCGGCCGTGCATCCGGTCTCCGATCTGCAAATCGAATATGCGGTGATTACGCGCGGCATCGAAGACACGATTCTGCCTGCCTGCCGCGACCTCGGCATCGGGATCACGGCTTATGGTGTGCTGTCTCGCGGGCTCATTAGCGGACACTGGACGAAGGAATCGGCGCAAGCGGGCGATTGGCGCGCGCATAGTCCGCGCTTTCAGCAGGGCAACGTCGAACGCAATCTCGCGCTCGTCGACGCACTCGCGGCAATCGCGCACGGCAAAGGCGTGAGCGTCGCGCAGATCGCGATTGCATGGGTGCTCGCACAGGGCGCCGATATTGTGCCGGTCATCGGCGCGCGGCGGCGCGAGCGGTTGAACGAATCGCTAGGCGCATTGGATGTCGAACTGAGCGCCGATGAACTCGCGGCCATCGAAGCCGCGGTGCCTAAAGGCGCGGCAGCCGGAGATCGGTACGCCGCCGTGCAGATGGCGCATCTGGACAGCGAGAGAAGCTGACGCTTATGCTTTGCGGGACCGGGCCCGCGGGTTGCAACGCACGCGCCGTCATGCCGATGTGCTAACGCCATCGCCCGGCATTTATCGACCTCATGCCGCAGCGCGGCGAAGGAGACTCTCATGAAGGCATTCGTCGTTCGCGCGCCCGGCGGGCTGGACAAGCTCGAAATACGCGACATCCCCGATCCGGGCCAGCCGGGACCGGGCGCGATCCGCGTTGCGCTGCACGCGACGTCGCTCAACTTTCACGACCTGCTGGTCGTGAGCGGCAAGAGCCCGACCGCCGACGGACGCGTGCCGATGGCGGACGGCGCGGGCGTCGTCGAAGCGGTGGGCGAGGGCGTGAGTGAATTCAAGGCCGGAGATTGCGTCGTGTCGTGCTTCTTTCCGCAATGGATAGATGGCCTTCCGCAGAGCGAAGTCGGTAATTTCGCGGGCACGCCGGGCGATGGCATCGACGGCATGGCGGCGATGCACGTCGTGCGCGCGGCCACCGCGTTCACGCACGCGCCTCGTGGCTGGACTCACGCCGATGCGGCGACCATCACGACAGCGGGCCTTACCGCATGGCGCGCGCTCGTCGCGGATGGCGCGCTGAAGGCCGGCGATACGGTGCTGGCGCTCGGCACCGGCGGGGTATCCATTGCGGCGCTGCAGATCGGCAAGATGATGGGCGCACGAGTGATCGTCACGTCCTCGTCCGATGAGAAGCTGGCGCGCGTCAAGGCGCTCGGCGCGGATGAGGTCATCAACTATCGCACGCATGAAAAGTGGGCCGCGCAAGTGCGTGAGGCGACGGGCGGGCGCGGCGTCGACCACGTGATCGAAGTCGGCGGGCCGGGCACGCTCGCGCAGTCCATCGAGGCGGTGCGCGTAGGCGGCCATATTTCGCTGATCGGCGTGCTCACGGGCCGAGAAGGCACCGTGCCGACATCGCTCCTGATGGCGCGGCAGGCGAGGCTCCAGGGGCTTATCGTCGGTAGCCGGAGGCAGCAGCAGGAATACGTTCGGGCGCTTGAGCAAAGCGGCATCCGTCCCGTGATCGACCGCACCTTCCCCTTCGACGCGCTGCCCGATGCCTTCCGGCATCAGCAAAGCGCAGCGCATCTGGGCAAGATCTGCGTCGAGTGGTGAAGGGCACGGCGCATTGCGTGGCATGCGCATTGCGCGTCCGCCCTGACCACACTCGATATGGAAAAAGGAGCACGTCATGACAGGCAAGCGCACATGGATTTTCGCTGCGATGGTGTCGGTAGCCGCCGCGGCTTCAGGCACGCCTTCTTATGCAAACGATGCAAGAAGCGCCACGCTCATTCTGGCGCAAGCGACGCCCGGTAATGACCAGCGCAATGAAGGCGTGGGCGTGCGCGGCGGGCAGTCGGGGCAGAGCGGACAGGGCGCGAGTCCGCAGGGCGGCCAGGGCGGCGCGACGCAGACGGGGACACCGCCCGCTCAATTGAAGCGCGCGGAAGAATCTCGGCAGCACGGAAAGGCGGGGGCCTCCGGCACGGGCGCAAAGTGAGTGACTATCGCCGCCGCGGTTTCTCTTGTGGCCCTTCAGAGAACAATTCGGAGGACCAATCAAGGTGAAACCGATTGTGTCCTTTTGGATCGCTCGGCGGCATTGCGCTGGCGGGCGTCTTTGTCGTCCGGTCATCA
>Ga0308174_10000281_pt1 | contig 21187 bp, 14 predicted proteins | sample PhyPR2_FD_203894 | JGI IMG/M metagenome (GOLD analysis project Ga0308174, IMG submission 203894) | Soil microbial communities from UC Gill Tract Community Farm, Albany, California, United States - DLSLS.P.R2 | ecosystem: Environmental > Terrestrial > Soil > Agricultural land | place: USA... | reverse complement strand
GTTAGCGACGAGACCACGGGCGAATAGTTACGCGGTCCGTCCAAAAAGGCGAAAGGCGTGAACTCATCCGTTGCCAGCACAACGTTTCTCTGGGCGGGCAGAACCGCGCCGCCAAACGTCGGATCGAAATAACGCGCCTGCGCCACCCGCCACGTCAGAAGTTCGCTGACCGCGCCGCTCTTGTCCTTTCGATAGAGCCGGTTTGTCAGGGATAACGTGAGTTGGTTCGTATTCGACAGAATGTCGGTCGAGTCGAAATGGATAATCTTCTGGAATTGATCGATTCCGGTGACATACTCATACGTCGCGTCAGCTTCGATCACGTGTTTCATTTTCTCGCCCAGGTGCAGCCACTTCGCCGGCACAAAGATCTTTTCAATCGGTGGAGGCCTGAAGTCTAGTATGAAGTCGGCGTTTTTGCGAAACAAATTTGAGTCGGAAACCAGAACATTCGAACTCGGTGTCGGAGGGCAACTCGCATATCCGCCGCAGGAACTGCTCGGCGTGTAGCTCGTTTGATTCAGCGCGTAAGATTTGCCGTAATCCGTGGCTCCGAGGCTGATGCTGGGATTCAGCGAGAAGCCTTTGAAATCGAAAGATGTGGCGACGCGAGGCTGAACATCGGCGCGCTCACTGTCCCAACCCGTCTGAAAACTCGGCTCCTGCCGGCTCAGCAACCCTCCGCTCGCCGAGAACGAAAACCAGACAGGTAAAGGGCCGCCAACAACTTCCCGATCGCGGCCGTAGACCTCCACTGAGGGCGTCTTCTGCAGGATCACATCGTTCGGACGCTGGCCCGGCAGCGTCAAACTTTCAAATAGCTGATCGCGCGCCGCGACGATGTTGATCGTATACTGGTCATCCTTGAAATGCCGCTGCAGAAACCCGATGGAACTCACTTCGGAATAAATGGCGCTGGTGAACGAACTCGAAAACGCCTGCCGGAACAGGTAGGAACTCAGGTAGTTGTATTCAAGCCGTCCGGTAAATCCTAAAACCTGGGTCCTCGCCGTGAGACTGAACTCCTCGCCGCCCTGCTTCTGCAGAGTGCCGTTTGGCTGAAGCAAGCCCTTGTCTTGAACCGCATAAAAATTAAAATTGAAATCCGTGTTCTCGTTGGGCTTGCCCCGAAAGTCGAAAGTCTCGGCAGGGCCCCGCACCGTGAAGTACTGAATTACGCCGGTCAAATCATAGCTTCGGTTGATGGCCCAGTAATACCCGCCGCCGTACATGTACCCGCGAATGGAGCTGTGCCCGAAATTGGGAGTAAGGAACCCGCTCTGGCGGGGATTTCGGCCCAGCGGCCGGTAGAAGAACGGCAGATACAGAATGGGCACGTGCTTCAGCCGGAAAACCGTGTGACGAGCGATGGCGCGGTCACCGGGAATGATGTCGAACAGCGGCGCTTCGAATACCCACCACGGCTTTGGCGTCTTGCAGTCCGTCACAAAACCGTGATGCAGAATATACCGATTTTTGATCCGCTCGGCCCATTGCGCCTGAAAATAGAAGGGGTTCGTTGTCGAGAGCACCCACGGGCTCGAAATAATCTTGGCCGGCGATGTGCCGTCCACTTGGTAAAACCGCCCCTCTTCGGTCTCCAGATTGTATTCGCCGTGGTCGGCATTCAGCTTGTCGCCGGTCGCAAAGTGCTCCAGGTGAACGTGCCCGCGGGCGTATGCCCAGTGCGTGTCCGAATTGTAGTCGATTTGGTCGGCGGAAATGACCATCTCCGACGTCTGCACCTTCGCGGCGCCCTTCAAATAGCGCCATTCCTGATTCGAATCCTGCGTAATGCCTTCCATCCAGATCTCGTTTTCTGGAGGTAGATTTGCCTTCGCGGGGTGGGCGGCGGTCTGGGCTATCCCGCACTGGGCCAGCAAAAATAAAGTAACCGCGCAAGAAAACAACAATCTACGTAAGAAATGTTCTGGACAAACGTTACCTTTTTTGATAGATACAAAAGCTGGGGCAGATTGCGGAACAAGAGAGGGGTTCAACCGAAAACCGTAGCATGCCCACGCACATGGCCGCAACCATTTTGAGGGCCGTGAGCGATTGATTGGCGCGTGAGCCGCATGACTTGTCAACATTGTCAGACTTGGATCTTAGACGACGATCACCGGTGCCGGCGTTGCGGCCGTCGCGTGAGAGCTACACCAGCGAGGATTTCCGCGCAAAGTTACCCGATCGCCGCTACAGCCACCGCTGCCGCCTACGATTTCAGCCCTGAGGGACAAACCAGCGAGCCTGAGCAGCAGCCGGTACAGGCTGCGGAACCCGGTCAGCAGACGCTCTTCTCTGCGCCGCTCGCTGAACCCCGTGTGATCCCTTTCGACTCCTTAACCACGCCTGCGGAGCGTGAATCTATTCGGGCCCGTGCGGCCGAAATTGCTCGCCCGGCGCCAGTCAAGAACGGCAAGGTCGAGTTGCGGCACGCTCGCACGAAACGTGTGCCCTCCACCGATCAGCGCCGGCTGGAGTTTTTGGGCCAGGATGAAGTACTGAGCCAGCCGCAGTCCCATATTATCTGCGACGCTCCGGTTGCGCCGCCTACCCTGCGAGTGCAAGCGGCCCTCCTGGACGGCTTGCTGATAGCCTGCGGTTGCCTCGTCGCCGTTGCGCTGTATCTCTATCAGGGAGGCGCTTTGCTGCCTCGGCGGCATGAACTGCCATTCCTGCTCGCGGCACTCGCTACCGTACCCGCCGCGTACAAGCTGATTTGGACCGTCGTCGGCCGTGACACCATCGGCATGCGCGCGTTGGGCCTGCGCCTGGTCGATTTCGATGGGAATCCGCCTTCCCACGATCGAAGATATCAGCGAGCGTTCGGCAGTGTAATTAGCCTGCTCGCCGCCGGCATTGGCCTGGTCTGGGCCCTGGTCGATGAAGATAGCCTCACCTGGCACGATCACATGTCGAATACTTTTCCGACAGTCGCCTCAGAAGCCGACCGTTAAACCGCGAAGGCATTTGCCCCGGCTGAAACCCTGCTATCATACCTTCCGCGGTGGAATGCTCCAAGCTTGGCTGCTATCGGGCCGTGGTTCGATTGGGCCTCTCCGGGGTTACCTCGGGGAAACGTGAATAACTGGCATTTCGTCTCGTGAGCTACCCTGCGCCACGACGCAGAAAAACCGCTCACGCATGGTGAGACTCGTTGGGGCGTTCCGCCGCAGTTCGTTATGGAGCCCGTTACACCCGCCCGGGCGTGGAATCTTCCGCCTATCATGTGCGCCGGAGCACTGGCTGAGTGGCTTCAACTCAGCGTCGGCGACCTGGAGTGGTTTGCCGATCTCAAGGCGCTGGGCTACCAGAAGAATGCCGCTCGACTGAGGCATTATCATTACCGCGTCTTATTGAAACACTCCGGCGCAATTCGTTTGATTGAATCGCCCAAGCCGCGCTTGAAACAACTGCAGCGGCAAATCCTTGCCGGGATTCTTGAAAAAATTCCGCCCCACCCCGCGGCCCATGGTTTCCTGAAAGGGCGCTCAATCCAGACGTTTGTGGCTCTCCATGTGGGCCAACACATAGTGCTGCGAATGGATCTGCGGGACTTCTTCCCATCATTCGCGGCCGCAAGAATTAAGGCGTTCTTTCGAACGCTCGGCTATTCCCAATCGGTTGCCGGTCTGCTAGGCGGCATTTGCACGAACGCCACTCCGCGCGACGTATGGAGCAAGCCGGCATTCGACATCAACCCGCAGCAGCTTCGCGAAGCGCGCGTCTTATATGCCCGGGCGCATCTGCCCCAAGGCGCTCCCACTTCGCCCGCGCTCGCCAATCTTTGCAGCTACCGCATTGACTGCCGTTTGGCCGGCCTGGCGAAATCGGCCGGTGTCGCCTACACCCGTTATGCCGACGACCTCGCGTTTTCCGGCGGCGATGCATTCGAACGCGCTGCGGAACGTTTCTCAACTCACGTCGCTGCCATTCTGCTCGAAGAAGGTCTCGCCGTGCATCACCGCAAGACTCGCATCATGCGTCAAGGCGTTCGGCAGCACCTGGCAGGGCTTGTTACGAATCAGCGCATCAATGTCTTCAGAGACGATTTCGATCGGCTCAAGGCCACGCTTACCAACTGCGTTCGCCATGGCCCGGAGAGTCAAAACCACGGCGGGCGCCCGTTGTTCCGGTCGCATCTCGATGGGCGCGTAGGGTTCCTGGAGACCGTCAACCCGGCTCGCGGCAAACGGCTTCGTGCAATTTTCAATCAAATTTCGTGGGAATGACAGAGTCCCCGTGCGGGACAATATCGAAATGACGAACGCGAAAGCCGAACCGGAAACCGCGGAACAGTACAAAGCTCGTCTGGCTGCTTATGTAGACGGAAAAGACCCGATTGAGATACAGCGCCAGACGCCTGCTATTCTTGCTCATCTCATCGAAGGCGTGTCACCGGAAAAGCTCAAACAGTCCCCCGCGCCTGGCAAGTGGTCGATCTCTTCAATCCTCGCTCATCTGGCCGATGATGAAATCGCTAGCGGCTGGCGCTACCGCCAGATGGTAGAGAACAGCGGCGTAACTCTGTCGTCATTCGATCAGGACGAATGGGCGCGCCTGGGCGATTACGGCTCCTCCGATCCCGGAGAAGCCCTCGAGATGTTCCGGCTGCTACGCGCGGCTAACCTGCGGATGCTTGCCAGGCTTACTGCCGAAGAGTGGCAGTGCTTCGGTATTCACTCCGAACGAGGCAAAATGACCGTGAAGGATCTCGCGTCTCAAATGGCCGGCCACGATGTGAACCATATCGAGCAAGTGCGTCAGATATTAGCAGTAACGGAACCGCGCGCGTGAGAACGCGTGAAAAAAATCCGGGACTGACTTAAGCGCCGTCCGCCAAATGCCTGAAAACGCAATCGCTCGACCCGGCGCGGCTGTCTGTCCCGTTGATTTTCAAACCAACGGAACCGTTCAGTTCCGGGCCGCTGCCTGCGCCCGGCTCGCCGCGACTTCCGCACGAATCGCCTTCATCTGTTCGCGAGCGGTGGCACTACGCGCGCGTCCATTCGGTGTCGCATCGATTAGCTTTTCCAGATTGATCAGGAATTGCGGCCCAAACATAGCGCGAGTTTCTCCAAGAAACGGCTCGATTTTTGCAAACGTACCGATATGGTCGCCATTGGTGTCATTGAACAGATCCATGCTGATCGCTCCATGGTTGACCAGCGCGGCAACCATATCCCAGTAGGTCGTTACCATCCGCACATATCCGCTGTGTTCGCTAAAAAGGGCGGCCTTAACATCTGCCATCGATTCGGGATTGAATTCCAGAAAAACCCATTCGCGAGCTTTGCGCATCGTCGCTTCCCGGCGCAAGTCATAAAGTTTTAGAATCAGGTCAGCTTCTTCGTGTTTTGACATGGATAAGTTGGCTCTTTGTCAGGGTAGCAGGAGGATCAATCACGCCATCAGGGCAGCGCGAATGCGACATAAGCGCCGTGTATTTTCGCGCTCGGGTCCTTAACCAGGTTCGCCTGCGCGGCGGCGCAGACAACAAGATATTCCCGGCCGCCAATCTCGTATACCGCGGGAATGCCTTCCATAGCGGAATCCAACTCCGCTTCCCAAAGCACGTTTCCGTTGTTCTCATCCAGCGCCCGAACCTTGCGGTCGCGTGTTGCGGTGAAGATCAGCCCTCCCGCCGTCACCACCGGACCCACCTTGGGGTAAACCGTTCCGGTGTCCTTGAAGCCTTTGGCCGCGAGTTCAGGAACCTCTCCCAGCGGAATTTTCCATTTGATCGTCCCGGCATTCAGATCGTAAGCCGTGAGTGAGGTCCAGGGCGGGGAATTGGCGGGCAGCCCAGTTTTGGCAAACATGAAACCGAAGCCGCTTACGTAACGATTCGCGCCCTCCGGCTTTAGTTTGAGCAAGCAGGGAAGATCCTTCGAAACGATGTACAGCGTCCCGTTCGATGGATCCACCGCCGCGCCGCCCCAGTTTGCTCCGCCATTGTTACCCGGCATCTCAATCGTTCCCCGCAGAGACGGCGGCGTGAAAAGGCCCTGGTTGCGGGCGTTCCGAATCTCATTGCGCAGGCGGGCCCGCTCCGCCGGATCTTTTATAAACGCGTCCAGATCTTTCTCTGCAAACGTCTGCCGCGCGAAAGGCGGCGGGTTGAGAGGAAATGGTTGGGTCGGCCAAGCCTGCTCCCCCGGCATATCCGACGCCGGAACCGCGCGCTCCTCAATCGGCCAGAGGGGTTTGCCCGTCACTCGATTGAAGACCCACAAAAACCCTTCTTTTCCAGGCTGGGCCACAATATCCATCGGCTTGCCATCGTGCCGCACTGTGAGCAATTTCGGCGCAGTGGCGTTGTCGTAATCCCATATATCGTGATGAACCATCTGGAAATGCCACAGGCGTTTTCCGCTACGCGCATCAAGCGCCAGCAGGCAATCGCCGAAGAGATTTGCGCCCTTGCGATCAGCGCCGTAAAAATTATATTTTGGGCTGGCCGTTGGGACATACACGATGCCGCGCTGAACATCGAGTGTGAGTTCGCTCCAGCTATCCGCTCCGCCGACCGTCTTCCAGGCATCTTTCGGCCACGTGTCATATCCCATTTCACCGGGATGTGGAATCGTGTGAAAGGTCCACGCCAGTTTACCGGTCCCAACGTCGTAGGCGCGGACATCGCCGGGACCCGATTTGTACTCTTCATTCGTCGCCGAGCCTAGAATCAGCAGATTCTCGAAAACTCGGCCCGGCGTAGTGGATTGAACCAGCGACAGTGTAGCCGGGTCGCGTCCGAGGCCTTCCCGTAAATCGACCCGGCCATTCTTGCCAAACGACGAAATCAGCTTTCCGGTTCGAGCGTCGATCGCTTCCAGGAAATTATTAACCGCGAACAGCAGCCGACGCTCGGAACGGTCCTTACTCTCCCAGTAATTAATCCCGCGGTTCGTGATCAGCTTCGCCTCAGGGCCGGTTTGGTGAATCCAGACCTCTTTCCCCGTCGCGGCATTCAGCGCAACAATCGAGTTGTTCTTGGCCAGCACATATATCAACCCATCAACCACGACTGGATTGAAAGAATAGTGGTTCGCATCTCCAGTCGGGTACGTCCAGGCGATTTTCAGTTTCCTGACGTTGGAACGGTTGATCTGTTTGAGCGCGGAGTACTGCGCCGAGTCCGCCGCTCCGCCGTAGTCGCGCCAGGTTGCATGCGGGTCTGCCGCGGGTTGTGCCGCGGCCAGGGTAGCGGCGAAAAATATATATAAAGCAATCCTGGATTTACTTGCTAATCGAGGGATCAAGGCGGTGTGCTGTATCAAAGTGTGTCTGCGCTGAGGCATTGTCGCCCATTTTGAGAAGGGCCAATCCTAGATTGTAATGGGCCGCCGCATAATCGGGCCTTTGGCGTATAGCCTCGGTATACGCCACCACCGCGCGAGCGGTCCGGTTTTCGGCGGCGTAAAGGTTACCCGCCAGCAGTTGGAAATCGGCGTTGTTTGGATCTAGCGAGATTGCATCGGACACTTCGCGCAGCGCTTCGTCTGATTTCCCCGCGCCGGCAAGCATCAGAGCCAGATTGTAGTGGGCGTCCGCCAGGTCCGGGTCGCTCAGCACCGCCTCGCGTAGCTCTTTGAGCGCCTCCGGCGTCTCTTGCTGCCGTGCATAAACGATTCCAAGCGACATGTGCGCTTCCGCGTAATCGGGCTTCAGTTGAAGAGCTTTCAGGTATGCGGCAATTGCCTTCTCGCGCTCGCCAAGTTTGTCTTCGGCCTTGCCCAGGTAGTAATAGCTGCTGGGCAAGCCAGGAGTGAGATCGACCGATTGCTGGAAGCGGTCTCGCGCATCCTGCCATTGCTGCTTTTTCAGCAACTCCATCCCTTCGATAATTAGCTTCTTGCTTTCGGCAAACTCCGTCCGCGATTGATGCAGTCGTCGGATCTCGCGCATCTCAGACGCCGCTTCACTTGTCTGCCCGTTCATCCGAAGCGCGATCCCCAACCCGTACTTGGCTCTTTCGTAATCGGGTTTTAGTTTTACTGCCTGGCGCAGATTCGCAATCGCGCCGCCAATATCGCCGGTTTCTTTCAGCGCCATGCCCAAATCGCAAAGCGCAATCGGATTTTGAGGCATCAGCCGGACGGCTTGTCGAAATGCGCCTAGCGCGCCGGCATTGTCCCCCTGGCGGCGTAACGTGGTGCCGATACTTTCCTGGGCCGGGCCGAAATTCGGATCGAGCGCCGCCGACCTGCGAAACTCCGAGAGTGCTGCCGGCAGCTTGCCGCTCTGGCCAAGCGCAATCCCGAGATGATAATACCCCGCCGCATCTTTCGGGTTCGCATTCAAGTAATACCTGAACTCCTCGATAGCCTTGGCCGGATTACCGTTCTCCAGATAAGCCAACCCAAGCTCCCCGCGAACACGCGAATCCCCCGGCCGAGCCTTCCTTACAATCTCGAACTGTTCAATTGCTTCCGGAATCTGGCCCGCATCGAGCAGCGCCGCCGCGAGAGACTGCCGCGCTGTCGTGTTATGTGGGTCAAGCGCTACGGCGCGGCGCAGTTCCAGTCTTTGTTGAGAAGTGTCAGGTTGGCCAACGGCAGCAAAGGAAAGAAGCAGCAGCGCAAACCAGACCACTTTTCACAGAATCTTACCAGAGAAACTTAAAGCTGAACTGGCCGATGCGCGGATCACGGGCGCTAGTGACAACGCCAAAGTTGCTGCTGGTGAAGTTCCCGTTCGGGTTATTGAACTGCGCGTGATTGAACAGGTTGAAGAACTCCGCCCGAAGCTGCACGGCCATCGTTTCCGTAATGTGCGTGTCCTTCATGAGAGCGAAATCCGTGTTCAGAATGCCCGGGCCATGGAAAAATCGGCGGTTCGCGGTGCCAAACTGGCCCAACTTCCCCGAAGCGAAGGCATCCGGAAGGAAGTAGGTGTTCGCGCCGTTTGGTCCCGGATTGCGAGGATCCTGTATCTGAACTTTCCCGACCAGATCCGGGGTATCCGTCGAGCTTTCGCCAATCAGCGAATAGTCTCCAGATTGATGCAGGGAAACGGGGAATCCGGTCGAGAAGCGGCTGATTCCGATGAACTGCCATCCTTGCGTAAGCCGTTTCGGAAGCGAGCCGAAGGCGCGATCGAACGGTACTGCCCAGTTATAGCTGACCACGAAATTATGAGTCAGATCATACGAAGAAAGCGAACGGCTCAGGCGGTAGTTTGTAAAGTTGACCCAGTCATTGAAGCCCGAGGAATTGTCGATGCCTTTTGAGTAAGTGTATGCGGCGAGAAACGTGACATCGGCTGCCTTCCTCTCAACTGAGATCTGTAGCGAATTGTAGTTTGAATTGGCAATATTCGCCGTGAACGTGTTCCCTTGTCCGAAAGCCGGGCCGAGCGCGGTTCGCGTTCCGAAAACCTGGCTTCCGTTTGGAAGCGTGTAAGTTGTCTGCTCGCCGTTGCGCCCGCACGTGGGAGTAGCGCCGAGCTGATTCAATTGCATGCAGAGCGCCGGATTGCCTGGGTTCGCGGCGTACTGCGCGATCAGTCTGTGTCCCTGGGTCCCCACATAAGCTAGCGTCAAAACCGTCGATTTCGACAACTCGCGCTGGATGCTCAGGTTGTAATCTTCCGCATAGGGCATCCGGTTGTGAATCGAATATCCGGGCGAATAGGAGATCGGCAAATAGATCGAATAATCCAGCGTCTTGTTGGCCGGGCTCCCCGGAATCGGAAAGGTGAAGGGGAATCGCTGTGTCTGTGAACTTCCGTCGGACCGAGTCACGAACGGCTGATCGAACAGGGTCGGTTCAGGGCTGACCCAATACAAGCCGAAGGGAGCGTCGCCAACTTCATAAAACAGATTCAGATCCTCAATGGAGGTGTAATAGATGCCATACGCCGCCCGAATGCTGGTCTTGCCCGGTCCTCCGGTGATTTTATTCAGAAGTCCATCATGGAAATCGGGCGAGTATGCCACTCCGGCGCGAGGCGCGAAATTGTTATATCGCGTGGGCGCAAGCGTGCTTGGAATCCCGGGGTCTCCCGGCACAACCCAACCCTTTGGTGCAGTCGGGAATACAGTCGATTGCAGACCGGGAACAATGGTCTCAATCTTGCCCTGCGTGTCGTACCAGGGCATGCTCACTTCCCAGCGCAGGCCCAGGTTGAAGGTCAAATTGGGTTTGACCTGAAATGAGTCCTGGCCGTAAAGCGCGCCGTAGCGCGTCCGGGAATCAAGAAACTGCTGGCTGCACTGGTTATAGCTCACTGGCGCACCGATAAGAAAATCGGCGAAATCGACTCCGGTCTCGCTGCCGTCGAACGTGAAATCGCCGTTGGGTGCGCAAGTGTTGCGCTCATTGATTTGTAAATAGCGGAACTCGCCCCCGAACTTCATCGAGTGGCGGCCGGCTACTTTGGAAAATCCGTCCGCAATTAACCACGTATTGTTCGGCTGGAAGGTGGTGAGCGTCGGCACACCGATAGAGAAGTTGTTGAAGTAAATGGGAGGCACGGTCTGCGGAAAATTGGCCGGTCCGGAAGGGATAATGCCCAATGTTCCGGGGCCGGTGACGAAGCCGAGATCCGCTAGTTTCGCGAAGCTGCCTTTCGGCTGGTCGGTTACGGTTGCGGTGCGGAAAAAGCTGACCCGGAACTCGTTGACTTGTGTCGCGCCAAAGGTTTTGGTATTGCTCATCACGGCCTCCTGGGCGCGGGTGGGAGTTACCGAAGGAAAGCCCGGCACGCTAGCCGCCGGCAGCGCGTTGTCCACCGTGGAATCGTCGTAGTGATAGTAAAACGACCAGTTGCCGGTCATCTGGTTGATGAAATCGACGCGCTGTCCCATCTTGTCGTCGCGGACCGTATTCTTCTCGCTGGAGTTGCTATACAGTCCTGGCCCCTGATTCTGCAGCGGGATGTACGGCAGAATTCCAATTGCGGGCTTAACAAATGCTCGATGCGGAATCACGCCATTCGGAAACACGCAATCCGCTGTATTGGAACAACCGCTGTATGGTTCGCCATTTTGAACCGGATATCCCAGCCGTGACGAAAGCACCTGGGCCCAATACGCGCCGCTCACCGTCAGCGGATTCCCGTTGGCATCGACGAACGAAGCGGGATCGAAAATTCCCGAGCGCTGGTCGGTCGTTGGTACGGATACCAGGCCTGTGCTCGCGCCCGCAACCTGCCGCGTGCCCTGATAATCCGTGAACCAGAACAATTTGTTCCTGATGAACGGTCCGCCTACCGCATAACCGAACTGATTGCGGCGCAATTCGGCTTTGGTCGGGTCGAAAAAATTCCGCGAATCGAACTTATCGTTCCGGATAAATTCGAAAACATCCCCATGGAAGCCGTTCGTCCCTGATTTTGTGATTGCGTTCATCACGCTGCCGCTGAATTTGCCGTACTCCGCGTCAAAGCTGTTCGTAATAAGGCGGAATTCCTGGATCGAATCGAGATTCGGAATCAGCCCCGCGCCGTTGTTGCGGCCTTCGCTGACATCTCCTCCGTTTACGAGAAAAGCGTTCGCCGTCTCGCGCTGTCCGTTCACCGAAACATTCCCGGCCGACAGAATCCCCGAAACGGGCCGGTCCTGCTGAATCGATCCCGTTGTTGTGGGCGCGACGCCGGCCTGCAACCCAAGCAGGTCAATGAAACTGCGGCCGTTCAGCGGAAGCGAAAGGATCTGCTTCGTGCCGATAACTTGGCCGAGTTGCGTGCTCTCAGTCTCCACCTGAACCGGATTGGCCTCGACAGTCACCGCTTCCCGAACCGCGCCGACCTGCAGGTTGATGTCGATGTGGAGCTGATCGTTCACTTGCAGGGTCACGCCGGTAGTGACGAACTGCTCGAATCCAGCGGCTGTAGCGGTGACCTTATAGTGCCCCGGGGGGAGCGCTAAAAGGCGGTATTCGCCCTCCGTCCCCGAAACGCTTTCCCGGGTGAAATTGGTATCGGCATTCGTCGCTGCTATTTTCGCGCCAACCACAACCGCGTGCGACGTATCCCGCACCGTCCCTTGAATCGCACCGTTAACATCGGCAGAAAGATGAAATACAAAACAGCCGGCCATGAGCGCGGCCAGGACAAGATTCTTGAGCCCCAAGTTGACCTCCTGCATCAAGAGCAATGGCGCGAGCCTATCGAAAGCGAGGCGATCTTGTCAAGACCTGCGGAAATTGTTTCCCGATTCCGTCCGAAGTGCTGAAGGACCGCTTTTCAGCCCCTTTCAGCCGAGACCCTATAGTGGATTATGGCGGCACACTCACGTGCCAACTGCAGACAGAAAGGATAACAACACTAATGAGTAATGGAGTCACACCCGTTGCACACGGAGATGTTTCCCAGCGCGTCGGTGTAGAAGTGATTCGCGCTCGCGGTGTGGACGTCGAGAAGCTGATTAAAATGCTGATCGCAAACGCCGCGGCCGAATTCGCAAGTACTTACTACTACTACACCATCCTGCGCATGCATCTTGCCGGACATGAGGACTACAAAGAAATTTGCGAGGATGCCCGCCTGGAGGACAGAGCCCACTGGGAGCTGATCGTGCCCCGCATCTATGAGCTCGGCGGCGAGCTCCCGAACGATTTGCCCGCCTTTCACAATCAGGCCGGATGCATCGCGGCCAAACTGCCGGACCCCCCAACCGCGGTCAATATCCTAACCGTGCTGCTGGAATCGGAGCGCTGCGCTATCCGGAGCTGGATCGCTATTTGTGACATGACCTTCGGCAAGGATCCCCGGACCTATGACATGGCATCCAGGATTCTGAACGAAGAGATCGAACATGAGGCCTGGTTCATTGAGTTGCTGGCCCACGAACGGGATGGGAAGTCGATTCCTTCGGGTCACTTCCGCCGCGGCGTACCGGGCGAAGCGCCTTACAGCAAAAACAGCCACTTCTACAACCCATAGGCCAGGACCTGTGTTGAGCACAGAACCGCGCGCGTCAGAAGCTGAGAAAAAATTCGGGACTGACTTAAGCGCCATCCGCCAAGTGCCTGAGAACGCAAGCGCTCAGCTCGGCGCGGCTGTCTGTCCCGTTAATTTTTTCATGCGGCCACATGAAGGGTAGTGACTCGTTTCTGATTGTGTTGGAGACGCCGAAGGGCGAAAGAAGCTTTACCTGCCATAGAAACGAGTTCATCTGGAATGCGGCCGCGCACAACGGAATCACCCTCCCGGCAATTTGCCACCAGGGCCGCTGTCTCACCTGCGCCGGGTGCGTGCTGAGCGGGTCGTTTGATCAGAGCAGCGCCAATTCCTATTTTCCCGAGGACAAAGTGGAAGGCTATATCCTCCTCTGCACCGCCAAGCCGTGCAGCGATCTGCGTCTGCGAACCAACCAGCAGCACGCCATGCGCCAGTACCGGGCGAAGCTGGGGCTTCCGGCTCCTTATTTGTAATCGCCTCCCCCGGGCGGAGGATGTCCGGAAGATCGTAGAAAAGGGAACGACTCAACCGGAGCGTATGATACGCTCCGGGAAATTTTCTTGCCAAAAAGAGGAGAGTCGTCTTGAAGAAAGCGTATCAAAGTACAGCAGTCGAGGAGAGTCGGAGACCGGAATGCGGATCGTGGAGGGCTTCCGGCTGTTGCCGTATCTCGTAAAGCCTTTACTCTCGGCCTCGGACCATGCAGTGTGGCTCCTCCCGTCACCACCCGAGTTCCGCGAAGCCACAATCCAGCGGCGCGGCGGATGCACATCTGGATTCCTTTCCAAAACAAGCAATCCGGAGCGAGCTCTACAGAACCTCCTCGAGCGCGACAGGATATTCACCGATCGACTCAGAAAGGAAGTTGAAGATTTGGAATTGCGCGCCATAGAGGTTAACGCTGCAATGACTGAGGACGATTCCGCGGCCTGGTTACGAAGATATTCGGGCTCTGATTCGCCCTTGCTAACGTCATATGGTGAGGCATCCAATGGCTACTTCGCGACGCATGTTTTTGGGAGTAACTGTCGGCGCGGCCGCGTCGACCATAGTTCCTCATTTGGCTGAGGCAGTTCTGCCCGATCAAAATTCAACATCGTCTCCAGGAACTGTTGCGGTCGTTCGAGTACAAGCGGCGCCCAGCTAAGTCGTCAACTCTTTCGATCCCGATGAGGCGCTCGCGACATCGATGGACATTCAGTCGCGCGAGTCGATTAACAAGATCTACACGCCCGAAAGCATAAAGGTTTGCTTGTCCGCGGAGTGGGGGCCGATCAGCTATCGCCTGCATACTCCGGAGATGATTGATTATTGGCACTGGAATCCCAAGGGCCGGTGGTCAGACGAAGCAAAGCAACGCGGATATTTCGTGGGCAGCTCGGAATTAGGTGAATCCATTCGCGATTCATTCGGCTACAGCCTTCCCCACCGCGGCTGCACTCACAATGGCGGCACCGACCGGGGCTATTCTCGCCTCACAGATGGCGATCCCGGTACTTTTTGGAAGAGTAACCCTTACTTGACCAAAGCGTTCACCCATGAAGACGACTCTTTGCATCCGCAATGGATTATCGTCGATCTAGGCGAATACTATGACGTGAACGCGATCCGCATCGATTGGTGCGAACCAAGCGCCCGCGAGTACGAAGTGGAGTATTGGTCCGGAGCCGATCCCATGAACTGGGAGGAGCCGGCTATGGACTCTACGGGCCAGGGTGGCGAATACCTTCCTATTTCTAATCAAGCCATGGGGAACTGGATTCGCTTTCCCAACGGTGCTGTTCACGAGGGCAAAGGTGGAAGAGTAACACTGAAACTCTCGGACAAACTAATTTCAACCCGTTGGGTTCGCGTCGTCATGACGCAATCGTCGAATCAGCCGGGGCCGCACGGAAACGATGATGTGCGGCTTCGGGTGGGATACGCAATCCATGAGGTCTACGTGGGCAGATTGGAGCCCGATGGTAAATTTGCGGATTTCGTCAGACACGCGCGGGACGGCCGCCAACAAACCGCTACGTATTGCTCTTCTACAGATCCGTGGCACACCGCCGAAGACTTGAATCCGCACGGAGACCAGACCGGCTGGGACCTCTTCTATACGAGCGGAATCACCAACGGGCTAGCTGCGCTGATCACAGTTCCCCTGATTTACTGCATTCCCGAAGATGCCGCCGCAATGGTCGCTTATCTGAAAAAACGAGGATATCCCATCAGCTGGGTTGAGATGGATGAAGAAGCCGATGGGCAATACTACATGCCGGAGGACTACGCCACACTCTATATTCAGTTTGCGCACGCCATTCACAAAGTCGATCCCACCCTTAAATTAGGCGGCCCCGTGCTCCAGGGTATAAACGAGGACGCCTCTGTCTGGCCCGATGCGCGCGGAAACAAGTCCTGGTTCGGCCGCTTTTACGAATATCTGAAGTCGCACAATCGTCAGGCAGATCTGTCGTTCGCTTCTTTTGAAATATATCCATATGATGCCTGCACCATGAAATGGGATGATCTGTACCGTTGCCGCGAGCTGACTCGCAAGACTTTACGTGCCTTTCGCGATGACGGATTGCCCGCTGCGATTCCGCTGATGAACACCGAGAGCAATCTCAGTGGTTCGCTTTCGGTCTACATGTCCGATATTTTCTCGGCCTTATGGCTCGCCGACAATGTCGGGAGCTTTTTCGCCGAGGGCGGCGCACTCTACATTCATTCGCCGATCGAACCCAGCCTGATCGAGCATGGCTGCCACGGCTGGGCGATCTGGGGCAACGCCATTTGGGACCACAATGCCAAGATAATCGGCTATACCGCTTTCTACCATGCCGGCCGAATGATCAACCAAGAATGGGTGACGCACCGCAGCGGCACTCATCATCTCTATGCCGCTAATGCCGGAATCGAAAACGCCGCAGGAAATGCTCTTGTCACGAGCTATGCCGTTCGGCGGCCAGACGGTCAGTGGGCCTTGCTGCTCGTCAACAAGGATAGAGAGAAGGCCCATCCCGTTCGAATCGCCTTTGAAAGCGGCAGCCGGACCGGATATTTTTCCGGCGCAACTCGCAGCGTCACATTTGGCAGTGAACAATACGTTTGGCACGGCGCGGATGCCAGCGCTCACGCCGATCCAAACCTGCCGCCTGTAGTTTCATCAATCGATGCCTCTGCACAAACGGTGTTCACGCTCCCCAGAGCTTCGGTCACCGTTTTGCGCGGCGAAGTCGCAGGCCTAACGTAACCTGTAGGGCCCGCCAGTCCGATGGTTTGGAGCAGCGTTACAATTGGTTCCGTTTGCGAGCTTGATCTTGGATTCTTCGCGAAGAGAATTTCTGAATACATCGGCAGCGATCGCATCCCTCGGCACGGGTTCGGCCGCCATGCAGGAGTTCCCGGCCGGCGGATCGGACCGGGATTACTGGATCTCTGTCCTCACCCGGATTGCCCATCCTGTTTTGACATCCCTGAGCGAGCGAAAACTGAAATCAACCATGCCCGTCGAAGTCGCGCACGGCAACGCGGCGGACCGCCGCGAATACACTTACCTCGAAGCACTCGGACGCCTCCTTTCCGGCATGAGCCCTTGGCTCGAATCGGGCGAGAGTGGCGGGCACGAGGGCGAACTTCGGCGTCAGTATTGCCATCTCGCTCGTAAATCCATCGCCGCCGCCGTCGACCCATCCTCGCCGGATTACATGAATTTCTCGAAAGGCTCTCAGCCCGTCGTCGATGCGGCCTTCCTCGCCTTAGGAGTTTTGCGCGCGCCCACCGAACTTTGGGAAAAGCTGGACCCTCACACCAAGAAGCAACTGGTCGCGGCGCTCCAATCCACCCGGGTGATTCGCCCGGGTTTCAATAATTGGCTGCTGTTCAGCGCAATGGTAGAAGCTTTTCTCTGCTATGCCGGCGAGCAGTGGGATAAAATGCGGATCGATTACGCCATACGCCAGCACGAAGAATGGTACAAGGGCGATAGCGTTTACGGCGATGGCCCGCCCTTCCATTGGGATTACTACAACAGCTTCGTTATCCAGCCAATGCTGCTTGAAGTGATAGAAACCGTATCGAAGGCTTCAAATGCATGGAATTCTTTCTATCCCGCGATCGTGGCCCGAGCCAAACGCTACGCCGCTGTTCAGGAGCGCTTTATCAGCCCGGAAGGGACTTATCCTCTGATTGGACGGTCGCTATCCTATCGCTTCGGCGCGTTTCACTTACTCGCATCCATGGCGCTGCGTCGTCAGTTGCCCGAACCGGTTACACCCGAGCAAGTACGATGCGCCTTGACTGCAATCGTTCGAAGGATGATAACCGCGCCGGGAACCTTCGATGAGCATGGCTGGCTCAGGATCGGGTTTTGTGGTAGTCAACCCTCCATCGGCGAAGCTTACATTTCCACAGGCAGTTTATATCTCTGCTCAACTGGTCTTCTGCCCTTAGGCCTCCCTCGTAGCGATCCCTTCTGGAGCAACCCACCGCTACCGTGGACAGCGCAGAAGGCCTGGAGCGGTCAACCTGTTCCTGCGGATCACGCCATCTGACGCGCCGAATCCAATAAACAAGTTCGTTTCGCAAAACCCCTGTGGATCGGCCTTCAAGGCTGCCATGCCGCCATTTCCGGCGGCATTCGTTTTCCGTTCACGTTTCTCAAAAATCTTCGTTCGCCCCAGGAATCAGCTCCTTTCCCCCCGCCCACCCGCTTCCGCCGCTCGGCCCCCGTCACACTCGCCTCCAAACGAAGTCTTCACCGCAAGAGAGGCAATTCTCATGGCGCACGCGAAAAAAAATAATTCCCCGGCTGCACCGGGCCCAGCAGTCCCAGCGGCAAGGAGCGTTCCAGCCGGAATGCTCTCAAGCACGGCCTCTGTTCTGAAAAATTGATTCTCCCCAACGAGAACCCATCCGAACTGGAGGAAATCAAGAATAAATGGCTCAACGATCCGAATTATGACGAACCCTTGCTCCTCACTCTCGCCGAGCAGGTAGCCGTTGCCGAATGGTTCTACCGCCGTGCGCTGAACCAATACAATCAGACCGAACAGCACCTCTATGAACTGCAGCCCGATCTTTTTAGCCGCACTCCCGATCAAATTAAGCTGCTTGAGCGCTTCCAGCGCTATCTCACCACCCGCGAGCGCGCCTTCAATCGGGCCGTTTCCGCATACCAGCGCCTGCATAACGATTGCCAGCGCATCTACGAAAAGGGAAATCAGCTCCTCGAGAACGTATACCAGCTCGTAAAAAGCGATCCCGATCTGAATTCGCAGCTTGTAACTAACTACCAGGATGTCGTTCGGTGGCCTCGCCGCTATCTTTCCACCGTCAACCTTACTCATCCGCTCCGCCCCGAATTGCCGCAGCGCAACGAGTGAAAACCTGCTTCTCCTCCACCTGTTACCTAAGTTTTACAAGGAACCAACAGCTTCTTTTTGCTTTACCCCTACGCTTGAATTGTCGACGCAAGACATTCTGGGTGTGCTCTCTTGCTGAAGCCGGAAAGGAATGAGCAGTCGTGGGAGAGCAGCGGAATGAACAGCAGCCGGAACAGCAAGACCGGCAGTCGGTCGGTCGCCGGGGGTTTCTTGTCGCCGGAATCTACGGCTTGGGTTCGATAATAGCCGGATCGCTTGGCCTGACATCTGCCTTGTATCTCCTCCGGGGAGCCAAAAACAAACACGGTGTCGCATGGGCTGATGCTGGTGAGATCTCGGTTCTGCCAACAGGCGCTCCTAAAAAGATCAGTTTTGAACGAACTCGTGTAGACGGGTGGAAAGTCACCGCTCAAAAAGATACCGCGTGGGTGATCAGGAACCCGGATGGCTCCTTGACGGCATTTTCGCCGCTATGCACGCACCTTGGTTGCGCTTATCAATGGCAAGGTAAACACGGTGCATTCGTATGTCCCTGCCATGGATCGTCCTTCTCGCGGAGTGGGGAGATAATCAACGGACCGGCAAATCGCCCGCTCGATCGGTATCAGGTGAAGCGTGAAGGCTCGCGAATCTGGCTGGGTCCCATCGTGAAAGCGCATAGCGCAAACACATGAGTAGAATTGTCGTTAAGCCGCTCACCTGGATTGAGCAGCGCACCGGACTGCAGTCACACCTCCGCGGCTTTCTATTGGAAGACATTCCGGCATCCGCCGGTTGGCCTCAAGTGTATGGGAGTGTGGCGCTATTCCTTTTTGCCACACAGGCCTTGACCGGCATTCTTCTCGCCTTCAACTATGCGCCCACGCCTGGCGAGGCTTATAGCAGTTTGACCTACATCATGCGTGAGGTAACCGCCGGGAAGATGATACGGGGCCTGCATCATTGGGGCGCCAGCCTGATGATCGTGGTTGTCGTCGTTCACATGGTTCAAGTCTTCCTCTATAGTGCCTACAAGAAGCCGCGAGAAGCCACCTGGATTGCGGGGGTGGTTCTGCTGTTACTTACCTTGGCTTTCGGACTAACAGGTTACTTATTGCCGTGGGATAACCGGGCTTACTGGGGCACTATGGTGACCACCCAGCTGGTGGCGCAGGTTCCCTTGCTGGGGCCCTACCTGTCGGACTTGATCGGAGCTGGAAACGGCATCGGCGTTGTCACCTTCTCTCGCTTTTATGCGTTCCATACGCTCGTGCTGCCAGTCATTATGGTGGGCATCATCGCGTTTCACGTCTATCTTGTCCGGCGTCACGGCATCACACCCGCCCCATCGGAGTCGCACCCGGCACGCAAGTTTTATCCAACCCAGGTGTATCGCGACGCTGTGGCAATCTTTATCGCCTTCGTTGTGCTCTTCGTTCTCGCCGCCGCTGTGAATGCGCCGCTGGAAGCGATCGCCAATCCTGCAGATGCAGCCTATGTTCCCAGGCCGGAGTGGTACTTTCTGTTTCTGTTTCAAGCATTGAAGTACTTTCATGGCGTGCTTGAGCCCATCGGCAGCATAGGGCTGCCGACCGCTGCCGTGATTGCGCTCTTTGCCGTTCCCTTCATCGATAAAGGCCGCGTCCGTGCTTTAAGGGGGCGAACCGTGGCAATCGGTATTGTGCTGCTGGCGCTGATTGGATGGGGCGCCTTAACGGCAGCGGCCGTTGCCGGCACACCCGCGACTCACTCTGCGGCCATTGCGGAAGCTCAAGAATGGACTCAATTTCCGCCTGAGGAAGTCGCTGCCGTCGGATACTTCCGAGATGAACATTGTGCGACCTGTCATAACTTAGGATCTGGCGAACCGAAGCCCGGACCAAATCTGAATGGCCTTCAAACCCGCCGCCCTCCGGAATGGCTGGTTCAGCACTTCAACGCCGCCGGCCACAAAGACCAGGGCGTTAAGAACCCGGCTGGGTTGCCCCTCGCCGAAGCAAATGCTTTGGCGGCGCTGTCTACGAAATTGACCCCGGAGAGTGCCGCCATCCTCGACAACGTACCTGCTGAACTTACCGGAGGCGCGCAAATCTATATCGGGAATGGTTGTAGTGGCTGCCACAAGGTGAACGGGAGTGGTGGCGCGGTGGGACCCTCGCTCAATGGTGTAGCGGGCCGCCATTCAGAGGATTGGATCAAACGGCATTTCGCTTCGCCATCCGCCCTTTCGCCTGGCTCGATTATGCCGCCTTACCAGTTTTCCAGTACCGAGCAAGCCGCAATCATCGCTTATTTGTCCTCGCTGCCCGATTAGATGATGCTGCTGTAAAACCCTTGTAAAAAGGCCGGATTACACGTGCGACGACTGGAATTGATTCACCTGTTCACCGCACAATAGAGGACAGATTACAACAAGTGGCTATAAGAGCTTCCGTGAAGAAATGGTTGATTCTGATGCTGGCCGTTATCGGGAGTGCCGCACCGCTGATCGGTCAGTTGCCCGATACCCAAGTGCCTTTAAGCCAGCTACCACTGAGCCCGGGCCAGCAGCGCACGCCCGGTCCGCCTTCGACCGGCGAAGCCTATTCATCGTGTGTGGATGAATTCGGGATGCCCGCGGATTGCCTTTCCGTAGACGGCAGGTCGGCTTATGGCCTTGATGGATATGCAGCTTCGCAAAGCCCCTTTGCGCCTCGACGTCCTGGAATGGACGGCAGTTATTACTATCCTGAGCAATATCCATCATCGCGGTATCAGACTGAAAACCCGGCTTACTTCCGGCGTGCGCCGGAGTACCGCAAACGCGAACCGCTTACAGAATTTCAGAAGTATGTAGCGAATTCAGTCGGGCAGGTCCTTCCCATCTTCGGAGCCTCGCTGTTCGAACAGGTGCCCGCAACGTTTGCTCCGGTCAATCACGTTCCGGTTAG
>Ga0308174_10000280_pt1 | contig 21226 bp, 25 predicted proteins | sample PhyPR2_FD_203894 | JGI IMG/M metagenome (GOLD analysis project Ga0308174, IMG submission 203894) | Soil microbial communities from UC Gill Tract Community Farm, Albany, California, United States - DLSLS.P.R2 | ecosystem: Environmental > Terrestrial > Soil > Agricultural land | place: USA... | reverse complement strand
CGTCAGCGAACCAGCAACCTCGCGGATAGCCCACACCGACTCAACCAGTTTGTATAACCTACCGAAGATACCGCGCGCAACCCACAGCGTGAGCGCGATTACACAGATATCAGCACCTATCCCGGCAACCTCCTTTACATACCGCAACCAATCCAAGTCGCGGTGCAGCCGAGATGCTGACGAGCAAAACTATTCGAATCGTTGGGCGACCCCTACGAGTAATGAGCAACATAACCGTCTGATTGAAATCATTGCCGCACGCGATGGAGGCGCTGCCGAGGCACTGATGGAGTCCCATATTATGAGCACCCTCGATGACACCGTGCGCTTTCATCCGGCTTCTGGCGATGACGGCGAATTAGAACACCCTGGCAACAGCCAAATGTCAGGTACGTCAGCTGACGGCGCGGCGCTTGTCCGAGGAAACTGGAGGCGCGCGGAGAAGGAGAGTATACGATATCCGATATCCGCGTAAAGGAGAATAGATGCAATCAAGCAGCTACACGACCCTGGGGATCGCTCTACTTATGCTTTCGAGTCGGTTGACGATCTCCGCCGCCCCGGCCCATACGTGGCAGAAGCAAGAACTGACCTTAACGTCGCAAGGCTCGTTTGCAAATCCCTATACAGACGTCAGGGTCTGGGTCGACTTGAAAGGACCGGGATTCGAAAAGCGAGTGTATGGGTTCTGGGATGGCGGGAGGATATTCAAAGTCCGAGTGCTCGCAACGGCCCCCGGCCAGTGGACGTGGAGGAGCGGCTCTGATCCCCAAGACTCCGGCCTCTCGGGAAAGAGCGGTTCCTTCGCAGCCACGGAATGGAGCGAAGCGGAAAAGAAAGAAAATCCCCTTCGCCGTGGTTTTTTGCGGGCTACCGCAAACCATCACGCCCTGGAAACCGCAGACGGGACGCCGTTCTTTGTGGTCGGTGACACCTGGTATTCCGCAGCCACGAACCGCTTCCGCTGGCACGACGACGGCAAGGAGCGGCCGATCGGGCCTGAAGCAGGCTTCAAGGACTATATCCGGCTCCGCAAGTCGCAAGGGTATAACTGGGTGAATATCATCGCGGCGTTTCCGAACTGGGACAACGATGGCCAGCCTTGGCACATCGTCATGAACGACGCCGACCACACTACGATTCGTTCCGCGTGGCTGGAGTTCGGGACCGGGCCGGACAACAGAACAGGAACCGCCAAGAACATGAAGAACGAAGGCGGACGTCCCTTTATGTTTCCTGGGAAGGTGCCGGGCTATGAAAATATATTTCCCGATGTGGACCGAATCAACCCCGAGTATTTCAAGTACTTGGATCGAAAGATCGATTACCTGAATGAGCAGGGACTTGTGCCGTTCATCGAGGTCTCGCGCCGGGATGCGAGCGAGTGTTGGAGAAAGTATTACAACTGGCCGGAGTCGTATTCGCGTTTTATCGAATATGTGTTCTCGCGATATCAGGCGAACAACACCGTGTTAAGCCCGATTCACCTGGACATTATCCAGGAGAGCATCACGATTCAGGAGTTCTTGGATGCGATTCACTTGGCTTTCCAGAAGTACGGACCTCCTCCTTTTGGAAACTTGCTCTCTGCAAATGCAAATCCGTCCACGCTGGTCAATTGGGGCGAGAACTCCTGGGTCACATTGCAACAGACGGGCAACAAGCGCGAGCACGAGTATTACTGGTACCTGACGGAGATCTTCCGCGACCCTCATCCGCAGCCGGGGCTTAACGGTGAACCGTACTACTCCGGCTACGTCGATGCGCGCGGACTAGGCGGCGGTTACAAATATGGCGCGCAGGGTGGTACGTCGAAAGACGACCAGTATGTGAGATCGGCCATGTACGGCAACGTGCTGTCCGGTGGGTTGGCAGGCCACGTATACGGCGCCGAAGGCATCTGGGGTGCTGACATTGAGCCCGCTGCGCCGATACACATGTGGGACGCATTCAAGTGGAATTCGGGCGCTCAAATGAAGTACCTTCCCGAGTTCATCCTGTCCTGCGGGAAGCGGTATCAGGATCTTGTACCCGACCAATTCGTTGTTCCGAGCCAAACTCACACGGTGAAAGGCTACGAAGGATGGGCGTATGCAGCGCGGACCCAGGATGAGGAGTTATTCCTCGTGTATTTCGAAAAGGGTTGTCCCAAAAGCCTGATTCGCGGAGCCAAGTTGATTGGTCAATACCGGGCAAGGTGGTTCAACCCGCGAAATGGCGAATGGTCCGATGTAGGTGACGGAAAAGTGAAATCGAACAATATCGGTGAAATTCAGCTTCCCGATTTTCCATCGGACGGAGATTGGGCTCTGAGCCTCACCTATGAGGCCCCAGCTCCCATTCCGAAACACTTCTGATGCCGACCATGAAAAAATCCCCTCTAGCCTCGGAGGCGACCGCGCAGGGTTCCCGCTGGAGGGTCCCATGATCTATTTCCTTCGGCGAGGGCCATCAGATTGAGGACGGTGGCTCGTACGATCAGAATTTCGTCGATTTTCCGGACATCACGCGCCAGGTGTTGCGACTTAGTGCGTCAAGGAAAACCTCAGCGTGCCGTGGTGGCTTGCGGCACATATGTTGGCGCATGCATCACGGCCAACAAGATCCCGGGTATTCGGGGCGTCTCTGTGCTACGACATCTACTCCGCTCAGCAGCGTATGGCGCATCACGACCTGAATGTGGTTTGTATCGGTGCACAGATCGTGGGACAGAAGATCGCCGAGGATTTCCTGCGTGCTTTCCTGGCAGCAAAGTTCAGTACCGGGGCAGTTTTCGCCGCCACGTGTCCAAACTTGGGAAAATAGAACGTGCCGCAGCACTCGAGTTTTCAAGGACACCTTGATCCCGCAACTGATCGCATTACTGATTCTTCCGGCATTTCAACCGGTCGTGGCTGGCACGCGCTCGTGTTAGCGATGTGCATCAGATTCTTCGATCGCGGCAACCTTGCTGTTGCGGCTCCCGTGCTTGCGCGCTGTTCGCACCATGTCAGCTTTCTCTCGGCCTGTTCCTTTCATCCTTATTCTGGACCGATTCTGTTTTCCGGATCGGCGCTGGATGGTTGACCGTGTTGATGTTCGGATCGCCAACTCAACCCGCAAGATGTTTATCGATATCAAGAATCGTTAGACAAGGGCATCTCATCTCACCAACAGACCGGCTCGGACGTAGACCCGGAAGTGAGGCGGCTAACTAGCTTCTGACAAGGATCGATTCGAGATGCTTCGTAAACTGACGCTGACTGATAACAGTATTGCCACAGCCATTATGCGTGTCGTGTTGGGGGTCGTTTTCTTTGCTCACGGCGCTCAAGAATTGTTGGGCTGGTTTGGCGGTTACGGATTCACGGGTACAATGGCCTTCTTCACTGGAGCGCTGCATATCCCGCCGCTGCTCGCGTTCCTAGCGATGGTTGCCGAGTTCTTCGGTGGACTGGGGCTGATTTTCGGACTGTTGACCCGTGTCGCAGCCCTTGCTATCGCTGTTAACATGCTGGTCGCGATAACGATGGTTCATAGCCACTCTGGCTTCTTTATGAATTGGTCAGGGGAGCAGAAGGTTGAGGGATTTGAGTACCACCTGCTCGTACTCGCAATGACCGCTTTTCTGATGATCAAAGGAGCGGGCGCAGCCTCGCTCGACCAAAAAGTTTCGACCCGTACTTAATAGGCGGACTGAGCACAGGTAGAGTGTGAACCTATTGCAATTTTCTGCCGTTTATAGGGCATAGCGGCAATGACGAAACCAGCCCCTGGCGTCCTGGGCAGTAATGGTGCGTAAACCATCGCCGACCGCTTGCTCCAGGACCGGCCCGAGCCGTGCTTTTGCTGATCGGAGAAACGTTTTCAGCTTGCTCCAGGCCATCTCAATGGGATTGAGGTCCGGTGAGTAGGCAGGTAAGTACCAGAGCCGGCATTGGCGTGCGGCCAAGAGGCGGCGAACTTTCCTATGTTTATGCGCGGGCAAATTGTCCATCACGACCACCTGGCCGGGACGCAAGGTGGGTCCCAGCACGTGTTGCACAAAGGTTAAGAAGACGTCGGTATCGGTCGCGGCCTCGATTGTCATGACCCCTAGGGCTGGTCGCAGCTGCACTGCCGATGGAACCGTATCGGTCATGCTGGCCCGCATTCCATCCCGGTCCAAGGCGGCCAGTACGGTCAGTGATTCGCCATAGTTCTACGGGACCGAGCCGATTACGCGTTGGCCGCGCGGGGCGCGTCCGTAAAGCCTCGTCATCGCGATGTTGAGACCGCTTTCATCGACAAAGACAAGCTTTTGCGGATCCCAACGGCGGCAGATCCGACGCCAAACTGCCCGCAAGGCTTGGACTCGCGGCGTGTCTTGCTCGCTGGCATGCAGCGACTTTTTTCACGCGGTAAGCCAAGTTGCTGTAGCCAGCGGCAAACTGTGGGAGCGCTCACGCGGAGCCGCCGTCCGAGTTCGGCCAGCGTGGCCTCCGGATACGCTTCGACCAAGGCGGTTAAGCGCTGTGGATTCACTCGCGATACAGGGCCGTGCCGATACGGAACTGCCGTGGTCTTACCGCTTTCGCGCCAACGCCGGGTCACCTTCTGCAGCCAACTCCGGCTGACTCCCCACCAGTCGGCCAACTCCTGTTGGTTACCGTCCCAGTTCTGCCAAGCATGAATCAGCTTGCCTCGTAGATCGTCCGAGTACTGCCGCACACTACTTCTCCTGCCAGCAGCTTATATCAATTTGAAATTCGCTTTAGAATCAAAACCCGACAAAAAGACAATGGTGGTTACCGACAAGACGCCCCTGCCTCTGGAAGAGCGGAAGTCCGAATAGCCCAACATGAGGCAGGACTTCTTAACCGCGAATGACGTCTGGAGATCTGTCCCAATGGTAGTGTTCTCAAGTTGGGTGGATGCGCGAAGCAATGAGGAACTGATCCATGCATGGTTCCCATGACACTAACGACTTGCGAGACCATAGAGGTGGGAGGGGGGCGCATGCTTCCTAAGAAGACCTACGGCACTGGCGAGAAAGTCATTCTGAGCGTGGAGGACGATCACGCGGCTTTTCTGCTCTTGGAGATCGCCTTCAAGGAAGTGGGTGGCGATTTCCAGCTATACAGGGTAGAGGATGGCAGAGAGGCTTTGGACTTTCTCCGGCGTCATGGACGTTATCTGGACGCGCCCAAGCCCAATCTCGTCCTACTCAATCTAAACATGCCACGCATGAACGGCTTTGAAGTGCTCGAAGCCATGAATGATGATCCAGCTATGAACGATGTTCCCGCCGTCGTGTTTTCATCCTCCAGAATGGATGAGGACAGGGCTAAATGCCTCGCTTTGGGCGCACGCTCGTTCATGACGAAGCCAAGGGAACTCGACGAATTCCTGCGCGTGCTGCACGATGTGTGCTCGTTGGTTTAAAGACGACGTATCTACCACTATCAGCGGCCGTATTGCGAGAGGAAGGGCATAAAATAACAGCATGAAGCCGCACACGGAAATGAACGAAAGGCCGGAAGCATTCACGCGATTTGAAAACGCAATGAAGCAGGTACTTTCAGTTCGAAGGCTGAAATCCAAAGGCGGATCGAGGAAAAGCGCAAAGAAGCGGCGCTGAATCCGAACAAGCGCGGTCCAAAGCCGAAGGGCAAGAAGGAAACGACATCCGGATGAGCAGCGACAGCGTGAAGGATCGCCTTACCTGTAAAACTCTGAACTTAACCTTGCGGACAGGCCAGGAAGGCTGAAGGTGTCGGACAGCGGGAAACTCCCTTCGCCTTCCTTGAATTTGCTACTGCATGGGCCGAAACCCGTCAAGGCTGGTACAAGCGCGCCGATTGGCGCGGCCTTGACGGCTCCTGATCCAATGTCGAAGACCCCTAACAAGAAGGCGAAGGGAGCGGCACGATCGGAGTCTTGCGGTGAGACTTGTCTGACACCAGAATTCGTCGGTCAAGTCGCGACTATCTCAATTCATTTGCGGCGTGGACAGTGCGCAGAACGGCACTCGCGCTCTGGCGGTCTGACCTAGGCCCCCGCTTGCGGCAAGGCCTTGTTGGCACGGCGGTTTGCGTGCCGTGTGGCCCTAATGCGCTCAGGTGTTCTCAAATTGACCTTCGAAGTGTCGGCCCAATTCTGGTCGCTCGATGCATGCCGGTTATGTCGTTTCAATAACCTCTTGGCCGTTAGTCTTTTGTTCATTTGTCTCCTCCAGGAGCGAATACCTATGTTTCAACTTCTTCTGATAACTCGCAGATCATAGCTTCTGTGGTGAGCATCAGCGCCGCGATGGAAGCTGCGTTTTGAAGCGCCGTACGGGTCACCTTCGTCGGATCGATAACGCCCGATTTCACCAGATCTTCATATTGATTGGCCGCGGCGTTGTACCCGAAGTTGCCATCCGTATGAAGTCTGATCTTTTCGACGACAACCGCGCCCTCAATGCCGCCGTTCGCCGCAATCTGCCGCACTGGTTCCTCGCACGCCCGGCGAACAATCCTCACGCCGAACTGCTCGTCGCCTTCCAGGTCCAGCCCGTCGAGCCCTAGTGAGGCACGCAGCAGGGCGACGCCCCCGCCTGGTACAATACCTTCTTCCACTGCCGCTCTCGTAGCGTGCAGCGCGTCTTCTACCCGAGCTTTCTTCTCTTTCATCTCGGTCTCAGTCGCTGCGCCAACCTTGATGATGGCGACACCGCCGGCTAGTTTTGCCAGCCGTTCCTGCAGCTTCTCCCGATCGTAATCGGAGGTAGTCTCCTCTGCCTGCGCCCGAAGCTGCCTAATCCGGCCTTCAATGCTCTTCGTTTCTCCCGCTCCATCAATAATCGTCGTGTTTTCTTTGGCCACCGTAACGCGCCGTGCGCTGCCTAGATCTGACAGCTTCACGTCTTCGAGCTTGGTTCCCATCTCTTCCACGATGACTCTCCCGCCTGTCAAGATCGAGATATCTTCCAGCATGGCCTTGCGGCGATCGCCGAAGCCCGGCGCCTTCACAGCGCAAACGTGAATCGTGCCGCGAAGCTTATTCACGACGAGTGTGGCTAGAGCCTCGCCTTCTACGTCTTCCGAAATGATGAGCAATGGCTTACCGGAGCGCGCGATTTGTTCGAGCACCGGCAGGAGATCCTTCATGCTGCTGATCTTCTTCTCCTGGAGCAAAATGTAGGGGGCTTCGAGAACGCATTCCATGCGGTCCGGATCCGTCACAAAATAAGGCGACACATAGCCGCGGTCGAATTGCATGCCTTCGACGGTCTGAAGCTCGGTGTTCATGGTCTTAGATTCTTCGACCGTAATCACGCCGTCTTTCCCGACCTTATTCATCGCTTCGGCAATAACGGCGCCAATGGCGGCATCGCTGTTTGCCGAAATACTGCCAACCTGTGCAATCATATCGCCGGAAACCGGCATCGACAGCTTCTGAACGCCTGCGACGACTATCTCTACCGCCCGGTCGATACCGCGCTTCAGGGCCATTGGGCTCGCTCCCGCGGTTACGGCCTTGACACCCTCACGAAAAATGGCTTGCGCCAGGATGGTGGCCGTGGTGGTCCCGTCGCCCGCAACGTCCGAGGTTTTTGAGGCTACTTCCTTCACCATTTGGGCACCCATGTTCTCGAGTGGGTCCTGAAGGTCAATCTCTTTCGCGACCGTCACGCCATCTTTTGTGATGGTAGGACTGCCAAACTTCTTGTTCAGAACAACATTGCGCCCCTTGGGGCCCAGAGTTACCTTTACCGTGTCAGCAAGTTGATTCACTCCGCGAAGAATCGCCTGACGCGTCTTGTCGCTGTAAACAATCTGTTTTGCCATGTATGCTTCCTTTGTTATGCCGTTGCGGATTCAGTGGCAGCCGAGGTGCCGTTTGTGGCCGCACCGAGGATTGCTAAAACCTCATCGCCGCGCATGATGAGGTAGTCCTTGCCATCCACTTTGGTCTCGCTACCGGTATGCCTGCCGAAAAGTATCCGGTCACCCGCTTTGACGTCCAGAGGGGCCAACCGGCCGTCATCAAGCCGCCGCCCTCGACCGACTGCAATCACTTCGCCCTGCTGCGGCTTCTCCTTGGCAGAATCGGGAATGATGATGGTCGTTGCCCCAGTTTCCTGTTCTTCACTCCGCTTCACGAGAATGCGGTCATAGAGTGGTCTTATGTTCATAATGAATATCCTTCTGTTTCTGAATGAGGAAGCATGATTTCGAGCTAACCGGAGGATCTATGTCCGTTCTGCTTTCGCTACCTTTATCGCCTGGTACCTGGCGTCGTCCCGGAGTAGCAGCCGTACTTGATCCGTCAGCTCTCCCCAATGCCGGATAAAGTAGCCGGCTTGATTGTTTTTGAGCACCTCGGTGCATTTTTCCTCAAGAATGGCAATCATGGCCTGCGTATCCATCCGATCTTGCTCCCGCTGCTTGCACGCCGCCCTGCGCAGGGCTTCCGCAACGCGGGCGAACTCAACGCCAACGCTCAGTCTGATCTGGAACGCCCACTCGATCTGGCTCGGTGTACCGACCAGTTGAGTCTCACCGCTTTCGCTGCTTGGTTTGACCGACGCCGACCCTTGACCTGCGGTCATTCTGTTGTGCCCGCGAAGAGCATACCCGTTTGTATATGGCAACAGTGTGCGGACACACTCGTGTAAGGAATTCCCAGGAACGAATGCGCCGCAATGTCATCAATCTGCATGCTGTTGCATCGCTCACGGTGCATCTTTGTGGTAAGACCGGTCAGTGCGTTGAGAATGCACTTCGCTCGGTCACCACCGAAGACGGTTTGCTTTATCGTCCCCATGTAGAAGTAATGCCATCCAGCGGCGCTGAGTTCTGCTTGGAACCGGCGAAGCTCAGCACCGCTTCCTACCGTACTCCAGCCATTTGTGATCGCGTCGCCTTTGAGCTGGACCGATTCGGGAAGAATCGTGCCCTTCTGGATCAGAAATGTCCCCGGCGTAATCATCTGGAACGAGTTTCCCTTTCACCGTGCCCGGCAGACTTCAGGTGGACAGGCAACATAACAGACTTCCTTCGTTGTAGGTCTAAGAGAAAGTGAACTGGATAGTCTGACTTAGTTCAGGAGATCCAGTGATTGGGCGGGAGTGCTCAGACGTTAACTAGCATAGGTTAACTACCCTGATTTGTCAAGCCTCAGTGTTTATTCAGAATGCGCTATCTTGACCGCAATTAGTTAATCGAGTACTGCACGAAGGACACGGATGGATTTGGCCTCCGGTGTAATCGGTGCCTCAGTTGTTTGGCATTCAAAGTATGTTCGCCGGTCATAGAGAAGATACGGGCGCTTCGAGCGCGCCCAGTTTAAGCAGTGTCAGGGACTGTCCTACTCGTGCCCGATCACTACAACGATTGTTCCGAGTCATGCGTGACCGTCTCCCGTTATGTGGTTTCAGATACATGTGAAAACCATCGGAACAGGAAGAAGTGGTGCCCACACAGGCAGCACCGAAAGGGCAAGATGATCCAGCGGAAAGCTTCTTCAAATACGTTGCGGTCGCCCACGCTTCTAAGGTCGATGGACCTGCAGTGTGGACATCGCCTGGTGAAAACAGATTGCGATAGCTTCATTTACCGATCCAATCCAAGCAGAAGTTTACGAGTAACAGGCCCGGGCCCTATGTTAGGGACGGAAATGCATTCTGTTTGCAAGTCGCTCCTTTTCTAGCCTGTCTTGGACATTCTGTTTATCTATTTTCTGGCGTTGAGGTAGTTCCTGGTCGTCCAAACGTTTCCCGGAGGCGATTGCCTCCTGAGCCATGCCATCGAGCCTCCTGCAGAGAGCGATCAATCCATATCCTGAACCGTAAGAAGACTGAACAAGACTGAACGAGTAGTCCGCGTTTTCCCAGCGAGCCACGACCGTTATTGCTTCGCTGAAGGAGCGTGACGGAAGCAGAGCGTCTGCAACAGGCCGCGTTGCCGTTCCATAGTGGGCAGATATTGCTTCGATGAGGTCTTGGACACTCATTCCTTTAGTCCTGTCGGCATCGTAATCGACCACCATCCGAAAGAGTTGCCCGTTGTAAAAGCTGAACAAAACTTGTTTTACTGGGTCCATCTCCCCACCTGCGCCTGAAAACCGCTCCGGCATCCACGCCAGTTCCTCAATTCGAGCTGGACGTTGATGCAGCAGGGTCACTTCGGATGGATCCATACCCGAGTGCTGCACGGCTGAGTTCAGGGTCATGCCGAACTGGAACCCGCGATAGGTGGACAGATCGGCGCCAGATAGCAAGCGCGAGAGAAACAGAACGGCCAGAGGCAGTATAATGATCCACCAAGCTCTTTTCATTGGATGTCCTTTCGGAGTGGGCCTGAACCGGCGACACTTGTTCTCCGATTTCGCATTGAGCCTAAATCGATTGAAAACGTTTACTAAGAGAGGGATTCCGAAGCCAACTTAGTTCAGCAATCAGAAGAGTGGCAAGATTGCTCAGTCGTTAACTATTATAAGTTAAGCACATTTGCTTGTCAAGCCTCCGTTGCGCTATACTGAGGCACGGCTTAATCAGGCCTGGTTAAGTCAAAAGAAAGCCACATGGATATCGTTTTCCTCATCCGACAACGGCTGGAAGAACTTGGCATTGGACAGCGTGACCTGGCCGTGGCGGCCGAGGTGACCGAGTCTTACATCTCGCAGTTGCTAGCGAAGAAGAAAACGCCTCCGGCTCCCGATCGGACGGACATTTACGATAAGATCGCCAAGGTACTGCGGATCCCCAGCAAAGAGCTGTCCAACCTGGCGGAGACGCAGCGGCGGGAAGAACTCAAGCGGAGGGTTCTGGATCCGCCTCTGCCGCTTTTCAGGGAGTTTCGCCAGCTCATTCTGCGGAAGTGCGTCGCAACGAAGAAGAAACAGATCACGAGCATCTTTGAGCGCGAGCCGTTCGGTGAGTTCGAACGCTTCATCACCCAAAAGCTTCTCGATATTACCAAACGAGCGGTGAAGGAAGAGCTTGGCGACGAAAATTGGATTCATCGCGTAGCCAGCATCAGCAAGCGCAGCTATGAAGAGACTCGAGTCTCGATTCTGGAGTTCCTCGACACCGATATCTTCCACGTCTCTGCTGAAAACTGTATATCGTTCTTGGACCCGCTAATACAAAGTTGGGACATCGAGTTCGAGAGCTTCGGCATGGAGATTGTACTGAACCAGAAGCTGAGTCGTGATCACCTCAAAAGGCTCGAATTCCAGGAAGCGCGGCCCACACCCGATTTGGAAATAGAACAAGGCTTAGAAGATTTTTTGAGCGACCCGAAGCTCAGCGCCGGTGTCACGGCAGATGAGATTGCCTTTCTAAAAAGATTGCGGATCGATGGGAAGCGCCCCTCTCTCCTCTACTACTACCGTGAACTACAGAACCTCCGAGACCCTCTCAATTTCCTTCCAGCCTCTATCGGAAACGGACGAGAGCCCAGAGAGCTCTCGTCCGAGACTCGATCCCGAGTTCGAAGGGAAAAAACGCAAAATCTCAGCAGGTAAGTATCATGAATCTCCAGCAGCAGAAGACCAATATGACTTTCACTTATCAAGGTTTTACACATAGCGGCGATAAGAGGTGTTTTACCTTCCAGAACGTGAAGGCCCAAAACGATCCGATGAGTATCTTCTCCATCGAAGTCGATCTTCCGCTCTTATCGAGAATCCGGTTTCCAGTGCAGGACGCACCGATGTTTTGCCTTCAACTGCTGAACACGGCCTCTCTTGCCGGTACCGATTCTTTAGAGAGACTTCACCGTTACGGACTCGTCGAAGAGGACTTTCGCTCAGTCTTAGTAGAACGGGAGAAAAGAGCCGCAAAGCGGGCAATGAGGAAACCTCCACGCAGGCCTCTGAGAAAACCTTCGTCCTTTTCAAACGTTGTTTTGGGATCAGTTTTTCAGGAAGGCTAGATACATGCCGTTTGCGCAATTTGCAGCTCGTTCTTTCACGGCCGTGTCGATCCAAAAGAATGCGCCCGAATCCTCGGGAGTCTACGGTCTATTCAACGCTCGGGAGTGTCTATTAATCGGGCAAAGCAGCAACATACGGGCCGAATTCTAACAGAACTGAGAGAAATAGGTACCGGTTTGCGAATCGAGAATCCGACCGGCTTCACTGTCGAGTTATGCTCGCCCGGCGAGCGCGCCATTCGCCTGGAAAAGCTAGTTCGCGAACTGGAGCCGCGGTTCTGCTCTTCGGGGCAAAGAAAGGCTGAGATTGACATACAAGGCACGACAGCATAGCCCAACAGAGACCGTCCTCAAGGAGAACTCCGCGACGATCTGACGAGGGACACACCCCGGACGCCAATGGCCGCGAGCCGCTTCAAACGTCTTCTGGATAAAGTTGGCCCGGCAGCAGGTGGTGTCCTCCAGAAGCAATGGAAACAGTTGTAACTGATGCGGCGAAGAGGTCGATCGGACTCTGATTTGCAGGTTAGGGCGAGGTTGAACCAAATCGCAAGTCACTGGGACGCATAACGCTAGATTCTTATCGGAGGCGGCGCGGGGGAACAGCCGAGAGCAGGGACACTCCTGGCCGCGCCGCTTTCGATAAGACCGTTTCATGTGAGCCGCTCGCGTTTGCGACGGACACGGTCTCCTATGGGTATTCAATTGGGTTTCGCTGTTCCATCGCCTCGCAATTGCCCAAAGCGGGGCTTCGGAGGAGTAGGAACGGCTTCACGATCCTGATTATCCCTCTAAATCTGGTTTGCCAATAGAAAGCAATCGCTCCGTTGTCTTCACGCGTAGCGTCCGCCGCGCGAGCGACTTACTTGTAACGCGCTACCATTCAACGTCAGCAACGGCGACGATACGACAGGTGGATTGGTCAGATTTGCGGCAGGTTGCGTGTAATCCGTGAGCTGTGACGCTAGCGCGGCGCGCCGAAGCGTCAGGTTAACAGGGTATTCGAATCGCGTTTACATGAGGCGAAGAGGATCAGGCGCATCCAACTTGAGTTCGGGGAGTTGCAAATGGAAAGGACTCAGGGCTTCACGCTTCGCTCTGGACAGCGACTGGGTGAACGGACCGAGATCGTCCGACAGTAATGGATATTCAGCCCTCACCCGTCCATATAGGACAGTCCCATGGAACAGCTTCACCCTGGCCATCAATAAGAGAGGTCCTGGGATAAGTAGTAGGCGAGTACACGCGAAAGTGCACGTGAACTACCATAGGAGCTTACCAATGGAAACTATACGAATCATTACGGACGTCAGTAAGCACGCGGGCTGCGGTGGATTCCTGGGCATGTCTCAGGATGCGCCGCAGTACGTTTTGGAGCACGAGGGATTGGAAACTCGAATTGCTGGAGCGGAGATGGTATGCCTCCGCTGCGGTGAAAGAATTCGCTCCCAGGACCAGGTCGAACCAGCAGAGCAATAAGTACTCCGAAATCCGAATACGGTCCAGCAGGTGGACGCGCAAGGCAGGAGCCGTTCCTTCAGCACCAGCCTCTGGAGGCCAAGTCCTACCTCAGTACATGAAGTGGATTGGCGGTTGTAGGATTCGGCATCCTGCGGGGCACTTGCAGGTCCGGCATCGGTTTTGCCTGGAATAGTCGTCGCGTTACTTTCGCGATGCGCCTGGCCCAGAGAGTAGCTCGTTCACGCCGGGCGCTATCGGTTGCGATGCCGGTGCTCGCATACATCTGGCGGTACAACTTCGAGACGAAAACGAACGCTAAGCGAGCCCGGAGTGTCGGGGTACAGGCGGAACGTTTCCAGATAGCGGGCAGGCTGTAGAAGTCGTCCCAGACACCTTGGGTTCTGGCCCGCATTTCCTCCGAAGTCATGGTCGGATGTGGCATAAACATTTTGGGCCTTTTGTCGGGGGGAATGAGCCAGTAGCGTGTAATTGAAACGCCATCTACTTCGGGCGGATGAGGGCCGAGACTTTTTTCCCAGCGATCAAAGTCGACGGTGCCGCAAAATGGCGTGAGCATCACGAATTGGGCGAAAGCTATGCCGGAGCGTTGCGCCAGTTCTTGTGTCGCTCGAAATGTATCGTGACGGTCGGTCGGCAAGCCGAAGATAAACGATCCGAGGACATGGACCCCGTGTTCCTGAAACTGCCGAAGACGCTGAACGAGGTTTTCGCCAGATAAATTAAAGTCCTTGAATACGGCTTTGAGACCCTCGGCTGTAACGGCCTCAACGCCGACTAGCGCACCCATGATGCGCGCCTTGCGCATGGCTTCGAGGAACTCAGGATCCTCGGCCGCTTCCATGGTGATCTGGGTAAAGAACACCATGCCTTTGGGAAGATCGGCCAATCGCTCCATCAATTCAAAGCGCTCTGCGCGAATGGCTTTCAATTCCGCAACTTTTGCAGCATTGTTCTGCCGCTCCGCCAGCCTGATGTCCGTGAGCGAGACGGGGTAAAAGTTATCGTCCGCAAGCGCGATGAAGCGGAAGCCTCGGCGGCGGAGTTCGACGATCTCTTCGATGATCGGGTCGGAAGGCCTTTGCCGGGGACGCTGGCCGTCCGTGCGCCAAACAGAGCAGAACGAGCAATGCTTTGCACATCCTCGTACGGTCTGGACCGAAGCCCACATATATTTGGACGAATCGAGCAGGTCCCACCGCGCAACTTTGAACTGCCCGGCTTCAACTCGGCCGCCTTCATAGATACGTTGGACCCTTCCCCTTCTATGGTCGCGAAGAGCTTGGCCCCAGGCCAAATCCCCATCCCCGCGAACTACGCAATCCGCCGCGCCTCGCTCGAAGGCTTCCTCCGGGAACAACGTTGAGTGGATACCCCCAAAGATCACGAAGCCGCCTCGCTGCTTTACAAGATGGCCGATTGCATAACCTCGAAGAGCATTCCCGGTGTGGATGCCGATCCCGACAATGTCGCCGGCATGAATCGAATCCACGTTGAGCGCTTCCAGAGTTTCGTCACAGAGGATGGGATCACCAAACTCGTCAGGTGTAGCTGCCGCCAACACAAATAGCCAACGCGGCGTGATGACGGCTGTGCCGAAAGCTGTATCGCTTGGATTTATTAAATGAACTCGCAATCTTATCCTTTTTTCCCCGCATCGGAAAGCCCGGCGGATGCGACTGATATACCGCTGTCCATTCTACTGACGCACATTTACTAGTTCGCGTATCGCACGAACTGGTTTCGAGTGCGGCAGTGACAAAGTCGCAAGCCGGATGCTTTGGCAGACGTATGACGTATATTGTGGGCCCGAGGCCGTGGAAACGCTCTTTTTCTTTGATCTAGGCCGGCACACCGGAACCTTTCGAGGTGAGAGATGCACACCTGAGTGCGTCTTACCTGCGAAGCAGCAAACCAAGGCTATAAATGCAGACCTCCATTCCCCAAACGCATCTTCGGGCGATAATTGCCGAAGATGACGCTGCCCTCCGTTGCACTCTTCGGCAAATTGTACAGGCGCGCTGCGAAGTGATCGCGGAAGCCGAAAATGGCCAAGTCGCTGTCGAACTGGCCGGAGCGCTGAATCCTGATATCGTGCCGCTCGACATCTCGATGCCGATCCTAACGGGTTTGAGGCGGCACGGCCCATCAGAAACCAGTTGCCTCACGTCCGTGTCGCCATTGTGAGCAGCCACTCGGACCCGGCCTATGTAGAACAGGCGTTCCGAAGCGGTGCCCCAAGGCTATGTCTTTAAAGGATCTGAGATCGTTCAGCTTGTCGAGGCCATTCAAGACGTCATCAACGGCCGAACGTTTCGTCCGACGTGAGAGGAGAAAGATTGCCGGAACGTGTCGATCTCGCTTGCGAGTGTTTAAATTCAGCCCAGTGGCCAACGCCTTGCGCTTATTGGAACACCCATCCGGGACCGATTGTCGTGGCCTCTCGCGCCCCAATCGACCAATCCTCAAGACTCCGCAGTTCGCGGTTACCAATCGCCTGTCATCTGATCGGAGTGGCAACTTGCTGCGATAGTGGAGGAACAGACCCATGCACCGCTTCCCGGGCCTCCGCTTCAATGTTCTTGTTGTCGTCATCCTGCTCAGAGGGAACCTACACGCCGACCCCATCAAGGTCCGCCACCCTCAGGGCTCGGCACACGGCTTTGTCGTCCTGAAAACGATTGAGGGGAGGCGCCTCGCCACTGGCGACATGAGCCAGATCGTTCACGGCGATCGCGTCACCTCACGCCTCATTTTCCATTTCCGCGACGGGTCCGTGGACGATGACACAACAGTGTTCTCCCAACGCAGCGTCTTCCGTCTGATCAGTGACCACCATACCCAACGTGGCCCTTCCTTCCCCAAGCCCATGGACGTCCTCATCAACGCGGTCACCGGGCAAATTACCTCTCGTAACACAGACGGTAAAGTCAGGCAGGATCACCTCGACCTCCCGCCAGATGTATCGAATGGCCTACCGCCCAACCTCCTCATGAACATTCTTCCATCCACACCTGAAACCAAACTGTCCTTTGTCGCTCCCACAGAAAAGCCGCGGCTCATCCATGTCTCCATCAAGCCCGCAGGCGAGATGCCGTTCACGATCGGCGACACGAAGCGCAAGGCCACCGATTTTATCCTCCACCCTGAACTCGGCGGTATTGTCGGGATAATCGCTCCGATCATTGGTAAGCAGCCCGCCGACTACCATATTTGGATACTCGAAGGCACTTCACCGGCCTTCATCCGCGAGGAAGGTCAAATGTACGAGGGTGGCCCCATCTGGCGGGTCGAGCAAATCAGTCCAACGTTCCCGCACTAGCGTAGCGATTCCCCTCTCCTCGATTGCTGGGCAGAGCCCGCCGACAAACTTTGGGGGCGGCGGTGCAAACACTAGCCAACGTTTACGGTGCGGTACTTAAGCCAAGCCTTTAACGGATACTTTCCACCTCAACGGGCCATTTCACAGCAGTTCGAGTGATACCTGCGCGTGGGCACCTGGGTCTTTGAATAGGGGAACATCGTGCTAATCAGAGTCAAGACAAAGGTCCAAACGTTCGTTGCGGTAGCCGCATTTTTCTGCGCCGCGGCTCTGAATGTCGCAACCGGTTATGCACGGGACTTGGCGGGCGTGAGCATGCCCGAGAAGGTAAGCGTTTCCGGCAAACAGCTCCAGCTGAACGGCATGGGCCTGGGCAAGAAGGCATTTTTCAGAGTCTATGTGATAGGGCTCTACCTCGAAAGGCCCACCTCGGACGCACGAACTGCGATTAGGGCCGATGAGGCTAAACGCATTGTTCTTACAATGCTGCGGGATGTGAGCCGCGAAAGGTTTGTGCAAGCAGTGGAGAAAGACATAATGAGCAATCCCGGTGTGCCAATGACGGCTCTTCGCAGGCGCCTCGATCTCCTGGAAAGTGTACTCCCCGCCCTGAAGAAAGGAAGTGTACTCGACTTTACCTATCTGCCGGCCCGAGGCACCCTGGTGCGCGGCCAAGGCCGAGAGATCACGATTCCAGGCAAGGACTTTGCAGACGCGCTGTTCTCGGTATGGCTGAATTCGCAGTCATCCAATCCGGCTCTCCAGCGCCAGCTATTGGGCGGCGTATAAAAATCTGAGATTCTGTGCGACATGCCTCGATGAAAGCCGCGTGTAAAACCCTGGACTTGACCTTACGGACAGGCAAGATAGGTTGAACACGCCTGACAGAGAGAAACTCCCTTCGCCTTCCGGCCAATGCCGAAGACGCCTGACAACAAGGCGAAGGGAGCGACTCCATTGGAGTGTTCCCAGGTGGTGCAAGTTGTCTGACACCAGAATTCGTCGGTCAAGTCGAGACTATCTCAGATTTTTCCGTTCTCATCCGCTGGATCAATTCCCGAAGTTCTTTCGCTATCTTCGGTCGTCCCGCTCTCAGCGGTCGCGACCGCCAGCGCCAGAACAATCGGAATCCGGCGCGATGCCAGGAAACCACGGTATCTGTCGGTCCGGCATTCGTAAGAAGTTAGATCCGTTCTAACGGCGTACCGTTTACCAATGTTCCGTCCCATCAGCTAGAATGTGCCGGTCCTGGAAAGTGCGCTTCGACGCGATGTATCGGGATCAGCTTGAATTCGATTGCGGTTAATCAACGATCCCAAAATGCTTTTTGAATAGGCTCTCCGCCATTTTGGCGCGGCTGTCATTCACCGCAACAGATTTGGCCGCACTCCTAGGATTTGAAATATATCCCTTTTCGTGCAACCTGTCCAAGGCATCCCAGTCGAAACTCTTCCATGCTCGTCGCACAGAGTGCTTAGTGAACATCCCAAGGTACATGAGCGAGAGCACCAGATCGTCCTCTTTGTCCTTGTCGTATTCCATCTCAATTCCGCGAGAGTTGTGGGTCGAGCCCATCTTATCCACCCGGGCACGTCGCAGCGTAGACGATCCCGAGAAGCATGAACGCACGACTCCTGAGTGACTGGCCGCTGCGGAACCTGGGAATACGTACATAGATGGCGACTATGGACCGAGGTGTTTATGAACTGCCTGGGTGCAATGGCACTTCGCCGAACCAAACAATATGGCTGCCGTCCAAAATGCCGGGCCATAAAACGGGTTTGAAGACACGGCGAGATCGTCGATGAAAACGCCGGGCTCCGACACCGCGATGTGTTGAGGCGCAACCATCACCGCTACGGCGATGAATGAATACTCGAGCGGATGAACACATCCTTGCTAAGGACGGATTTCGGAGTGCATCGAGGGAAGAAGCTCACGACGAACTCTGTCTGCAACTCCAGGAGCTTCGCCCCGGCGCGCGCGAAGGGGGGAGCTGCCCACTGGGTTTCGGTGGTACCCCCAATGCGCTGCGCTCCTCTTTCCCCCGAAAAAGCGCAAGCGCTTCAGCAACCCTTGCCCTTGCCGCCCCAGTCTCGCCAGCGACGCCTCGGAGGTGTTATGTCAACACCTCAACTAACATTCTCAAAACCAGTCCCAAGCAAGAGCCGAAATGATTCGAAACGAGAATGCCCGACTTCGACCTACTGCGGTGAATGCATTTGCGGACGGCACGTCGAGATCAGGTGGCGGGAGTGGGTCTGCCCCGATTGTCACCGGCGAATAGTGATCGAGTGGGCAGCGTAGCCGACTTTTATCGAATGCGACGATCTCACCTGACGTCCAGCTGGTTCATCATCGCGAACGGTACCGCTGTCGGATCCCGCTGGACGTCTCGGGGGAAAAGGGGTCAACTGGCCTTCTAATTCTTTTGCATGCAATGAGTTAAGCGCTTACGGCAGGAATTGTAGGAACGGGTGATTTCGCCCTAAGTTATTGAAAACAATGGAGCGGGAGACGGGGATCGAACCCGCGACGTCCAGCTTGGGAATGTTGATCTCAATTGAGAATAAAGAACTTATGCGTCCGTGGACGACCATCCTGACCATATGTACCCATGGACGTCACAGGTTTTGTTCGAAAACCCGGCTTAAAGAACTAATCGAACTAATCCGGGCAGTTCGAGTTTTAGCTTCCGAAAACCAAGTCAGCCAGTCCTAGATTCCCTTGCTCAACGTGCGCCGAATTCGCTTCGGCGCTGACGCGAGGTGAGGGTTGCAGAACAGCTACGCCCGACGTGTCTCTCCGATGGAGACCGTTCGGCAAACGTCAATGGAGTCTGCCGGCACCGCCCTGAAGCGGACGGTGCCGGAACTGGTTGTCTCGAAACAGAAGCTCCGGCAGGCCGAAGGCATTGCCCTGGTCCGAAGCAAGCGAGAGGAAGGAAGTCAGGTTCTGGCATTCAGTTCAAGACCATTCGTGATGTGCGGACTTCCGGTGAGGAAGCCGCCAGCGGGCCAGTTCCTGTTCGAGCGGCGCAACGGAGCGTTCCTTCTCCAGATCACTGGACATCCCGAGTTCGGGCTACCCTATGGCCAGGACCGGCTGGTGCCGATCTACTTGGCCACGCTTGCTGTTCAGCAGAAGAGTCAAACAGTTCGATTCCGCTCTGGATCGGAAATGCTGGACACCTTCGGAATGAGCAAAGGAGGAAAAGAGTACCGCCGGCTGGTGCAGGCGTTTGAACGCATCTTTGGGGCGACGATCTTCTTCGGTTCCGACCGAATCAACGGGAAAGCGAAAGTCGTCCAGCGCTCCCGGTTCAACTTTCTTCGAGAAGCCCGCATCTGGTACCACCGCGATGCGGATCAGACCGCCTTATCGGAGGACTTCGAAAATACGGTGGTCCTCAGCGACGACTTCTACAACGAGATCACTTCGCATCCGATTCCGACGGACCTGGAAGCGGTCAGAGTCCTTGCCGGGGCACCTGCCGTCCTGGACCTGTTCATGTGGCTGTCTTATCGCTGCCACATCTCGAAACGGGAAGAACGGATCCCGATCTTCGGACTATTTGGCCTGGCGCAGCAATTGGGCTCGGTAGAGTACTCACGACCCCGCCGATTCCGCGTAAAGCTCGAACAATGGTTGGATTCCATTCGTTTACTCTGGCCGGAGTGCCCCGCTAAAATCAGCACTGACGGAACAAGCTTAGAACTGAACCGAGCGGCTGCCGTGTTCGTGGAACAGAGGCCCCGCCGATGAGTGGAGAGAAATGCACGACGACACGATCCGGAAAAGAATCGACTCAGATGGACAAATCGCAATTGCTGCCGGATAGCTATCCAGGTTGTTACAGGAACTGAAGCAACGCATCCAGGAATCGCAGCGGCGGGCATCAATTTTTGTCAATGGCGAACTGGTGCTCCTATATTGGCGGATGATTCTTCAGTAATATCAGCTTTTGCGGATCACAAGGCACGGGCGCTAACGATAACCCCTGCGAGCTTGTCTGGGTTGTGACGAGACAATACCATTTCCAAACCCAGACGCCCGGAACAGTGGCTCCGGCAAGGTCCAGGCGGTAAGAACACCTTGAACACCCATCAAAAGATACTGCCGCCCATCCAGCTCATAAGTGATCGGCGAAGCATTGACGTGACCTCCTGCATACGTATGCCAAAGGGTTTTGCCGGTCGCCGCATCGAGGAGCAGTAAGTTACCCGCCGTATCTGCAGTGAAAGCGATTCCACCGGCAGTGGTAAGAATCCCTGCGCCCGTTGTTCCCAATCCAAGATCATACTCCCAGCGAGACCTTCCGGTTCTGTAATCGATCGCCTTCAAGGACGACCGCGACAATAGCCCAAAATCTTTCCCTGCATAACCGACAGCCTTGCCGCTAGTTAAATGATAAAAAAGGGAATAAGACTGGTCGGCACTCACGTAAAAAAGTCCCGTCTTTGGATCAAAGGAAGGCGATCGCCAGTTCGTTGCTCCACCCGATGCGGGGGAAACAAGTGTTCCCGCCGCGCTCGGATCT
>Ga0308174_10000279_pt1 | contig 21227 bp, 17 predicted proteins | sample PhyPR2_FD_203894 | JGI IMG/M metagenome (GOLD analysis project Ga0308174, IMG submission 203894) | Soil microbial communities from UC Gill Tract Community Farm, Albany, California, United States - DLSLS.P.R2 | ecosystem: Environmental > Terrestrial > Soil > Agricultural land | place: USA... | reverse complement strand
GACCGGCCGACCGGCATCGCCTGCGCGCGGTGCGGTCGGCCGATCTGCCCGGAGTGCATGATCCCGGCCTCGGTCGGCTTCCAGTGCCCCGAGTGCGTGCGGGAGGGGCGGGCCTCCGTCCGCGGCCCCCGGGGCCGCGGTGGTCTGCAGGCCGCGGGGCGCCGGTGGGGTGCGGTCACCCTCACCCTGATCGCGATCAACGTCGGGATGTTCCTCGTCACGGCGGTCTCCGCCGCCATGGGCGGCGCCTCGCCGCTGGACAACTACAACTCGCCGGTCTTCACCGAGCTGGCCCAGGTGCCCGCCTACGTCGCCGCCGGCGAGTGGTGGCGACTGATCACGGCCGCGTTCCTGCACGTCGGCCTCCTCCACCTCGGCTTCAACATGCTGGCGTTGCTGGTCTTCGGCTCCGAGCTCGAGCAGATGCTGGGCCGCTGGCGCTACCTGGGCCTCTACCTGGTCTCTGCGCTCGGGGGCGCCACGGCCATCCAGCTGTTCGGTGCCCCCGGCGGGGCGGTTGCCGGCGCGTCCACGGCCATCTACGGGCTGCTCGGCGGCCTCGGCGTCCTGATGATCGTCCGTCGGCAGAACCTCCGCGGCCTGCTGACCCTGCTGGCGATCAACCTCTTCATCAGCTTCCTGCCCGGCGTCTCGCTGATCGGCCACCTCGGCGGCTTCTTCGCCGGCATGCTGACCGCCGGGATCCTCGTGGCCGCCCGTACCCGGCCCGCACTGCAGATCCTCGGTGTCGCGGTCCTGGTCGTCGTCCTGACCGTCGTGGCCGTGACCGCGCAGACCGCCGCCTTCTAGGCCGCCGGCGGCGCGAGGGCGCGCAGTGCCCGGGCCACCTCGTCCGGGTCGGCACCGAGGTCGCGGCGGCCGAGCACCACGAGTACGCCCTCGTCGTCCGGACCCGCAGCCGTGTCCAGTTCCAGCGTCCGGCTGCGGACGCCGAGCCGGCGGCTCACCCGGACGTGCACACGCAGTCCGGCCCACGGCAGGTGCCGGCGTCCGGCGAGGGTGCGCACCTCGACACCGTCGGGGCCGGCCGCCAGCCGCGGGCGGCCCACCAGGTCGCGCGTCGCCAGGACGAGCACGAGCAGCGCGGCGGCCCCGACCAGGATCCGGCCCGGTGCGTCGAGGACGACGACGGCGAGGGCGAGCCCCAGCCCGACCGCGGCGAGCGCGCCCGTCTCGGCCCGGCGGGGTGACCACTGCACATCCCCAGCCTGCCATCTCACGGTGAGACGGAACGGGACCGTCCACTCCGTCGCGAATTGGCTGCATCCGGTGACCGCCACGCGTGTGAACCGCAGGTCAGAGGGGTAGACGTCCCCTGACGCGGTGTCCACCCGGTTGCCCTCATGTCGACGAGTCCACAGCGCAATGCACAGCTGGGGACAGACTCACACGGGTGTAGTTACTGCTGTGGTGTCGTTGTCACACCCGCCTCATGTCGGACATCTGTGCAGGTCAGCGCGGTGCGGGTCCGTTCCGTCTCTCCACACTCGGTGGACAACCCTGGGGGCGGAGCGCCATGTCGACCTGTGGACGACGCTCACCTCTGTGCACAGCGTGTGCCCATCGACGACGGAGGCCCCCGCCCCCAACTGGGGACGAGGGCCTCGGGTAAGGCGGGGTGCCCGGGCGCGGGCCCGGACAGGGTGTCAGCGCCAGCGCATCGACATGACCAGGCCGGCGACCATCGCGCCGAAACCGATCGCGAAGTTCCACGCCGACAGCGAGACCATGAACGGGATCTTGTCGCCGGCGACGTAGTACACGACGATCCACAGCAGGCCGAGCACCATGAGGGCGACCATCACCACGGCGTACCAGCGGGGGCTGGGCTGCGCTGCGCGCGCCTGGGCGGTCCGCGACTGCAGGACACCCTCCGGCGGGGTGTACACCGACTTCTTGCGCACCTTGGACTTGGGCAACCTGCGTTCTCCCTCCGGGGGGCCGGGCTGTCGACTCCGGCCGGAAACCCCTCCAGCCTAAGCTGCTCGCAGACGGCGAGGGTGCTGCAACCGCCCAGAGCACCCCGTGCGCCCCCGGTCGCCGTCCCCCGCAGGCCCCAGGAGGTGTGCCGTGGCCCGCTCGATGCGCGCCGTCCTGAGAGGCCGGCGCATCTCCGCGTGGGGCGCCCTCGTGCCCGTCGTCGCGCTCGCCGCCGGCCTGCTGTTCGCCACCTCGGGGCGCACCGCGCAGGGCACGGATCTGCGCGCCGGCGAGATCACCAAGCTCTCCGAGCTGATCGGCCAGCGCAACAACGCGGTGAAGAGCCAGGCCGCCCAGCTGGCCACCCTCCAGAGCCAGGTGCAGCGGCTGACCGCGCAGGCGGCGACCCGCAACGGCGCCGTTGCCGCCGCGAAGGCCAGCGGGGACCAGGGCGCGCTCTCGGCGGCCCTGGTGCCCCTCACCGGCCCCGGCGTCGTCATCACTCTTGACGACGCCCCCCAGCGGGCCGATGGCCAGCTCCCGGTCAACGCCAGGCCCGACGACCTGGTGATCCACCAGTCCGACGTCCAGGCGGTCGTGAACGCGGTCTGGGCCGCCGCGGCCGACGGCGTCGCCGTCATGGACCAGCGGCTGATCGAGACCAGCGCCGTGCGGTGCGTCGGCAACACCCTGCTGCTGCAGGGCCGCACCTACTCACCGCCGTTCGTCATCACCGCCATCGCCGACGCCGGTGCGGTCCGTGCCCAGCTGGCCGCGTCGCCGCAGGTCGCGGTGCTCGAGCAGGCCGTCGAGGCATTCGGGCTCACCTTCCAGGTGCGGTCCCGGGCCCAGGTGACGCTGCCGGCCTACGACGGCCCGCTCGACCTGCAGTACGCCAGCCCCCGCTGAGTACGGTGGATCGGTGCTGACCGCCGACCGCCCGGTGCTCGTCGTCGACAACTTCGACAGCTTCGTCTACAACCTGGTCCAGTACCTGGGGCAGCTCGGCGTCCGGTGCATCGTCCGGCGCAACGACGCGATCACCGTCGACGAACTCGCCGACCTCGACGTCGCGGGGGTGCTGCTCTCCCCCGGCCCCGGCACGCCGGCCGGCGCCGGCGTCACCGTGCCCATGGTGCACGCGGCGGCCGGGCGCGGGATCCCCGTCCTCGGCGTCTGCCTCGGGCACCAGGCGATCGCCGAGGCCTTCGGCGCGGAGATCGTGCGCGCCCCCGAACTGCTGCACGGCAAGACCAGCGAGGTGTTCCACGAGGGCGTCGGCGTGCTCGCCGGGCTGCCCTCGCCCTTCACCGCGACCCGCTACCACTCCCTCGCCGTCGACCCGGCCACGGTGCCCGCCGAGCTGGAGGTGACCGGGCGCACGGCGTCCGGGATCGTCATGGCGCTGCGGCACCGCGAGCTGCCGATCGAGGGCGTGCAGTTCCACCCCGAGTCGGTGCTCACCGAGGGGGGCCACCAGATGCTCGCCGGCTGGCTCGCGGTCTGCGGTGTGGCCCCCGACCCCGCCGCCGTCGAGACGGCGGCCGCGGGCGCGCGCCGGTTGTCGTCCGTGCGCGGCTAGGTCAGCCGCCGGGGCTCGGCGTCGGCGTCGTCGGTGGACCGCTGGGCGGTGCGGAGCTGCTCGGCGTCGTGGACGACGACGGCGTCGGGACGGCGATCAGCAGGGTGATCGGGGTGTCGGCCGTCGCCTGCGTGCCGGCGCCGGGCTCGGTGCCCACCGCCTGTCCCTGAGGCACCGTGTCGTTCTCCACACTCTGCACCGTGACGTTGGTGAAGCCCGCGTCGTGCAGGGCCCTCTGCGCGTCGGCCTGGCTCTTGCCGTGCACGTCGGGGATCGCGACGTCGCCGTCGGAGACCTGCAGGGTGATCGCCTGGGTCGGCGCCACCTGGGTGCCCTCGGCCGGGTTGACGGCCACCACGGTGCCCTTGGGCTTGGCGCTGTCGACCTGGTCGGTGTTGATGCTCGTGAAGCCCGCGGTGCCCAGGGTCGTCTTCGCGCGGTCGGCGTCGAGGCCGACCACGGGCGGCACGGCGACGGTATTGGGCGCCTGACCGACGACGAGGTCGACCTTGGTGCCCTTGTCCACCTGGACGCCACCGGCCGGGTCGCTGTCGAGGACCCTGCCGACCTGGTCGGTGTTGCCGGTCGTCTGCGGGGTCACCGTGCCGACCTTGAGGCCGGCGCTGGTGAGCAGCTGCACGGCCGCGGCCTGGGACTGGTTGACCAGGGCGGGCACGGCGACCTTGGCGGGCGCCGTCGGCGCCTTCTTGCCCCCGGACAGGGTCAGGGCCAGCGCGATCACGCCGGCCACGATCAGGAGCCCGACCACGGCGATGATCGCGATCATCCGGCGCTTGCGGCGGCGCGCGGCCTCGTCGTCGTCCCAGCCGTCGTCGTCCCGGTAGCCGTACCCGCCGGGCGCAGCAGCGAGGATCGTGGTCTTCTCGGCGTCCCCCATGACCGGGGTGGCCTCGACCCGCTGCCCGGCGAGGGCCCGGAGCAGGTCGTTGCGCATGTCGGCGGCCGACTGGTACCGGTTGGCCGGGTTCTTGCTCATCGCTTTGAGCAGGATGGCGTCGAGCTCGGCGGGCACCAGCGGGTTGATCGACGACGGCAGCCGCGGGTCCTCGCGCACGTGCTGGTAGGCCACGGCCACCGGGGAGTCGCCGGTGAAGGGCGGGGCGCCGGTGACGAGCTCGTAGAGCAGGCAGCCGAGGGAGTAGACGTCGGAGCGGGCGTCGACGCCCTCGCCGCGCGCCTGCTCGGGCGAGAGGTACTGGGCGGTGCCGATGACGGCTGCCGTCGAGGTCATCGTCGCGGCCGAGTCGCTGACCGCCCGGGCGATGCCGAAGTCCATCACCTTGACCGCGCCCTGGGGCGTGATCATCACGTTGCCGGGCTTCACGTCGCGGTGCACGATGCCGTTGCGGTGGCTGAAGTCCAGCGCGCCGCAGATGTCGGCGGCCAGGCTCATCGCGCGCTCGGGGGGAAGCCGGCCCTCGCGGCGCAGCACGTCGCGCAGCGTGTCGCCCTCGACGTACTCCATGACGATGTACGGGGTGGCGCCGGTGGGCGTGCGGTCCTCGCCGGTGTCGTACACGGCGACGATCGCGGGGTGGTTCAGCGACGCGGCCGCCTGCGCCTCACGCCGGAAGCGCACCTGGAACGAGGGGTCGCGCGCGAGGTCGTTGCGCAGTACCTTCACGGCGACCTCGCGGCCCAGCCGCAGGTCACGGCCTCGGTGGACCTCCGCCATCCCGCCGCGGCCGAGGACCCCGCCGATCTCGTAGCGCTCCCCGAGCACCTCCGGCGTGGTCATCGGCAGTCCTCTCGGGCGGGATCGTGCTTCGTCCGGGGGCGGGCCGCGGAGAGCAGGCAGGTGGTGCGCGCGGCCCGCCTGACGTCGGGCAGCGCACCGGGCGGGAGCCTAACCGCTGGATGCCCCGATCCCGGGGCGGCGCGGGGGAACACGATCACGGGCTGCTCGGAGCGGCGGCGGCACCGTTGTCGGTGCCGGCGGACGTCGAGGCCGGCGGTTCGGACGCCGAGGTGCCCGGCAGCGACGTCGACACCGGAGCCGACGACGTGACCGGCGCACTGGTGGACGGCGGCAGCGAGGTCTGTGCCGTCGTCTTGGGTGCCGAGGACGCCGTGGTGCGCGGGGCGGACGACGTGGGCGGGGCGGAGGTCTGCCGGCCGCCGCCACCCGGGGTGTACCCGTCGCGGGCGACGAACAGGACGACGGCATCGCCGGCCTTGGCCTGGACCCCCGAGGGGTCGAGGCCGGCCACGTCACCGGGGCTGAGCTTCTCGCCCAGCGCGACCAGCCGCGACCGGCCGGCGTCCTTCTCGGTGACCGTGAGGTCGGCCTTCTCCAGCTCCGCCCGCACGTCGTCGACCGGCCGGCCGACGAACTTGGCCGGGTCGAGGAAGACGCCGGTCGACCCGGCGCTGCTCTGCGAGGCCGTGGGGCCGCCGGCGGTGCGGTTGCCGCTCGTGGAGCCGGAGGTCAGCAGGAACCAGGCCCCGCCACCGACGAGGAGCAGGAGCACCAGTGCGGCGGTCAGCCAGAGCCAGCGGCGTCCCCGGCGCTTCCCGGGCGGGAGATCGTCCTCGGCCGGCCACTCGGCGTCCGGCGGGGCGTGCAGGGGGGGCATGGGGCCGGCGGTGCCGGTCGCCGGTCCTCCGACGACCGTCGCGCCGTTCGTCGCCGCCGGGATGACCTGGGTGCGGCCGTCGACCGCGTCCCCGACGGCGCCGCGGGCCGCGAGGCCGCCCCCGGCCGCCGCGAGGCCGGCCGCCGTGAGACCGCCCCCGACCACCGGGGTCGGGGTGGTGCGGGGGGTGCCGCCGGCCGCGCCTGCCGCGGCCAGGGTGCCGCCGGCGGCCACCCGGCGGATGGCCTCGGCGAAGGCGCCGCCGTCGGGGAACCGATCGGCCGGATCCTTGGCCAGCGCGCGCTCGACGAGCAGGCGTACCGCGGGCGGGACGTCGGCCGGCAGCGGCGGCGGGGGCCGGTTGATGTGGGCGAGGGCGATGGCCACCTGGGAGGCGCCGTCGAAGGGACGCGCACCGGCCATGCACTCGTAGGCGACCACGCCGAGGGAGTAGACGTCCGACGCGGCGTTGACCTCCATGCCCTGGGCCTGCTCGGGGGAGAGGTACTGGGCGGTGCCGACGACCATCCCGGTGCGGGTCAGCGGCGTGGCGTCGCGGGCCTGGGCGATCCCGAAGTCGGTCAGCTTGACCACGCCGTCGGGCCGGACCAGCAGGTTGCCCGGCTTGATGTCGCGGTGCACGACGCCGGCCCGGTGCGCGGCGGAGAGCCCGTCGGCGGACTGGCCCAGCACGTGCAGCGTCCAGTCGACGGGGAGGCGCCCCTCCTCGTGCAGGATCGTGACCAGCGGCTGGCCGTCGACGAGCTCCATGACCAGGAAGGCGAGCTTCTGCCCGTCCTGCTCCGTCTCGCCGTAGTCGTAGACCGACGCGATGTTCGGGTGGGTGAGCGCGGCGGTGTGCCGGGCCTCGTTGCGGAACCGGGCCAGGAAGCTGGGGTCGTCGGTGTACTCGCTCTTGAGCACCTTGGCCGCGACGTCGCGGTCCAGCACCCGGTCGCGGGCCTTCCACACCTCGCCCATGCCGCCGGTGGCGATCGGGGCGGTGATCTCGTAGCGGCCGGCCAGCAGGCTGCCGATGGTCAGCGCCATCAGCCACCGTGCCCGTCGAGGTAGGCCTGCATGACCTGGCGGGCGAGCGGCGCGGACAGGTCGCCGCCGGTGGCGCCGCCGTTCTTGATGAAGACGGCGACGGCGATCTTCGCGTGCCCGGCGGGGGCGAAGCCGATGAACCACGCGTGGTCGGTCGCCGAGTTCTGCGCCGTCCCCGTCTTGCCGGCGACCTGCACGCCCTGGATCTGCGCCTTCCGGCCGGTGCCGCGGGCGACGACGCTGGTCATCATGTCGGTGAGCTGGCCGGCGACCTCGGGGGAGACGGGCCGGCCGAGCTCCTCGGGCTTCGTGCGGTCGACCACCGTGAGATCGGGCGCCTGGATCGAGTCGACCAGGTAGGGCTTCATGAGCGTGCCCTGGTTGGCGACGGCGGCCGCGATCATCGCCCCCTCCATCGGGGTCAGCTGGACATCCTGCTGGCCGATCGAGCTGGTGCCGAGCTGCGCGTCGCCGTCGATGGCACCGATCGTGCTGGCGGACACGTGCAGCGGCATGTCGAAACCGCCCTTGGAGCCGTCGATCCCGAACGCCTCGGCCATGCTCCGCACCTTGTCCTCGCCCAGCGTGATGCCGAGCTGGGCGAAGGCGGTGTTGCAGGAGATGGTCAGCGCATCGAGCAGGGACTGGTCGGCGCCGCCGTTGCAGCTCTCGCCGTTGAAGTTCTCCAGCTGCTTGCTGCTGTCGGGCAGCTTCAGGCGGTTGGGTGCCGGCACCTTCGTCTGCGGCGTGTACTTGCCGGTCGACAGCGCGGCCGCGGCCACGACCACCTTGAAGACCGAGCCGGGCGAGTAGCGCTCGTCGATCGCCTGGTTGAGCCGCGGGTCGGGCTGCTGGGCGGCCAGCTTCCTCGCATAGGCGCGGATCGCGGCCGGGTCGTGCGTGGAGAGCGGGTTCGGGTCGTAGGTCGGCGTGCTGGCCAGGGCCAGCACCTTCCCGGTCGACGGGTCGAGCGCGACCACCGCGCCGGTGACGCCCTTGAGGCCGTCCATCGCGGCCTTCTGCACCGCGGGGTCCAGGGTCAGGACGACGTCGCCGCCGGCGGGATCCCGCCCGGTGAACAGATCGGCCAGCCTGCGGACGAACAGCCGCGGGTCGGAGCCGGTGAGCACGTCGTTCTCGGCCCTCTCCAGGCCCGAACTGCCGTAGACCAGCGAGTAGTAACCGGTGACCGGGCCGTAGAGACCGCTCTGCGGGTACTGGCGGAGGTAGGCCAGCTGGTCGTTGGTGCGCACCGACTTCGCGATGTCGTTGCCGGCCACGACGATCGAGCCGCGCTGCCGGCTGTACTCCTCGGCCAGCTGCCGGGTGTTGCCCCGGTTGGTGCGCAGCTCGTCGGACCGGACGACCTGGATGTAGTTGACGTTGAGGATCAGCAGCGTGAACAGGACCAGCACGCTGATCGCGACGCGGCGCAGCGGCGCGTTCACTGCTTCACGATCTCTGTCGGTGCATCGCCGAGGCGCGGCTGCGGCGCGGGGTGCGGGGCGGCGGGGCGGCGGGCGGCGTCGCTGATCCGCACGAGGACGGCCACGAGCACGAAGTTGGCCACCAGCGACGAGCCGCCGTAGGCGAGGAACGGCGTCGTCAGGCCGGTCAGCGGCAGCAGGCCGGTGACGCCCCCGAGGACGACGAACACCTGCCAGGCCACCGCGAAGGCGAGTCCGGCCGCCAGCAGCTTGCCGAACGCGTCGCGGACGACCAGCGACGTGCGCAGGCCGCGCTCGACCAGCACCAGGTAGATCACGATGACCGCCACCAGGCCGAACAGGCCGAGCTCCTCGCCGATGGCCGAGGCGATGAAGTCGCTCTTGGCGACCGGCACCTTGTCGGGGCGGCCGCCGCCGAGGCCGGCACCGAACAGGCCGCCGGTGCCGAGCCCGAACAGCGACTGGGTGAGCTGGTAGCCCATGCCGTTGGCGTAGGCGAACGGGTCGAGCCAGACGTCGACGCGGTCCCGGACGTGGCCGAAGACCTGGTAGGCGACGGAGGCGCCGCCGGCAAAGAGCACCATGCCGATGACCAGCCAGCTCGCGCGCTCGGTGGCGATGTAGAGCATCACCACGAAGATGCCGAACAGCAGCAGCGAGCTGCCGAGGTCGCGCTCGAAGACCAGCACCAGGATCGACAGCACCCAGGCCAGCAGCACCGGGCCGAGGTCACGGCCGCGGGGCAGTTCCAGGCCGGCGACCTTGCGGCTGGCCAGCGCCAGGACGTCGCGCTTGTCGACGAGGTAGGCGGCGAAGAAGACGACCAGGCAGATCTTGGCGAACTCGCCGGGCTGGATGGAGAAGCCGGCGAGACGGATCCAGATCTTGGCGCCGTTCACCTCGGAGATCGAGGCGGGGAGCAGGGCCGGCATCGCCAGCAGTCCCAGGCCGACGAGGGCGAGCGTGTAGGCGTAGCGGGAGAGCGTGCGGTGGTCGCGGACCAGCACGAGGAAGCCGATGAACAGTGCGACACCGAGCGTGGCCCAGATCAGCTGGACCGGGGCGTCCTCGTGGGTGGCGGCGCCGTTGACCTGCTCACCGGCGAGGTCGAGCCGGTGGATGACGGCCAGGCCGAGGCCGACGAGCACCGCCACGGCGGGCAGCAGCAACGGATCGGCGTACGGGGCCCAGCGCCGCACCACCAGGTGCGCGGCCAGCCACAGGCCGGAGATCCACAGGCCGAACGTGGCCAGCTCCGGGCGCACCGAGCCGGTGATCGTGAGGTCGACGATGCACTGCGCGACGACGGTGATGACGACGGCGAAGCCGAGCAGGGCGGCCTCGGTGCCGCGGCGCTTCGGCGGTGCGCTCGCCGCGGCGCGCGGATCGGTGGAAGGCCCGGTCATCACTTCACCTCCCGGCAGTCCACCCCCGGCTCGGACGACTGGGTCGTCTGAGCCGACGTCGTCGGCGTGGTGCCGCCGGTGACCGGTGCGCTCGTCGTCGCCGGAGTACTGGTCGCCGAGGGCTTGGTGCTGCCGGCCGGTGCCCCCGAGCCCGGGGCCGCGGAGGAGCTGGTGGTCGCGGCGGAGCCGGTGGTCGCGGCGGAGCCGGTGGCACCCCCGACCGGCGGGCAGATCGGCAGCCGCCGGTCGCGGAGGGCCGCGAGGATGCGGTCGGCGTCGGCGCCGCTCTGCGCGGTGATGCCGCCCCGCACGCGGGTGCGGGCGGCGGGGGTCAGGTCGGCCACGGCGAGACCGGTGTCGTGGTCGACCTTGTAGAAGTCGAAGCCCACGATCGACACGTTCAGGCCCCGGAAGACCGCGACGTCCTCGGCCGGACCCGTGGCCTGCACGCCGACGAACCAGTGCGTCAGGGCCCAGGCGTACAAACCGATCGTTCCCGCCACGAGCACGACGAGAACGGCCACCGCCACCAGGAGAAGTCGCAGCGGGCGGCGGCGGGCGGAGGGGCCACCGCCCGTCGGCGGTGTGGCTGTCGGCGGCGGGGGTGCCGGCGGGTCGGCGAGGGCCGCCCGGCCGGCAGCGGAACGGCCGTCGACCTGGCGCTGGCCGCGGTTGTCACCGGCCGCGCCGTCGATCACCGGCTCCATCAGGGTGCCCCGGCCGCCGTCCTCGACGACGTCGGCGACGATCACCGTCACGTTGTCGGGGCCGCCGCTGCGCAGCGCCAGCTCGATCAGCCGGTCGGCGGTGGTCTGCGGGTCCGGGTCCTTCAGCGCCTCGGCGAGGGTCTCCTCGGAGACGACGCCGGAGAGCCCGTCGGAGCACAGCAGGTAACGGTCACCGGCCCGGGCCTCCCGCATGGAGAGGTCGGGCTCGACGTCCTGCCCGTTGAGCGCGCGCAGGAGCAGCGAGCGCTGCGGGTGGCTGTTGGCCTCCTCGGCGGTGATCCGGCCGTCGTCGATCAGCGTCTGGACGAACGTGTCGTCGTGGGTGATCTGCGACATGACGCCGTCGCGCTGCAGGTAGGCGCGCGAGTCGCCCACGTGGCAGAGCGCCAGCCGCCCGCCGGCGAAGAGGATCGCGGTCAGCGTCGTCCCCATGCCCTCGAGCTGAGGGGATTCCCGGATCACCTCGCGCAGGTGCTCGCTGCCCTCGAAGACGGCCTCGCGCATCGCCTGCAGCATGTCGCCGGAGGGGGCGTCGTCGTCGAGGTGCTCGAGGGCGGCGATGACGACCTTGCTCGCGACGTCACCGGCCGCGTGGCCGCCCATGCCGTCGGCGACGGCGAGCAGGCGCGGACCGGCGTAGACCGAGTCCTGGTTGTTGCCGCGGATGAGGCCGCGGTCCGAACGCGCCGCGTACCTGAGAACAAGGCTCATGCGTCCTCCTCGGCGGCGCTCGTAGGACGTGGTGGATGGGCGGTTCTGCTCGGAGGTGAGCTCGGGCGATGGCTCACGTACGCAGCTCCAGCGCGGTCTGGCCGATGCGGATCGGCTGGCCGGGGGCGACCAGCAGCGGCCCCTGCACACGCTGCTGGTCCAGGTAGGTGCCGTTGGTGGAGCCGAGGTCCTCCACGTACCACTGTCCCCCTCGGTTGGTCAGCCGCGCGTGGCGCGAGCTGGCGAAGTCGTCTGTGAGGACCAGTGTGGAGTCATCGGCCCGGCCGATGAGGATCGGCTGGTCGCCCAGCGTGATCTTGGTGCCCGACAGTGGCCCCGCGGTGACCACCAGGGTGCGCGGTCCGCGGTGGCCGCGCTTCTTGGCGGCGGCGGCGGCGGCGCGCGGCGGGACGGAGGCGACCCGGCCGGCGCGGCCGCCGAAGAGGTCGGCGCGCACGACCCGGAAGGCGGCGAAGATGAACAGCCACAACAGCAGGAGGAAGCCGAAGCGGAAGACCTGCAGGACGATCTCGGCCGTCACGCAGGCACCCCGGCCGTCACTGGCCGTCCTGCCGGTAGACGAGCACCGAGTGCCCGATCCGGATGACGTCGCCGTCGGCGAGCGCCTGGCGGCTGATCCGCCGTCCGTTCACCAGCGTGCCGTTGGTCGACCCGAGGTCCTCGACCGTGGCGACCCCGCCATCGAGCACGACGTCGACGTGCTTGCGGCTCACGCCGGTGTCGGGCAGCCGGATGTCGGCCTCGGTGCCGCGGCCGATGACGTTGCGGCCGGTGGTCAGCTCGTGGCGGGTGCCCGGGCCGTCGACGACCAGCACGTGGGTGTGCCGCGACCCGGCGCGGCCGACCACCGCCGGCGACTGCGCGCCCGTGTCACCGGTGGCTCGGCCCCGGAGCGGAGGCAGCGGCGGGAGCGGGGGGTGGCCACCACCCAGCGGGGGCGCGCCGGCATGGACGTCCTCGCGGGGCAGCGGGCGCGCAGGGTCGGCGACGTGCGAGCTGACCTCGAAGACCCCGGTCAACAGCTCGTCGTCCTGCTCGAGCCGGACGGTCACCTTGTCGAAGACCTGGTAGCCCTCGTCGTCGATGTGCTCGGAGACCATGTCGGCGAGCTCGTCGGCCAGCTGGTCCGACCACTGGCCGAGATGGCCGTAGTCGGTCTCGCCGAGGCGGACGATGTAGACGTTCGGGGCGAGGACGCGGCCCTCGCCGACCACGGAACGCTGCTCGTCGGCCTCGCGCTGAAGGGCCTTGGCGATCTCCGCCGGATGCACCTTGCCCTTGAAGATCCGCGCGAATGCCAGGCCGACCATGCCCTCGAGGCGTCGCTCGAAGCGCTGCAGCACACCCACAGTCGCTCCCTTGCGTTCGGCCTGTCGTTACGTTTGTGCCACCCGTGATCGTAGCCGGGCGCCGCGCCGCTGACCGGCCGGTAACTCGCGACGCCCCGTAGGACCCGACATCGGGCCGGGCGAGGTGGGTGTCGAGAGGGCAACGACCGACCCCCCGCCGGGGCAACGGCCTCCGGCTGCTAGTCTCAGCGCTCGCCAGGGCAAGTGGCGGAATGGCAGACGCGCACGGTTCAGGTCCGTGTGTCCGAAAGGACGTGGGGGTTCAACTCCCCCCTTGCCCACTCACTCCTGGGGAATCCCCCAGGAGCTCGACGAAGCCGGGACCAGGTCCCGCGCCGCGGACAGCAGGTCACACAGGCCACCGTCCGCGGCCCGCGTCGATCGGCAGCCATCCCCGCAGGGCGATCCGGCCGCCGGGTCGAGTGCCGTCGCCGGATCCGCAAGCACACGTCCGTCCTCGCCCGGTCGTGCACATCGCCGACCGCCCCCCGCGCCCGACCCGGCACGCTGCGGTCCGGCACGGCCAGACCGCCGCGGTCGACGCGCAGAACAGGGTCAACCTCGGCAAGGCGCTGACCGCGCTGGGCTGGACCCCGGACACCTTTCTCGTCGCAGCCCGGGAGAACGGTCACGTCGGGGTCCGCGCCGGCGCGGACAACCCGCTGCTGGCCCGGGTGCCCGGCGACGCCCTCGCGCTGCCCCCGGCCCGTGCTCGCCGGCCTCGACGGAGACCCTCCAGCTCCTCCGTAGACCGCGGCCGACGGCCGCGCCACGAGGTGCCGCGCTCCGGCCCGGGAGCTCTTCGACGGACTGCCGGGACTCCGGGCCGTCCGGGTCTCCCGAGCGAAACCGCCAGGAAGGGACCGCTGTGACCAACAGGGCACGCTCGGGGCCATCCGCGTTCGTGCGAAGGATCCGGCGTCCGGCGACGTCACCGTGATCGAGGAGCCGGCGTGGATCAGCGCGCTGATGCGGGTGCCGCCGGCGATGACGTAGCTGATCAAGGAGCCCCTATCGCCTGGTGATCGCCGGACCGTTGGTACCCACCGCCGCGCCCACACGAACAACGCCAGAAGCCACGCTGGGTAGCGGTCTGAGCAACGTCGAGGAATATTCCACGGAGCGGTTCCGCCGACCTTGACGGGTCCCCATTCAACTGGAAGGGTTTTGCCGCCCAGTCCCGCAAGGACGACGCGAGCCATTTGCGACGACGAGGAATGCGCCGTCGTTGGCGAATCGCGCGCCCTGAAAAGAGGCGCCTATGGTCACGTGATCATCACTCTTTGCGCCTGAGACCGGCGCTGTCGCGAAAGTCGACTTCACACCATCATCTGGGAATGGAGAAGGCCATGACCCTCGACAAGATCATCCGCGCGTGGGAGGACCCGGAGTACCGCAGCAGCCTGAGCGCAGCAGATCTCGCTGCACTGCCGGAGAGCCCGGCGGGTGCGATCGAGCTCACCGACGCCGAGTTGGGCGCGGTCCTGGGCGCCGCACAGAGCGGCAACAGCGTGGGCTGCAACACCAAGACCTGCGTCACCTCCCGCGGCAACTCCAACCAGCCCTGCCCCTGCTGACCCGCAGGTGTGGAGCGCTTCGCCGACCGGTCGGATGAGGTGCTCCAAGGCAGAGTGTCGGGCTGCTGGGCCGCGGACCAGCAGCCCTCCCTCGACCGCAGCGGGGTCGGGTTTCTCCGAACCTGAGCTGCGCCGCGTGGATCCGGCCGGTCAAGGCTCAACACGCGCCACCGTGGGGAGAGATGACGCGCTGTGGCAGCGAACGACAAGGTGTGGGACGCCGCGGAGTGGTATGCCGCGCTCTGGCTCACCGAGCGCCTTCCGTCCCCGGGAGTCCCCCATGTCACTGGCCAAGAGTTCCCAGGCGACCGAGCGCTGGGCCGGTTCCAGGCCTGGAAGGCGCAGCGACCGTTCCGGCAGGACGAGTGGTTCGCGCAGCGGTTGGCCCTCGACTCGATCTCGGAAGGTGACCTTCTCGCCGTCCTGGCCGAACCCACCGCGAACCTGCGGGACCGCACCGCGGGCGTGCCGGGATGGTTGGCCGCGCTGCGTGGGGCGTTCACCACGGCGCCCCGCGACGAGAGCCTCCGTCGCCTCCTCGAGTGCGCGGAGAGCGATCACCCTCTGGCGGGGTGCCTGCCGGCGCTCGCTCCGCTGCTGCAGCACGGCCTCGACGCCGTCCGCGCCGGCGCGGAGGAGCTGGGGCGGCGGCACGCCCAGCTTCCTTTCGATGCCGATTTTCTGGCCCGCGCTTTTCTCACCAACATCACCCCGCTCGTGCTGTTCCAGATGAGCAAGCCGCTCATTCTGGACCTGCGCATCGCGGCCCTGCGCGGAACTCTGGCTGGAAAAACGGAGCAGGCTCGGTTTCATTCTTTTCGCCGGCAGTTGCTCGAAGAGGGCGCCTTTGAATCTCTTCTGCTCCGCTATCCGGTGCTCGCTCGACAACTGGTGATCACCGTCGAGCAATGGTCGGACTTTCTGCTCGAGTTCCTCGCGAACCTGGCCACTGACTGGGCGGATCTCCGCGCCACCTTCGCGGCCGACGAAGACCCGGGACCGCTGGTCGAGGTGGACGCAGGGAAGGGCGACCGTCACCGGCAGGGGCGCAGTGTGCTGCTGCTGCGCTTCTCCTCGGGCCTGCGGATGCTGTACAAGCCGAAGCCACTGGCTGTCGACGTCCACTTCCAGCAGTTGCTGGAGTGGCTGAACGAACGGGGGGCGCAGCCGCAGATGCGGCCGCTCGTGCTCCTCGATCGCGGTGACTACGGGTGGTCTGAGTACGTCGGCGCCGCCTCGTGCGCCTCTGAGGAGGAGATCCACCGGTTCTACCAACGGCAGGGCGCCTACCTGGCGCTGCTGTACGCGCTGGAAGCGACCGACCTGCACAACGAGAACCTCATCGCGGTTGGTGAGCATCCGGTGCTGGTCGACCTCGAGGCACTGTTCCACCCCCGGGTGCACGCCGCGGACCCGATCCTGGCCGACAACCTGGCGGCGGGAGCCCTGGACAGCTCGGTCTGGCAGGTCGGGATCCTGCCGCGGCGGGTCTGGTCGGACGGGGACTCCATCGGGGTGGACATGAGCGGACTGGGTGGCCAGGCCGGGCAGATGAACCCGCACCGGCTCGTCGGCTGGAACGCGCCGGGAACCGACGTGATGCGCCTGGACCGCCAGCGGGTGGAGCTCCCGGTCAGCGACAACCGGCCGCGGCTGGGCGAGGAGGTGGTCGACGCCCTGGACTACCGAGACGCCGTCGTCGGCGGCTTCACCCGGATGTACCGGCTGCTCTGCCGGCACCGGCACGCGCTGCTGGCCGAGCAGCTACCCCGCTTCGCCGACGACCGGATCCGCGTCGTCATCCGGTCCACGAACGTGTACACCCTGCTCTGGTACGAGAGCTTCCACCCGGACGTGCTGCGCGACGCGCTGGACCGTGACCGCCTCTTCGACCGACTCTGGGGCGAAGTGGTCCAGCGCCCACACCTGGCCCGGGTGATCGCCGCCGAACGACGGGACCTGTGGCACGGGGACGTTCCGTTCTTCAGCACCTCACCGGCCAGCCGCGCGATCCGCACCGCCGACGGTGAGGTCATCACGGACTTCCTGGAGACCCCCAGCCTGGAGCTGGTCCGGCGGCGGGTGGAGCAGCTCGGCGAGGACGACCTCGCGACCCAGACCTGGATCGTGGAGGCATCGTTGGCGACCCTGCTGATGGACCGCGAGGACGGGTTCGCCCGGCCGCTCCGGCCCCCGACCGAGCCCCGCCCCGTCGACCGGGACCGGCTGCTGGCCCTGGCCGGTGACCTCGGTAGGCGGATCGACCAACTCGCCCTGCAGAACAGCGCCGGGGCGCACTGGCTGGGCGTGGGCCCACTGGACGAGACCACCTGGGGTGTCTATCCGTCCGGGTTCGACCTCTACGCCGGCACTGCCGGCATCGCGCTGTTCCTCGCCCAGCTGGGTGCAGTCACCGGTGAGGCCGCGCGCACCGATCTGGCGCGCCGGGCCGTCACCTCGCTGCGCACCCAGCTGCGGGCGTGGCTGGGCACGGGGCGGGAAGAGTGGGACGGCCCCCGCCCGACCATCGGTGGCTTCGAGGGCCTCGGGTCGGTCGTTCACGTGCTCACCCACCTGGGGGTGCTGTGGGCTGAGCCGACGCTGCTGCGCGAGGCCGAGGACCTCGTCGCCCGGCTGCCTGCGCTCGTCGCTCAGGACACCGAGTTGGACATCATCTACGGCTCGGCCGGATGCCTGCTGTCCGTCCTCGGCCTGCACGCCGTCCGCCCGTCGGCGCGGACGCTGCAGGTGGCGGTCGCCTGCGGAGACCGGTTGCTGGCGACTGCGCAACCGATGCCGGAGGGCATCGCGTGGACGACGCTGGCCGACCAGCCGCAGCTGGGCGGGTTCTCGCACGGCACCGCTGGGATCGCCCACAGCCTGCTGCGCCTCGCCGCCGCCACCGGGAAGGACCGTTTCCTGCAGGGCGGGCTGCAGGCCATCGCTTACGACCGCAGCCTGTTCGTCCCGGAGCTGGACAACTGGGCCGACCTGCGCGTCTTTGCGACCCGTCCGCCCGCTGCCGAGCAGACGAGCATGGTCGCCTGGTGCCACGGCGCCCCCGGAATCGGGTTGGCCCGGCTGGGCGCGCTGGACCAGATGGACGACGACCGGACACGGGGCGAGATCGACGCCGCGCTGCGCGCCACGATCCGGTACGGCTTCGACATCAACCACTCCCTGTGCCACGGCGCGCTGGGCAACGTGGAGTTGCTGCTGACCGCCGCCCAGGTCCTCGGCAGGTCCGGTGACCGGGAGGCGCTGGGCCGGGCGACGGCGCACATCGTCGCCAGTCTTCAGGCCAACGGCCCGATGACCGGGGTGCCCCTCGGTGTCGAGACGCCCGGCTTCATGACCGGCCTGGCCGGCATCGGCTACCAGTTGCTCCGGCTGGCCGAGCCGGAGACGGTGCGGTCCGCACTGCTGCTGGCTGCGCCCTGCCGGCCGGCACGAGGCTGACGGAGAGCGCCGTGCCCGAGCGGACGATCTTCCGGCCGACCGCCGTGGAGGCCCACCGGCGGGGCAAGGAGAACGACGTCATCCCGCGCCTGGTCTCCCGGCCGGTCATGGTCTGCCGCTGGTTGTTGCTCACGGTGCTGCTCGCTGCCGCGGCCCTGTCGTGGACGGTGCGGGTGCCGGCCTACGTGAGCGCCTCCGGTGTGCTGACCGGGCCGGGGGACTCTGCGCCGTCCGGCCCGCCCACCACGGCGTTGCTCGTCGTGCCGCGGGAGGACGCGCCCCGCGTCGGCATCGGCCGGCCGGTCCGCATCCAGGCGGGGTTCTCGGCCACGGTCGCCCAGGGCGACGTCGTCCGGGTCGAGCCGGGTGTGATCACCCCGCAGGAGGCTTCGCAACGCTATCCGGCGCTCGGCCCCGATCTGGTCACGCAGGCGTCGGTGGTCGTGGTGGTGCGGCTGGCCTCCCCGCCGCCGTCCGGCTCTACCGCTGGTAGCCGGGTCACCGCGCAGGTACAGGACGGCACGCAGCGCCTGATCGCGTTCCTGTCCGGCCTGGCGTCCCGGCCGGCGGGCTGAGCCGCGATGCCCCGGCATCGGTCCCGCCGACCGGCGGCCGGAGCCCGGCTCCCGCGGCCCGACCGCCGGAGGACGGTTTCGCCGCTCCCCGGCCGCAGGCGCGTCCCCGAGGTGCGGCAGATGAGCGAGGTCGAGTGCGGCCTGGCCTGCCTGGCCATGATCCTCGGCTACTACGGCCGGCGGGTGTCCCTGTCCGAGCTGCGGACCAGCGCCGGCGTGGGCCGGGACGGAACCTCGGCGCTGGACCTCATCCGCACCGCGCGCTCCCACGGCATGCGGGCGCGAGCCGTCTCGCTGCAACGCGCCGATCTGCGCTTCCTCCAGCTGCCCGCGATCGTGCACTGGGAGTTCGACCACTTCCTGGTGGTGGCGCGGTGGTCCCGCCGCTACGTCGACGTCGTCGACCCCGCCACCGGGCGTCTGCGCCTGAGCCACGACGAGTTCGACGCCGGCTTCACCGGGGTGGTCCTCCTGCTCGAGCCGGGGGCCGGCTTCCAGCGCCGGAGGGACCCCTCCCGCGGGGCATTCCGCGCCTACGCGCTGCAGTACCTCCGGCAGGCGCCCGGGGCGCTCCTGCAGATCCTCGGCGCCTCCCTGCTGCTGCTGCTGGTCGGGCTGGCGCTCCCGCTGTTGACCCGGCTGGTGGTCGACCAGGTCCTGCCGTTCCAGCTGACCAGCCTCATGCCGGTGCTCGGGATCGGCATCCTCGTGCTCTTCCTCACCACTCTCCTGATCACCCTGCTGCGCGAATGGTTGCTGGTCCAGCTACGCGCGCGCATCGACATCCGGATGATGCTCGGCTTCGTCGAGCACCTGCTCGCCCTGCCTTACCGGTTCTTCCAGCAGCGCTCCACCGGCGACCTGCTCTCCCGCGCGGCCAGCAACACCATCCTCCGCGACGTGCTCAGCAACCAGCTGCTGTCCGCCGTGCTCGACAGCGCACTCGTCGCCTTCTACCTGGTCATCCTCATCGCCCAGTCGCCACCGTTCGGCGTGCTGACCCTCGTGCTGGGGCTGCTGCAGGTCCTCCTGCTGCTGCTCACCAACCGCCGCATCTCTCGACTGGCCCGCCGCGAGCTCGCCGCGTTCGGCAAGGCCCAGGGCAATCTCGCCGAAGCCCTCATGGGGATCGCCACGCTGAAGGCTTCCGGGGCCGAGGAGCGAGCCTTCGACCGCTGGTCGAACACCTTCTTCGATCACCTCAACACGGCCCTGCGCTACAACTTCGCCGCCGGCACCGTGACCGCGGTGCTGACCGCGCTGCGCACCTTCGGGGAGCTGGCGCTGCTGTGGGTCGGCGCAACCCAGGTCCTCAACGGCTCGCTCACCCTGGGCACGATGGTGGCGCTGCTCGCGCTGGCCGCCGCGTTCTTCGCCCCCCTCGGCTCGCTGGTCAGCAGCGGCCAGCAGTTCCAGCTCGTCGGCGCCAATCTCGACCGCATCACCGACGTGGCCGACGCCGAACCGGAACAGCACGGCCGCGACGTCCTGCCGGCTCCCCGCCTTTCCGGGCACATCGAGCTGGTGGACGTGACGTTCCGGTATGCCGAGGTCGGCCCCGACGTCCTGCACCAGCTCCACCTGACCGTCGAACCCGGCAGCCGGGTCGCCATCGTCGGACCCTCCGGATCGGGCAAGAGCACACTCGGCAAGCTGCTGCTCGGCCTCTACGAACCCGCCGACGGCGACATCCGCTACGACGGCTTGTCCCTGCAACGGATCAACTGGCAGGAGCTGCGACGCCAGTTCGGAGTGGTGCTGCAGGAGAGCACTCTGTTCAGCGGCTCCATCCTGTCGAACATCGCCCTCGCGAACCCGGCGATGGACCGCGAGTGCGTAGTCGCCGCGGCCCGGACCGCCGCCATCCACGACGACATCATGGCCATGCCGATGGGCTACGACACCCTCGTCGCCGAAGGCGGCAGCGCGCTCTCCGGCGGTCAGCGCCAACGGCTGTCCATTGCTCGCGCCGTCGCGAACGTGCCGGCAATCCTCCTGTTGGACGAGGCCACCAGTCATCTCGACGTGGCGACCGAGCAAACCGTTGCCCGCAACCTGCAGTCCCTGGCCTGTACGCAGATCATCATCGCCCACCGGCTGAGCACCGTTCGCGACGCCGACGTCATCCTCGTCCTCGAGCAGGGAGCCATCGTCGAACGCGGCCCGCACCACGAGCTCATCCGGCAGGGCGGCCACTACGCCCGGCTTGTGGGGCAGCAGCTCGACCGCGGCGAGGAGGACATGCTCCCCGAGGCGCGCCCCGCTCGAAGATGACCTACCGCCACGACGGGAATTGCGCGGGTCCCGTGCGCATGGTTCGCGCGGCGGCACTGTCCCAGTACAGCTGCCCCGGACATGATCACCGGGGAGGTGGTCGACCTTCGCGACAGTGGACGGACACCAGGTGGTTCACGAAAGTCGGCCGCTCGCGCACACGAATGACGAGCGCCGGGTCAGGGCCGGTGGAACATCCCGGAGGAGTGCAGGGCTTCCAGGCGGCGCCGGTACTCCTCCTCGTCGATCTCGCCGCGGGCGAATCGCTCGGCGAGGACCTGCTCCGGCGTCGGGCGCGGGCCGACGGGTGAGCCGTCGGACGGCGGCCGGTTCAGTCCGCGGTACAACGCGATCCCGCCCAGTATCAACACGGCCCAGAACAGCAACATGCTGGTCGTCATCGCGGCCCAGCCCCAGCCGCTCATGCCGCCACCCGGGTACCACCACATCATCGGGACTCACATAACTGGTCGGAGCACGCCGGTCGTCGTCGGACCAGCGCTCGGCTC
>Ga0308174_10000278_pt1 | contig 21354 bp, 19 predicted proteins | sample PhyPR2_FD_203894 | JGI IMG/M metagenome (GOLD analysis project Ga0308174, IMG submission 203894) | Soil microbial communities from UC Gill Tract Community Farm, Albany, California, United States - DLSLS.P.R2 | ecosystem: Environmental > Terrestrial > Soil > Agricultural land | place: USA... | reverse complement strand
CCGCGGCACGCTTCGAGCGCGCGGAGGACCGGGACGGTGACCGGCATGGTGGCCGGTTTGTTGCCTTTGCCGACCAGGTGCAGAACGCGGTGTCCGTCGGACGAGCTCTGCTGGGGCGGCGATCGCAAGGATCAGCAGCAGAAGCAGCCCCCAATAGGTGGATGCCGACCCCACATCCACACCCCAGGCCGCGACCGGATCGAAGGGATGCAGCAGCAGATTCGCCACTCTCACTGCCGAGAACGACGGTGCCGGGCTGCCTCTGAGCCACGCTCCTGCGAGCGCTGCGAGCCAGAGCAGCAGACACCCGCCGCAGGCGCCGGCGAGAGCGGACAGCATCGCTCGGTCGCTGTTGGACTGGGGGAGCTCCTCATGACGCATGCACCGAAGACGATCGCCTCGGGGCACGAACCACGGCGAGGAACCGTGAGCGGTGACATGTTCGTGAGCGTCCGCAACTGCCGATGAGCGATAGCCGCCGATCTGCTGGGAAGCGCGGCTGTCGGTGCGGCCGGTAAGTCGCTCGCAGGGCGTGTGGGGCGGTGGTCTGAGGTGGCTGGTGTCAGAGCGGGTGGAGGGAGCCGGGCGGCCCGAGCGGGTGTGCCATGGCGGGCAGGTGCCTCCACCGAGGCGGCAGCAGCTCTCTGAGTCGGGGCTGCTGCTCGAGGTAGCCGGCTTCCTGCGGCAGCGGGGTCTGCCTGATCTGCCAGGTCCTGCCCTGGTCGAGACTGACGACGAGCTGGTCCCTGTTGTCGGCGATCCCCTGGTAGTAGGCGATCTCGCAGTGGGGACCACCTTCGGCCATCCCGGTCGCTGCCCGGTCCTCGGGGATGTCGGCGCTGGCGAAGGAGCCGTCGCGTTGCTGGATGATCAGGCGCAGGTCGCCACCGGCACCGGCGAGTCCCCAGAGACCGCAGCCCGCGGTCGTCGGGGTGGCCCACCTGGTGTCGGGGACGTCGGGTAGGGCGACCCGCTCGAGGGTCCTCGGGTGCACGTCCAAGGTGCACAGACCCACCCGGTCTGCGCACTCGATGCCGGGAAGCCCGAACCCGCGCCTGCCCGGACGATCCACGACGGTCAGCCGGACGGGCCCGGCTGTGGTTGCGGCGAGCAGGTAGGGCCCGGGGCTGCGGTGCGCCCAGTACCACTGGCCGGCCCCGATCTCCCGGAGCAGACCGCCGTCACCCAGCGACGGCTGTTCGGTCGAACCGGTCACCGCTCCCAGGGTGGTCAGCCGGTGACCGGCTCCGGGCCTGATCTGGTGGAGGCTGACCCCCGCGCCCGTGCTCATCACGATCATCTGGGTCGTCGGCCTGCTGCTGCTCCAGCGCGCGGGCACGCACCTGCCGTGGCACGAGTCCGGCGAGGCCCCCGACAACCAGGGACCGCCCAAGGGCCACTCCCAGCAGAAGGCCGAGCAGGACGCCGCGTCGAAGGGCATCAGCACCGTGAAGTCGGCGACGATCTTCGGGATCTCCGCCCTCGTCACCCTCGCGGCAGGTGTCGTCCTCGAACGCAGCGGGGACGCCATCGCCGGGCACATCGGCCTCTCCGGCGTCCTCTTCGGCGCCACCGTGCTGGCCGCGGCAACCTCGCTTCCGGAGCTGTCGACCGGGCTGACGTCGGTGTGCCAGGGCGACTACCAGCTCGCGATGAGCGACATCTTTGGCGGCAACGCCTTCCTGCCCGTGCTCTTCCTGCTCGCTACCCTGCTCTCCGGCAAGGCCGTCCTGCCCCACGCCCAGAACACCAACATCTACCTCACCGCCCTCGGCGCGCTCCTGACCCTCGTCTACGTCGTCGGCCTGGTGTTCCGGCCGCAGCATCGCCGAGCACGCATGGGCCTCGACTCGATCGTCGTGCTGGTGCTCTATGCGGTCGGCGTGGCCGGCCTCTTCGCCTTCGCCGGTGCCTAGGGCCCGGCATGACCTGTCCAGAGGTCGGACGTCGGGTGCCGACCGGAGCGCGCCGCGCTACCACTTCCGGGCACAAGCGCCCGAGGTGACTGCCTGGCGTGGCATGACCCGGCCAACAACATCGATCCTGGGCGCCCATAGCGCTGGATCAGTCGGGCCCTCGCGAGGCGCGAGCGCCACACGATGCCGACCAAGGTGCGGACCTCGGCACGTCGCCTCTGTCAGGGCACGAGGGAGGCACCCTTGACTGCGACGTTACGTCACACCTCATGATCCAGGTATGCGCATCAAGGACTTGGCCGGTCTCGCTGACACCACGGTTCGCACGGTCCGGTATTACCACCAGCTCGGGTTGCTAGCCGTCCCGGAAGCCGGGACGACCTGGCGCGCTTACGGGTTCACCCATCTGACCCGGCTCATGAGAATCCGGTGGCTGGTCGAGTGCGGCGTACCACTGGCCGAGGTCCCGCACATGCTGCGGGCCCCCGGCACCCTCGACGAGCGCGAGACCGTCCTGGAGGACCTCGATGCGGTCCTCGTCTCCATCGACGAGAAGATCCACCTCCTCAACACCCAGCGGCAGCGCGTGGAGACGTTGCTGAACCGGGTGACGACGCACGGCCGGCTGTCTCCTCTTCCCGAGCCGGTCGTCCGTCTGTATGCCGCCCTGTTGGAGCGGCCGCTGCCGTCAGAGATGCTGGAGGCGATGTCACGAGAGCGTGACCTCCTCGAGCTGGCCTGCTACCGCGGCGCGCTACCGACGGATGTGACGGCTCTCCTCGACGCCCTGCAGGACGACGACCTCGATGAACTCCTGGGCGTGTGGCAGGCGTGCCAGCAGCTGGCCGTGACCGCCGGCTCGCGGCTGTCGGAGGCCGCGCGTAACGAGGTGGACGCGCTGGCCCGACGGACCGTCGACCTGGCGAGACGCGCCGAGCCCGACGCGACGAACCGCCTACTGCGCCAGGCCGCTGACCTCGACCGGCCGGCCGTGCGTGCCGCCGTCGATCTGGCCTATCCGTCGCCGGTGTACCGCCGGTTCGTCCGCGCCCTGATGACGATCGCCGCGCAGGCGTGCTCGTCATGACCAGCCCGCCCATCGTTGCTGACCACCTCACCAAGCGCTTCGGCCATGACCGCGGTATCTCGGACGTCAGCCTCGTCGTCGAGCAGGGCGAGCTCTTCGGCTTCCTTGGCCCCAACGGCGCCGGGAAATCCACGACGATCCGGTGCCTGTTGGGTCTCTACCGACCCAACACCGGTCAGGCGCGCGTGCTCGGGACGGACCCGGCGGCCGGGGATGCGGCCTTCCTCGCCCAGGTCGGCTACCTCCCGGGGGAGCTGCGCCTGCCCGAACGGCTCACCGGGGCGGAGGTGCTGGCAGCGTTCCGGCGCATGCGCGGGGCTCATGACACGGCATACGAGAGCGGGCTGGTTCGGCGTTTCAGCGTCGAGCTGGACCGTCCCATCGGGACGTTGTCGAAGGGGAACAAGCAGAAGCTGGGCCTGGTGCTCGCCTTCGCCCACCGTCCGCAGGTGCTCGTACTCGACGAGCCCACCTCCGGTTTGGACCCGCTGCTGCAGGACGAGTTCGCCGCACTGCTCCGGGAGACCGCCGCCGACGGGCGCACCGTCCTGCTCTCTTCCCACGACCTGGACGAGGTCCAGCGCGTGGTGCAGCGCGTGGCCATCATCCGATCCGGCCGCATCGTGGTCGACGACACGGTCGCCTCGCTGCGAGCCGCTGCACCACGCACCGTCGAGCTCACGTTCGATCATGAGGTTGACGCGCAGTCGCTCGCCGCCGTCCCCGGGGTCACCATGACCAGGCCCATCGGCCGCCACATCGTGCTGACCCACACCGGCTCGGCCGGACCGGTCCTGGCCGCCATCGCCCCGATGCAGCCCGACACCATCACGGCGCGGCCGGCAGACCTCGAGGAGCTCTTCCTGCGCCTCTACGGGGAGGACACCGATGGGAACTGAGCTCACCCGACTGGACCTGCGCCTGCGACGCAGGATGCTCGTCGGCACAGCGGTGGGAGCTGCGGCATACCTCTTCCTTGTCATCGCGGTCTACCCGACGTTCCGGCACGACTCGGCGATGGACGCCATGGTCGCGGCCAACCCAGCCGCGTCCTCCGCCTTCGGGATCACCGGTTCGATCACCTCGCCCGAGGGCTGGCTGAGCGCCAACATGTACGCCAACTTCGGCCCGCTCCTGGGGCTCCTGCTGACGATCGGCTACGGCAGCGCCGCCATCGCAGGGCAGGATCGAGAGGGCCTCCTCGGCCTGCTCGCGACCCTGCCGGTGCGACGGCGCCGGATCGTGGCGGCGAAATCCCTTGCCCTGCTCGTCGGTGCTCTGGTCGTCCCGCTTGTCTCGTACGCGGTCTGCCTCCTCGGGCCCCGATTCGAGCTCCAGCCGCGGTGGGGGGCTCTGCTGGGAGTGAGCGTCGCCCTCACTCTCCTGGTTTTCGACCTCGGCGCGGTGGCTCTCCTCGTCGGCGCGATAACCGGCAGCCGGGGCGCCGCGATGGGAGTCGCCAGCGCCACCGCTGCCGCGGCGTACCTCATCAGCTCCCTGTCACCGGTCGTCGACTCCATCCACGCCGTACGGTGGGTCTCGCCGTTCTTCTGGGCGGTCGGTGACGACCAGGTCACCGGAGGGGTCACCATCCAGGAGCTGGCTGCGCTCACCGGGCTCGGCGCAGCGCTGTTCGGCGCGACGGTGGTCGCCTTCCGCCGGCTCGACGTCAACTGACCGCCTGGGCACCTGAACGCATCACCACGCCAGCACCTGGGTGAATGGTCACTCGACGCCAAGGTGCCGGCGGACACCGCGCGGTGACATCGACAACAGCGATGCCGAAGTCCTCGCTCAGCCACCCGAGGGTGTCGCCGGGACGGATAGAAGAGCCATCACACGGACTCTTAGCGGTCGGCGGGGGGACCGGGATCTGGCAGGCGGCGCCACAACGGGGCGGGGCCGCGCTCCATCAGGATCGAGACCCCGTTCCGGGTCTCGAAGACCGCGATGGCCACCTCGGCCACGTCCCGAACACCATGGGCTCGCAGCGCGGCATCGAGGTCTTCATGGGTCAAACCGGAACGTCGCAGCTCGGCTGGGCGCACCTCGCCGTCGACGATGAGGACGGAGGTGGGGTGGTCGACGAGCGACCGAAACGCGGGCAGGCGGCGGAGGCGCGAGACGGCCGCATGGCCGACGAGAAGTCCCGCCACGGCGGTCAGGCCGACGGCGACCGGGTTGCCGCCCGTGGCCGTGCGCCCGACGATGGCGCCCACGGCGATGACGGCCGCGAGGTCGAAGGGGGCGAGCTCGGCCACGGTGCGGCGCTTGCCGGCCCGGAAGGCGAGGACGACGAACGCATAGAGCGCCAGCGCCACGAGGAACGCCCTGCCGGCGTCCCACCACGCGCTCGAGGTCATCGTGACGCCTCGTCGCTCGCAGTCTCGTGGCTCGAGTGATCGTGGCTCGAGTGGCTCTGGCTCGTGTGGTCGTGACCGCCCTCGCCCTCGTCTGGGCTGCCGCCCATCATCTTGAGCATCGGCACCCCGCCGGTGCGCACGAACCGCACGAGCAGGGCGGCGGCGAGGGTGAGGAAGACGAGGTTGAGCCAGGTGGTGTAGTTCCACGAGATCGAGCTGCTGACCACGGTGGCGTTGCGCTCCTCGGGGACGAGCCCGAGCGGCGTGAACACCAGCTCGACGACATAGCCCGCGGCGACCATGGCGAGGTAGAAGATGCCGGTGATGCGCAGGGCCGCCCTGGTGCCGTAGTACTTCCGGTAGATGAGGATGATCGGGACGATGATGAGGTCGGCGAACAGGAAGCTGACGACCCCGCCGAAACTGATGCCGCCGTTCCACAGCACCGCCGCGAGGGGCACGTTGCCAACCGAGCACACGAAGCTCACCATCGCCAGGAGCGGGCCCACGATCGGCCCCCACAGCGTGGCCAGAACGCCGTGGCCGTCGAGGAAGAAGGACTGGAGCCAGCTCGTGGGCACCCAGGCGGCGAAGGCGCCCGCAACGAGCAGCCCGATCGCGATGTCGCGGATGACCGAGGCCCAGTCCATGACGAAGTACTGCGAAACCGAGGTCAGGCCCTCGGAGGAGAAGAGTCGCTGCCGGAAGCTGCCCTCCTTCGACACGGACATGTCCATCGCGGCGTGCCCCTCCATCGAGCCGGCGACACCCCTGTCGGCCTGCTCGCGCGCCGCCTCGACGACCTTGCCGCGCATCCAGAACCGGAACCCGAGGGCCACGAAGAGGATCATCAGCGGTCCGCCGACGAACTCGGCCAGGGTGAACTGCCAGCCCATGAGGAGCCACAGGATGATGCCGAGCTCGAGGACGAGGTTGGTGGAGGCGATCTCGAACGCCATGGCGGCGGTGAAGTTGGCGCCCTTGCGGAAGAGGCTGCGGGCGATGGCGACCGAAGCATAGGAGCACGACGAGGACGCGGCCCCCAGGCCCGTCGCCCAGCCCAGCGCTCGCGGCGAGTCGTCCGACAGGTAGGCGGTGACGCGCTCCCGCCGCACGACGGCCTGGATCACCCCGGACAGGGTGAAGCCCAGGATCAGCGGCCAGAGGATCTGCCACGCCATCAGGCCCGCCGTGCTCAGAGCATCCATCACGGCGCTGAAGATCTTCATCGCGGCCTCCATCCCTTCGGCGATACGTCCCGCAGCGTCTCGTTCTCCAGGGGACACAGGGTGACTACCCGCAAAGGCGTGCGGGTATGCGGTTGATATGGAGGCGAACCTCACCGGCAGTCAGGCAGGTGCCGTGGACCCGGCCGCCGTGGCCCATGCGCGGGCGCGTGTCCCCAGCGTCGAGGACTGCGACCGGCTCAGCGCGGTCCTGTCCCTGATCTCGGGCCCCACGAGGATTCGACTGCTCTACGCTCTCGACGTCGCTGAGGAGCTCTGCGTCGGAGACCTCGCCCTCGCTCTGGACGCCAGTGAAGACTCCGTCGGATACGGGCTGCGCGTCTTGAGGACGGCAGGACTGGTCAGCCGCCGCAAGGAGGGTCGGACGGTCTACTACCGCCTCACGGACGGCTTCCCGGAATCCCTGCGGCAGGACTATCTCCGTCAGCTGGTGGAACTCACTCGCAACTCAGGCCGCCTGGGTGATCTCCCCTGAGAGCCGAACGATCTCACCGGACCGTGCGCCGCACGCTGCACCCGGCCAGCCTGCGCAACCCCGATCCCACGCGCCCGCGTCACCTGAACGCGTTAACCGTTTCCGACCCTCGTAGGAGGCCCGCACGTGCATCCCGCTGCCATCGGCTGGCTCGACCCGGCCACCTTGCTGGCCCGCTTCGGCGGCGCATTCCTGTGGGTCAGCATCGTCTTCGTCTTCATCGAGTGCGGACTGCTGTTCCCGTTCCTGCCCGGCGACTCCCTGCTGTTCGCGACTGGCCTGTTCATCGCCAACGGCCACCTGCACCTTCCCTTGACCCTCGTCCTGCCGGTCCTGTTCCTGGCTGCTATCGCCGGCAATGCCGCCGGGTACGAGATCGGCCGGGCCGCCGGTCCGACCCTCTACCGGCGCGACCACCGGTTCCTGCGGCGCGAGCACCTGGACCGTTCGCACGCCTTCTTCGAGCGGCACGGCAGCAAGGCCCTCGTGCTGGGGCGCTTCGTGCCCATCGTTCGCACGTTCATCACCGTCGTCGCCGGCGCTAGCCGGATGAGCCGACGCCACTTCCTGACCTGGTCCGCCGTGGGAGCCGCCCTCTGGGTCACCGCCTTGACACTGCTCGGCTACTACCTCGGCCGCGCCTTCCCGGGCCTGCAGGACCGCATCGACCTGCTCGTCGTCGGCCTCGTCATCCTCTCCGTCGTGCCGGTGGCCATCGAGTGGCTCCGACACCGCCGGACCCGAAGCCGGGGAGAAGACCGACCCGCCACCGCCAGCCACAGCAGCCACGGCGCGCCCCGCCCCAACCCTGCCGACTACGGCCACCGGCCCGAGGCGACCCGATCCCCGCAGTGACCGCGCCCAGCGACGCCGACCACTCGTAGGCCGTCCCTTGGGTAGCCGCGAGAACCGCCCAGCCTCAGCGTCGCTGCGGCGACCCTTCGTTTCACGGAGCCGCATCTCCGGTCACCAGCTGAACCGGGGAGCCGGGGCCCCAACCCGGGTCCGGGACCTCGGGTCAGGAGGGGCCCCATGCAGACATCTACTGCACAATGCAATCATTGCATTGTGCAACGAGTTACAGTGCTCCTTGGAGCCGCAGTGACGGCGCTGGCCGTGGCGGGCTGTTCATCCTCGGCGGTTGGCGGTCCGAGCGCTACGAGTGATGCAAGTACGGCCTCCCTCGAGCGGATCGGAACTCCCCTGGACAGCGCAGTGCCCGCGTCGGTGCTGCGCCTGCCGTTCACTGCCAGCGATGGACGCACGGTGCGGTTGGCAGACTTCTCCGGCAAGTCGGTCGTGCTGTCCGACGCGATGACCCTGTGCCAGGAGACCTGCCCGCTGGACACGGCGACGATCGTGCAGACCGCGCGCGCCGAGGACGCGGCCGGGCCCGGACGCGGTGAGGTGTTCCTGTCGATCACGGTGGACCCGACGCGGGACACGCCAGCCCAGCTTCGCGCCTACCGCCGGCTGTACTCCCCACCGCCCGCGAACTGGATGGCGTTGACGGGGTCTCCCGCGACAGTGAACGCGCTGTGGACCTACCTGGGTGTCTGGCGCGCGAAGGTCAAGGAGCCGGCCGGCCCGCCACCCCACAACTGGCGCACGGGCCAGCCGCTCGCATACGACATCCAGCACTCTGACGAGGTGTTCTTCCTCGACGGGCGAGGCCACGAGCGGTTTGTCCTGGAAGGGCCCCCGTATGCGGCGCGTGCGACCCTCCCGACGAGGCTCTACGACTTCCTGGACGCACAGGGTCGCCAGCACGTTTCGAGTCCCGACTCGAGCGTGTGGACCGAGGCCCAGGCCCGGCAGGTGCTCGCCTGGCTGCGCCGATGACCGGCGACACCGGCCCATCGGGCGGCCTCGCCCACATGAGGGGGCCGATGTGGATGCCGATGGCGCCGCCGTCTCTCGCGCGGCTGCTGGCCTGGCACCCTCAGCCGGTCCCCGTGGTCCTGGCGCTGGCGTGCCTGACCGCGGTCGGTTACGCGTGGGCGCTGGTCGCCCTGGCCCGGAACGGGCATCGGTGGCCACCGCACCGGTCGGTCCTGTTCGGGCTTGGAGTGGCGACTCTGGTCGTGATGACGGGCACGGGGCTCAACGGCTACGGGATGGCGATGTTCAGCGTCCACATGGTGCAGCACATGGTCTTGAGCATGATCACGCCGCTGCTGCTGCTGCTCGGGCGACCTGTGACCCTGGCCCTGCGGGCGCTGCCCGGCCGAAGCCGGACCCGACGACACCTGGTGCGGATGATCCACAGTCGGGCCGCACGCATCCTGACCTCCCCGGGGTTCACGATTCCCCTGTTCGTACTGAGCCTCTACGGCCTCTACTACACGCCCGTGTTCGACGAGCTGATGAGCACTTGGTACGGCCACGCCCTGATGCTCGTCCACTTCGTAGTCACCGGGCTGCTCCTCTTCTGGCCGATCCTCGGCCTCGACCCGAGCCCGCGACCGCAGTCACCACCGTTGCGACTCATCGAGTCGTTCCTGCCCGTGCCGTTCCACGCGTTCTTCGGAGTCACGGTGCTGGGGATGAACACCCTGCTCGTGCACAGCTTCGCGCACCCACCCCGGAGGTGGCGTCTCTCACCCGTCGCCGACCAGCAGCTCGGCGGCGGCCTCGCATGGGGATTCACCGAGCTGCCGAACCTCGCGGTCGTGCTCATCCTCGCGGTGACCTGGGCAACGGCGAGCGGACGCGAGGCTCGCCGGCACGACAGGTCCGAGGACCGCACCGGTGACGCGCAGCGGATGGCGTACAACGCCTGGTTGTCCTCGATGCGAGATGACGGGCGGTGAGCGGGTGCAGCGGAGGTCTGGCCGAGCCACGGTCGCGAGCCCCCGGAGGGCGCTGATACCGGACGTGCCGCTACCGACAGGGTCGATCCTCCACACCGGCGGGCGGCCGTAGGGTGGATCGGCTGCGGAGCACTCGGCTTTCGGCGGCGTAGCGCTGCAGGGCCTCCCTGAGCCAGCGCCGTCCCCTCACCCAAGCTGTTCACCGACGGGATCGGAGAAGGATGATCACATCACGCGCGGGTCGAGCTGATCAGCTTCAGCGTGCCGCGGCCAGCTCCAACAATGGGTGGCTGACGGGTGTCTTGCACCGGCGGCCGGTGCTGTTGCTGGCGTTCGCGTTCGCCGTGATGGCGGACCCGGTGTCGTCGGTGGCATACGCGGTCGAGGCCGCCTTGCGGGCGTTGAACGGAGACCTGGGCCTGCTCGTCGCCACCATGGCGCTCGTCGTCGCGATCATCGCGCTGGTCGTGGTCAACTACCAGCAGCTGGTGGCGCGGTACCCCAAGGGCGGAGGCGCTGCAGCGGCCACGGGTGAGGCGTTCGGGGACGGGTGGGCGTTCATCCCCATCGGTGCCCTGATCGTGGACTTCGTCCTGACCATCGCCATCAGCGTGTCCGCCGGCGCGTCTGCGGTCATCGCGTACCTGCCGGCGCTGGCGCCGTGGCGGCTGCCGTTGGCGCTCGGTCTGGTGCTTCTCGTGGGCGGTATCACGTGGTTCGGGCACCTGGGCCGGCTCGTGTTCGCGATCCTGACGGTCGGGTTCATCGCCGCCGCGACCACCGTGCTCTTCTTCGGACTCGGGGCCCAGCCTCACCCTGTCGGCACCATCACGACCACGCCGGGTCATCAGAGCGTCCTCGCCGTCGCGCTGGCCTTTCCCGTGGCGATGGCGCTGGCGACAGGCGTGGAGGCTCCCTCCTCGGCGATCGCCCAGCTCGGCCAGCTCGACAATGCCGGCAGGCGTCGGTTCGGTCAGGTCACGCTCTGGCTGACCTTGGGGATCGTCGGCACCATCACGGTGGGGCTGGCGTGGGAGGCGAACCGCCTCCAGATCGGGATCCCGCCGGCGGAGAGCACCCAGATCGCCGAGCTCGCCCGGGTCGCCGCCCCGGCCCCGGTGTTCGCGACGTTCCAGCTGCTGACCGCCTTGCTGCTGCTGTCGGCAGCAAGCTCCTCCTTCCAGGCCGGTCCCGGGCTGCTCAAGGCGCTGGCGCGGTACCGCGACCACGCCGGCGAGCAGCAGGGAATCCTCCACGCCCGACTCGGGCGCACGAACGTCCACCACACGCCGTTCCAGGGCGTCCTGCTCTTCGCGGGGGCATCCGCTGTGGTCGTGGCCGCAGCCGGGGCCCGAGACCAGGAGCTCGTGCTGTTCTACGCCGTGTCGGTGTTCCTGTCGTTCCTTGCCGGTCTACTCGCGATGGCGGTGTTCTCCCGGCGTGAACACCGGCGGGGGTTCCTGGTGTTGAACCTGTTCGGGGCGCTCGTCGTGGCGTTCACGCTGGTCGTCAATCTCGCTCGAGGGCTGCCGCTGGTGAGCCTCGGCGCCTCGCTGCTCATCGCCGGAAGCCTCTACTGGATGTGGGTGCGGGCCGGTCGACCTGGCGGCATCCGCGATGTCGCCGCAGAAGGCGAGGCGGACCCGAACCTCGAGTCAGACCCCGACGAGCCGGCAAGCCCCAGACCGACCGACTGACTCACCGCGCATGGGCTGTAGGGCGGGAGGCGCCGCCCTGGCGCAACCGAGCCTGAACCGGTGGCTAGAGGCCGATCTTCGTCGACTGGAGAATCCGGATACCGCTCGTGGGGCCGTCGAACTCGACCTCGGCCGCTTCCACACGCCCGAAGAGGTAGAGCAGCAGCTCTCCTGGCTCACCGACGATCGTGACTGCAGGAGTGCCGCGATGCGCCCGCACGGTCTCACCGGTGACGCTGTTGCGCAGGGCGAGGCCAACTGCAGGCAGTCGACGTGTCAGGTACCACGCGGCACCACGCGCGTTCGCCCAGAGCGCCTGGTGGAGGCCGGGCTCAAGCTTTCTGGGCCCGCCGCCGTTCGCCCGTCGCACGTCCTCGTGGTGGACGAACAGCTCGTTGAGGTTGGGCACCCGCCGCATCCAGCCGAGCTGGAAGATCCCGCGCGGGCCGGAGCGAACCGCGGCGACAAGGTCCAGGTAGTCCCGACGGAGCGCTGCCTGCCGATGAGCTTCGGCGAGCCGCCCCCAGGCTCCCGGCAGCACGAGCCCAGGCCCGGCCAGAGGGTCGTTCTCCCGGAGGTACAGGTGCGCAGCGAGGTCGTGGGTGGTCCAGGGCTGCAGCAGGGTCGGAGCGTCCGGCCCGAGCGCCTCCAGCAGGTCGCACAGCTGCGTTCTCTCGGCGCCGTCGAATGTCGGCCGGCCCACGAGGCCAGCGTATGCCGCAACCGCAATCGCAGCCGCGAACCGGCGCACTGGACATCATCCGCTCATGCCGCGAGCAGGGAAAGGATGCACTCTGCTGCCGACGGCGTTGTGGCGGGCGTCAAGCCCGTCGTGTCCGGAGCCTCTTGGCCACCCGGGCACGCGCACCGCGGCGGCCCCGTCCCGGCGACCGCGGGAACGTTCGGAGACCTGCCCGGGGCATAACGGACTCTCATATAGGCGCTGATACGGCCTGATTGTTCGTCCCGGATCGCAGCCGCACATGGGTCACGCGGCCCGGCCTCAGGTCCTCGCGCTGCCCGTCGTGTCGTCCTCGGGCTCGGGCTCGGGAGGGAGTCGGGTGATCTCGACGACGGTTGAGGAGAGCCGCTAGTGCTCGGGCAGGTCCGGCACGTTGCGGTCGTCGACCCACACCAGCCATCGGGGGCCTGCCGGGGGCCGGGTCGCGGGGATACGTGTGCGCGTCGAAGTCGAGGGTGGGCCGGATGCCGTTTCGGGTCGTGACCAGCCACCGACCTGTCGCCTCGAGCCAGAGCTGGAGACCTGTTCGGGTTGGTCCTCGAGGCGCTCAACGGTCACGTTTCATACCCAGACCGATGCGCCGACAGCAGAGCGGGCCGCGTCACCCACCCCAAGCCGTGTCCACTAGGGCGAGCAAGCCCCAATCCACGCGCGGCCGGACGGGTCGGTGCCGACACTACGAGTCGGTACCTGGGTCGTCGAAGCCCTGTCCGTAGATCTCTGCGACGCGGTCCCGCAGCTCGCGTGTGAGCCGGTCCGCAGCCGACCCGGCCCAGTCGGGCCCGTTGGCCAGAGCGTCGAGGCAGTAGGCCGCGATGCCAGCCGCGGAGTCGTACCCGTAGTCCTGGTTCAGGTCGGTGATGTGCAGGAGCGGTCCCAGGTAGGCGACCAGGTAGTCCGAGGGAGCAACGTGGAGCCGGAGCAGCTCCTCGACGATCCCTGCAGCGATGCGGCGGATGGGCCGGACTGTGGCGGTGGCGTAGTTCGTCATGCCCATACAGAGTCCGACCGGGCGACTGGGCCGCCATCGCCCCCCGGCCCACTCCCTGGAGCGCCTACCTGCACGGGGCCCGGACTCGGTCCGTGGAGCCCGGCGCCCACTCGTGCGGCAGGTCAGAATCCGGGCCGTGCCGCGAAGCTGAGGAGCCTTCGCGACGACGTCGACGCCAGTCACGGTGTGGCGTAGACGTAGCGCTGACGCGAGGCGTGTACTGGACGGAACGCGACTGGCGGTGACCTGAGGAGGTGGCTGGCTGTGGGTCTAGGTGATCGGCGCCGGGAACGACGCGAGGAGCGCAGGGATGAGCGGCGCGGCGTGGGGAGCACGACCTATCGCATGCGCCAGAAGCTCGTCTCGATCGGTGACGACTACTGGATCGAGGACGAGCAGGGTCAGCGCGTGTTCAAGGTGGATGGCAAGGCGCTGCGGATCCGTGACACGCTGGTCCTGGAAGATGCCGCCGGGAACCAGCTGCTGAAGCTCCAGGAGCGCAAGCTGCGGGTGCGCGACACCATGGAGATCGAGGACTCGTCGGGGCGCACTGTCGCCACCGTGAAGAAGGCCTTGATCTCGCCGTTGCGCGAGCGGTTCTCGGTCGAGGTGGCGGACGGTCCGGACATGGAGGTACAGGGCAACCTCGTCGATCATGAGTACGAGATCACCGCGGACGGTGCGAAGGCAGCAGAGGTCTCCAAGAAATGGTTCCGGGTGGCGGACACGTATGGAGTCGAGGTCGCCGACGGCCAGGATGCCGTGCTGCTGCTCGCTGTCTCCGCCGTGATCGACCAACTGACCCACGACGTCGGTTGACCTGACCGTCGGCGAGCCCCGACACGAGAGACCACCTGCGCGTAGGCGCGTGAATCGCGGCACGGGCAGCATCTCATGCCTGCGTCAGCAGAACACGCGCTGACCGCCGCGTGGTCGTACACCAACGCGGTCGAGTCCACTTCTCACCCGGCGCGGCTCGGAGGGGCCGGTCGCAGACAGATTGGGTCCGGCCCGTTCCGGGTCACCCGTTGAGGGTGATGCCGGTCGAAGTCTTGCGGGGCTAGCGTCGAGGCGTCTCGTGGTGCTCTTCCGGCCGGCGAGCTCGCACTGGAAGGTTCCGATGAGCAGTGATCGTCATGCGCGCACGATGTTGCCGATTCCTGATCGGCCGGCCCCGGGCCTGACCACCTACGACGCGAAGGACCCGGACGCGGCGTTTCCGCCGATCGAGCCGCTGCTTCCTCCGGAGGGCGCGCCGAACGTCTTGGTCATCCTGCTCGACGACGTGGGCTTCGGCGCCTCGAGCGCCTTCGGTGGTCCGTGCAGCACGCCGGTTGCTGAGCGGCTGGTCGCGGGTGGCCTGCGCTACAACCGCTTCCATACGACGGCGTTGTGTGCCCCTTCCCGGGCGGCGCTGCTGACGGGCCGTAACCACCACTCGGTGGGGATGGGCAGCATCACGGAGACGGCGACCTCGGCTCCGGGCAACAGTTCTGTGCGTCCGAACACGAAGGCGCCGCTCGCGATGACCTTGAAGCTGAACGGGTACTCGACGGCGCAGTTCGGCAAGTGCCATGAGGTGCCGGTGTGGCAGTCCTCTCCGTTGGGTCCCTTCGACGCATGGCCCTCGGGAGGGGGCGGCTTCGAGACGTTCTACGGGTTCATCGGCGGGGAGAACAACCAGTGGGACCCGGCCCTCTACGACGGCACGACCCCGGTGGAGCCACCGGCCACCGTCGAGGAGGGCTATCACCTGACTGAGGATCTCGCCGATCGAGCGTGCAGCTGGGTGCGCCAGCAGAAGGCCCTGATGCCGGACCGCCCGTTCTTCATCTACTTCGCGCCCGGGGCGACGCATGCACCGCACCACGTGCCCAAGCAGTGGGCCGACAAGTACGCCGGGCGCTTCGACGAGGGTTGGGATGTCCTGCGTGAGCGCACGTTCGCTCGGCAGAAGCAGTTGGGCGTGATCCCCGAGGATGCCGAGCTGACCGCACGTCACGCTGAGATCACCGCGTGGGACGAGATGCCAGAGGAGTTGAAACCGGCGCTGGCGCGTCAGATGGAGGTGTACGCCGGCTTCCTCGAGCACACCGACCACCACGTGGGCAGGCTCATCGAGGCGATCGACGACCTGGGCGTGCTCGACGACACCCTCATCTACTACATCATCGGCGACAACGGGGCGTCCGCCGAGGGCACCATGAACGGGGCCTTCAACGAGATGGCGAACTTCAACGGGATGGCCGCGCTGGAGACCCCGGAGTTCATGGTGAGCAAGATGGATGAGCTGGGGTCTCCGTCGTCCTACAACCACTACTCGGTCGGCTGGGCCTGGGCGATGAATGCCCCGCTGCAGTGGACCAAGCAGGTCGCCTCGCACTGGGGCGGCACGCGCAACGGCACGATCGTGCACTGGCCGAACGGGATCCACGACCCCGGCGGTCTTCGGTCGCAGTTCACCCATGTCATCGACCTGGCGCCCACGGTCTTGGAGGCCGCCGGGCTGCCGGAACCGGCCATGGTCAACGGGGTGCAGCAGTCGCCCATGGAGGGCACGAGCATGCTCTACAGCTTCAACGACGCCGACGCTCCTGAGCGTCACGACCTGCAGTACTTCGAGATGTTCGGCAACCGCGGCATCTACCACAAGGGCTGGAGCGCCGTGACCAAGCATCGCACCCCGTGGGTCATGGTCGGCGCTGAGGTTCCGGCGTTCGACGACGACGTCTGGGAGCTCTACGACGGCAGCAGCGACTTCAGCCAGGCCCGGAACCTGGTCGCGGAGCACCCCGAGATGCTCGCCGAGCTGCAGCGGCTCTGGCTCATCGAGGCCACGAAGTACAACGTGCTGCCGATCGACGACCGAGGTGCCGAACGGCTCAATCCCGAGATCGCGGGGCGTCCGACCCTGATTCGGGGGACCTCCCAGCTCCTGTTCCCCGGTATGGGGCGGCTCTCGGAGAACAGCGTCGTGAGCATCAAGAACAAGTCCTTCACCGTCACCGCCGAGATCGACGTCCCGGACGGGGGCGCCGACGGCGTGATCATCGCGCAGGGCGGCCGGTTCGGCGGTTGGGCGCTCTACGCCAAGGACGGTACGGCGAAGTTCGTGTACAACCTTCTCGGCATCCAGGAGTTCGTGGTCGCGGCCGAGTGGCCGATCCCGGCCGGCAAGCACCAGGTGCGGATGGAGTTCGCCTACGACGGGGGCGGGCTGGCCAAGGGCGGCGCCGTCACCCTGTACTACGACGGGGCCGCGGTCGGGAGCGGCCGCGTCGGCGCCACCGAGGCCATGATCTTCTCCGCCGACGAGACCACCGACATCGGCCACGAGACCGGCACCACGGTCACCGCCGACTACACACCCGGGACGAGCAGGTTCACCGGCAAGATCCGCTGGGTGCAGATCGACCTCGGCGACGACGACCACGACCACTACATCGACCCGGAGGAACGCCTCCGCATCGCCATGGCCAGGCAGTAGTGGCAGCCCCGCGCCCAATGTCACCCACAGCCGCCACCCGCGCCGGGATGACCTATGTGCCCGGGGGCACTTTCGCCATGGGCAGCGAGAGCTTCTACCCCGAGGAGGGGCCGGTCATCCGGGTCACCGTCGACGACCTCTGGTTCGACGAGCACCCTGTGACGAACGAGCAGTTCGCTCGGTTTGTGACCGCGACCGGGCACGTCACCGTGCCGGAGCGGGCCCCCACGGCGGACGACTTCCCGGGCGCCGACCCGGCGCTGCTCGTGCCGGGCTCGCAGGTGTTCACACCGACCCCAGGTCCGGTGCCGCTCGACGACTGGACCCGCTGGTGGCGCTGGCAGCCCGGCGCGGACTGGCGCCATCCGAGCGGACCCGGGAGCAGCATCGACGACCGGCGAGACCACCCCGTCGTGCACATCGGCTGGGAGGACGCTGCGGCGTATGCCCGCTGGTGCGGTAAACAGCTGCCCACGGAAGCGGAATGGGAGCATGCGGCTCGCGGAGGGCTCGAGGGCGCCACCTACCCGTGGGGTGACGAGTTCTGGCGCGACGGAGCCCTCATGGCGAACACCTGGGTCGGGCGGTTCCCGTTCGAGAACCTCCACCCCCATGGGTTCGTCGGCACCTCACCCGTGCGCAGCTTCCCGCCGAACGGATTCGGCCTCTACGACGTCGCCGGCAACGTCTGGGAGTGGACGAGCAGCCCATGGACGGAACGACCCCTGGCCCCGCGCGAGCTCTCGCTTGCGCCCGGCGGCGAGGCGACTTCCCACGAGATTCACTCCTGTTGTGCCCCCGAAACCGAGGTGAGCGTCTCCGAGACGGACCGTCGTGTCACCAAGGGCGGGTCCCATCTGTGCGCACCGTCGTACTGCCATCGCTATCGGCCTGCGGCCCGCCAGAGCCATGGCGTGCGCAGCACCACCGGTCACGTGGGCTTCCGGTGCGTCGCGCGGCCGTAGGCACCCGCCGGTCCGGCGCGCAGCGCCATCGGAGGCCAGATCGGGTGTCGCAAGGGACGTGGCCGACGCCGAAGGCCATGGCGCCGCGGTGCCCGTCGCCGAGTTCCGGAGGCGGACCGGAACGCTGTGGCGGTCTGATCAACGTCCGGAACTGCGGCTTTGAAGACCGCTGGTCGCAGTGTCCCAGCTACTGCCAGGGAGACGTACGGGGTTCCACGGCGGCCGCCCTTCCCGTTGCCGGTGCCCGGTGTCCGCCCCTTGTTGCTGTGTCCGCCCCTTATTGCTGAAGTCGGCAGGGCCTGGCGCCTCTTCTAACTGGTACACCAGCGAGGCCCGGGATGTGACACATCCCGGGTCCAGAACGCCACGACCTCCGGGCTCACCGGGCGGCTACTCGCGCATCAGCATGCCCTGTGCCTCACGCTCGAGGTCGATGTAGGGCTCACCGCTGACATCCACGGCCACGCGCAGAATCGTGCCGCCGGTGAAGCGGTACGGCCGCTCGCCGGGGTAGTCGTTCGTGACCGGGTCGCCGACATCGCGTCCGACGGCCAGCCCCTCGCCCGCGATCATGTAGCTGCCCGGCTGGAGCTTGATCTTGCCTTCTCCGACCTTGGTGTCGCCGTGGTGGAGCGAGAGCAAGCCCTCCGCAACCGGGGTGTGGTCGGTGCCCTCCTTCTCGAAGGATGCGGAAAGGATGAGGTTCTTGCCGATCGGCACGTCCTCGGTCGCGACGACCTTCTGCTCGAACATGCCCACGAAGCTGTTGACGTAGTGCAACCGGTTGTCCTTGACGTAGAGGGTGTGGCCGCCGAAGCGCGAGCCTTGCGCGAAGAGCACACCCTCCGCGCCGGGCCCCGGGATGTCGACGAGGGCACCGATGACGAACGACCGCCCGCGGACCACGACCGCCTGGGCCTCCGGCACCTCGGCGTGGTTCGGGTAGTAGACGTAGCGGTCGCGCGGCGCCGAGAGCTGGGGGCGGGGTGACACGAGGATCTCCAACGCTGACCGGTCGTCGAGCGGGAAGCCGTCGTTGGCGCCGGCCTCGGCGTGCCAGAGGTTGACCATGTCGCGGAGCCGGTCCGGCTGCTCGGCCGCCAGGTTGTGCCGCTCGGCCCGGTCGATGTCGACGTGGTAGAGCTCCCACTCGTCCTCGTTGAAGTGGGACCACCCGCTGATCGTCGGGTGCGTGGTGATCGCCTTCCAGCCGTCGTGCCAGATCCCCCGCGACCCGAGCATCGAGTAGAACTGCGTCCGCCGCTCGCTCGGCGCCTCGGGCTCGTCGAAGCTGTAGCGCATGCTCACGCCGTCGAAGTGGCTCTGCGTGTGGCCCTTGATGGTGTCGGGCGCCTCGATGCCGAGCACGTCGAGCACGGTCGGCACCAGGTCGATCGCGTGGTGGTACTGCTCGCGGAACTCACCCTTTGCCGCCATCCCGGTCGGCCAGGAGATGATGCACGGGTCGGAGGTGCCGCCGTTGAACTCGTAGCGCTTCCACATCTTGAAGGGCGTGTTGAACGCCATCGCCCACCCGTTGGGGTAGTGGTTGTACGTCTTCGGCCCACCGAGCTCATCGATCATCGTGAGGTTGGCGTCGATGTCATCCGGTATGCCGTTCATGAACAGCATCTCGTTGACGGACCCGTCCGGGCCGCCCTCCCCGCTGGCCCCGTTGTCGGAGACGACGATGACGAGGGTGTTCTCGCGCTGGCCCGTCTCCTCGAGGTACTCCAGCAGTCGCCCGATCTGCGCGTCAGCGTGGGAGAGGAACCCGGCATACACCTCCGCCATCCGGGCGAAGAGCCGCCGCTCCTGCTCCGACAGGGACGCCCACGGACGCGTGGTGTCCGCGGGCGGGAAGGGTTGGCCCTCAGGGCCTGTGCGCGTCTCGGGGGTGCCGAGCGGGTTCATCGGCGGCAGCTCGGTGTTCGCCGGAACGATGCCCATGGCGATCTGGCGTGCCAAGGTCGCTTCACGCATGGCCTCGTAGCCACCGTCGAACCGGCCGGCATACCTCTCGATCCACGCCTTCGGGGCGTGGTGCGGGGCGTGGGCCGCGCCCGGCGCGTAGTAGAGGAAGAAGGGCTTGTCCGGTGCCACCGCCTTGGCGTCCATGATGAACTCGATCGCCTTGTCGGTGATGTCCTCGCCGAAGTGGTAGCCCTCCTCTGGCGACTTCGGCTGCTCCACCGGGTGGTTGTCGTAGGTCAGCTCCGGATACCACTGGCTGGTTTCCGCGCCGAGGAAGCCGTACCACCGCTCGAAGCCGCGGCCGCTGGGCCAGTTCCGCCGCGTCGAGGCAAGGTTCATCTCCGAGGTCGGGCACAGGTGCCACTTGCCGACCATGTAGGTATTCCAGCCGCGCTCACCGAGGATCTCGGACAGCATGCCGTTCTCCGGCGGGATGGTGCCGCTGGCGTTGGCGAACCCGCTGGAGCCCTCGGTGATGCACGCCATGCTGTTGCGCGTGTGGTTCCGGCCGGTCAGCAGGCATGAGCGGGTCGGCGAGCACAGGGCAGTGGTGTGCCACTGCGTGTAGCGCACACCGTCGCCGGCGATGGCGTCGATGTTCGGGGTCTCGATCGGCCCGCCGTAACAGCTCATCGCCGAGTAGCCGACGTCGTCGAGCACGATGTAGACGACGTTGGGGGCTCCCTCGGGCGCCTGCGGAGGTGTGAACGGGTCCCAGTCCTGCACCGAGTCCCGGATGTCGACGCTGACCTTGCCCTTGTACGGAATGCCCACGACCCCTCGTTTCTGAACGCCGGTAAGTCATCACCACGCAGCCGTAGACCCGGGCGCGGGTGTCGGTTCTTCAGCGAAGCACGGCCCGACCGGGGCCGTCCTCACCCCCACCGGGTGAGGACGGCCCCCTGCCCACCCGCGGAGCTATGTGCTGGCGGGCGCGGTCGAGGCACGCCGCTGCGCCGCGCCGGCGCCCCAGTGACTCACGTCGAGCAGGGCGGCGACGGCCACCCAGAACCAGTCCCAGCCGCTCAGGCCACCGGCGCGCCACAGGATCACGTACATCAGGGTGGCGAACGGCAGGAAGAGCAGACCCAGCAGCGGCCAGAGCCACGTCGTGAAGGCGGCGTCGACCATGGCGGGCCGGGCGATCCAGACGATCAACAGGGCCAGGCGCGGGAACACCCCGGCCAGCAACACGAACAGACACCCCATCGTGCGCCCCTCTACTTGACGGCCATCCGCGAGACGGTCATCCCAACCTGCCGAACGAGCCAGGGAGCGGCGTCACTCGACGGGGCTGATGTGCAGGGCCGGCTCAGGGGCCGTGAAGGAGGCCGCGTCGTCAACGCCGTCGTGCTGCTGGCCACCGGCGTGGCCGGACTGTAAATCCGTCGCGAAAGCTACGAAGGTTCGAATCCTTCACCTGCCACCCAGTGCTCGGAAGGGGCCTCTGACCAGCGGAAGCGTCGGTCAGAGGCCCTTCTGCTGTTTCTCAGGGAATCCGTGTCCGCTCTTGAGGACTGCCGAAACCGGGCCAGCTACCAAGGAGCGGCTGAACTCGAAAGATAGGGGTGCCACCTCATTCGCCGGCTGCACCGTC
>Ga0308174_10000277_pt1 | contig 21383 bp, 18 predicted proteins | sample PhyPR2_FD_203894 | JGI IMG/M metagenome (GOLD analysis project Ga0308174, IMG submission 203894) | Soil microbial communities from UC Gill Tract Community Farm, Albany, California, United States - DLSLS.P.R2 | ecosystem: Environmental > Terrestrial > Soil > Agricultural land | place: USA... | reverse complement strand
TCGACATCTTCGCGCTCGAAGCGGTGCCGTTCTTCATCCTGACCGCGGAGCTCATGACCGGCGGTGCGCTCTCGCAGGTGCTGCTGCGCTTCGCCTCGCAGTTCGTGGGCCGCTTCCGCGGCGGCCTCGGCCATACGAATATCCTCACCCTCACGTTCTTCTCGGGCATCTCGGGCTCGGCGCTGGCAGACGCCGCCGGGCCGGGCGCGATCATGATCCGCATGATGCGCGAGGACGGATACGACCCGGGCTACGCGGCCGCGCTGACCGCGGCCACGTCGATCCTGGGACCGATCATCCCGCCGTCGATCAGCGTGATCATCTACGCGCTCGCATATCCCGACGTGAACCTGGTCGGTCTGCTGATCGCCGGCGTGGTCCCCGGGATCCTCATCGCGGCGGCCATGGCGGCAATCAACCACGTGATCTCCATGCGGCGCGGCTATCGTGGCGTTGCCGCCCGCTACACCGCGCGCGACTATCTGCGCAACACCGTGCGCGCGCTGCCGGCGCTGGTGCTGCCCGTGCTCATCCTCGGTGGCATTGCCTCGGGTGCATTCACGCCGACCGAGGCATCGGTCGTGGCGGTCTTCTACGCGCTCTTCGCCGGCCGCGTGATCTATCGCTCGCTGGAGTGGCGCATGCTGCCCGGCATCCTGGCGCGCTCGGCGCTGATGACGGCGTCCGTGCTGATCATCGTGGCGATGTCCGCGGCGTTTGCGTGGGTGCTGACGGTGTCGCGGCTGCCGCAGGACCTGACTGCGTGGATCGTGTCGCTGCACCTGCCGCCGCTTGCGTACCTGTTCGCGGTCAACGTGCTGCTGCTGATCTTCGGCATCTTCATCGAGCCGCTGCCCGGCATCGTCGTGCTCGTGCCGATCCTCGCGCCCATCGCGCATGCGCTCGGCATCAACGACCTGCAGTTCGGCATCATCGTCATCGTCAACCTCACGATGGGCATGATCACTCCGCCCGTTGGGGGCCTGCTGTTCGTCACTTCGATCGTCGCGCGCGTGCCGCTCGCGCGACTCACGCGCGAGCTGTGGCCATTCCTGGTCGCGCAGCTTGCCGTGCTCGTGCTCCTGTCGCTCCTGCCGTCCTTGAGCGCGGGCCTGCCCGCGCTGTTCGGCTACCGCTAGCGCGCAGCCGGTTGCGGGTCGACGCCCGGCTCGACCCGGCGCAGCGATTTGCGCAATAGATGCGGCAAGAGCAGGTGCGCCGGCATGCGCAGCCAGTGCGAGCGTGCGTAGAGCAGCCACAGCAGCGTGCGATGACGCCGTGGCCACACGGCAGGGTCGATCGGCCGCAACACGGTCGTGAGCGCATGCGTCATCGCGCCATCGACGCCCCTTGGTGCTGCGAAGCGGCGGCTGTCGTGCAGGACAGCCGCCGGGATCGGCGTGCGAAGCAGGCGCGTCAGCAACACCATGGTGTAGTGCAGGGGACGCCCGAGGCCGAGCGCCTGCGCACGCGCGATGAGCGCCGGCCAGAACGCGGCATCGCCACCCCAGGCCAGCGCCATCTCGTGCAGGTCGACGAGATCGCGAAAGCGCCCGTCGAAGTCCGAGTCGAAGAACAGGTGCACAGCGGCGTGCAGCAGCGCATCGCCAGGCGCGAGCACGCTGACCCCTTCGTCGCCGACGCGCACGGCGTGCGACCAGAAGGCGGCCGGATCCGGGCGCAGGCGGCTCACGGGCGGACAGATCGTGTGATGCACGTCGACACCGATGATGCGTCCGGGATAATGCAGCGGGGGCAGCTCGTGCGACCACTCGCGGTAATAGCGCTGGTCGTACGGGTGGAGCACGGTGCCCTTCCAGCCTGCAGCGACCAGCGTACGCTCGGCGTCCTCGAGTGCGCTGCGCGGCACCATGACGTCGACGTCCGAGATGAGGCGCGTATCGGCATGCGGCATGCCGCGCAGCACGTACGCGGCGCCTTTCAGAACCAGCAGCGGCATGCCGAGCGGGACCAGCACGCGGGCGATCTGGTGCACCTCCCAGCGCGCGAGCTGCGCGAGCCTGCGCGCTGCAATGCGCGCCGATACGAGCGCTGCGCGCGGGCGCTCGGGCACGTTGTCGAGCAGGCCGCTGGCCTCGAGCCGGTGCGCGAGGTAGGCGAGCACCGCATTGCGCCGGGCGCACGTGACGAGCGATTCCCAGCCGGCCGCATCCAGCCGCTGCACGCCGGCAACGTCGTGCAGCGTTGCGAGCAAGCGCGACGGCCCGTTCGCAGCGCTCATGCAGCTCCTGCGACGATGTCGGCGATCGCGCCATGCGCGGCAGCCAGGTCGCCATAGCGCACGATGCGGCAAGGGGCACTGCGCACGATGCCGGCAACTGCGCGAAAGCCGCGCTCGCCCACGACCTCGTAATTGAACGCGTTGTGCGCAAGCTTGAGAAACGCGACGGCAGGCGTCATCGGCTGCACCGTGAGCGGCGCACCTGCGATGAAATCGGGGAACACGACCGCGGCGATCGGTGCAGGATCGGCGGCCCGTGCGAGGCTGGCAGGCGGAACGCGGAAATGCGCCACCGCGCCTTTGCGCGTGGCGGGATAGACGGGTCCGACACCGCCGGGGCGCATGCGCTCGATCACCGCGATGGACTCGTTCTTGAGCGCCGCCGGACGCGCGAACGGGTGCACCATGCCGCTCGCCGCCACGACACCGAATTCGTCCGATAGATAACGCCAGCCCGCGCAGGCGAGCGAGGCTGCGAGCGTGCTCTTGCCCGAACCCGGCCAGGCGGGCAGCAGCAACGCACGGCCGTCACGTTCCACGACCGCGGAATGCAAGAGGAGGAACTGGTGCATGCGATGCGCGAATACCCAGTTGAGGCCCCACTCGAACATGGGCATCGCATGATCCAGCCGAAACGGCTCGAACGGCGTGACGCCGTCGACCACGAACTGGACGGTGGGCCGCACCCACCGCCGCAGGCGCGCGCCAGGCAGCATGCGGATGTCGATATCGGCGTAGTCGCGCGTGTCGTGCAGCTCGTATTCGCCATAGAGATCGGCCAGGCGCGCGGCGAAGCCCGCGATCGGCGAGCGCACGCGGACCCTGACGGGCGGGATGCGCAGCACCAGGCCGGTGGCGGCCAGCGCCGCGCGCACGTCGTGCGATCCGCGATCGGCGAGCTTCACGCGTCGCTCGCGATGAGCCACAGCTCGGCCAGCTTGTGCAGCAGCTCGTCCAGGGCGGCGAGGGGGAGCGCTTGGTCGGTCAGCCCGAGCCGGTCGAGCACGCGGCGGTGAATCTGCGCCGCGGTGAGGCCGGGCGACTCCAGGATGACCTCGAGCGCCTCGGCTGCCGTGGGATTGACGAGATGCGTGCCGCCGACCTGCGCGTCGAACAGCACGATGCCGTCGTCCAGATCCTCGAACAACAGCTGCTGGCTCGCCGGCACGCGCCAGCGCGGCTGCATGGGCGCGCTCACGGGGCGGCCGCGACCCGGGCTTCGTGCAGCGGCCTGGACGCGCACGCCGTGACGCACATAAAAAAGGCGCGGACCACGCCGCGCCTCGATCGCACCGCCGCAGCGCTCAGCCGAGGTTGGTGCTGCGGCCTCCGAGGACCGAGTTCCAGCACGAATCCGTGAGGGCCACCAGGTTGCCGTCGCCGCGTGGATCGAGCGTCGCGATGGAACCCGACTGGTCCACGTAGACCAGTCCGTACGAGCGCTGGCTCTGGACCGGCATGACGGTATTCGGGTCGGCCGTCATGGTGTTGCCGTCCACGACCCACCGGGTGCCCGGGGCGGCGTGTTGAGCGCCGTCCACGCACGCATTGGTCGGCGAGGTCACGCAGTACGCAGGGCGGTTGTTGTAGGAGGCCACGGGGACCTGGGCGCGCACCCAGTTGTCGTCCGTAGGCGTGAAACGCGCGGCGGGCTGGTTGTTGGCCAGGCAGCGCAGGGTGCTGGTCGCCGCAGCCTGCGCACCGCTCGACAGGGTCAGCACGCTCGGAAGCGCGCCGGTGGCGGCGAGAAGCAAGCGGCGCCGCGCGCGGCTCGGCGTCGCGGGCTTTTCCATGGGAGTATCGGGAGGCTGGGTCATGACGTAGCGGACTACAGGCAGTAAGCAAGAATTGCGCCGACAGACCAGGGGCCTTTGATTGGCTTGGAAACAAGGGCTTAGTCAACCGGTCCCAGCGCACTCCGTGGCAGCCGGATAGTCATTGTAAGCGGGTTCGACAGGACGCCGCACCTTTGCATCGTCGCGCGGCGGAACCGCCCGCCGAACGGCTCAGCGGTAGTTGCGGATGCGGTCGATGTTCTGCTGGCCGAACCGCTTGGCGAAGTCGGCATATGCCGGCGCGAGCTGCGCCTGGAATTTTGCCTTGTCGATGTTTTCGTTGACCGTCATGCCTTTTGCGCGGAGGTCGGCGACCGCTTTGCGCTCGTCGTCGTCGACGCGGGCGCGATTCACCTTGACGGCCTCGCGTGCGGCGTCGGCGAACGCCTGCTTGTCCGCGCTGGACAGGGCGTCCCATTTCCCCTTGTTCATGAGGATGACGGCTGGGGAGTAGACGTGGCCGGTCAGCGTGAGGTATTTCTGCACCTGATCCAGCTTGGCCGACGTGATGACGGACAGCGGATTCTCCTGGCCATCCACGGTGCCCTGCTGCAGCGCGGTGAAGACCTCGGTGAACGCCATGGGGGTGGGCAGGATGCCGAATTGGCGATAGGCCTCGATGTGAATGGGGTTCTCCATCGTGCGCATCTTGAGCCCGCGCAGGTCGTCGGGCCCGTTGACCGGCCGCTTGCTGTTCGTCATGTGGCGAAAGCCGTTCTCGGCCCACGCGAGCGCCACCATGCCTTTCGGCGGAAACTTCTGCAACAGCTCGGCGCCGATGGGGCCGTCGAGCACGGCGCGCGCATGCGCGTAGTCGCGAAACAGGAACGGGATGTCCAGAATGGCGACATCGGGCACGAAGTTGGGCAGCGGGCCGGTCGACGTGAGCGTGAGGTCGAGCGTGCCGAGCTGGACGCCTTCCACCGATTCGCGCTCGGCGCCCAGTGCTGCGGAATAGAAGTTCTGGATCCTGTAGCGACCCGAAGTGCGCTGCTCGACTTCGCGCGCGAACGCATCGACGGCCACGCCGTACGACGAGTTCTGCGCCAGTGAGATGTTCATCTTGAGCGGCGTCTGCGCGGCCGCCGGGTCAGCGGCGGCCGCCATTGCGGCGAGGCCGCCGATCAGGACGAGGCGAACGAGCGCCGATGCAAGCATGAGGATTCTCCCGGGAAACGGTGCGCGCGGCGGATTCTAAAAGGGCGCCGCGCCATTTGTATAGCACGATGCGGGCCGTGGACCGGGGGCGGCTGCGGGGGATGTGAAATAATTCGCCCCCAACGACGTTCCTTCTCCCGATGCTCGACCCGGTCCTACACGCGCAGCTCGCGGCCATCCTGCCCGCGGCGAGCCTGCTCACGGCCGCCGAGGACACGCGGCCCTACGAATGCGACGGCCTGACGCTGTATCGCGAGCAGCCGGCTGCAGTGGCACTGCCGGAAACCGAAGGCCAGATCGTCGAAATACTGCGTCTGTGCCACGCGGCCCGCGTGCCGGTCGTGGCGCGTGGCGCTGGCACCAGCCTGTCGGGTGGCGCGCTGCCTGCCGCGCAGGGCGTGGTGCTGTCGCTGGCGAAATTCCGCCGCATCCTCGCCATCGACCCGCTGGCCCGTACCGCGACCGTGCAGCCGGGCGTGCGCAACCTGGCGATCTCCGAAGCGGCGGCCGCGCACGGCCTCTACTACGCGCCCGACCCGTCGTCGCAGATCGCGTGCAGCATCGGCGGCAACGTCGCCGAGAATGCCGGCGGGGTGCATTGCCTCAAGTACGGCCTCACCGTGCACAACGTGCGCAGGGTGCGCGGCGTGACGATCGAAGGCGAGGTGGTCGAGTTCGGCGCAGAGGCGCTCGACGCGCCCGGTTACGACCTGCTTGCATTGATCCACGGCAGCGAGGGCCTGCTCGCGCTCATCACGGAGATCACGGTGAAGCTGCTTCCGCGGCCGCAGGCGGCGCAGGTTGCGCTCGCCGCTTTCGACGACCTGGAGCAGGCGGGCGCGGCAGTGGGCGCCATCATTGCGGCCGGCATCATCCCGAGCGGCCTGGAGATGATGGACCGCGCCGCCACGCGGGCGGTCGAGCAATTCGTGCACGCGAACTATCCGCTCGACGCCGCCGCGGTGCTGCTGGTCGAATCCGACGGCGCCACCGCGGAAGTCACGGCCGAGATGGCCGCCATCCGCCGCGTGCTGGCCGACGCGGGGGCCACGGAGATCCGCGTGTCGCGCGACGATGCGCAGCGCCTGCTGTACTGGTCCGGCCGCAAGGCGGCATTCCCGGCGGTCGGGCGCATCTCGCCCGACTACTACTGCATCGACGGAACCATTCCGCGTGCCGCGCTGCCGCGCGTGCTGAAGCAGATCGAGACCTGGTCGCAGGAATTCGGGCTGCCGTGCGCCAACGTGTTCCACGCGGGCGACGGCAATCTGCATCCGCTGATCCTGTTCGACGCGAACAAGCCGGGTGACAAGGAGCGCACGATTGCATTCGGCGATCGCATCCTCGAGCTGTGCATCGACGTCGGCGGGACCATCACGGGCGAGCACGGCGTCGGCGTCGAGAAGCTCGGCGGCATGTGCGTGCAGTTCAACCCGGCCGAGCTCGCGCGCTTCCTCGCGATCAAGCGCGCGTTCGACGAACAGGGACTGCTCAATCCGGGCAAGGGCGTACCGTCGCTTGCGCGCTGCGCGGAGCTCGGCCGCGTGCACGTCCACGCAGGTCAGCTGCGCCACCCCGAGCTGCCGCGCTTCTGAAGGATCGGCCTCCTCATGAACATCCCTGTCGCACCCACGCAACGCGCCACGGCAGCCGATGTCGCGCAGGTGGTCGGTCGCCTGACGGGCACCTTCGGCGAGCGCGCGGTGGTCTCCCGCGCGGTCCGCGAGCAGCATGGCCACGGCGAGGGCCTGGCCGACAGCGCGCCGCCGGATGTCGTCGTGTTTCCCGAGAGCAACGAGGAAGTGGCGGCGATCGTGCGACTCTGCGCCGCGGCCCGTGTGCCGGTGATCGCCTTCGGCGTCGGCACGTCGCTCGAGGGCCACGTCGCGGCGCTCTACGGTGGCGTGTGCGTGGATTTGTCGCGCATGAATCGCGTGCTCGATGTCAACGCCGACGACCTCGACTGCCGCGTGCAGGCCGGCGTCACCCGCGAGCAGCTCAATGCCGAGCTGCGTGGCACCGGTCTGTTCTTTCCCATCGACCCGGGCGCGAACGCGACGCTCGGCGGCATGGCGTCCACCCGCGCGTCGGGGACCAACGCCGTGCGCTACGGCACGATGCGCGAGAACGTGCTCGGCCTCACGATCGTGACGGCCGACGGCAGCCTGGTCCGAACAGGGGGGCGCGCGCGCAAGTCAAGCGCGGGCTATGACCTCACGCGGCTCATGGTCGGCTCGGAGGGCACGCTCGGCATCATCACGGAAGTGCAGCTGCGGCTGTACGGCATTCCCGAGGCGATCTCGGCGGCCGTCTGCCAGTTCCCCGATCTTGCCGCGGCCGTCGACACGGTGATCATGACGATGCAGCTGGGCGTTCCGGTCGCGCGGATCGAGCTGCTCGACGACGTGCAGATGGACGCGTGCATCCGCTATTCGAAGCTCACGGGCTACGAGGCGAAGCCTACGCTGTTCTTCGAGTTCCACGGGAGCGATCGCGGCGTGGACGAGCAGGCGCACACGGTGCAGACCATCGCGGCCGAGCACGGAGGCAGCGCCTTCGAATGGGCCACCTTGCCCGAGGATCGTTCGCGCCTGTGGAAGGCGCGGCACAACGCCTATTACGCCGCGCTGGCGCTCGCGCCGGGCAAGCAGGGTTTCGCCACCGACGCGTGCGTGCCCATCTCGCGCCTCACGCAATGCGTCATGGAGACGAAGGCCGACGTCGAGGCGAGCGGTCTTCTGGCGCCGATCGTGGGCCACGTCGGCGACGGCAATTTCCACCTCGTGGTGCTGTTCGACCCGAACGATGCCGCGGAGCGCGACAAAGCCGAAGCGCTGGCCAGGCGGGTGAGCCTGCGCGCGATCGGCATGGGCGGGACGTGCACGGGTGAGCATGGCGTGGGCATCCACAAGCTCGACGCGCTGGTCGCCGAGCACGGCGACGCTGTTGGGCTCATGCGCACCATCAAGCGCGCGCTCGATCCGGACAACATCCTCAATCCGGGCAAGACGGTACCGCTCTGACGCCATGTACACGCTCTACATCGGCAACAGGAACTATTCGTCGTGGTCGCTGCGTGGCTGGCTGGCGACGAAGCTGTCCGGGGCACCGTTCCGCGAAGTGCCCGTGCAGCTGGTGGGGCGCGGCCCCAATCCGGCCAACCGGACGTTCTCGCCGTCCGGCCTGGTGCCATGCCTGCATGACGGCGACGTGGTGGTCTGGGACACGCTCGCCATCGCGGAATATCTTGCCGAGCGGCACGCCGGGTTGTGGCCCGCGGATGCCAAGGCCCGCGCGCATGCGCGCTGCACTGCCGCCGAAATGCATTCGGGCTTCGGCGCGCTGCGCAGCGACATGTCGATGTGCATCCGCGAGCGGGTCGACGTGCGGCCGTGGTCCGGCGCGCTCGCGGCAGACATCGAGCGCATCCAGGCGCTCTGGACCGAGGCGCGCAGCCGGTTCGGTGGCGCCGGCGCGTTCCTGTACGGCGCGTTCTCGCTCGCCGACTGCTTCTACGCGCCGGTCGTGTTCCGCTTCCAGACCTACGGCGTCGCGCTCGATGGCGCGGCGGGCGCCTATGCCGCCGCGATGCGTGCGCATCCGCTGCTGCGCGAGTGGGAAACGGCGGCGCTCGCCGAAACGGAGGTCATCGAAGCGGACGAGCCGCGCGTGATCTATCGCGACAAGCTCGCACGGCGCGGCGCCTGACGTGCCATCGGTCGATGACGCCGTCGCCGTGCTCCAGGCGCGCATTCGCGACGCGGCCGACGCACAGCAGGCGCTGCGCATCCGTGGCGGCGGCAGCAAGGAGTTCTATGGCCGCCGCATCGAAGGCGACGTGATCGACACGCGCGGGTTGCGCGGCATCGTGGACTACGCGCCGACGGAGCTCGTCATCACCGCGCGCGGCGGCACGCCGCTCGACGAGATGGACGAAGCGCTCGCGCAGGCCAACCAGATGCTCGCCTGCGAGCCGCCGCGCTATGCCGCCGGCACGACGCTCGGCGGCGCTGTTGCGGCCGGGTTGTCGGGGCCGAGGCGCCCGTATGCCGGCGCGGTGCGCGACTTCGTGCTGGGCGTGCGCGTCGTGGACGGCACGGGTGAAGCGCTGCGCTTCGGCGGTCGCGTGATGAAGAACGTCGCGGGCTTCGACGTCGCGCGCCTGATGGCTGGCTCGCTCGGGACGCTCGGCGTGCTGACCGAGATCTCGCTCAAATGCCTGCCGCGACCGGCCGTCGAAGCGACCAGCGTGCGCGAATGCTCCGCCGACGAATCGATCCGCCTCGCGAACGAGTGGGGCGGCCGGCCGCTGCCCGTGTCGGCCACCTGCTATTGCGGCGGCCGCTTCTGGGTTCGCCTGTCCGGCGCCGAAGCGGCCGTCAACGCCGCGCGCGGCGTCATCGGAGGCGAAGACGAGCCGGATGGCGCCATGTTCTGGGACCGCGTGCGGGACCACGCGCACCCGTTCTTCGCGACTGCGCAAGCCTTGGGCCGGACGTTGTGGCGGCTGTCCGTGCGGTCCACCACGCCTTACAGCGACCTGGGCGGCGAGCAGCTGATCGAGTGGGGCGGTGCTCTGCGCTGGCTCAGCGCCGATCCGGGCGCCGACGCGGAGCGCGTGCGGGCATGGGCGCGCACGCACGGCGGACACGCCACCTGCTTTCGCGGCACGGCAGGCGCCGTGTTCCAGACGCTGCCGCCGCAGGTGCTCGCGCTGCACCAGCGCCTGAAGCACGTCTTCGATCCACACGGCATCCTCAATCGCGGCCGCATGTATCCGGAACTGTGATGGAGACGAACCTCGCCCCGTTCATCCGCGACACGCCTGAGGGACGCGAAGCGGATGCCATCCTGCGTGCGTGCGTGCACTGCGGCTTCTGTACGGCGACCTGCCCCACGTACCAGCTGCTGGGCGACGAGCTCGACGGGCCGCGCGGGCGCATTTACCTGATCAAGCAGGTGCTCGAGGGCGAGACACCGACCGAGCGCACGCAGCTTCACCTCGACCGCTGCCTGACCTGCCGCGCCTGCGAGACGACCTGTCCTTCCGGCGTGCGCTACGGCCATCTCGTCGACATCGGACGCAAGATCGTCGACGCGCAAGTGGGCCGCGCGCCCCTCGAGGCGGCGCGGCGCTCGGCCTTGCGCCGTGGACTGCTCGCACGCGGCTGGTTCGGCGCAGCGCTCACCGCCGGACGCCTTGCACGCGGGTTCCTGCCGAACGCGATCGCCCGGCGCATCCCGCAGGCGACGCGCGCCGGTGCGTGGCCCGCGCCGCGGCATGCGCGCAAGATGCTGATCGCGGAAGGCTGCGTGCAGCCGGCGCTCGCGCCGAACATCGACTTCGCGACTGCGCGCGTGCTCGACCAGATCGGCATCACGCCGCTGCGCGCCTCGTATGCCGCCGAGTGCTGCGGTGCGCTGTCGCACCATCTGGGCGAACAGGAGGAGGCGCTCGCGTTCGCACGGCGCAACATCGACGCCTGGTGGCCGCATCTCGATCGCGACTGCGAAGCGGTGATCGTGACGGCGAGCGGATGCGGCGTCATGGTGCGCGACTATGGCCATCTCCTGGCGCACGACCCGCAGTACGCCGACAAGGCGCAGCGCGTCGCCTCGCTCGCGCGCGACCCGGTCGAGGTCGTCGCGGCCGAATGGCGGCGGCTCGCGCCGCAGATCGCGATGGATCTTGGCGCCGTCAAGGTCGCGTTCCATTCGCCCTGCACGCTGCAGCACGGCCTGCGCATCAGGGGGCAGGTGGAGGACATCCTCCAGGCGCTCGGTTACACGCTCACGCCCGTCGCCGATGCGCATCTGTGCTGCGGCTCGGCCGGCACGTATTCCATCCTCCAGCCGGAGCTCGCCGATCAGCTGCGCGAGAACAAGCTGGCCGCGCTCGAAGCAGGGCATCCCAAGGTCATCGCTACCGCCAACATCGGCTGCCTGACGCATCTGGCAGCGCGCGCGCGCCGGCCGGTGCGCCACTGGATCGAGCTGCTCGACGAGCGCCTGCCCGCCGGTCAACGGCTGCCATGAGCGGTGCGGCCCCGTGACGCCGTTGCCGCACGGGGCGGCCGCCGCCACGAGCAGCTTGCGCTGCGCGCGCATGAACGCGCGCACGCGCGGCGCTGCTGCGGCGCTGCTGGCGAGCTTCCTCGGCGAGGACGTGCATTACCGCGACGCCGCAGCGGCCTATGGCGACGGCGGCCGGCCCGCGCTCGAGCGCGCGCTGGATCTGTTCCTGGCGCATCCGGAAATCGGCTTCGTGTGGCTGGCGCATGGCGCCGATGGCGCGGCGGTGGGCGCGTGCGTGGTGTGCTACGCCATCTCCACCTCGCGCGGCACGCGCGTGGCGAAGCTCGACGACGTCACGATCGCCGTGCCGTGGCAGGGCCGCGGTGTCGGTACCGCGCTGTTGGGCACGCTTGCCGAGCACCTGCGCGGGGAGCGCGTCACGCGCATCGACACCGCCTGCCATCGCGACAACGCCGGCGCCTGGCGCTTCTACGAGCGGCTCGGGTTCCAGCCGCTCCACGAGGAGCGCCTGGCATTGCTGCTGTGAGCGTGCGGGGATGAGCACGCGCATCGGCACCGGCTTCGACGTCCATGCGCTCGTGGCCGGGCGCGCGCTCGTGCTTGGCGGCGTGTCCGTGCCGTTCGACCGCGGGCTGGACGGCCATTCGGACGCCGACGTGCTGTTGCATGCCGTCGCCGATGCGCTGCTGGGCGCGGCTGCGCTGGGCGACCTCGGACAGCATTTTCCGGCTAGCGAGGCGCGCTGGAAGGATGCGGACAGCCGCATGCTGCTGCGCCACGTCGCGGGTCTCGTCGCGGGCGCGGGCTACGGCATCGGCAATGTCGATGCCACGCTGATCGCGCAGGCACCCCGCCTGTCGCCGTACGTGGATGCCATGTGCGCGAACATCGCCGCCGATCTCGGCTGCGATCGCACCCGCGTGTCGGTCAAGGCCAAGACCAGCGAGCACCTGGGGTTCACGGGCCGCGGCGAGGGCATCGCCGCGATGGCGGTGGCATTGCTCGTTGCGACGCCGCCCGCGGGCGGCTGATGCGCGCTAGCTCGTCAGCGGCAGCGTGACGCGCGCGAGCGCGCCGCCGCCTTCGCGCGGCAGCAGGTCGAAGGCGCCGCCGTGCAGGCGCGCGATGCGCTCCACGATCGCAAGGCCCAGTCCCGCGCCGGCCGCACCGTCCACCCGAGTCCGTGCGGCGGTTGCCCGGGTGAACGGCTGCTTCAAGCGCTCGGCGTCCTCGGGACGCACGCCCGGCCCGCGGTCGGCCACGTCGAGCACTGCGCGGCCGTCGCGCACCGACGTGCTGACCTCCACCGGCGGCGCCCCGTACGCGAGCGCGTTGTCGATGAGATTGCCGAGCAGCCGCGCGAGCGCGGTCGGACGCAGCGGCAGCGGGGGCACCGGCCCGGCGCGCAGGCGCACATCCTTGCCGAGGCGCGCGTACTTCTCGACGGTCGGCGCGACCAGCGCATTGAGGTCCTGCACCTCGACCGCGGCGGTGCTGTCGTCGCGCGCGAAGTCGAGGAATTGACCGATCACCCGATCCATTTCCTCGATGTCCGAGACCATGCCCGCACGCGTCTCGTCGTCGGCCGTGCTCATCTCGACGCCGAGGCGCAGGCGTGCGAGCGGCGTGCGCAGGTCGTGCGACACGCCGGCCAGCAGGAGCGCGCGGTCGCGCTCGATCTGGCGCAAGTTACCGAGCATCGCGTTGAAACCGCGATTGACGGCGGCGATCTCCGAAGGGCCGCTCTGGGGCAGCGGCGGAGGGGTTTCTCCACGACCGACCCGCGCGACGGCCGTGTTGAGCTCGCGCAGCGGCCGCGCGAGGTAGCGCGCGAACGCGAACGCGGCAACGAGCAGCAACACGATCACGGCCGTGGCCCACGTCAGTGCGCGGGTGGGCCATTCTTCGGGATCGCGGCCGCGCGGCAGCGGGAAACCGACCCAGTAGCCCTCCGTCCCCGCCGTGAGGCGAACGAACAGAAGACGCAGCCGTGGCGCGATGCGCACTTCCGTCCCTTCGCCGAGCGCCTCGCGCAATCGTTGCTGGAGGTCCTCCATTCCCCGGCCGAGCGTAGGCGCGCCCACGACCGGTCGCTCGCTTTCCGGCACGATGCGCACGCCATAGTCGCGGGCGAGGCGGCCGAGCGTCTCGCGCCGCAGCGCGGGGTCGACGTTGGTCAGCGCTTCGCGCAGCGCGCGCATCTGCACGATCTTGGTGTCGCCGAACTGGCGCGCGATCAAGGCGGCGCGGTCCTGGTGGAACAGCACGATCGTGGTGAGCGCTGCGAGCGCCACCACCGTGACCAGGAGGAGCACGAGGCGCCCGAACAGCGAGCGCGGCCAGAGGGTCACGATGGCGACCCCGCCGGGGTTCCGTCGCCCGGCGGCACGTACACGTACCCGAAGCCCCACACCGTCTGGATGTACCGGGGATTGGCGGGGTCGGGCTCGACCAGCTTGCGCAGCCGCGACACCTGCACGTCGATCGCGCGATCGAACACCTCGTGGTCGCGTCCACGCGCGAGCAGCATGAGCTTCTCGCGCGCGAGCGGCTGCCGCGGATGCTGCACGAAGACCTTCATGAGCGAGAACTCGCCGGTGGTGAGCGACATCGTCTGGCCGTCGCGCTCGAGCGTGCGTGCGGCCAGGTCGAGCACATGAGGCCCGAACGGCACGCGGCCTTCGCTCGTCGGTGCGCCCGGCGTCAGGCGCTCGCCGTGGCGTCGCAGCACGGCATGGATGCGCGCGACGAGCTCGCGCGGATTGAACGGCTTGGGCAGGTAGTCGTCCGCGCCCATCTCCAGGCCCACGATGCGATCGACATCCTCGCCTTTGGCCGTGAGCATGATGATGGGCGTTGCGTCCCCGGCGCCGCGCAGGCGCCGGCACACCGACAGGCCGTCTTCGCCGGGCAGCATGAGGTCGAGCACGAGCAGGTGTGGAGGATCGCGTTGCAGGCGCTTGTCGAGCTGCGACGCGTCGGGCAGCGCGGCGACCTGGAAGCCCTGCTCCGTGAGGTAGCGGGTGAGCAGGTCGCGCAGGCGCACGTCGTCGTCGACGACCAGGATGCGCGGCGAGGAAGACTTGGCTGGCATGCGTATGCGACCCGCGCGAGCGTCTTTTCGTTCGCGCCGTGTGTCTATAGCGCGCAACCGCCGTCACGGGGCGGCACGCGGTGTAAAGGATTGTAACGTCGCTGCGCCGACGCAACGTCCGGTTGCAATGCAGCCCGCGCAGGCGCGAACGACGGCGCCACAATGCAGGACCAAGCACCGAGCCCGTCTGCGCGCAAAGAGGCGGGCGGCTCGTCCACCCCTACGCGGAGAGACTTCATGATCATGAAGCAGTCGTACGCAGCACGTCTGGCCGCCCTTGCGGCGGTCGCCGTCATCGGCGCGTCAGGCAGCGCGTTGGCGCAGCCGGCACACTTCGGGCATGGCGGTCACGCAGGCGGCGACGTCGCATTGGCGATCGCCGCGCTCAAGGGCCAGCTCAACCTGAACACGTCGCAACAGCAGATGTGGGACAACGCAGCAGCGTCCATGCGGGCCGCCCACCAGAGCGCACGCGCCAACATGCAGCAAGTGCACGCCACGCTGGCTGCGGAGCTTGCCAAGGCGGAGCCCGACCTCGCCGCCGTTGCCGCCGCCGGCGACGATGCCCGCGCCAGGAACGCCGCATTGCACCGGCAGGTGCGCGACAGCTGGCTCGCGCTCTACGCGACGTTCACGCCGGACCAGAAAGCGATCGTGCGCGACGCGCTGTCCCGGCGCCTCGCGCGGATGGAGCAGATCCGCCAACGGCACCTGGGCGGCGCGCCCCACGGATGACCGGCGGCGCTCCCTCGTCAACGCGGCCTGCAGGCCGCGTTTTTTTTGGCGCGCCCGGCGGCGCAGCCATGCCTGTGTCATAAGACCGTTCATCGGCGCCGGCTCATCGAGAACCGCGCTGCAAGTCCCCCAAACGGCACGAGCGTTACGACGATGAAGAGTCGAAACAGGCCCTATTTTGCCTTACGCCGCTGTCATTAACATTGTGGTTTGAAGTGAACAAAGTATGACAGCGGAATGCAAGCCATCAACATATTCAACCTGTTAGCTGCTATTCTTGCTATACCATCTGCATAAATCAGGGCCGTTCGTTGCCGTTCGTCGACAGATTGTAAAAAGCGCTTGTAAGGAGCAAAGAGGCACGGAATAATCCGCCCGCAGGGAACCGTTCCAGCTCGTGCAACTTGCGCGGGCCGCGAAACCGCGGCGGCGCACAGCGCGCCGGAACGGCCCGTCGACGACGAATCACGGAGGCTGGGGATGCGGGGCGAATCTTTCGAACGGGCAACGGCGGGTCGCGGGCTTGGCGCGCTGGCGCGCGCTGCGGTGGCGGCAATTGGCCTGCTGGCCGCGACCTTCTCGACCCTGGCGCTGGCGGATGCCTCGCCGGTGTACCGGTTCTACAACACGCGAACCGGCACGCACTTCTACACGATCTCGGCGTCGGAACGCGACACCGTCATCAACAACTACCCGCAGTTCGCCTTCGAAGGCGCGATGTTCTACGCCTACACGGGGCAGATGGCGGGCACTGCGCCGGTCTACCGGTTCTACAACAACAGCACCGGCACCCACTTCTACACCCAGTCGGAGACCGAGAAGAACTACGTCATCGCGACGTATCCGGTCTTCACGTACGAGGGCCCGGTTTACTACGCACCGCCCGGCAACGCGATCGGCGGCAGCACCGCGCTGTTCCGCTTCTACAACACCAAGACGGGCGCGCATTTCTACACGACCAGCCCGGACGAGCGCGACCACGTGCTCGCGACGTGGCCCTGGTTCGCGTACGAAGCCGTCGCGTATTACGTCTTCAGCAGCCCCACGCCCAGCGGCGGCGGTGGTCCCGGCAACGCGGCGCCGAAGGCGACGCTTTCTGCTTCGTCGACCAACATCACCGTGCCAGCGACGGTCACGCTGACTGCCAACGCAACCGATGACGACGGCACGGTCACCAAGGTGCAGTTCTACGACGGCGCGTCGATGATCGGCGAGGCGCTGAGCGCACCGTTCACCTACAACGCGACGATCACCGCGCCCGGCACGTTCAACTACGCCGCGGTGGCCATCGACGACAAGGGCGCCAGCGGCGCGTCCAACACCGTGCAGGTCACCGCAGTCGCCTCCGGCGGCGGCGGGCCTCCGGGCAACATCGCGCCCAAGATCGCGCTGTCGGCCAGCACGACGACGTTCGCGATCCCCGGCTCGGCCATGCTCACGGCGACCGCGACGGACCAGGACGGCTCGATCGCGAGCGTCAAGTTCTACAACGGCGGCAGCCTCGTGCAGACAGCGACGACGGCGCCGTATACCTACACGTTCAACACGTCGGTGGCCGGCACGTTCAACTTCACGGCAATCGCCCAGGACAACGTCGGCGCCACGACCACGTCCAACCCGGTCACGATCACCGCGAGCTCAGGCGGTGGCGGCGGCGGCAGCATCCTGCCGAAGATGACCTTCACGGTCTCGAACACGCTCGTCCCGGTCGGTAGCACGGTGAACCTCAGCGCGACAGGCGTCACGTCGGGTGGCGGGCCGATCACGCGCGTGTCGTTCTTCATGAACGGCGTGAAGCTTGTCGACAAGCCGGCAACGCCGTACACGTTCACGGCGCCGATCCCCGCGACCGCCGGCACTTACCAGTTCACCGCAGAAGCGGCGGACTCGGCGGGCGGCACCCACATGACCCTGCCGATCAACGTCGTGGCGACGGCGACGCCGGCCTCCGGACCCGTGCCCGTGGACGTATGGCGGCTGCTGCAGCAGGCGACCTTCGGCCCGACGTACGCCGAAGCCCAGCGCGTCGTGTCGATGGGCATCTCCGCGTGGATCGACGACCAGTTCACGCAGCCGATCTCGGGCTATCCGGACACGAAGTACAACCGGATCCAGCTCAAGACGACGCTCGACTGCACCACGACCGACCCGAACAAGGTGGCGTATCCGGCCGATCACCCGTATGCGACCTGCGTGCGTGATCACCTGTCGCTCGCGATGCTGCAGCGCGACTTCTTCACCAACGCCGTATACGCGCCGGACCAGCTCCGTCAGCGCGTCGCCTGGGCGCTGTCGCAGATCATCGTGACCTCGGGCAACGAGGCGGACCTGTCGTACGCGCACGTCATGTCGCGCTATCAGAACCTGATGTTCAACAACGCTTTCGGCAACTACGAGACGTTGCTGCAGCAGGTGACGTACAGCCCGGCCATGGGCAACTACCTCGACCAGGTCAACAACGATCGCGCGTCGGGTACCAAGGTGCCCAACGAGAACTACGCTCGCGAGATCATGCAGCTGTTCACCATCGGCCTCGACGAGCTCAACCCTGACGGCACCACGATCAACGACGTCAACGGGATGCCGGTCCCGACGTACGACCAGAACACCATCAAGGAATTCGCCAAGGTGTTCACCGGGCTGACGTTCGCCGATCCGGCCAACCCGACGCTCACCCAGGCGCCGAAGAAGCAGAACGTGTTCTACGCGCTGCCGATGATCCCGTACCCGGTCGGTACGACGTCGGGCCACGAGCAGAGCGTCAAGAACCTGCTCAACGGCACGGTGGTGCCGGCTGGCCAGACGGTGCAGCAGGACGAGTTCGCGGCGGTGCGCAACGTATTCATGCACCCGAACACGCCGGTGTACATCAGCAAGCAGCTGATCCAGCGGCTCGTCACCGGCAACCCGAGCCCCGCGTACATCCAGCGGATCCAGAACGTGTTCGTCAACGACGGCACGGGGGTGCGCGGCAACCTGAAGGCGGTGGTCAAGGCGATCCTCATGGATCCCGAGGCGCGCGGCCAGGGCAGCGCCAACGACCCGACGTATGGCTCGCTGAAGGAGCCGGTGCTGATGATCACCAATTTGATCCGTGGACTGTCCGGCATCACCGACGGCAACCGGTTGGAGGGGAACGCCTCGAACCTCGGCCAGCGGCCGTACTTCTCGCCGACCGTGTTCAATTACTTCCCGCCGGACCAGACGATCCAGGGGACCACGATCGTGGCGCCCGAATTCCTGATCCACACGACGCAGACGGCGATCAACCGCACCAACCTCGTCTACAACATGATCACCAACCCGTCGCAGGCGGACACCACGATCGCCGGTTCGACCGGGACGCGTCTCAACACCATGCAGTTCGAATCGCTGGCGGCCAACCCGCAGGCGATGGTCGACCAGGTCGACCTCGTGCTCACGGACGGGCAGACGCCGTCCGCGGCCAAGGCCCTGATCGTCACCGCCGTCAACGCAGTGCCCGTGGCCAGCACCGCGGCCCGCGCGCAGATGGCCGTCTACCTGCTCGCTTCGTCGTTCTACTACCAGGTTCAGCACTGACATGGACAATACACGTCGCAAGTTCCTCCTGAAGACCGGCGGTCTCTCGGCCGCGGCACTGGCCGGCAACCTCAGCCGCTGGGGCATCGAAGGCGCCAACGCGCAGGCCGGGCAGCCGTACCAGGCCTTGGTCTGCGTGTTCCTCTTCGGTGGCAACGACAGCAACAACATGGTGATCCCGTACACGGATTACGCGCAGTACGCGGCGACCCGAACGACCGCCTCGAACGTGGGGATCGCGCAGGCGAACCTGCTGCCGATCAACGCGCCGAGCGCGGGCAAGCAGTTCGGGCTGCATCCCTCGTTCACCCCGCTGCAGACGGTCTACAACGCGGGCAAGATGGCCATCGTGGTCAATGCGGGAACGCTGATCGCGCCGATGACCAAGGTGCAGTACCAGACCGGCATGAACCGGCCCCTGAACCTCTATTCGCATTCGGACCAGCAGAACGCGTGGGAAGGCATGATCCAGGGCGCGAGCATCCGCACGGGCTGGGGCGGCCGCATGGCGGACAAGCTCGTCGTCGCCAACTCGGGCGCACAGATCCCCACGGTGATCTCCGCGACCGGGTCGAACATCTTCAACAACGGCGCCAGCACCACGGCGCTGGTCGTGCCCAGCAATGGCGGGGTTGCGATCGCCGGCCAGGGCACCGACGCCATCTCGACCGCGCGCATGGCCGCGTTGAACAACCTGCTAGCCAGCGGGTTCACCAATCAGGTCCAGATGGGCGCTGCATCGGTCATGCAGAAGGCCATGGCGGCCAATTCGGCGATCAACCCGGTGCTCAGCGCCGGGTTGCCGCCGATCATCCAGACGGCCTTCACCGTGGGTGGCGCACAGCTGAACACCAACATCGCGCAGCAGCTGAAGCAATGCGCGCGAATCATCGAGGCCCGTACCGCGCTCGGCGTCAAGCGTCAGGTCTTCTTCGTGGCCATGGGCGGCTACGACACGCACTCGCAGACGGTCAATAACCAGACGAACCTGTTCAACCAGCTGGTGCCCGCGCTCAAGGCGTTCTACGACTACACGGTTGCGGCAGGCCTCGCCAATTCGGTGACGAGCCTCACGATGTCCGACTTCAACCGCACGTTCATCGGCAACGGCAGTGCCGGGGTCGATCACGCGTACGGCGGGCATTCGCTCATCGTAGGCGGCGCGGTGAAGGGTGGCGACCTCTACGGGACGTTCCCCAACTTGACGGTGAAGGGACCCGATGACGCCGGCAGCAACGGCTCCTGGATCCCCACGACCGCCGTGGACCAGGTCGGCGCAACGCTCGCCAAGTGGTTCGGCGTGGTGCCCACCGACGTCGACTACATGTTCCCCAATCTCAAGAACTTCGCGGTGCGCGATCTGGGATTCATGGGCTAGCGCACCACACGCTCAACGACGGTCTCGCGAAGCAACGCCGTACGCCGCTACCCCCCGCGGCGACGGTCGCGGGACCGCCACCTTTCCTCCTCCCGCTGCTCCTGCGACCTCCTCTTCGCAGGGGTGGCGGTTTCCTTTTGGGGCGAACGATTTCAGCGTGCGCGATCGCTCGACGGCCGGGCGCTGACGCTTGACGCGCGCGCGATGCGCTGCGCTGCCGAGTCAATAGACCTTCATCGCTGCAAGGCCGGGTACGCATGCATCCAGGCGCCGCGCGAGGACGCGCACCTTGCAGGTCGGCACGGCAGGAAACAGGTGATGCTCCAGGTGGTAGAACATGTCGTACGTGATCGCGGCCTTGAAGCGGTTGCGAATGGTGCGCGCCAGCAGCCCGTCGCGGTCACAGCCGCGATGGGTTGTCCACACCGCGAAGAACGCCGTGAAGCATTGGCCCACCGCCATGGCGAGCACGTGATATCGCAAGGCGGCGTAGTCGAGCACCAGGAACACGAGCGCGATCCAGAGGACGTTCGCCAGCAGCTCGCCCCAGATCCAGGCGCGCTGCAGCGGGGTTGCCAGCTCGAGTGCCTTGCGATGCAGGCACAGCGGGTACCAAGGTCCCAATGCGATGGCGCCAAGAGCGGACCGCCGGGCGCCCATGGCTTCGATGTCGTCGTCAGCCATGCAATGTCGGTGATGGCGCAGGTGGTTGATCTGAACGGCGTGCATGGACCCCAGCATCAGGACGCTCTGCACGAGCATCACGGCATCGGAAGCCGCGCGAGGCAGGCCAAAGGCATGGTGGAAGGCGTTATGCACCTGCCGCAAGCCGGCCAGGAAGAACATGAACGAGCAGGCCAGCGCCACGCCGTAGTGGCCGAGAGCAGCGGCGGCGAGCGATCCCGCGAGCCATGGCAAGCAGATCACGAGCTCGTGCGCGACCTCGTGCTTGCGCAACTGCAGCAGGTCGGTCCACTCGACACTCCGCATCATCCGGAGCTGCGCAGCATCCATCGCTCGGCTTTCGACGCCCGGGGCCCGAAGCATCTCACGCGGCTGCGCCGTGTGTCTCGCGGGCCCCGCTGAGCAGCCTGCACGCCTGCTCCTGCAGCGTGACGGCATCGACGGGCTTTGCCAGCAAGGGCAGGCGTGCTTCGCATGCCAGGGCAGCAGCGGCCAGGCTGGTGTCGCCGGACACGATCATGGCGGGGATCGCAATGCCGAACTCGAAACGCAGCTGCGCGATCGCGTCGATGCCCGTGAGCGCGCCGCCAAGGCGCAGGTCGGCGACCACGAGGTCCGGGTAGCGGGCGCAGCGGCCGAGGGCATCGAGGAGCTCGCCCA
>Ga0308174_10000276_pt1 | contig 21417 bp, 19 predicted proteins | sample PhyPR2_FD_203894 | JGI IMG/M metagenome (GOLD analysis project Ga0308174, IMG submission 203894) | Soil microbial communities from UC Gill Tract Community Farm, Albany, California, United States - DLSLS.P.R2 | ecosystem: Environmental > Terrestrial > Soil > Agricultural land | place: USA... | reverse complement strand
GGGTGCACCCCACCGGCAAGGCCGTCGTCCGGCTGTCCGTGCAGACCCAGGGGCAGGGCCACGAGACGACGTTCGCGCAGATCGTCGGCGAGGAGCTCGGCATCCCGACCGAGGACATCCAGGTCGTGCAGGGGGACACCGACCAGACGCCCTTCGGCCTGGGCACCTACGGCAGCCGCTCGACGCCGGTCAGCGGGGCAGCGGTCGCCCTGGCCGCGCGGAAGGTCCGGGAGAAGGCGAAGGCCATCGCCGCGGCGATGCTCGAGACGCGCCCGGAGGACCTCGAGTGGGAGAAGGGCCGTTTCTTCGTGACGGGCGACCCGACGGCGGCCAAGACGATCCAGGAGGTCGCGCTGGGCGCGCACGGCACCGTCGCGCTGCCGGAGGGGATCGACGGCAACCTCGACGCCGAGGTCACCTACGACCCGCCGAACCTCACCTTCCCGTTCGGCGCCTACATCTGCGTGGTCGACGTCGACGCGGGCACCGGCAAGGTGAAGGTGCGCCGGTTCGTCGCCGTCGACGACTGCGGCACCCGGATCAACCCGATGATCGTCGAGGGGCAGATCCACGGCGGCCTGGCCGACGGCGTCGGCATGGCGCTCATGGAGTTCATCGGGTTCGACGAGCAGGGCAACTGCCTCGGCGGCTCGTTCATGGACTACCTGATCCCGACCGCCATGGAGGTGCCCGACTGGGAGACCGGCTACACGGTCACCCCCTCGCCGCACCACCCGATCGGCGCGAAGGGCATCGGGGAGTCCGCGACCGTCGGCTCACCGCCGGCCGTCGTCAACGCCGTCGTCGACGCGCTCGCGCCGTTCGGCGTCACGCACATGGACATGCCCTGCACGCCGGCGCGGGTGTGGGAGGCCATGCAGGGCCGCGCCACCCCGCCGATCTGATGACCCTCACCGAGACCGCCGCGGAGTTGACCCGCAGCCGCGAGCCGTTCGTCCAGGCCACCGTCGTCCGGGCGCAGAAGCCGACCAGCGCGCACGCGGGGGACACGGCGCTGGTCCGTGCCGACGGCTCCATCGACGGGTTCGTCGGCGGCACGTGCGCCGAGTCGTCGGTGCGGGAGTACGGCCTCATGACGCTGTCGACCAACGAGCCGCTGCTGCTCCGGATCGTTCCCGGCGAGGTTCCGGGCTCGAGCGAGGAGGGCGCGGTCACCGTCGCCAATCCGTGCCTGTCGGGAGGAGCGGTGGAGATCTTCCTCGAGCCGCGGGTGCCGGCGCCGCGGGTGCTCGTCGTCGGGGACAGCCCGGTCGCCGAGGCGCTGGCCGAGCTCGGCCGGCCGCTGGGGTTCGACGTCGACCTGGTGGCCGGAGAACAGGCGAGGCCCGCGGCCGGCGACGCGGCGCTGGTCGTCGCCTCCCACGGGCGCGGCGAGGAGCCGGCGCTGACCGCGGCGCTGCGGCTCGAGGTGCCCTACGTCGGGCTGATCGCCAGCCGGATCCGGGGCGCCGGCGTGCTTGCCGCACTCGACGTCACCGACGAGCAGCGCAGCCGGGTGCACAGCCCGGCCGGGCTGGACATCGGGGCGCGGACCGCGGCGGAGATCGCCCTGTCGGTGCTGACCGAGCTGGTCGCCGAGCGCCGGGCCGCGGAGCGGCACGCGCCGGCCGCGGTGCCGGTGAGCGCGGTCGACCCCGTGTGCGGCATGACGGTCGCGGCGGTCGACAGCTCGCCGCACGTGACCGTCGACGGGGGAACGACGTGGTTCTGCTGCGCCGGCTGCCGGGCCGCCTTCGTCGCCGACCCTGACCGGTATGCCCGCGCCTCCTGAGGGCCTTCATGGCCACAAAGGCCCTGACGGGGCGGCGCGGGCGGGTGCCGACGAGGAGGTGCAGGCCCGGATCCCGGACGTCGCGACGCTGGCCGACGCGCTCGACGGCGTCGACTACCTCACCGACGCCGGGCTGGCAACGGCGCTCTTCCTCGGCGTCCGGCTCCCGCAGCCGCTGCTCCTGGAGGGGGAGCCGGGCGTGGGCAAGACCGAGGCAGCGAAGGCGCTGGCCCGGGTGCTCGACACCCCGCTCTACCGGCTGCAGTGCTTCGAGGGCATCGACGCGGCCGAGGCACTCTACGAGTGGAACCATCCGCGCCAGCTGCTCGGCATCCGGCTGGCCGAGGCGCAGGGCTCGCCGCTCGCCGAGGACGACCTGTTCGGGCCCGGGTACCTGCTGCGCCGGCCGCTGCTGCAGGCGATCGAGCACCCGGGGCCGCGGCCGGCCGTGCTGCTGCTCGACGAGATCGACCGCGCCGACGCGGAGTTCGAGGCGTTCACGTTCGAGGTGCTGGCGGAGGCCGCGGTGACCGTGCCGGAGCTGGGCACCATCCGGGCGGCCCATCCGCCGGTCGTCGTCCTCACGTCGAACCGGACCCGTGACCTGCACGACGCGCTCACCCGCCGCTGCCTCTATCACTGGATCGACTACCCCGATCCGGAGCGGATCGCCGAGATCGTCCGCCGCCGGGTGCCCGGCAGTGCCGAGACGCTGGCCGTGGCCGCCGCCTCGGCGGTCACCCGCCTCCGCTCGCTGGACATGGTCAAGCCGCCGGGCATCGCGGAGGTCATCGACTGGGTGGCCGCGCTGGACCTGCTGGGGCTCGACCGCCTCGACGCCGCCGCCGTCGAGGCCAGCTGGGGATCGGTGCTGAAGAACCGCGACGACCAGGAGCTGGCCCGCAGCCGCGGCGCGGCCTGGTTGGCCGGTGCCTGACCTCCCGGACGTCGCCCCGGGGCCGCTGGCGGTGGCGTTCACGACGGCGCTGCACCGCGCCGGCCTCCCGGCCACCCCGGAACGCGCCGCCGGGCTGGCGCGGGCGCTCCGCCTGGTGCCGCCGGTCGACCGCACCGCCCTCTACTGGACCTGCCGGGTCGCCCTCGTCACCGACCAGGCCCAGTTACCGGTGTTCGACGCGGTCTTCTCCGCGGTCTTCGACGGCATGCTGGATCCGGCCGACAGCCGGGGTGACCCCAACGCCCCGCCTCCGATCGGGTCCGAGCCGCACGTCCGACCGGCCGCTCCCGACCGGCGTTCCGGTGGCGAGGCGGGCTCCTCGGACGGGGACACCGCGATGGCGAGCACCGACGATGAGAGGGAGCGCGGCGAGCGCGAGGTCCTCGTGGCCGTGGCGTCGACCGAGGAGCGGCTGCGGCAGACCTCGTTCGCCGAGCTCACCCCGGACGAGCTCACCGAGGTCCGCGACCTGGTGCGGCGCCTGGTGCTCAGCACGCCCGAGCGGCGCAGCCGGCGGGTGCGGTCCGGCCGGCGCGGGGAGCGGCTGGACCTGCGGCGAACCGTGCGCGCCGCGCAGCGCAGCGGTGGCGACCCGGTGCGGCTCGTCCGCGCCCACCGGCGCACCCATCCGCGGCGGCTGGTGCTGCTCTGCGACGTGTCCGGGTCGATGGAGCCCTACACGCGGGTCTACCTGACCCTGCTTCAGGGCGCGGTCGCCGGGGCGCGGGCGGAGGCGTTCGTCTTCTCCACGCGGCTGACCCGGCTCACCCGGGAACTGTCGGTCCGCGACCCCGACCGGGCGCTCGCGCGCGCCGGGGACACCGCGTCGGACTGGGCCGGTGGCACCCGGCTCGCCGACGGCATCGGGCGGTTCGTCGCCGGACACGGGCGGCGCGGCCTGGCCCGGGGCGCGGTGGTCGTCGTGCTGTCCGACGGTTGGGCGACCGACGAGCCCGAGGAGGTCGCCGAGGCGATGCGCCGGTTGCGGCGGCTGGCGCACCGGGTCGTGTGGGTCAATCCGCGGAAGGCCGCACCGGGGTACGAGCCGATCGTCGCGGGGATGAGGGCGGCGCTGCCGTACTGCGACGCCTTCGTCAGCGGGCACAGCCTCGCCGCACTCGAACACGTGGTGTCGGCGGTCGCGGAGGACCACGCGCGCCCAGCCTGAGGACGGCGACGTGTGGGCGCCCGTCTCCGTGGCTCTCCCTGACTGCTCGATCGGCGGCTCGCCGTGCAGCACGGGTAGCTCTGGACGGAGCCTCACCCCATCGTCTTCTGCCCATCGATCGACTCCCGCAGGATGTCGGCGTGGCCGGCGTGCTGCGACGTCTCGGCGATGATGTGCAGGAAGACGCGGCGAGCCGAGCGAACCGCATCCGGCGGGAACCACGGTGCGACAGGCAGCGGGTGCGAGACGTCCAGATCGGGCAGCGAGGCCACCAGCTCGTCGGTGTGCCGGGCCACCTCCGCGTAGTCGTCGAGCACGCTGGCGAGCGTCTGTCCGGGCTCCAGCCGCCACTCCCGCGCCCAGGCCTCGGGGTCGTTGCCCATCGCCTCGGCGCCGCCCTCGATGAAGCGCGTCCACGTCGCTTCCGTGGCGGCGACGTGCTTGATCAGGCCGGCCAGCGTCAGCTCGCTCGCGGTGGGCCGCTGCGTGGCCTGCGCGTCGGTGAGCCCGCGGACGGTGAACCGCAGGAAGTGTCGGTGGGTGGTCAGCGCCTCGAGCAGGTCGGCGCGCTCGCCGGTGAGCGCGGTGGTCGAGCCGGTCATGGCATCGCCTTCCGTCGTCCTGGGGGATGGGTCGCACGCTAGGGGGAGGGGGCGACAGTTGGGACGAATCGGCATCCGCCGATGACCTCGGCGACGAAGAACCGTCATACCTGCGCCATACGGTGCAGTGTGCAGACACCGATCGCCAGGAGGTCGTCATGAGCCCGACCGTCACCAGCCTCGACCAGCTCGACTACGACATCTCCGTCGCCTACATCGCCCTCGGTGTCGCTCGGGGGTCGTTCGACCGCTGCCCGAGCGTCGAGAACGAGCGGGCCGTCGACCAGGCCGAGAGCTGCGTCAACCGCCTGCTCGACGAGCGATTCGTCGCCCAGCAGTGAGCTCGTCTCAGGCGGTCCGGCCGCTGCGCTTCTTCTCGTAGAGGTCGGCGTCCGCGCGGGCGAGCACGCCGGCCAGCGTGTCGCCCGGCCGGGCCACGGCGACGCCGGCGGACCAGGCGAAATGGTGCGTGGACGCGAGCTGGTCGAGCATCCCCCAGGCGCCGTGCTCGCCGGTCGCCGGCAGGCAGAGCACGAACTCGTCACCGCCGTAGCGGCCCAGCAGATCCGCCCGGCGCAGTCGTCCGGCCCAGCCGGCCGTCAGGTCGCGGAGCAGGGCGTCGCCGGCCTCGTGGCCGTGCCGGTCGTTGACCGTCTTGAAGTCGTCGAGGTCCAGGATCGCGAAGGCGAGTGGTTCACCGGTGCGGGCCGCGCGGGCCAGGTTCCGGTCGGCCTCCGCCTCCCAGGCGCGTCGGTTGGCGATGCCGGTGAGCGGGTCGGTCGCCGCGGCTGTGCGCAGGTTGTGCGCGAGCCGGCCCTGGGCCTCGGCGAGCACGACGGCGGTCACGACTGCGGTCAGCCACTGCAGGGCCGGCACGTGCGGTTGCGCCGCCACCGCGCCGGCGCTGGCCAGGGCGGCGAGCGCGGCGACGTGCAGCCGGGCCGACAGCTGGTCGAAGAAGTACGCCGCGAAGAGCGCGAGGGCGATCATCGCCGGTCCGAGGCTCACGACGCCGACTGCCGTCACCATCCGCCACGCCAGCGCGGCCAGCAGGATGCCGGCCAGCAGCACCGCGGCATGCAGGGCCCACCAGTGCAGCCGTTCGGCCAGCGCCCACAGGGCGACGCCGCCGGCCGTGCCGACGACCCCGAGGACGCCCAGCACCGCGACCGGGCTGTCCGGGCGCATCGGCCAGGCGGCGGCGACCAGGCACAGCACACCGCTGACGGTGTAGAGCACCGCCAGCAGGACGGCTGCGATCCGACGGTCGCCATACATGGTGGACATCCTGCACGGCCAACGACCGGTTCCGGGAAAGGCTGTCCCGATGTGAGGTGGCTGCCGGTCAGCCCCCGGAGAGCTCGGTCGGAGCGGTGATGACGTCGACCATGGCCCCGCTGCGGTAGACGGTCATGGGCAGCGGTCGCCCGATCGCCTCGGTGAACAGCAGCCGCTGGAGGCTCTGCGCGTCGGCGACCGGCCGCCGGTCCGCCTCGAGCACCAGGTCACCGGCCTTGAGCCCGGCCCGGTCGGCCGGGGCGCCGGGGACGACGTCGACGATCCGCAGACCCCTCCGGCGTCCGGTCCGTTCGGCGAGAGCCGCCGGCAACGGCGAGGGGGTGCTGACCAGCCCGAGGTAGGCCCGCCGCACCCGGCCGTGCTCGGTCAGGGCGGCGATGATCCGCCGGCTGGTGTCGTTCATCGGGACGGCGAGGCCGAGACCCCAGCCGGCCACCGCGGTGTTGATGCCGACGACCCGGGACGACGAGTCGGCGAGCGCGCCCCCGGAGTTGCCGGGGTTGAGCGCGGCGTCGGTCTGGATGACGTCCTCGACCACGCGCGCCGTCCGGCCGTCCCGCGTCGGAAGGGAGCGACCGAGCCCGCTGACCACCCCGGCCGTGACCGAGCCGGCCAGGCCGAGCGGGTTGCCGACGGCGACGACGAGCTGCCCCACCCGGAGCTCCTCCGCGTTGCCGAGGACCGCAGGCGGCGGCGTCGCGCCGCGCGCCCGCACGACGGCCAGGTCGGACAGCGGATCGGCGCCGACGACGTCGACGTCGGCCTCCGACCCGTCGCTGAACACCGCCCGGCCCCAGCTCGTCTGTCCGACGACGTGGGCGTTGGTGAGCAGCAACCCGTCCGGGGAGACGACGACCGCCGAGCCGGCGCCGCCGCGGCCGTCCCGCCCGGTGACCTGCAGGGCCGCGACGTGCGGCGTCACCTCGGCGGCCACGGCGGTGACGATGCGGGAGTAGGCGTCCAGTGCCGCTTCGACGTCCGGTTCCGGTCCGGCGCTCATGTGCGCGACCTTTCGATGATTACTCGATTACCGGCTCCAGTGAACGCCGGTCCGGGGCCCGCGCACAGGCCGTTCGTCGCGCCCTGAGCGAACACGCCCGGCGATACTTGCCCGGTGAATCCCCGAGCGCGCCAGTGACCGACGTCCGGACGGCCGCCGTCCGCACCTGGTCCGAGATCCGGCCCGCGCTGGCCGCAGAGGCGGACGCCGCGCTGGGCCCCGACGAGGCCGACGCCTTCCTCGCGCGGGTCGAACTCGCGCTGCCCGACGTCCTCGAGCCGCTGGCCCGGCTCTACGGGGCCGACGACGCGGACGTCCTGTTCGGCCGCGCCGTCCGGCTGGCACTGGACGCCGCTGCTGCCCGACCGGCCGCGCTCCGGCGGCTCGACCGCCGGCGGGAGATCGACCCGGGCTGGTTCCAGCGGACCCGCATGCAGGGGTACGTCTGCTACGTCGACCGCTTCTGCGGCACGCTCGCCGAGCTGCCGGACCGGCTCGACTACCTGGCCGAGCTCGGCACGACCTACCTGCACCTCATGCCCCTGCTGAAGCCGCGGCCCGGGGAGAACGACGGCGGCTACGCGGTCATGGACTACCGCGCCGTCGACCCTTGGCTGGGAACGATGGCCGACCTCGAGCGGGTCGCCGGTGAGCTGCACGAGCGGGGCAGCAGCCTGTGCATCGACCTCGTGCTGAACCACACCGCGCGGGAGCACCGCTGGGCGCAGGGGTGGCTGGCCGGCGATCCGGAGTACGCGAACTTCTACACGGCCTTCCCCGACCGGACGATGCCCGACGCGTACGACGCGACGATTCCGGAGGTCTTCCCCGACCGCGCCCCGGGCTCATTCACCTGGGTGCCCGAGGCGTGCGACGGCGCGGGCGGCTGGGTCTGGACGACGTTCTGGCCGTATCAATGGGACCTCGACTACACCAACCCCGAGGTCACCCTGGCGATGCTCGGTGAGATCACCTGGCTGGCCAACCGTGGCGTCGACGTCTTCCGCATGGACGCCGTCCCGTTCATGTGGAAGCGGCTGGGCACGAGCTGCCAGAACCAGCCGGAGGGCCATCTCCTGCTCCAGGTGCTGCACGCGCTGACCCGGCTGGCCGCCCCGGGCGTCGTCTTCAAGGCCGAGGCGATCGTCGCGCCGGAGGACCTCGTGCCCTACCTCGGTGGGCATGACCGCTACCGGCCCGAGTGCGAGCTGGCCTATCACAACCAGCTCATGGTGCTGCTCTGGAGCGGCCTGGCCACCGGCGACGCCCGGCTGCCCGCCGCGGCGCTGCGCCGGATGCGCGCGATCCCGCCCACCACGTCCTGGGTGACCTACGTGCGCGGGCACGACGACATCGGCTGGGCGATCACCGATACCGACGCGGCGGCCGTGGGGGTCAGCGGGTTCGGGCACCGCCGCTTCCTCAACGACTTCTACGCGGGGCGGTTCCCCGGGTCCTTCGCGCGCGGCGCGCTGTTCCAGGAGAACGAGGCGACCGGCGACGCCCGAATCTCCGGCAGCACGGCGTCGCTGTGCGGGATCGAGGACGCCCTCGACCGGGGGGACGACGACGCGCTGGAGGCCGGCATCCGCCGCCTGGTGCTGCTGTACTCGGTCGTCTACTCCTTCGGCGGCATCCCGCTGCTGTACATGGGTGACGAGCTCGCCGCCGGCAACCACCGCGGCTACCTCGCCGACCCGGAGCTGGCCCCGGACAACCGCTGGATGCACCGGCCGCCGATGGACTGGGGTGCGGCCGCGCGACGGAGCGACCCCAGCACCCTGGAGGGCCGGGTCTTCGGGTGGCTGCAGCGGCTGGGGGAGGCCCGCCGCGCCCTGCCGGCCCTGCGCGCCGGCGGGGAGTGCACGGTCCTCGACGTCGGCAATCCGGCCGTGCTCGCCTGGCATCGCAGGCACCCGCGCAGCGGATCGTTCGTCGGCCTGGCCAACTTCGGCCGCGCCCCCCAGACCGTGGACGCCGACACGGTGACCGGGTTCGGCACCTACGTCCCGGTGATGACCAGCGACGGACAGCCCGAGCTGCGGGCTGACCGCGTGCTGCTGCCGGGCCTCGGGTTCGCCTGGTACGCCGAGCCCTGACCGAGCGGGGTCGGCTGCAACTGGTGCGGGGCCCAGCCGAGGCCTTACCGTCACCATGCGGCTGATCATCAGCCGACCCCCACGTCTCGGGGCAGCGGCGGCGCCCACGACGGCGCCCTTTCCGTGCACAGGAGCGCGTGTGGTGGTCGACCGGCCCGGAGGAGAGCTTTCCCCGGAGCCGTTGCGCGAGGCGCGGCCCGCACCGGCGGGCGCGACGTTCGGTGTCGAGGAGGAGTTCCACCTCGTCGACCCGGTGAGCTACCGGCTGACCCGCAGCCCCGCTCTCGCCGCGGCCGTGATGGCGCGGGAGGCCGGACCGCACCTGCACGCGGAGATCACCACGACGCAGCTGGAGGCCGTCACCGGCATCTGCACCTCGCTGACGGGGTTGCGTGCGGAGCTGGTGACCACCCGGGCCGAGGCGGCGGGCGCGGCGGCGCGTGCGGGAGTCCGCATCCTGGCCTCCTCGACCCATCCGTTCGACAGCTGGCAACAGCAGGACATCACCCCCGCCCCGCGGTACGAGGCGATGGTCGAACGGTGGGCGGGGCTGGCGTTGCAGCAGGACATCTGCGGCTGCCACGTGCACGTGGGCGTGCCCGATCTCGACGTGGCCGTCGCGGTGATGGACCGGGTCCGGCCGTACCTACCGGTGCTGCTGGCGATGACCGGCAGTTCGCCCTTCCACGACGGCGTCGACACCGGTCACCACAGCTACCGCACGATGTGGTGGTCGCGGTGGCCGATGACCGGGCCGCCGGAGTACCTCGGCAGTGCCTCGGCGTTCCGGGAGGTAGTCGCCGGGCTGGTCACCTCCGGTGTGGTGGCCGATGCCTCCCACCTCTACTGGGACGTCCGCCCCTCCAGCCACCTGCCGACGCTGGAGTTCCGGCTGGCCGACGTCTGCACCGAGGTGGACGACGTGGTGCTGCACGCGGGAATGGCGCGGTCCCTGGTCCGCGTGCTCGCCGGCCGGGCCGAGCGCGGGGAAGCGTGCCCGGATCTGCGGCCCGAGCTGCTGCGGGCGGCGCGGTGGCGAGCCGCTCGGCACGGCCTCGACGGTCAGCTGTTCGACGTGCTCCAGCGGGAGCTCGTGCCCGCGCGCACCGCTGTCCGGCGGCTCCTCGTCGAGCTCCAGGAGGACCTGCGCGACCACGACGAGTGGGACGTCGTCGTCGAGCTGACCGAACGGCTCTTCGAACGTGGGACGTCGGCCGCCCGGCAGCGCCGCACCTGGCAGCGCACCGGCGACTGGCGTCAGGTGGCGGCCGGCATCGTCCGCGAGGGGACGGCGCTGGAGAACGGTTGAGCGGTGCGCACGAGGCCCGAGGCGGTTGTGCGCCGACCTCGGTAGCAGGATCGTGGTGGGTGCCGGGCCGGACCGGCCGGTTCCGGCACCTGGGGGCCGGGATGACTCAGCGAGTGCTGCGTTTCGTGACAGCAGCCCTGATGTTCGCGGCCGTCCTCGGTGGGGCCGCTCCTGCCGCGGCGGCGCCGCCGGAGATCCAGCGCCTCGCGTTCGAGGCGAACGGCATCCCCGAGGACTCGTTCACGTGCGACTTCCCCGTGTTCGTCTCGTTCTCCGGTGTCCTCACCATCCGGACGTTCTCCGACAGGAGTACCGGGGTGGTCGAGGTCGACACCGCCAACTTCGCCGTCCTCTTCACCGGCGAGGCAGGCACCTCGCTGAGAGTGCGCAACGTCGGCGCCGACGTCACCCGCGTGACACCCGACGGCAACGTGCTCCTCACGACCAGCGGGCAGGTGCCGTTCCCCGGCCTGGTGCCGTATGCCTACAGGGGTGTCCTGCGCATCGACCTGGGCACCGGGGACGTGATCCTCGAGCCCCGCAGGACCACCACGGTCCCGGAGCTCTGCGCGGCGCTCTCCGCCTAGGCCGAATCGCGCGCGATGTGGTCGCTGTCGACCGTCTCGGTCTGCAGTCCGCCGGTCTTCGAGGCCTCGAAGCCCGGCCCGACGTGTTCGAGAGCCAGCCGCCCGTAGACCTGCTGCTGCGTCGCCACCCGCTGGGAGCGGCCGCGGCCGAGGAAGCTGACCAGCCAGTGCAGCACCGTGGTGATCCGGCTCTTGAAGCCCACGATGTAGAAGAGGTGCAGCGCCAGCCACATCAGCCAGGCGATGAACCCCTCGAACTTGAGCTTGCCGAGGGTGACGACGGCGGAGAACCGCGAGATCGTCGCCATCGACCCCTTGTCGTGGTACTCGAACGGCCCGCGCGGCGCCTTGCCGGCGAGCGAGCGCTTGATCGCGTCGGCGGAGTACCGGGCGCCCTGGATGGCCACCTGGGCGACGCCGGGCAGCTTGTTCAGCGCGATCATGTCGCCGACGACGTGCACCTCGGGGTGGCCGGGGAGCGTGAGGTCCGGCTGCACCGCGACCCGGCCGGCGCGGTCGACCTCGGCGCCGGCCTGCTCACCGAGGAGGCGACCGAGCGGGCTGGCCTGCACGCCGGCGGCCCAGATCTTGGTGGCGGCGTTGATCCGGCGGACCTGGCCGTCGGCGTCCTTGATCTCCAATCCGTCGGCGTCGACGTCGGTGACCATCGCGCCGAGCTGGACTTCCACGCCGATCTTGTTCAGCTGTCGCCGGGCGCGGCCGCCGAGCTTCTCGCCGAACGAGGGCAGCACGTAGGGAGCGGCGTCGAGCAGGACGACGCGGGCGGTGGTCGGGTCGATGCGGCGGAAGTCGCGGCGCAACGTGCGGTGCGCGAGCTCGGCGATCTGACCCGCCATCTCCACGCCCGTCGGCCCGGCGCCGACGACGACGAAGGTCAGCAGCCGGTCGATCTCGGCCTGGTCGTCGGCAAGCTCGGCCAGCTCGAACGCCCCGAAGATGCGGCCGCGCAGCTCGAGGGCGTCGTCGATGCTCTTCATGCCGGGCGCGAACTCGGCGAACCGGTCGTTGCCGAAGTAGGACTGCCCGGCCCCGGCGGCGACGATCAGCTGGTCGTAGGGGTGCACGGTGTCGCGGCCCAGGACGTGCGAGGTGACGGTGCGCGCGGCCAGGTCGATGTCGGTGACCTCGCCGAGCACGACCCGGGTGTTCTCGTGCTTGCGGAGGATCTCCCGGGTCGCCGGGGCGATCTCGCCCTCCGACAGGATGCCGGTCGCCACTTGGTAGAGCAGCGGCTGGAAGAGGTGGTGGCTGGTCTTGCCGATGACCGTGACGTCGACCGGCGCCTTGCGCAGCGCCTGCGCCGCGAACAGGCCGCCGAAGCCCGAACCGATGACGACGACGCGCGGCCGCCCGCTGGTTGACTCGCTCGCGGCCGGGACACGCGCTGGTGATGTCGTCATGATGAATCCATCCTCCCACCTGGGCGTGTCCGAACTCCTGCTGGGCAGGAGCGATCCAGGACACACTCGCTTTCCCGGCGCCTACCCGCAGTCGGTGTGCGGTACCCCTGGTGAGCGCAGAAGTGGCGCACGTCTTCGTTCCGGCTCTCGGTGCCGGACGGGTCCTCTCACTGGCCGTCCGTCCGGCCGCGCACCTCCGCGTACCGCTCCCGCACACCGGCGGCCGGCGCCGACTCGAACTGCTGGAGGCCCGGCTGCTCCCAGACCGGAGGCGCGTCCGCGCCGGAGAGCGCCCAGGCCGCCTGGCGGGCCGCGCCGTCGGCGACGTATTCGCCGGGCGGGGGCACCAGCACCGGCCGGCCGAAGATCCCCGGGGCGAGCTGCTGCACCGCCGGTGACCGCGCGGCGCCGCCGATCAGCAGCACCCGCTCGACGGTGACGCCCTGCGCGACGACCGCCTCGATGCCGTCGGCCAGACCGCAGAGCAGACCCTCGACCGCGGCGCGCGCCCAGTACGCGGGGGTCGAGGTGCGCAGCGTCAGGCCGTGCACCGAGCCGGTGGCCCGCGGGAGGTTCGGCGTCCGCTCACCCTCGAGGTAGGGGACGAGGACCAGTCCGCCCGCGCCCGACGGCGCCGACAGGGCCAGTTCGGAGAGCTGGTGGTGGTCGACACCGAGCAGGGCCGCGGCCGCATCCAGGACGCGGGCGGCGTTCATCGTGGCGACCAGGGGGAGGTGGTGGCCGCTGGCGTCCGCGAAGCCGGCCACGGTTCCACTGGGATCGGACACGGCGGCGGGGGAGACGGCCGAGACCACGCCGGAGGTGCCGATCGAGACGATCACGTCACCGGGGCGCGCGGCCAGTCCGAGGGCCGCCGCGGCGTTGTCCCCGGTGCCGGGGCCGAGGACGGCAGACGCGCCGCGCAGGCTGCCCACGACCTCCGCGGGGCCGGCGACGCGGGGGACTTCCGGGCGGCGCCCACGCATCGCCCGCTCGAGCAGGTCGAGGCGGTACTCGCCGGTGCGCGCCGACCAGTACGCGGTGCCGCTGGCGTCGCCGCGGTCGGTCACCAGCGCGGCCAGGTCGTCGCCGGCCGAGAGCTGCCAGGTCAGCCAGTCGTGGGGGAGGCACACGGCGGCCGTCCGTTCGGCGTTGGCCGGTTCGGCGTCGGCGAGCCACCGCAGCTTGGTCGCGGTGAACGAGGCCACCGGGACGACGCCGACCGCCTCGGCCCAGGCCTGACGCCCCGCCGCCTCGTCGCCGTCGCCGAGCTCGAGGATCAGGTCGGCCGCCGCGCCCGCGGACCGGACGTCGTTCCAGAGCAACGCGTCCCGGACGACGCCGCCGTCCTCGTCCAGGCACACCATGCCGTGCTGCTGTCCGCCGACGGAGAGCGCGGCCACGTCGTCCAGCCCTCCGGCCGCGGCGGCGGCCTCGGTGAACGCGCGCAGCCAGGCCCGCGGGTCGACCGCGGTGCCGTCCGGATGCGGGGCGCGGCCGGCCCGGACGAGCTGCCCGGAGTCGGCGTCCCGCACGACGACCTTGCACGCCTGGGTCGACGTGTCGACGCCCGCGACGAGCGTCATCGCGGACAGCGGGAGAGCGGGGCGGAGAGGATCATGGGCGGCACCCTAGCGACGAGGGAGTGTTTTCGTCGGGCCGGCGAACATATTGTGCCGACGACTCCGGTGTTGCTGTTCGGTAACAGCGCTGCGCGACCTTGACCGCGGACCGCCGTCCGAAATAATTTGTTGGCCAGTCCGACAAATCGTCGTGACCGACCTGGGGGTGGCATGGCCGACGAGCGCAATCGCCTCGACCGCTCGCGGGGTCACCGGCACACGCCGGCCGACCAGGCCACCGTCCGGCGCAGCAACCTCGGTCTGGTCCTCCGTCACCTGCGCGATGCCGGCTCCCGCTCGCGGGCCCGGATCGCCCAGGAGACCGGGCTGAACAAGGCCACCGTATCCAGTCTCGTCGCCGAGCTCACCGACCGTCGGCTGGTGACCGCGGGCGACGTCGACCGGGCCGGCTCGGTGGGCCGTCCCGGGCTGATCGTGCACCTCGACGGCACCACGGTCTGCGGGATCGGCGTCGAGCTGAACGTCGACTACGCCGCGACCCTCGTCCTCGACCTGCGCGGCGAGGTGCTGTTCGAGCACCTGATCGCCCTCGACGTCCCGGCGCTCGGGCCCGAGCGCACGCTGGACGCGGTCGCCGGACTCGTCGGCGAGGCCGTGGACGCCGCGCGCGCCCGCGGGGCGACCCCGGTGGGGCTGACCGTGGCCGTCCCGGGCCTGGTCCGCAGCGTCGACGGCGTCGCGACCTACGCCCCGAACATCGGCTGGCACGACGTCGCCGTCCTGGACGGCCTGCGGGCCCGCACCGGCCTGGACTGCCCGATCCATGTCGAGAACGACGCCAACCTGTCCGCGATCGCGGAGTGGGTCATGGGCGAGCAGGCGCGCACTCCCGATCTGGTCTATCTGACCGGTGAGGTCGGCGTCGGCGGCGGCGTGATCGTGGCCGGCCAGTTGCTGCGCGGGGTCGGTGGACTGTCCGGTGAGGTCGGGCACACTGCCCTCGGCGATCCCGAGGCGGTCTGCGGCTGCGGACGGCGGGGCTGTTGGGAGACCGTGGTCGGCCTCACCGCCCTGCTGCGCGAGGCCGCCGACCCCGACGACCCCGTGCACGATCCCGCTCGCGACCTCGAGACCCGCCTGGCCGAGATCGCCCGCCGGGCCGACGCCGGCGATGCGCGCACCCTGGCCGCGCTGCAGAAGGTCGGTACCAGCCTGGGCACCGGCGCCGCCGTCCTGATCAACCTGTTCAACCCGGGCGTGATCATCCTGGGCGGCTACTTCGCCGTCCTGGGCCGGTTCCTGACCGAGCCGATGACCGCCGAGCTCCGGGCCCGCGTCTTCGGTCCCGAACTGGCCGGCGCGCGCGTCGTGCTGTCCACCCTCGGATTCACCGCCGCCGTTCGCGGCGGCGCACACGTGGCGCTGGAGTCGGTCTTCGACGATCCGACCCTCGTGCCGATCGGCATCCACGCCGGCAGTTCCCTCGACAGCACCACCCGGACGGAGAGCAGCGCATGACCGACTACACGCCCACCACGGACGACAAATTCAGCTTCGGACTCTGGACGGTGGGCTGGCAGGGCGTCGACGTCTTCGGCGGCGCCGTGCGGCCCCTGCTGGACCCGGTCGAAGCCGTGCACCGGCTCGCCGAGCTCGGCGCGGCCGCGGTCACCTTCCACGACGACGACCTGGTGCCCGACGACGCGACCCGCGAGGCCACCCTCGAGCGCTTCAAGAAGGCGTTGGCCGACACCGGTCTCGGCGTGGAGATGGCCACGACCAACCTGTTCGGCGCCCCCGTGTTCAAGGACGGCGGGCTGACCGCCAACGACCGCACCGTGCGCCGGTACGCCGTCGCCAAGGTGCTGCGCAACATCGACCTCGCCGCCGAACTGGGCGCGAAGACCTACGTGCTGTGGGGCGGCCGCGAGGGCGCGGAGTCCGGCGGGAGCAAGGACGTCGCCGCCGCGCTGGACCGCTACAAGGAGGGCCTGGACCTGCTCTGCGCCTACGTCCGCGACAAGGGCTACGACATCCGTTTCGCCCTCGAGCCGAAGCCGAACGAGCCGCGCGGCGACATCCTGCTGCCGACGATCGGGCACGCGCTCGCCTTCATCAACGAATTGGACGAGCCGGACCGCGTCGGCCTCAACCCCGAGGTGGGCCACGAGGAGATGGCCGGGCTGAACTTCGCGCAGGGCATCGCGCAGGCGCTGTGGCACGGCAAGCTGTTCCACGTCGACCTCAACGGCCAGCACGGCCCGCGTTTCGACCAGGACCTGCGTTTCGGCGCCGGCAACCTGCGCGGCGCGTTCTGGACGGTCGACACCCTGCTCGGCGGCGGGAGCGGCCGGGCCTACGACGGCTACCTGCACTTCGACTACAAGCCGCCGCGCACCGAGGACATCGACGGTGTCTGGGAGACCGCGCGGGCCTGCATGCGCAACTACCTGATCCTGCGGGAGAAGGCGCTGGCGTTCCGGGCCGACCCCGAGGTTGCCGAGGCTCTGGACGCCGCGAGGGTGAGCGAGCTCGCCGTCCCGACCCTGGGCGAGGGGGAGTCCCTGGACGACCTGCGCGCTCAGACGTTCGACCCGAAGGCGCTCGGCGAGCGCGGGCTGCAGTTCGAGCGGCTGGACCAGCTCGCGATGGAGCACCTGCTCGGCGTCCGCTGAGCCCGACCGGAGCGGGCGGGCAGGGTTCCGCGCCCGCCCGCTCCGGTCAGTCGCGCCGGCGCGCGGCCAGAGCCGCCAGCGCAGCCAGGACGACGATCGCGGCGACCTCGACCCAGAGCGACGCCCACCAGAGGTCGGCGGCGGTGGACTCCGTGAAGCCGAAGAGGCCGACGGTCGTCGCGAGCAGCAGCCCGCCGAGCGTGCCGAGCGCGGTGAGTCCGCCGAGTACGGCCACCCAGGGGAGCAGCTGCCGGGGGATCACGAGCAGCAGGACCGCCAGGCCGAACCCCGCGATCGAGTTCAGCAGGAACGCGGGCCCGATCACGTCGATCGTGCGGTAGCCGTCGAGCCACAGGTGCAGATGGATCCATCCCATGCCCGCCAGCAGGGCGGCGCCCAGGACCCGCAGCGCCCAGAGGAGGCCGGTGACCGGGCGCCGTCCGGTGACGGCGGGAGTGGTCATCACTGCACCTGGACCGTCTTCTCCATGCCCATCGCCCGGTGGTTGCCGATGGAGCAGTAGAAGACGTACTCACCGGCGTCGAGATCGACGGTGAACGTCGTCTTCCCGCCCGGGCTGACCTTGTCCGACGCCGCCTTGGTGGTCCCGTCCTCCTCGACGGCCAGGTCGTGGGTGGCGCTGCCGTTGTTGACGACGGTGATGGTGTAGCTGCCCGCCTTCAGGTTGTCCTCGCTCAGGGAGATGCTGAAGTCCTGCTCGGTAGCGGTGATGGCCTCGGCCTCGGCCGAATCGCCCGAACTCTCCGAGGCCGACGCCGACGTCTCCGCGCTGCTGGACGTGGTGGCTGACGTCGAGCTCGCGGCCGAGTCCGCGCCGGAGCTGCTCCCGCCGCAGGCGGTCAGTCCGCCGAGGCCGAGGGCGAGCACCGCGGCGCCGGTCGCCAGGCGCGGCAGGCTGCGAAGGATGGGGGTGCGGGACACGGGCGCTCCTCGGGGGTCGGGCGTCTCCTGACACCCGGAAGCACGGAGCGCTGCCGCCGCCGGTTCACCCGCGGCGCGAAGTGCCTCAGCCGCCGAGGTTCCGCTTGCGGATCTTCCGGGCCTTCGTGTCCGCCTTGGCGAGCTTCTTCGCGGCCTTCCGGACGCGGCGGGGCTGCGGGCGGTCGACCGTGCCGCGCAGCAGCAGACCGACTCCGATGCCGAGCAGCCAGCTGTCCTTCGCGATCGCCAGACCCTGCTCGGTCGGGGCGAGGCTGCCGGGCTTGCGCATGCCCGGGGTCCGCAGATACAGGCCGAGCAGCCCGCCGGAGAACGCGGTCAGGGCAGCGCCCGCGACGGCGGTCGGCACGACGGGGGTCAGCAGCGCGGCCCCGATGACGATCTCCGACGTCGAGAGCACCTTGGCGAACTGCTGCGGGGGGAGGTTCTTCAGGAAGGGATAGCTGCCGGCTGCGAACCCGTGCATCCCGGCCGCGGCCTCCGCGTCCGCCCCGCGCTTGCCGAGGCCGCTGTTGAGGATGAAGGCACCGGCGGAGATCCGCGGGGCGATCTCGGACAGGGTGATCGGCAGACCCATGGGAACCTCGCTCGTCGTCGGACCGGACGCCCCGCACCTGTGCCCAGGCTGCTCTCCGGCAACCCTTCCCGCCAGGGATGACGCCAGCGGGTGGTTCTCGATCATGCGGCGCCGGGCTGCCTGCCGAGCGTGTCACTATGGCGCCGTGGCGCACACCTCTGCCTCGGCCGGCGTGCTGCTGCGCCACGTCCGCACCGGCCGTGCCCGCAGCCGCGCCGACCTGGTGGCACTCACCGGCGCCTCGCGGAACACCGTCAGCGCCCGTGTCGACCAGCTGATCGCGGCGAATCTCCTCGAGGAGGGGGGCCGCGGGTGGAGCACCGGGGGCCGGCCGCCCACCCTGCTGCAGTTCAACAGCCGGGCCGGGTGCGTGCTGGCCGTCGACCTCGGGGTCACCAGCGTCGACGTCGCCGTCACCGACCTCTCGGCCCAGATCCTGGCGACCGTCGGCCACTCGATCGACATCGCCGACGGTCCGCGGGCCGTGCTCGCGGAGGTCGACCGGCTGGCGCAGTTGGTGCTCGCCGAGGCGGGACTGACGCCGGCCGACGTGTGTGCGGTGGGCGTCGGCGTCCCGGGCCCGGTCGAGTTCTCGACCGGCCGGCCCTCGCACCCGCCGATCATGCCCGGTTGGCACGACTACCCGATCCCCAGCGCGTTCGGCCGGTACGAGTGCCCCGTCTACGTCGACAACGACGTGAACGTCATGGCGCTGGGCGAGATCGGGATCGCCGGGTCCACCCAGGACGTGCTCGTGGTGAAGGTGGGCACGGGTATCGGTTGCGGCGTCATCGTCGAGGGCCGGGTCTACCGGGGGGCGCAGGGCAGCGCGGGGGACATCGGGCACATCTACGTCGCCCAGCCCGACGGTCGCACGGTGATCTGCCGCTGCGGCAACGAGAACTGCCTGGAGGCGATCGCCGGCGGCGACGCGCTGCTCCGGGACGCCGTCGCCGCGGGTCTGCCGGTCGGCACCACGCGGGAGATCGTCGAGCTCGCGGCCCTGGGCGACGGGCGAACCCTGGAGCTGGTCCGCAATGCCGGGCGCACCATCGGCACGGTGCTGGCCGGCCTGGTCAACTTCTTCAACCCGCACCGGATCGTCATGACCGGTGGGGTCGCACAGGCGGGGGCTCCGCTACTCGCGGGCATCCGCGAGGCCGTCTACGGCCGCTCGATGCCGCTGGCCGCCCGGGCACTGGAGATCACCGTCAGCGACGCCCCCGACCTCTCCGGGCGGGTCGGCGCGGCGCTCATGGCCATCGAGGAGTTCCTGGACGAGGACTCGGTCCAGGCCCTGGCGAGGTAGGTCCTCCCGAGTGGGCCCCCGAAAGGGTCCGCGGAGGCAGGAGGGACTTGTTCAGCGCAGCCGGCGCGGGCTCCCGGCCGAGGTGCCGTCCGGAGTACCGCACTGTCCCGGTCTCGGTTTGGTTAACGACGCCGTGCGGTCTTGACCGGATTTTCCCCCGGCCTTATGTTGACGCCGCTACCGACTAATGATCAGCGTTGAGCAAAAGTCCGGGAGATCGTGTGTCTGAGGTTCGTGCGCCGCGGAACGGTGTCATCCGGTGACCGCACCGCTGCTCGAGATGCGCGACATCGTCAAGACGTTCCCGGGTGTCCGTGCGCTCGACGGCGTCGACCTCGACGTCCGCCCCGGTGAGGTGCACTGCCTCCTGGGCCAGAACGGTGCCGGCAAGTCGACCCTGATCAAGGTGCTCGCCGGGGCACACCAGCCCGACGCCGGCCACATCACCTGGCGCGGCGAGCAGGTGTCGCTCGCCAACCCGCAGGCCGCCATGCGCCTGGGCATCGCGACGATCTACCAGGAACTCGACCTGGTCGCGGGCCTGAGCGTCGCCGACAACATCTTCCTCGGCCGTGAGCGGTCGCGGTTCGGGCTCACCCGGCCCGCGATGGCCAACCGGGCGGCGACCGAACTGCTCACCCGCCTCGGGCACCCCGAGATCCGCCCGGGCGCGGAGGTCGGCTCACTGTCCGCCGCTGCCCAGCAGATGGTCAGCATGGCCCGGGCGCTGTCCCAGGACGCGCAGCTGATCATCATGGACGAGCCGTCGGCGGTGCTCGACAACGAAGAGGTCGAGCGGCTGTTCGGCGTCATCCGGGATCTGACCGCGCACGGGGTCGCCGTCGTCTACATCTCGCACCGGCTCGAGGAGATCCGCCAGATCGGCGACCGGATCACCGTCCTCAAGGACGGCCGCACCGTCGCCACCGGGCTGTCCGCTCGGGACACCCCGACCCGCGACGTCATCACGCTGATGACCGGCCGGACCATCGAGTACGTCTTCCCGCCGCGGCGCACGGAGGTGGCCGCCTCCGCCGCGCCGCTGCTGGAGGTCGACGGGCTGAGCCTGACCGGCGTGTTCACCGACGTCTCCTTCAGCGTCGCCCCCGGAGAGATCGTCGGGCTGGCCGGACTGGTCGGTTCCGGGCGCTCGGAGATCCTGGAGACCGTCTACGGCGCCCGGAAGGCGACCGGCGGCACCGTCCGGCTGGCCGGGAAGCGCCTGCGGCGCGGCGATGTCGGCGCCGCGGTCGCCGGCGGCGTCGGCCTCGCCCCGGAGGAGCGGAAGAGCCAGGGGCTGCTGCTCGACGACTCGGTGGCCCGCAACATCAGCATCTCCAGCCTGGGCCGGTTCTCCCGCGGCGGCTTCCTCGCCGGCGGCGCCGAGCGGGCTGCGGCCCGCACCCAGGTGCAGGCGCTCGACGTCCGCCCGGCCGACGTGACCCGCGTCGTCCGGACGCTGTCGGGCGGCAACCAGCAGAAGGTCGTGCTGGCCCGCTGGCTGCTCCGCGACTGCCGGGTGCTGCTGCTCGACGAGCCGACGCGCGGCGTCGACGTCGGGGCGCGCTCGGAGATCTACGCGCTGATCCGCGCGCTCGCCGACCGGGGGGTCGCGGTGGTCGTGGTCTCCAGCGAGATCCCCGAGGTGCTGGGTCTGGCCGACCGCGTCCTGGTGATCGCCGACGGCGTCGTCCTGAAGGAGTCGGCGGCCGACGCCCTCGACGAGCACCAGGTGCTCGACCTGGTCATGGAGGGCACGGCGGCCCACGCGGGCGTGCCGGCAGCAACGAGGTCCGAAGGGGACGTGGCATGAGCGAGGGCGCAACGACGACGCAGGCCAGGGCCACCGCGCCACCGGAACCTTCCGCCGGCCGGCCGGGAATGATGGCCGGCCCGCTGGGTCGCAACCTCGGCCTGGTGATCGCCCTCGCGATCCTGTGCATCGTGGGTGTGGCGACCGCCGGCGACCGGTTCGCCTCCGTGGAGAACGTCCTGACGATCCTGCGCCTGGCGTCGGTGATCGGCGTCGTCAGCGTCGGCATGACGTTCGTGATCATCGGCGGGGGGATCGATCTGTC
>Ga0308174_10000275_pt1 | contig 21444 bp, 22 predicted proteins | sample PhyPR2_FD_203894 | JGI IMG/M metagenome (GOLD analysis project Ga0308174, IMG submission 203894) | Soil microbial communities from UC Gill Tract Community Farm, Albany, California, United States - DLSLS.P.R2 | ecosystem: Environmental > Terrestrial > Soil > Agricultural land | place: USA... | reverse complement strand
CCTGGCAGCCGTCGAGCAACACGAGCGCGCCGGCCGCATGCGCCATGCGGGTGAGCTCCGTCACCGGATTGATGGTGCCGAGCACGTTCGACATGTGGCTCAGCCCCACGACCTTGGTCCTGGGGCCGAGCAGGCGCTGGAACGCCTCCAGGTCGAGTTCGCCCTCGTCGGTGATCGGGCAGAACCGCAGCACGACGCCCTGGCGCTCGCGCAGGAAATGCCAGGGCACGATGTTGGCGTGGTGCTCCATCTCGGTGAGCACGATCTCGTCGCCGGCGGAAAGCCCGGCGCCCAGGCCGGCGGCGACCAGGTTGATCGCCTCGGTGCCGCCCTTGGTGAAGACGATCTCGCCCGGCTGCGCGCCGATGAAGGCCGCGACCTTCCGGCGCGCGCCCTCGTAGGCCTCCGTGGTCTCATTGGCGAGCGTGTGGAGGCCGCGGTGCACATTCGCGTACGAGTGCTCCATCGCCCCCGTGATGGCGTCGATCACCGCCTGCGGCTTCTGCGCCGAGGCGGCGCTGTCGAGATAGACCAGCGGCTTGCCGTTCACCTGCCGCTGCAGGATCGGGAAGTCGGCGCGGACGGCTTCGGCGTCGAAAGCCATCACCCGCGCCTCAGCCGTTCGGCCGCCCACTGGCGCACGATCTCGCGGGCGCTTTCGAACCGGATGCGATCGACGACCTCGCCGATGAAGGCCTCGGTGAGCAGGGCGCGCGCGTCGGGCTCCGGGATGCCGCGCTGGCGGGCGTAGAACAGCGCCTCCTGGTCCAGCGCCCCGATGGAGTTGCCGTGGCTGCAGGCCACGTCGTCGGCGTAGATCTCGAGCTCGGGCTTGGCGTCGACCTCGGCGCGGTCGCCCAGGATCAGCGCGTGGTGCTCCATGCGCGCATCGGTGCGGTCGGCGCCTTCGGCGACGACGATGCGGCCCTGGAACACGCCGCGGGCCTGGTCGCGGACCACGCCCTTGGTCATCTGCATGGTGATCCCGTCGACGCCCCGGTGCTCGACGACCGTGGTGAGGTCGGCGTGGCGCTTGCCGTCCAGCAGGTAGACGCCGTCGAGCCTGAGCTTCGCGTCCCCGCCGGGATGGACCACGCGGGTCTCGATCCGCTGCCGCCGCGCCCCCGAAGCCGCCACGACCTGGCCGAACTCGGCGGCCGGCGCGAGCGTCACCTCGGCCTGGCTGACCGAGACGGCCTCGGGATCGTCCCCGGCGAGAACGATCCGCTCGAGCACGGCGCCGCGAGCCAGGCCGATGGCGAGCGAGGCGGCCGCCAGGTACCCGCCGCGGCCCTCATAGGTCTCGAGCAGGCGCAGGCGCGCGCCTTCGCCGAGCCGGACCTCGGCGCGGGCGGCGTGGGCGCCCTCGCCGCGGGACAAGAACCGCAGGCTGACGATCGCCGCCTGGCCCGCGGCCACCTCGATCCGGGCCGGCTCGTATCCGTTGGCGACGACGAAGGAGGTCTCGGCCAGGTGATCGAAGGCGCCTTGCCCCACCTCGCGCGGATCGACCGGCGCGGAGGGCTCCGGAACCGCGCGGATCAAGCCGCGCAGATCGGTCCAGCGCCAATCCTCCTCGCGCCGGCTCGGCAGCGCCGCGGCGTCTCGCGTCCTTATGGCGGCGGCGAGGCTCAAGCCGCCCTCGCATACTTGTCGTAACCTTCGCGCTCCAGCTCGTGCGCCAGCTCCGGGCCGCCCGAGGCGACGATCCGGCCGGCCGACAGCACGTGCACGCGGTCCGGCCGGACGTAGTCCAACAGCCGCTGATAGTGCGTGATGATCAGCATCGCCCGGTCTGGGGCGCGCAAGGCGTTGACCCCTTCGGCGACGATCTTCAGGGCGTCGATGTCGAGGCCTGAATCGGTCTCGTCGAGGATCAGGAAGCGCGGCGACAGCATCGCCATCTGGAGGATCTCCATCCGCTTCTTCTCGCCGCCCGAGAAGCCGACGTTCAGCGGCCGCTTCAGCATCTCGAAATCGATCTTCAGCGCCTGGGCCGCGCCGCGCGCGAGCTTCAGGAATTCCGGGGCCGAGAGCTCCGGCTCGCCGCGCGCCCGGCGCTGGGCGTTGAGCGCCGTGCGCACGAAGGTGAGCGCCGGCACGCCGGGGATCTCCAGCGGATACTGGAACGACAGGAAGACGCCGCGCGCCGCCCGCTCGTCGGGCGCCAGCGCCAGCAGGTCCTCGCCGTCCAGCATGGCGGAGCCCGCGGTGACGTCGTAGCCCTCGCGGCCGGTGAGCACGTAGGAGAGCGTCGACTTGCCCGCCCCGTTCGGGCCCATCAGGGCGTGCACCTCGCCGGCCGGGACCTCGAGGCTCAGGCCCTTGAGGATCTCCTGGCCGTCCACGGCGGCGTGCAGGTTCGAGACCTCGAGCATCAACGCGTCTCGTCCACCAGGAACTGGGCCATGACCGAGAGCGCCTCTTCGACGCTGTCGACCGTCTGCTGCTTGCGTGGCGCTGCGGTCGTCGTCGTCGCCGTGCGCTTGTCGGCCGAGGTGACGCTCGCCTTGCCGGCCTCGAAATAGGCGGCGACCCGGTAGTCGCGGTGGTCGATGGAGACCGTGTAGCGGCGCCGGTCGACGGTCAGCTCGCGCTTGGCGAGGAACTCGGCGTCGGCCTGCAGCGCCTCGTAGAGCCGCTCGGCCCGGGCGAGGTCCTCCTCCTGCTGCTTGCGCTCGGCTTCCTCCCGCTTGCGCCGCTCCATCTGGCGGCGGGCGTACTCGACCTCGAACGCCTCCTTCAGCGACAGCGTCTTGTCCTTCTTGGTCCTCGCGGTCATCCGACGCTCCCCTCCAGCGAAATGGCCACCAGCTTCTGGGCCTCCACGGCGAACTCCATCGGCAGCTCCTGCAGCACGTCCTTGACGAAGCCGTTGACCAGGAGCTGGACGGCCTCCTCCTGGCTGAGCCCGCGCTGCATGACGTAGAACAGCTGGTCCTCGGAGAGCCGCGTCGTCGTGGCCTCGTGCTCGAGCACCACCTGGCCGTTGCGCGCCTCCACGTAGGGCACGGTGTGCGCGGCGCACTGCTTGCCGATCAGCAGCGAGTCGCACTGGGTGAAGTTGCGTGCGCCCTTGGCCTTGGGGTGGGCCGAGACGAGGCCCCGATAGGTGTTGGAGGATCGCCCCGCCGAGATGCCCTTGGAGATGATCCTCGAGCGGGTGCCGGAGCCCAGGTGGATCATCTTGGTGCCGGTGTCGGCCTGCTGGCGGCCGTTGGTGATGGCGATCGAATAGAACTCGCCGGTGCTGTCGTCGCCGCGCAGGATGCAGGACGGATACTTCCAGGTAATCGCCGAGCCGGTCTCGACCTGGGTCCAGGAGACCTTGGCGCGGTCGCCGCGGCAGTCGGCGCGCTTGGTGACGAAGTTGTAGATGCCGCCCTTCCCGGTCTCGGGATCGCCCGGGTACCAGTTCTGCACGGTCGAGTACTTGATCTCGGCGTCATCGAGGGCGACCAGCTCGACCACCGCGGCGTGCAGCTGGTTCTCGTCGCGCATCGGCGCGGTGCAACCTTCGAGATAGGACACGTAGGCGCCCTTGTCGGCGATGATCAGGGTGCGCTCGAACTGGCCGGAATTCTCGGCGTTGATGCGGAAATAGGTCGACAGCTCCATCGGGCAGCGCACGCCCGGCGGCACATAGACGAAGCTGCCGTCCGAGAAGACCGCCGAGTTCAGGCAGGCGAAGTAGTTGTCCGAGACCGGGACCACCGAGCCCAGGTACTGCCTGACCAGCTCCGGGTGCTCGCGGATCGCCTCGCTCATCGGGCAGAAGATGACGCCGGCCTTGGCGAGCTCCTCGCGGAAGGTGGTCACCACCGAGACGCTGTCGAACACGGCGTCCACGGCGTACTTCGGCGCGCCCTCGACGCCGGCCAGCACCTCCTGCTCGCGGAGCGGGATGCCGAGCTTCTTGTAGGTGTCCAGGATCTCGGGATCGACCTCGTCGAGGCTCTTGGGTCCCGCCTTCTGCTTCGGCGCCGCGTAGTAGAAGGCGTCCTGGTAGTCGATGCGCGGGAAGCTGACCTTGGCCCAGGCAGGCTCGTCCATCGCCAGCCAGCGCTCGAAGGCCTCCAGGCGCCACTCAAGCATCCACTCCGGCTCGCCCTTCTTCGCCGAGATGAAGGCGACGGTGTCGGCGGAGAGGCCCTTGGGCGCGAACTCCTGGGCGACGTCGGTGACGAAGCCGTGCTTGTAGCGCTCCAGGCTCTCGACGTGTTCGACGGTCTGGCGGACGGCGGCCATGCTCAAGCTCCTGCCGGCGCGGGGGTGCGGCGCGCGGCGTGCCGCTGGAAGGCTTCGAACCAGGCGTCCGTGAAGCGGTTCCAGTCGGCCTCTGTGGTGGCCCAGCCGCCGGACACCCGGATGCCGCAGCCGGCGAGGTCGCCGTGGCCCATGGCGGCCAGCACGGGCGAGGCCTTGACCTTGCCGGACGAGCAGGCCGCGCCGGCGCTGACCATGACGCCGGCCAGGTCGAGCGCCATGACCTGCAGGTCGGAGGGGAAGCCGGGCGTGGCGACGCACAGGGTGTTCGCCAGGCGTGGCGCGGCCTCGCCCATGACCACCGCGCCGGCCCGCTTCAGGCGCTCGGCGGCGGCGTCGCGCCAGGCTTGATTGCGGACAAGACCGTGGGCTTCGCGCAATTCGCGTGATGCTTCAGCTACTGCGCCGAAGCCACTGATTCCCGATACGTTCTCGGTGCCGCCGCGACGGCCGCGCTCCTGGCCGCCGCCGTGCTGGCGCCGCGAGAGCACGGCGCGGCGGCCGAAGGCCAGCGCGCCCGCGCCCTGCGGGCCGCCGAGCTTGTGGCCGGAGACCGCGAGGGTGTCGGCGCCGAGCGCGGAGAAATCGACGGGGATCTTGCCGGCCGCCTGCACCGCATCGACGTGCAGCCAGCCGCCGGCGTCCCGCACCAGGGCCGCGGCCTCGGCGACCGGCTGGATGACGCCGGTCTCGTTGTTGGCGAGCATCAGCGCCACGAACGGCCGGCCGTCGGCGGCGCCCCAGCGGGCCAGGCGGGCGGCGAGCCAGTCGAGGTCGGCCACGCCGTTGCGGTCCACGGGCAGGACCTCGACGGCCACGCCCTGGGCGCGCGCGGTCTCCTGCACGCTGTCGTGCTCGATCGCCGAGACGATCAGCTGCCGCGATCCGGCCGCGACGGCGCTCTCGATGGCCAGCGCATTGGCCTCGGTCCCGCCTGAGGTGAACACCAGGTCCGCGGCCGGCGCGCCGATCAGGCCCGCGACCTCGGCCCTCGCCTCTTCCACCAGCGCGCGGGCGGCGCGGCCGGCGGCGTGCACCGAGGACGGATTGCCGCCGAGCTCAAGGGCCCGCAGCACCGCCGCGCGAGCCTGCGGCCGGACCGGGGCGGTGGCGTTGTAGTCGAGGTAGACGCGGGCCTGCATCGCGCCGCTCATGCCGCCTGCCGCTCGGGCTTGATGCGGCCCAGCACGACGTCGGCGAGGGTCACCGAGGCCAGGTAGGCCTCGATGCGCGCGCCCAGGTCGTCCCAGAGGTCGTGGGTCAGGCACCGCTCGCCCTTGACCATGCAACCCTTGGCTTCCGAGCAGCGGGTGGCCTTCAGCGGCTCGTCCACCGCCAGCACGATGTCGGCGATGGAGGTGGCTTCGGCCCCGCGCGCCAGCCGGTAGCCGCCGCCCGGGCCGCGCGCGGAGGTGACCAGGCCCTGGCGTCGCAGGCGGGCGAACAGCTGCTCGAGATAGGAGAGCGAAATCTCCTGTCGCGCGGCGATGTCGGCGAGCGCCACGGCGCGCACCGCCTCGCTCTCGCGGCGGGCGAGGTCGACCATCGCCATCACGGCGTAGCGGCCCTTGGTGGAGAGGCGCATCGGAGTGGGCCTTTCGCGATCGTTTTTGCGCGCATCCGGGCCGGGCTATGTTACAAGCCGCCGCCTTGCGCGAGGCTCATCGCCCGGACCGGACGAGATACCCGGGACTTAGGAAGACCAAGCGCAGCAGTCAAGTATTCGGGTCGATTTAAGAGGGTCGCATGCCAGAGGTGGTTCTGACCGGCGCAGCCGGGCGGATCGAGGGGCGGTACTCCCAAGGCAAGAGCGAGACCGCGCCGGTGGCGCTGGTGCTGCACCCCCACCCCAAGGCCGGTGGCCAGATGAACAACCCGGCGACGGTGCAGCTCTTCCACCTGTTCATGAAGCGCGGCTTCTCGGTGCTGCGGTTCAACTTCCGCGGCGTCGGCCGCAGCCAGGGCGAGTTCGACTCCGGCATCGGCGAGCTGGCGGATGCGGCGACCGCGCTGGACTGGCTGCAGACCACCAATCCGGCCGCCTCGCAGTGCTGGGTGGCGGGCTATTCGTTCGGCGCCTGGATCGGCATGCAGCTCCTGATGCGGCGGCCGGAGACCGACGGCTTCATCGCCGTCTCGCCGCCGACCAACGCCTACGACTTCTCGTTCCTCGCGCCCTGCCCCGCCTCCGGCCTGATCCTGCACGGCGGAAACGACACCGTGGTGCCGGCGATCGAGGTGGAGCGCGTGGTCTCGAAGCTGCGCACCCAGAAGGGCATCACCATCGACTACGAGGTCGTCGAGGGCGCGAGCCACTTCTGGGTCGAGAACCTGCCCGACCTGGAGAGCCGCATCGGCGCCTACCTGGACAAGCGGCTCGCCGCCCAGCCGGCGTAGGGGCGCGGGGCCCCGCGCGCAGGTTGCTCGGGGCGGCTACGGGGCGCCGGCGGAGTCGAGCGCGATGAGGTGATCGCGCACCAGCTTCAGGATGGCGTTCGAGCGCGCCGGGTCCGCCACCACCCGAGACAGCGCGAGCGCTCCGACCATGGCGCTGACCGCCACGACGGCGCGCTCCTCGTCCCCGTCGAGCGTTTTCGCGACGGCGGCGATGAACGATTCCACGTGCCGGGTCATGATCGATCGGGCGTCGTCGTCGGCCCGTGCGACGTCCGAAACCAGCGCCGCCACCGCGCAGCCGCTGTCGCGCGCATCGCGGTGCGTGCGGCTGAGATAGCTGCGCACCATATCTGAGAGGCGCCCGGACGCGGCCGAGGCCTGCGCATTGGCCTCGCCCTCCTGCAACGCCCGCTGCAGGGCTTCGGCGAGCAGCGCCGAGCGGCTCTCGAAGTGCCCGTAGAAGCCGCCGTGCGTCAGGCCGACGCTCTTCATGAGCGCTCCCACGCCCACCGATTCGAGCCCGTCGCGGCGGACCTGCTGCGAGGCCTCGGCCAGGATGCGTTCGCGGTTCCGCGCCTTTTCCGTCTGCGAATGCCCCATCGTCGAATCTCCAGGCTTGACATCAGCATGATAAGCATCATTCTCCTGCATGACAATCATCATCCAGAATGATGAGCCGTGGACCCGCGCCCCGAGGAGCCGAGATGAGCGAGACCGTTGCAACGGAAGGCCGGGTCCGCAGCGAGCGCCACGGCCACATCCTGAAGATCGTCATCGACAACCCCGCCAAGAAGAACGCCTTCGTCCCGCAGATGATGGTCCAGCTCGCCGCCGCCATGACCGAGCTGGACCGCGATCCGGACCTGTGGGTGGGCGTGCTCTGCGCCGATGGAGAGCACTTCACCGCCGGCCTCGACATGCCGAAGTTCTTCGGTCCCGGCGCCGCGCCGAGCCAGATCCCCGAGGACCACGTCGATCCGTTCGGGATGCGCAACCGGTGCCGCAAGCCCGTGGTCACCGCCGTGCAGGGCATCTGCTTCACGGTCGGCATCGAGATGGCGCTGGCCGGCGACATCGTCGTGGCCGCCGACGACGCCCGCTTCTGCCAGATGGAGGCCAAGCGCGGCATCGCCCCGCTGGGCGGCGCGCACTTCCGCTACATCACGCGCGCCGGATGGGGCAACGCCATGTACCACCTGATGCTGTGCGACGAGTTCGGGGCCGCCGAGGCCTACCGGATCGGCCTCGTCCAGGAGGTCACGCCCGCCGGGCGGCAGGTGGAGCGGGCCATGGAGCTCGCGCGGATCATCGCCGCCAATGCGCCGCTGGGCGTCCAGGTCACCAAGGAAGCCGGCCGCAAGTTCACCGAGGCCGGCGAGCGCGCCGCCGTCGAGGCCGTCCCGGCCATCCGCCAGCGCGTCATGGGCACCGCCGACGCGGCCGAGGGGATCCGCTCCTTCGTCGAGCGGCGCGCCGCCGTCTTCCAGGGCCGATAGGCGCCCGCAAGCGAAAGGAGGCCGGCCATGGCCGCTCTCGACTTCTACTTCGACTACCGCAGCCCCTACGCCTATCTCGCCCAGACCCAGGTGCGCCGCCTGGGCGTCGACATCGCCTGGCGGCCGTTCGAGATCCTTCAGCTGATGGATCAGGTCGGCAACGTGCCCACCAGCATCACCTGCAAGCCGAAGGACAAGTACCTGGGCGTCGACCTGATGCGCTGGGTGGCGATGTACAAGGTGCCGTTCCAGCGTCATCCCCAGGCTGCGGTCATCGACGCCCGGCGGCTGCTGCGCGCGACGCTGGCCGCGGCGGAGCTGGGCCGGTCGGACGCCGCGGTCGGGGCGATCTTCGGGGCGTACTGGGGAACCGGCGCGCCGCTCGCGACCGCCCAGGACCTCGTCGCGCTGCTCGAAGGCGCGGGCGTGAGCGGGCCGGATCTCGCGGCGCGGATCGACGATCCGGCGCTGGATGCGGCGCTCGACGAGGCCACGGACGAAGCGGCGGCCCGCGGGGTGTTCGGCGCGCCCACCATGTACGTCGGCGAGGAGATGTTCTTCGGCAACGACCGTCTGGACTTCGTCCGCGCCAGCCTGCGGGTCGCCGCATGAAGCCGCTGGCGATCGTCACCGGCGTCGGGCCAGGGACCGGCGCCGCCATCGTGCGACGCTTCCACGCGGGCGGCTACCAGGTCGCAATGCTGGCCCGCAGCGCCGGGCGGCTGGAGGCGCTGGCGGGCGAGCTGCCCGACGCCTTCGCCCTGCCCTGCGACGTCTCCGATCCGGCCGCCCTGCAGGCCGCGCTGGACGCGGCCGAGGCCCGGGCCGGCGCGCCGAAGGTCGCGGTCCACAACGCCGTGGGCGGCGCGTTCGCCAACTTCCTCGACATCGATCCCGCGGTGCTGGAGCGCAACTTCCAGGTCAACGTCATGGCGCTGATGCACCTGGGCCGCTGGGCGGCGCCGCGCATGGAGAAGGCCGGCGGCGGCGCCCTGATCGTCACCGGCAACACCTCGGCGGAGCGCGGGCGCGCGAATTTCGCCGGCTTCGCCCCGACCAAGGCCGCCCAGCGCATCCTCGCCGAATCCATGGCCCGGACGATGGGCCCGCGCGGCGTCCACCTCGCCTACCTGGTCATCGACGCGGCCATCGACCTGGAATGGCAGCGGAAGAACAATCCCGACAAGCCGGACGACTACTTCTGCCGTCCCGTCGATATCGCCGAGGAGGTCTGGCACATCGCCCACCAGGCCAGGTCGGCCTGGTCGTTCCGCTCGGAAGTCCGGCCCTACGCGGAGGTCTGGTGATGGCGGCGGCGACCGGGATCGAGGCCGCGCCCGACGGCCTGCAGCAGCTTCGCGCCATGCTGGCGGGCGAGCCGAGGGCGCCGATGGGCGAGACCCTGGGCTTCCGGCTCGTCGAGGTCGCGCGCGGCCAGGTGACCTTCGAGGGCGCGCCGGACCGCAGCGTCCTGAACCCGCTCGGATCGGTGCACGGCGGCTACGCGGCGACGCTGCTCGACAGCGCCTGCGGCCTGGCGGTCCACTCGCAGCTCGGCGCGAACCGGGGACACACCACGCTGGAGCTGAAGGTGTCTTACCTGCGCGCGCTCAGCGCAGGCAGCGGCACGGTCCGCGCGACCGGCCGGGTCGTCCAGGCGGGCCGCCGCGTGGCGTTCGCGGACGCGATGCTGCACGACGGCGAGGGGCGATTGTGCGCCACGGCGAGCGCGACCCTGCTGGTGTTCGACACCGAAGCCCGGCCCGGCGGCGTGCTGCGGGGGTGAAGCGGGGGGTCGTCGAGGGCGCGAGCGCCGCGAGCAGCCTCTCGTCACCTTGCGGGAGGCAGACCTTCGCTACCGACGATCGGCCGGAGATCGGGCTTGCAGGATTACCGCTGCCTTGCCGCGCGTTCCACCGCCGCGCGCACCGTCTGCGCATCCTGCTCGGTCGCGGGATTGTAGATCAGCAGCGTGAGGTCCGGCCGCCCGTCGACCGCGAAGGCCGAGTGTTCGAAGGCGATCTCGCCGAGCCGCGGGTGGCGCAGGTGCTTCACCGCCTCGCCATTGTAGCTCAGCACCTCGCCCGCGTCCCACAGGGCGCTGAACTCAGGGCTGACCGCACGTAGCTCCTGCACCAGGGGCCGCACCTCTTCGTCCGCCCCAGCGCGCGCCGCCTCGACCCGGAAGGCGCTGACCAAGACCCGCGCCACGCTTTGCCAGTCCTGCTGAGCCTGACGCATGCCTGGATCGGTGAACACGTAGCGCAGCAGGTTGCGGCCCTCGGGCGGCGCGGCGGCGAAATCCGCCAGCAGCACGGTCGCGGCCGTGTTCCAGGCCACCACGTCCCATATGGCGGTGCGGATCAGCGCCGGCGTCGGCTCTAGCGCATCCAACACCCGCTGCAACCGCGGCGTCACGCCGGCGTCACGCCGGTAGCGCCTTTCCGGCGGACGTCCCAAGCCCAGGACGAACAGATGCTCGCGCTCGAGGTCCGTCAGCATCAGGGCGCGAGCGATGCGGTTCAGCACTTCGGCGGATGGCGCGCCACCGCGTCCCTGCTCGAGCCAGGTGTACCAAGTCGGGCTGATATTGGCGCGCTGGGCGACCTCCTCGCGGCGCAGCCCCGGCGTTCGCCGTCGGCCAGGCGAGAAGCCGAAGCTCGCTGGATCGAGCCGCCCCCGGCGGTCCCGGAGATAGGCGCCGAGCCGCTGCTCTTCGCGTCGGTGCTCCGACATCCTGTTGGCCCTTATACCTGTATAACGTCACTACTTTACCACGATATCTCCGCCGCCCATCCTGGTCTCGACCAATCGAGAGGACCAGGGCGATGCGAGTGTTTCTGACCGGCGCCAGCGGCTTCATCGGCTCTGCGATCATTCCCAAGCTCCAGGCCGCCGGACACGAGGTGCTGGGCCTTGCCCGCAACGATCAGAACGCGGTGAAGCTCCAGGCAGCCGGCGTCGCGGTTCATCCCGGCGACCTTGCCGAGCCGGAGACCCTGGCGGCGGGCGCCGCGGCCTGCGACGCCACCATCCATTGCGCCTTCATCCACGACTTCAGCCAGTTCGTGGAGAACATCGCCATCGACCGCCGAGCCGTCGAAGCGATGCTGGGGGCTCTGGAGGGCTCGGGAAAGCCGTTCGTGCTTACCTCGGGCGTCCTCATGGTCGACGCCGGCCGCGAGGCGACGGAGGAGGACGCGGCTTCGACAAATGGGCCGGGCGCGGGGCGCGGCGCCACCGAGGCGGTGGTCGAGGATTTCGCGGCGCGCGGCGTGCAGACCGCCATCATCCGCCTACCGCAGGTGCACGACACCGAACGGCAGGGCTTGGTCACCTACGCCATCCGCGCGGCGCGCGAGAACGGCGTCTCGGCCTATGTCGGCGATGGCTCGAACCGCTGGGCAGCGGCGCATGTGGACGACGTCTCGACCCTCTATCGGCTGGTGCTCGAGAACGGTGAGGCCGGCGCCCGCTATCACGCGGTGGGCGAGAGCGGCGTCGCTATGCGCGACATTGCCGAGGCGATCGGCCGGAGGCTGGGCCTTCCCGCCGTCTCGATTGCGCCGGAACAGGCCATGGAGCACTTCGGCTTCGTAGGCATGTTCGCCCTGCGCGACGCGCCGGTCTCGAGCCGACTGACCCGCGAGCGGCTGGGCTGGACGCCCGCCGGCCCGACCCTGGTCGACGACCTTGAAGATCTGCAGTTGGCGGACGCCTGAGGGCGCGCCTCAGCCGACACGCCTGTGCCGCTTTGCGCCGGGAGCGGACCTCGGGGCCGGCCCGGAAGCACGACGGTGGTCATCGACCAGGGCGCCAGCCGGCGCGACCGTCTGGAGGCTGCGGCCGCGGCGCGCGCCGCTCGCGTCCGGGTGCTTCAGCTCTGCGCCATGGTGCTGGACAACGCCGCCGAGGCCGCCCGCAAAAGGCGCCTGAAGCGCGGCCAAAGGTTCGAGGGGCTCGCCTTGGAGGCCGTGCTGTCCGCCCGGCAGACCGCGCGCCACTTCGCAGATCGCGGCAGCGACAGCGACCCCGTGCTGGTCTGGGTGCTCAACCGCGCCGTGACCGAGATCGACGCCGCCGCCGGTGTCCTGGATGGTCACCCCCTGGCCACGAGCGCCGATCTCGCCGCCCTCGACCGCGCGGCCCGCACTCGCGCCCGCAGCGGACCCGCCAGAGGTCCGCAAGAGGGGCGCTGGCGGAGGTTTGCCGCGGAGGCGGTTCCGGTGAGGCTCGATTTGCGCAACAGACCCGAAGGGCAACCCACCGGGTTGGGCGTTGTCGAGCCGCCGGGAATCCGATCTCCTGAGAGCCAGTCGCTTGCAGCAACGGATCGCGCCGATGTCCCAGGCACAGGCCCTCCAGGCAGGGTCGGTTCTCCGCTGGAGTGTTCCCTGCGGGCTTATCGGGGCGGCGCTGGCGGTCGCCGGCAACCTCGCCCACCCGACGATGCCGACCGAGGGCGCCTCGGCGCTCACCATCGTCGCCGGGCACGCCATGTGGACCTGGATCCACTTCATTGTCATCGCCGCGGCGCTGCTCACCCTCGTCGGAGTTCAGGGCCTCGTCGAGTTCGCCGGCCGCGAGGCGCCGGCCAGGATCGGCATGATGGTCGGCGCCGTCGGGGCGGCGGTGCTGATCGTCGCTTTCGGGATCGATGGATTCACCACGAAAGCCATCAGCGACGCCTGGGCCGCCGCAAGTGCGGCCGACAAGCCCACGCTTCTGCTGATCGGCCATGCCGTCGAGTTGGTGCACACGGGCCTGTTCTATCTCTGGCTGCCGCTGTTCCTCGGCGGACCGCCGCTGCTGATCGGGCTGGCGTTCTTGAGCCAGGGCCGACGCATCCTCGGCGCGTGGGGCGTCGCCGCCGGGCTGGCGGCGGTCGCGATCGGGTGCTGGTGCTTCTTGAGCCGGCAGTTCGCGGTCGAGCTCCCGTCGCTCGCCTCGGCGTTTGCGTCGGTCCTGTGGTACGGCGCGGCCAACCTGGTCGCGGCGCGGCGGCTTTGGTTTCAATGACGCGAACGCGCCATGGTCGGGGTCCTGAGGCGCCGGGCGCCCTGGCGCTCCGGCACGAGAGCTACGGCAGGCAAGACGTTGCGGTCGCTCGCCCCCCCGCCACCATCGGCGTCGGAAGCGCCGGGCCGCCGCGCGGGCTCGACGCGGCCGGCGGTGCTGCGGCAGACTGAGGGTCCGCGCAGCCCACGGAGCCTGGCCATGTGCCGCAACATCAAGACGCTGTTCAACTTCGAGCCGCCGGCGAGCGAGGCGGAGGTGCGCGCCGCCTCGCTGCAGTTCGTGCGCAAGCTCTCGGGCTTCAATGCGCCGTCGAAGGCCAACGCCGAGGCGTTCGAGGCGGCGATCGAGGAGGTGGCGGCGGTCGCGCGGCGGCTGCTGGAGGCGCTGGAGACCACCGCCCCGCCCCGCGACCGGGAGCGCGAGGCCGAGAAGGCCAAACTGCGCGCGGCGGAGCGGTTCGGCCGGGCGCCGGCGTAGCGGGATCAGCGATCCGGCGCGGCTGCGGCGAGCTGCCTGCGGAGCTCGCGAACCTCCAGGAAGCGGGCGGTCACGTCGCGCATGACGGCGACCATGCCGAGCATCGCGCCGTCGGCGTCGAGCATCGGGGTGATGGTGAACTCCACCGAGATGCGGGTCCCGTCCTTGCGGATCGCGGGCACCGCCAGGAGCTCGCCCGCGCCATAGCGGCTGACGCCGGTGGCCATCACCTGCCGGAAGCCGTCCCAGTGACGGGCGCGCAGCGGCTCGGGGATGATCAGGTCGAGCGAGGCGCCCAGCGCCTCGGCGGCCGTGAAGCCGAAGATGCGTTCCGCGCCGGGGCTCCACCAGCCGATGTTCCCGTCGCGGTCGCTGGCCACGACCGCCTCGGCGGGCGTGTGGAGCAGGGCTTCGCTGATCTGGGCGGCGTCCATGCCGTCCACCTTAGTCGCCGACGCCGGCCCGTGACGACCCCCGAAGCGCGCCGACCGCCTCTGGCGCGGGCAGCCGGGGCATGCCACGCTCGTTCGACGAACCCCGGAGGCCGCCATGACCAAGCTCACCGAAGACCCGCGCATCGATCCGCGCATCAAGGCGCTGTTCGGCTGGCCGGAGCGGCCGCCGGCCGGCGACGTCGAGAGCCGCGAGGCGCTGATCGCCCAGGCCAACACCCCTGAGGCGCTGGCCGCCGAGGCCGCCATGGACGCCATGTTCGCGGCCTGCGGCAGCGAAGAGAACGCGCCCTCGGCCGGGCTCTCGATCCGCCGCGAGCGGTTCGTCTCGCAGCCGGACGGCAACGAGATCGAGGTCGCCGTCATCCGCCCGGAAGGCCGCGAGCGGCTGCCGGGCGTGGTCTACCTGCACGGCGGCGGCATGCAGTCGATGTCGTGCTTCAACGGCATGTACAGCGGCTGGGGCCGGATCATCGCGCGCGAGGGGGTCTGCGTGGTGATGGTCGACTTCCGCAATGCGCTCAGGCCCTCCTCCGCGCCGCAGGTGGCGCCCTTCCCGGCCGGGTTGAACGACTGCGTCTCAGGCGTGAAGTGGGTCGCGGCCAACGCCGAGGCGCTGGGCGTCGATCCGGCCCGCATCGTGGTGGCCGGCGAGAGCGGCGGCGGCAACCTGACGCTGGCGACGGGGCTGAAGCTGCTGCGCGACGGCGACATCGGCCTGGTCGGCGGGCTCTACGCCTTCTGCCCCTACATCGCCGGGCGCTGGCCGCTGCCCGAGAACCCCTCGTCGAGCGAGAACAACGGCATCCTGCTGGAGCTGCACAACAACCGCGGGGCGATGGCCTACGGGATCGAGGCGCTGCAGCGGCGCGATCCGCTCGCCTGGCCGGGGTTCGCCACGGAGGCCGACGTGAAGGGCCTGCCGCCCACCGTGATCAGCGTCAACGAGTGCGATCCGCTGCGCGACGAGGGGGTGAACTTCTACCGGCTGCTGCTGCGGGCCGGCGTGCCGGCGCGCTGCCGCCAGATCATGGGCACGGTGCACGGGACCGAGATCTTCTCCATCGCCTGCCCGGAGATCAGCCGCGACGGCGCCGCCCACCTGGCGCGGTTCGCGCAGGACTCAGGCGCGAGGGCCGCCGCCGCGAGGCCGGTCAGCGAACCCGAGCTCGCGACGGCCTGACCCCGGCCGCACGGCGCGCCGGTGACGGCGGCGGCAGGTTGAGCGATAGTGGTCGCCGGGCGCGCCCCTCGCGCCCGGGAGCACGCCATGACCTATGCGCCGGCCTCGCGCCAGATCCACGATGCGGACAGCCACATCATGGAGCTGCCCGACTTCCTGAAGGCCTATGCCGACCCCTCGCTCCGGGACGAGATCCCCGAGGTGAGCTACGCGGCCTCCATCGTCACCGACGAGGAGGTGGCGGCGATCGTGGCCCAGGGCGGCCGGCACAGCGCCGAGCACGTGGCGGCGCAGATCGCGCTCGGCGACAGGCTGATCGAGAGCTCGAAGGAGATCCAGGCGCTGGGCGCGTTCGACGCCGCCGACCGCTCCACCGCCCTCGACCTGCTGGGGTTCAAGAAGCAGCTGGTGTTCGCCACCCACAGCGTGGCGCTGCCGTTCTCGGCGAGCTCCAAGGCCGAGCCCAGGCTGCGCTACGGCGCGGCCCGCGCCCACAACCGCCACATGGCCGAGTTCTGCCGCGCCGACGATCGCCTGATCGGCGTGGCCGTGGTGCCGCTGGACGATCCGGCGCTGGCGATGGCGGAGCTGGAGTTCGCGTTGGCCGAGGGCCTGGGCGCGGCCTGGCTGCCGCACCGGCCCTGCGGCGACCGATCGCCCGGCCACGTCGACCTGGACCCCTTCTGGGCGCGCCTCGCCGAAAGCGGAACGCCCTTCGTGCTGCACGTGGGCGGCGCGCCGCTGCAGGTCGCCAGGGCCTGGATGAACAACGGCCGGGCGCCCACCAAGGACTGGCTGGGCGGCGGCGAGAACCTGCGGACCAAGGACATCGCCCTGCTGCACGAAGGCCCTGAGGCGTTTCTCACCATGCTGGTGCTGGACGGGGTGCTGGAGCGGCATCCCGGCCTGCGCGGCGCGAGCGTGGAGCTGGGCGCGGGCTGGGTCCCCGAGCTCCTGCGCCGCCTCGACTGGGTGGTGAAGCACTGGAGCCGCAACGATGCGAACCTGCAGGCGCTGCGCCGCAAGCCCTCTGAGCAGATCACCGAGCAGCTGGCCTTCACGCCGTTCGTGTTCGAGGAGGTCGGCGGCCTGATCGACGCCTCCAACCCCGAGCTCTACCTGTTCTCCAGCGACTATCCGCACATCGAGGGCGGCCGCAATCCGATCGGCCGCTTCGAGGCGGCGCTGGGCGCGCGCGACGAGGCGGTGCGGGCGAAGTTCTACACCGAGAACTTCCTGCGCATCTTCCCGCAGGCGCGCAGCGCCCAGCCGGCGGCGCGGCTCGCGGCCGAGCCGGCCTGAGCTCGCCGGCTCACTCGTAGCGCAGCGCGCCCACCGGCTTGGCGCGCGCGACGTTCAGCGCGTGCACGAACACCGTGGCCCAGGCGATGAGGACCGCGGCGAGGCCCGCGGCGGCGAAGGTCCAGGGCGCGATGTCGACGCGGTAGACGAAGCTCGACAGCCACCAGCGCATGGCCAGGAAGCCCAGCGGCCAGGCGATCAGGTTCGCCCAGATCACCGGCTTGGTGAACTGCCACATGAGCAGCTTCAGGATGTCCGTGGTGCTCGCGCCCATGGCCTTGCGCACGCCGATCTCCTTGGTCCGCCGCTCGGCCGTGAAGGCGGAGAGCGCAAAGAGGCCCAGGCAGGCGATCGAGACCGCGATCAGCGCGCACACCGCGATGAAGCCACCCTGGATCACGTTGTCGATGTAGAGGCGCAGCACGAAGAGATCGGCGAAAAACTGCTGGACCGGCTGGCCGTGGGTGATCTTCGGCCATAGCCGGTCGATCCGGCGGACCGCCGCTGCCTGACGGAGCGGGTCGAGCTTCACGCTGAGCGCCGCAGACGTGAGCACGTCGTTCTTCGGCGACACGTAGTAGAAAGTGGGCGGTATGCGCTCGCGAACCGACTCGAAGGTGATGTCGGGAACCACCCCGACGATGGCCGAGGATTGGTATGGCGTATCGAGCTTGCCGAGGTCGTTGATCGAGATGCTCGGATTGTAGTGCCAGGTCAGGACCTTGCCGACGGTGTCCTGCGCCGAGCGGTAGCCCAGGGCGCGCACCGCCGCTTCGTTGATCACGACCGGCGGGGCGAGGCCGGCCGTCTTGGCTCCGTCATCGGTCGGGCGATTGGCCTGGAACAGCCGCCCGGCCACCGGATGTACGCCGTAGAGTTCGAAGAAGCCGAAGTCGACCTGGGCGTAGTTGACCATCACGGGATGGCCATTGGCGCGGACCATGTCGTTGGTGTGATTGAGCCCCAATAGATTCGGCGAGGAACAGGCTGCCGCCTTGACGCCGGGCACTTGGCGGATGACGTCGCGAAGGACGTCGGTGCACGGCGCCGCGTAGAGCAGCAGGACGTTATTCTTGTTCGTATGGGTGGCGTCCTTCAGCGCAAAGAGGGTCTGCCGGAAGATGGTGGCGGTCGAGAGCACCAGGATCACGAGGACGGCGAACTGGGCGACGACCAGGATTTCGCGAACGCGCCCGCCGCGGCCGCCCGCCGCGACAGGCCCGCCCTTCAGCACCGCGGCGGGCCGGAACGCGGAAAGCACGAAGGCCGGGTAGATCCCGGCGAGGAGCCCCGTGGCCACAGCGACGCCCAGCATGACCGCGAGCAGGGCCGGTTTCGTGAGATAGTCGAAGGTCATCTTCCGCTGCAGGGCGGCGTTGGCGGCCGGCAGCAGGAGCTCGGCCAGCGCGATCGCCAGCACGAGGGCGACGGCGACATACATCATCGCCTCGCCCATGAACTGCAGAACGAGATCGCGGCGGCCAGCGCCCAGCGCCTTGCGGACACCGACCTCGACGGACCGACGCGCGGCGCGGGCCGTCATCAGCGTCACGAAGTTAATGGCGGCCACGATGACGATCAGCGCGCCGATGATGCCGATGCCGATGAGCACCTTCACGTCCGCGCCGGGCTTCGGGTCGCCGCCATCGGCAGGGTCGAGGTGGATGCGGTCGAGCGGCTTGAGCCGATAGACGAAAGTGGTGCCGCGATCGTCGGGATTGATTTTCGCATACATCGGCTGGAGCCGGTCCCGAACGAAGGCGCGCAGACCGGCATCGACCGAGGCGGCCGAGGTCCCCGGCTTCAGGCGGACGAAGGTCAGGTTGCCGTTCGCAGAGTAGCCGGCTTTGTCGAGCTGCCGGAGCGTCGACTCCGGCGCGAGGGATGAGCCGAAGAACTCGCCGGCGAGGCTGCTGTTCGACGGCAGATCCTCGATGATCGCCGTGACCCGCTTCGGTTGTCCGTCGACGAGAAGCTGGCCGCCCAGCGGGGCGTCCTGGCCGAAGTACCGGCGCGCCGCGGACCGGGTGAGCACGATCGCTTCTGGCGTATCGAGCGCATGGCCGGGATCTCCGGCGACGGCCGGGACCGGCAAGATCTTGAAGAAGTCCGGATCCGCCCACATGAAGGTACTCTCGCTGATGCTGACATCGCCCCGCCGGACCGACGGGAAGCCGCCACTGGTGAAGCGCGCGATGTATTCGATCTGCGGGAACCTGGCCTTCAGGTCAGCCGCGACGATCGCCGAGGTGTCGTCCAGCTTGAATGGCGGCTTGCCCGCTGCGGTGATCGTCTGGCTGACCAGGAACACGCGGTCGTGGCCGGGGATGAAGCGGTCATAGGTGAGCTCGTGGCGCAGGTAGAGGCCGATCAGGATGGCCGAGGCGAAGGCGACCGCCATGCCGGCGATCATCACCCCGGCGTAGAGCCGGTTGCGGGAGAGGTTGCGGAGCGCGGCGGCCAGGTAGTTGCGGAACATGGCGAACCTCTCAGGCGGCCAGCAGTGTTTCGGAGACCACCCGGCCGTCCAGCAGCTTGACGGTGCGTTGAGCGACCGCGGCGTGGACCAGGGAGTGGGTGACCATCACGATCGTCACGCCCGCGGCGGCGGCCTCGGTGAGCAGGCGCATGACCTCCTCGCCGTTGGCGGTGTCGAGGTTGCCGGTGGGCTCGTCGGCGAGGATCAGGCGCGGGTTGGAGACCAGCGCGCGGGCGACCGCCACGCGCTGCTGCTGGCCGCCGGAGAGCTGCTGCGGGCGATGGCGGGCGCGGTGGCCCATCCCGACCCGCTCCAGCGCCTCGGCGACGCGCCGCCGGCGCTCGGCGGCCGCGACGCCGCGGTAGAGCAGCGCCACTTCGACGTTCTCGGCCACCGACAGGTCGTCGATCAGGTTGAAGCTCTGGAAGACGAAGCCGATGTGCTCGCGCCGCAGCCGGGTGAGCTGGGCTTCCCGGTATTTCGCGACATCCTCGCCGAAGAACTCGTAGCGGCCGCTGGAGGGGCTATCGAGCAGGCCGAGCAGATTGAGCAGCGTCGACTTCCCGCAGCCCGACGGGCCCATCACGGCGACGAACTCGCCCGGGTCGATCCGCAGCGAGACGGCGGCGAGCGCCAGGGTCTCGACCTCGCTGGTGCGGTAGACCTTGGAGATGTCCTCGAGCTTGAGCATGCGCCCCGTTCCCTTCAGTGGGTGATGATGACCTGATCGATCTTGTCGTAGCCGGTGTAGTCGGAGGTGATGACCCGCTCGCCGGGCTCGAGGCCCGAGAGCACCTCGACCTGCTCGGCGTTGCGGCGGCCGATCCTGATCCGGCGCTTCACCGCCTTGTGGCCCGAGCCGTCGAGCACCATCGCCCAGTCGCCCCCCGAGCGCTCCAGGAACGGCCCGGCCGGCAGGATCAGCGCCTGGCGGTCGCCGCCGAGGACGAGCCGGCCGTCGAGCGCCTCGCCGGAGGTGACGTCGCGCGGCATGGGCCCGTCGAAGGCGAGCTCGGCCAGGAAGGTGGCGTCCTTGACCTGCGGGTCGACGCGGACCACGCGCACGGGAAGCTCGCGGCCGTTGACCTCCACCTGTCCGGTCTGGCCGGGGCGGACGCGATCGAGGTAGAACTCGTCGATCCGGGCCTCGACCTTGTAGCCGGTCTCGGGGACGATCTGGCCGAGCCGCTCGCCGCGGTTCTTGATCTCGCCGACGTCCAGATGCATGTCGGCGAGCTTGCCGGCCACCGGCGCGCGCAGCACCAGGTTGTCCAGCTTGGAGCGGGCGACGCCCAGGCTCTGCTGCAGGTTGGCGAGCTCGCTGTGGATCTGCGGCAGCTGGCGGCGGCGCAGCACCTCCTCCTCGCGGTCGATCGAGGCCTGCAGCGGCTGAAGGCGGCGATTGTGGTCCAGCTCGTCGTGGGTGGCCTCGTACTGCTGACGCGGCACGTAGCCCTTGGCGTTCAGCACGTCGTCGCGGTGCGCGTCGCGGGAGAGCCGGGTGATGTCGTAGTCGATCTGGGCGGCCGCCTTCTGGTTGGCGACCCGGGCGTCCTCGAGCTGCTTCTCGTAGGCCTGCAGCTGGGTGATGGATTCGGCGAGCCGGCCCTCGCGGTCGAGCACCTCCAGCTCCAGCTCGGTGTTGCGGAAGCGGACCAGCGGCTGGCCCGCCCGGACCTCGTCGCCGGCCTGGGCCAGCACCTGCTCCACCTGCCCGCCTTCCAGCGCATCCAGGTAGACGATGTCCTTCGGGACCACCTTGGCCCGCAGCGCCACGAAGTCGTGGAACACCCCGGGGCGCGCCGTCTCGATGGTGAGGCTCGCCGCCGGCGCCCTCAGGGAGGCCCGGGCGCCGGCGGCGAGCACGATCCCGAGACCGGCCGCCAGGGCCAGGCCGCCGCACATGGCGAGGCCCAGGACGACGCGCGGGCGCCGCCAGACAGGCCGTTCCAGGGGTCGATCCATCAGCTCGCTCATGCGGCCTCCAGTATCCGGCGCAGGGGCGATTTGCCGAAACCTCGCGAATTCAGCAGCTTAGCGGCGCACCGGCGCACATCCCGCCGCGCGGGTGTCCGGAACCGGACAGCGGCCCTCCCCAGGCGGCTGGGCGGGCGGGCGCAAGCCTTTGAGGAGCTTGGCTTTTGTCGCCCCGCGCGGCGCGCCCTAGACTCGCGTCATGGCGCAGGCGCTCTCCTTCCTGGTGGTCGACGACGACGCCGACGTGCTGAAGGCCGCGGCGGCAACGCTGGCGCGCACCGGCGCGCGCCTCGACCTGCTGGCCGCGCCGGAGGGCCTGGAGGCCGGGGCGGCGGGCTGGGACGCCGTGCTGCTGGACATGAACTTCGCCGCCGGCGCGCGCAGCGGGGCGGAGGG